>ENA-UAML01000092-UAML01000092.1-human-gut-metagenome-genome-assembly--contig:-NODE-92-length-35670-cov-9.901614_pt1 | contig 35670 bp, 18 predicted proteins | sample MGYA00244211_ERZ654495 | MGnify/ENA primary metagenome ERZ654495 (study PRJEB26926, sample SAMN06164685) | human gut metagenome | biome: ENVO:00009003; feature: ENVO:2100002; material: ENVO:00002003... | reverse complement strand
ACAATCAGCCCTGCGCACTGGCTGTTATTTCTGTTCTCGAACGATGCAAAATTAGATATGGATACGGGTGGTAAGGATGGGGATAATATAATCGAATATCGCTGTATCTTATTGAATATCAGAAAATAAAAATACCACTCAAAAACGAATTTGAGTGGTAAAAGTGGAACTTTCGTAAAGAATCAGGATATGTCACGGATTATCTGAATATCTGCTCCATTTCTTTTGCGAAATTCTGGTTGCTGTCACTTGGGAAATCAGAAACAGGCTCCTTGTACTTTGACTTGTAGTAACTGTCATCAATATCCAGCAGTTCGAGTATTCCGGTTTTCCATTTGTCCCTGTCCTGTTTGGGGAGCTTTTCGCTCATGAGAAATATCAGATAACATACACGGATTTTCTCTCTCGGTTTGGTTTTCAGTTTGCAGTTGCAGGGTTGCAGGTTCATGTTGGCATAAAAATCCGGTGCGGAAATTTCTTCAAACTGTTCTCCCACACATACTTCATGAATAAGCGAAAGTAATTTCATGCTGAAGTATTCGTGTTGTTCCGTTGTTGTTTCCTGCGGACTGACTGGTTTTCTCGGTTCTTCCTGTCGGTTCCCGTCAGGAATGTATTTCTTCAATATGTCCAGGAAAAGGCAGCTTTGACGGTATATGTCCGCACAACGGTTCTTCATATATTGGAATGCCTCTTTCCTTGCTGCCTTTTGCAGGTCATAGAGCTCGTTCAGCTTGGCTTTTTCCTTGTCATATTCAGCCTTGCAGCGTTCGTATTCTTTCTCCGCCTGTTTTTCCTCTTCGGCAGTATGTTCCCTGTAACCGATGGAATCATATCTGTTGTTGGCTTCATTCAGCGGCTTGCTCAGACTTCTTGTAACATCCAGTTGGGCTTCAATTTCAAGGGAATACCTTTCCATGTGCTGATAGCAAGCACGCTCTATGGCACTATCATTTAACGGATGTGTCTCGTATGCTTGTATGCTCTTTTCTATTTCGGTTTTCAGGCTGTTGAGTATCAAGGTGTATTGTTCTTTTTGCCTGTCAAGCACCAGTTCAAGGATAGCAGTCTCAAAAGACTTCATGTCATTGTATTCCTGACAGAAATCAAAAATGAATTTCTGCCTGTCGAAAGAGAAAACTCTATTGTCTATATAGTCCCTGTATATTCTGTTAAGTTCCCCGTATCGGGGAATCATCGTCTGTATAGTGTCTGCCATAGGCGTTCTACTTTTGTCTGTTCTTTTCATTGTCAAGAAGCATCGTCAGTTCTTCTTCCACCTGTTCAATGCTCGGCAACGCCGATTTCAGGCTTTCCGGCACAGCCTTGCTGAGCTGATAATCGCTGATGCCGATAGGTTGGTCATAGCCTGTCAGTGCATATTGTGCGACAATCTCATCCTTGCCCTTGCACAACAGCAGCCCGATGGTCTTGTTGTCGTTCTCTCCCCTCAGTTTGTCATCCACCACATTGATGTAGAAGTTCAACTGTCCTGCGTATTCCGGTTTGAACGGGGTGGCTTTCAGTTCCACGACCACATAGGCATGGAGCTTTATGTTATACAGAATCAGGTCGGCATAGAAATCGCTGTCGCCAATCTGGAAATGTTTCTGCCTTGCGACAAAGGCGAATCCGCTGCCCATCTCCAACAGATAACGGGTAACATGCTTCACCAACTGTTCTTCTATGTCCCTTTCGTCCGCACGTTCTTTGGCTCCTGCCAAGTCAAAGATATACGGGTCTTTCAACAGGTAGTTGGCAAGGTCACTTTGGGGTGCAGGAAGCGTAGCAGCAAAATTATTGACCTTGTGGCTGTTAATTTGTCTTTCGTACAATTTGCTTTCAATCTGCATTTTAAGAACATTGCTGCTCCAGCCCATTTCCACGGATTGCTTCATATACCAGTACTCCACGCCCAACGGAAGCGAACTGTTGAGCATAATCACATGGCTTGCCCAATTGATTCTTGCGACAGGCGATGCCAGGAAGAGTTTTTCCATATCTTCAATCGGTATTCGGTAAGCGGCGGCGACTGTCTGGGCTACATCCTGAATTTGTGCAAGAGGTTCTTGCACAATTGCAACTTCCTTGTTGTCTGAGGATTGAATTTGCGCAAGAGGCTCTTGCGTAAATGTCATATTGTTCAGGCTTTGAAGTTCATCCGTGATTTTTTGCACACTTGGAGTAAGTAATTTCGCATCGGTTTCTATAAAACTCCGTAATGCGCCCAATGGATAGGAGCGTGCGAACTGGCACATATAAGCCAAGTTTCTGACCGAATACCCTTTCTTTTCAGGATAATTGAACCGTATCGCCTGCGCCAGTTTCTTGATGACCTTGCCGCCCCAGCCTTGTCGGTTCTGATGGTACAATATGTAATTGCCCATCTTCCAATAATGGAACAGCATCTGCGCATTGGCTGCACTGATGAGCCGGACTTGCGCCTGTTCAATTTCTGACCCGATGGCATTGACAAAAGCCTCGAAACTTCTTTTCTCTATGTTGTTGTCGTTGTTGCTCATTGTTGTATGTTTTGAAAGTCACAAAGGTAAGCCCAATAACAGGCATTTCATGAAACTTGCTGATTGTTTTTACAGTTGGTTGAATTTATTCATTGCATTTGCCTTGATGTCATCTGCTATGTCAATATAAGGTTTCATAGCCTTGTAGTCGCTATGCCCCGTCCATTTCATGACTACCTGTGCTGGGATACCGAGAGCCAAGGCGTTACAAATGAATGTCCTTCGTCCGGCGTGAGTGCTTAACAGTGCGTATTTGGGTGTCACTTCATCTATACGCTCATTTCCTTTATAATATGTTTCCCTTACAGGCTCGTTGATTTCAGCAAGCTCGCCCAACTCTTTCAGATAATCATTCATTTTCTGATTGCTGATGACTGGCAGTGCCATGTTGTTCTCAAAGTGAATGTCCTTGTATTTTTCAAGTATGGCTTTGCTGTATTTGTTCAGTTCAATGTTCAGGCTGTCTGCCGTTTTGACGGTAGTAACTTCTATGTGGTCGGATTTGACATCACTTCGCTTCAAGTTACGCACATCTGAATACCTTAGACTTGTGAAACAACAGAACAGGAAAACATCCCTGACACGTTCCAGGTATTGTTTGTCTTTGGGTATCTGATAGTCTTTCAGTCTATTCAATTCGTCCCATGTCAGAAAGATTACTTTCTTTGAGGTGGTTTTCAATTTCGGCTTGAATGTATCGTATGCAATGTTTTGGTTATATCCCTTTTTGAAACTCCATCGCAGGAACCATTTGAGGAATCCCATCTGTTTACCGATGGTACTGTTTCTCATGTCTTTCTTGTCACGCAAGAAGTTTACATACTCGTTTAGTCCGAACTCATCGAAATACTCAAAAGTTACATCTTCTTTGAACTCTTTCAGGTGATTTTTTACGGCTGCAAATTTTTCGTATGTGGATTCTGTCCAGTTGTTCTGATTACCACATTCCTTAACAAACTCATCAAAAACCTTCCAAAGACTTATTTTAGTATCTCCTTGTTGCTCCTCACTGCCATTTTTCATTCGCAGATTGAATGCTTCTTTTAACTGTTGGGTGGTCGGCATGGTTTCCTGTACCTCAAATTCTTTGAACACGTTTTGAATTTCTACATAGTATCTTAGCAAATCTGCATTGATTTCGGATGCGCTTTGTTTCAGCTTGTTGGTGCATCCGTTCTTTACCCGTTGTTTGTCGGAATCCCATTTGGCTACGTCAATCCGGTAGCCTGTTGTAAACTCGATGCGGTGGCTTGCGTATATGACACGCATACGGATGGGTACGTTCTCCACGATTGGAACGCCGTTCTTTTTGCGGCTTTCAGGTGTAAAAATGATGTTTCGTTTGATGTTCATGACTGGGTGTATTTGAAATTCTGCACCCAAATATACACCCAAAAATTGAAATAGCGAGCGATATTCGATAATATTTAGATTTAATTATGATTGTAATAATCTGGTTATTAATAGGCATTTGCGATTGTGTGATATTTTGAGATAGTACAGGTTCAAGAGCCTCTCTCTCCGCTTGAGCCTAAAGACATTAGGTTGAAAATTAAAGAAAGAGTCCCGTAAAATCAACATTTTACGGGACTCTTTCTTTTGGTGTTTTGCCTTGATATTACGTCGCGACTCCATTCAATCTGTAACTTTTCCTATATTTATTTGATTTTTATCCGAAAACGTTGTAATTTTGTAGCAGATTCGTAATCTGGAATGAATAAGAACAAAAACATTAAACGTGATACATATTTTAATAACTTGATCATCAGACGAGATAACCGAGTGGGCAGAATCATTCAAATAGATTGTCGTTGACTGCGATGGGATAATGCCTTATTCAGATGACAATGAGATGTGTTTCACAGAAATGTTTGATTTTTTGCTTAAGGGCGATTGGCAGTAATCAGGTGTGACATAACTATTCGTGAAAACCATGAAAATAATGAACTTCTTTTGGAAAAACAGGACATTTTTACCCTCCCCCTTCCTGGTTAGAGAAGATGTAAATACTTTTCATGACAAGCTACATCAAAGCGGCTGGGGCAGACTTAGGGCCGCAAAAACATACCTTATATTAATAATAAGCATTATAATGCCGCAGTTATCTGCTGTTGCGGCAGCTTTACATGTAAACGACTTTACGTTCTCTCATCTGGGCCTGACAGATGGATTAAACAGCCAACGCATCTTTTCGCTTAAACAAACGGATGATGGAGCTGTGTGGTTGACCACACAGAGTTTTGTGGCTCGATACAATGGTGTGAGTATAGAGGACTTTAATTTGACCGATAATATCAGCAAGTACAGTCAGATGGGACGCAATCCATGTTTTGTCCAATCGGCCGATGATAGCGTATTACAAGTGTTTGACACAGGTGGACGCATTTATGAATATAATCCGGTACAAAACCGTTTTGATATTGTAGCAGATGCGACTGTTCTTTTTAAGCATGACAACCAGCTCAATGATGTATATAAGGAAGGCGACACTTACTGGTTGGCAATGAGCGAAGGCGTTTATATGTTCCGAAATGGAAAGATTGCCACGGTGGATCCTGATGTGTATGCCAATTGTATCATCCGCGGGCCGGAAGGCATTTTGCTCTTTGGTACACGTCAGGGTGTAAAGTCATTGAACCACCGTCATAAGGATACCCACAACAAGGCACTTATTCCTTATTTGCCGTATGTAGCCGTGAGAGGGCACTATGATACGGACACCAAGCAACTTTGGCTCGGCACATACGATCAAGGGCTTGTAATGGTTGACGGAAACGGTGTGTGTACATCTGTGGAAGGAATACCTCATTATCCGGTTCGCAGCATTGTCGCCTATGATAGTTCGACGATGTTGGTGGGAGTTGACGGCTGTGGCGTGTATCAGGTATCACGCTTGCCCTCGGCAAAAAATAAAGCCTCACTGCTGTTCAATGCCAATGAAGGAGTGCATGGTGTGCTTCATGGCAATGGTGTATATGCGCTGCTTGTTGATGCTTGGAGCAACATATTCATAGGTTCTTACTCAGGAGGTGTCGACATTGCGCGACCTATCGGCAACACCATTACGATCTATCGGCATCAGCGTAATAAGCAGACATTGATTAATGACCATGTCAACTGTGTGGCTCAACTGTCATCATCTGCTTTGGCTATGGGTACTGACGGCGGAATCAGTGTGCTAAATCTCATCACTGGTGAGTGGCGCCATATTGCGCAGAACATTGTCGTGCTTTCTTTGTGCCCTAAGCCGGATGGCGGAGGACTTTTGGCTGCAACTTATGGTGACGGCGTGTGTGAAATCAGTGCCAAAGGCGAAGTAAGAAAGCTGTATGGTACTGCCGTCTTGGAAGATGACCATGTCCATGATTTGTTGTTTGACAGAAAGGGACATCTTTGGATAGGTTGTCAAGACGCAAAGCTTGTTGAAGTAACGCAAGGAAAATTCAGGCATTACCCTGTGGACAATGTGAAATCCCTGGTTCTTTTACCCGACGGGCGTATAGCGGTGGGTACCATAAAGGGGCTATATGTTGTGACTCCTGGTCAGAAAAAGGTAAAAGAACTGCCTTATTTCTCGTCAAACCCTAACAATGTGAACCGTTGTGTGCTGGATCTCTTTATTCACGATGAACGTTACATTGACATAGCCACTGATGGCGGCGGCTTATATGTGTATGATCTTCGGACCGGAAACTGTCGGCAGTTTACCATGGAGAACGGCCTGCCTTCAAACACAGTTACCAGTGTCACGCAAGACAATCTTGGGCGTTTGTGGTTCGCTACTAATGGAGGATTGTCATTTGCACATCCTGACAGTCTTGACAAAATTACTAATGTAAACTGTCATTATGGACTTCACCGTGAGTATTCAAGGGGAGCAGCCTTCAACATGCAGAATGGAAACCTTCTTTTCGGGAGCATAGAAGGTGCTGTCGTTGTCAATCCATACTATGTGCAGAAACGCAATTACACGGCTGGTTTGCGTTTTACGGGAATAAGTTGCGATGATGACAATCCTGAACAGTTCAACGAGCAAGTGGCGAAAATGTTAGCCGAAAGGAAACTGAAACTTTCATACCAACAGCGCACATTTGAGCTATATATTGAAAGCATAAACTTACGCTACCAATTTGATATAGCTTATCAATATAAAGTTGGAAATGACAGTTGGAGTCCGCTGTCAACGCAGCAATATATTCGTTTCGTCAACCTTGAGCCTGGCACCCACCATCTCACAGTACGTGCAGTGAGCAAGGCCAACCACATTGTGCTTGACGAGCAGAAACTGGTAATCATTATTGGTCGGCCATGGTGGAGGTCGTGGTGGATGTGGTGTGTTTACATCTCGTTAATTGTATTGCTGTTCTATGGAGCTTTATGGACGTACGGCCTGCACACCCGTTATATGCGTCTTGTGGTGAGTGCATTGGAACGTGACAATGAAAAAAACACGGCGAAATCACGATTGGAACAAGAAAGAGCCAAGTCGCATGTTTCTACAAATAATGAGATTCAACCTGACGTTAACAAAGACGGTGATGCCGCGACAGGAGAAAAACAAAATGCGGCTTTCGTAGATACTGTGACCAAACTTCTTCTCAACCATATCTCGGATTCGGAATTCACTATCGACCGCTTGTGCAAGGAAATGGCAATGAGCCGCACAATGTTTTATGTCAAGCTGAAGTCATACACGGGAAAATCTCCTCAGGAGTTTATCCGTATAGTGCGTCTTGAACGTGCTGCAGTCCTGCTGCGCTCCGGGCACAAAGTGGGTAATGTGGCCGAGGAAGTAGGCTTTGATAACGCTAAATATTTCAGCACGGCATTCAAGAAATATTTTGGCGTCTCTCCGTCAAAATATAGGTAAAATAATGTCTGACTAAATAATTGCAGTTAGTTTCACCCTATATCAAGACACCTTCTTCAGATGAGGAAGGTGTCTTTTTTTATATGCCCTGCTACTAACTAAAACTACGCTCAGCGATTAACTTTTTTATGTTAAAGGCTGTGACGGCGGTCATGTTGGTTAACCATTTGATATATAATGAGTTGCAAAAAAACTCGGTCTTAGCTTGCGAAACAGCGCCTTTTACGGCCTGAAACGGCTCGTTTCGCGAGCTAAAACAGGCCGTTTTGCAGCGCGAAATGCCACATATTGAGAATCAAGGAGATTGAGAACGTTCTTTGTCGCATATTTGCACGTCTGGGCAGATTGCGGACATTCTTTATATTTGTTTCACGAATACAGGATGCGGTTCGGCAATTCAAGTTAATAAACTTTGTTTTTTCTTGCCATTGCGCTCAACTTTCACCGTATTTAACGGTCCGATTGCTCTGTCTCCCGTAATAAAAAGGTTTGATATCTCGTGAAATAAGGTTCGTTTCCTGACGAAAGACACTTATTGAACCTTTATCAATAGATAGCGAACCAACTCTTTTATAACATTTTACTTATTTTGCAACATATTTGATTTTTAGGTTAATAATCATGAATGAGTATATAGAATAAAAGAAATTTGTGACAATCCAATAAATTATTAAGAAATATGCGAAAGATAATGATTCTCGCTGCCGCAGTTGTGACTATGGCATGTTCTTCTATTGCCTCTACTGCGCAGACTGTAAACAATTTTACTATTAAACGCGGTACAAACATCAGCCACTGGCTCTCGCAGAGTGAGGAGCGCGGAGAAGCACGCCGCCAGCACATCAAGGAAGAGGATTTCGCACGCCTTGAGGAACTTGGATTCGACTTCGTGCGCCTTCCGATCGACGAGGAACAATTTTGGGACGAGCAGGGCAACAAGCTGCCCGAAGCATGGCAGTTGCTCACGCAAGCCTTGAACTGGGCCGGGAAGCACCACTTGCGCACCATAGTGGATATGCATATTATCCGCTCTCATAATTTCAATGCTGTAAACGAGGGCAAAACCAATGTGCTTTTTACGTCAGACGAAGCCATGCAAAACTATATAAATTTGTGGTACCAGCTGTCCGACGTGCTCAAGACATACAGCAACGATTCCGTGGCTTACGAGCTGATGAACGAGCCTGTAGCCGATGAGCATGAGCAGTGGAACAATTTGATTTTCAAGGTGCATAAAGCCATTCGAGAGCGTGAGCCACAGCGAACGTTAGTTATAGGTTCCAACAAGTGGCAGGGCACATGGACATTCAAGTACCTGCGCATACCAGAAGGCGACAAGAATATCATTCTTTCGTTCCATTACTATGAGCCACAGGCACTTACACACTACGGAGCGCCTTGGACACCAATAGGCAAGTACAGCGGCAAACTCACTTATCCAGGGCAGCTCGTTTCGCAGGCTGATTATGATAAAGCCCCTGATAGCTTGAAGCCAATACTGAAACAGTACACCAGCGTTTGGAATCGTGAGCGTATAGCCCAGGACTTCCGTGACGCCATTGCCGTGGCAAAAAAATATGGCGTACAGCTCTACTGCGGAGAATGGGGAGTTTATGAACCGGTTGATCGCGAGCTTGCTTATAAGTGGACAAAGGATATGCTGTGGGTGTTCGACAAGTACAACATAGCATGGGCCTCTTGGTGCTACGACAATGACTTCGGCTTCTGGGACCAGAAAAGTCAATCATTCAAGGATCGTCCGCTGGTGGATCTCCTGACGGGAAAAAAGAAATAACTTAATCAACTTTCTTACAAACAGAATAATGAAAAAGTCATACGGACATTTCGACGATACCAACCGTGAATATGTAATTACCGACCCTGAAACACCATTCCCTTGGATTAACTACTTGGGCAATGAAGATTTCTTCAGTCTTATTTCCAATACGGCAGGAGGTTACTCTTTCTACAAAGATGCCAAATTCCGCCGCATTACGCGCTACCGCTACAATGACGTGCCAATGGACAATGGCGGCCGTTACTTCTATATAAAGGACGGCGACGTAGTGTGGAACCCAGGTTGGAAACCATGCAAGACCTCGCTCGACAGCTATGAGTGCCGTCATGGACTCAACTATACTCGCATAACAGGAAGCAAGAACGGCATTGAGGTCTCCGAACTTTTCTTCGTGCCACTGAATACATGGGCTGAGGTGCAGAAGTTGAGTATTCGCAATACCACTGACATGAAGAAGACTATTAAGCTCTTCTCGTTTACCGAGTGGTGTTTGTGGAACGCCGCAACCGACATGGAGAATTTCCAGCGCAACTTGAGCGTTGGCGAGGTAGAGATAGAGCAGGGAGCAGCCTCTACCGTCATCTACCATAAGACAGAGTACAAAGAGCGTCGTAACCATTATGCCTATTACGCCTTGGCAAATGCAAAGGCCGATGGGTTCGATACCGATCGTGAGTCGTTCATTGGTCTCTACAATGAGTTTGCCAATCCGCAGTGCGTCATGGCAGGCAAATCGTCTGATTCCGTGGCACACGGATGGAGTCCCGTTGCCTCACATTATATAGAGGTGAGCCTTATGCCGGGTGAGCAGAGGGACCTTATCTTTTTGCTTGGCTATGTCGAAAACGCGCAAGAGGAAAAATATGCCGACCCACACGCCGACCCGACGCTCATCACATCATTGGGTACTTTAGACCGCACCATCGTAAACAAGGAAAAGGCTCACGCTACCATCGAAAAATTCTGCACCGTTGAGGCTGTGGACACTGCTTTTAATGAACTTCACGCCATGTGGGACAAGCTGCTTGACAAGTTCCAGGTTTCTACGGGCGACGACCGTCTTGACCGAATGGTGAACATCTGGAATCAGTACCAATGCATGATCACGTTCAACTTCTCACGTTCAGCCAGTTTCTTTGAGAGTGGCATAGGCCGTGGAATGGGATTCCGTGATTCCAACCAAGATCTTGTGGGCTTTGTGCACCAAGTGCCTGAGCGTGCCCGCCAGCGTATTATTGACATTGCTTCAACGCAGTTCCCCGACGGTGGCTGCTACCATCAATACCAACCCCTCACCAAGCGTGGCAATAACGACATTGGTGGTGGGTTCAATGACGACCCCATGTGGCTCATCTTCGGCACGGTAGCATACGTGAGAGAGACGGGCGACTTCGGCATCCTTGACGAGAAAGTGCCTTGGGACAACAAGCCGGGGTCGGAAGTGTCGCTCATGGAGCATCTTCGTATTTCGTTCAACCATGTGGTGGAGAATCTCGGTCCCCATAAGTTGCCTCTTATCGGTCGCGCGGACTGGAACGATTGTCTCAACCTTAACTGTTTCTCTTGGGATCCAAACGAGTCGTTCCAAACTACGGAGAACGTTTCAGAGGGTTCAAAGGCAGAATCTCTGATGATAGCGGGACTCTTTGTCTTCTGCGGTCGTCAGTATGCCGAATTGTGCAAGGTTTGTGGCATGGAGACTGAGGCAAAACGCGCTACAGGCTGTGTTGATGACATGGTAGAGGCGGTAAAGAAGTACGGATGGGATGGAGAGTGGTATCTTCGTGCTTACGACTTCTACGGCAACAAGATTGGCTCCAAAGAGAATGAGGAAGGCAAGATTTTCATTGAGTCGCAAGGTTTCTGCACTATGGCCGGCATAGGAATGGAGGAAGGCATGGTAAGCAAGGCTCTCGACTCTTGCAAGCGTTACCTTGACAGCGAGCACGGCATGGTTCTTAACAATCCGGCCTTCACCACCTACCACGTGGAGATGGGCGAAATATCTTCTTATCCGGCAGGTTACAAGGAGAATGCCGGTATCTTCTGCCACAACAACCCTTGGGTTATTATCGGCGAGACTGTAGCCGGACGTGGCGATGACGCTTGGGATCACTACACCAAGATATGTCCGGCGTGGATAAAGGATCAGACACTCCATAAGGTAGAACCTTATGTTTATTGCCAGATGGTGGCAGGCAAGGACGCCGCACGTCCGGGAGAGGGAAAGAACTCTTGGCTTACAGGTACCGCAGCATGGAACTGGCTCACCATCACCCAGTATATCCTCGGCATACGTCCTACATATGATGGATTGGAGATAGATCCATGCCTGCCTAAGACAATGAAGAAGTACACCGTGAAGCGCAAGCTGCGTGGCAGCGAGTTGACCATTATCGTGAACAATCCAAATGGCAAGTCGAAAGGCGTAAGCCGGATAACCGTAGACGGACAGCCCATTGAGGGCAACGTTGTGAAGGCTCTTCCGGGCAAGCACGTCGTAGAGGTGGAGATGTAAAGTCAAAAGTGAATTTCACAGAAATCTGCTTATCATGGCCAAATTGACTGAAAAAATAGGATATGGCATGGGAGACATGGCGTCTTCCATGTTCTGGAAGATATTTTCTTATTATCTTCCCATTTTCTATAGTGATATCTTTAACCTGTCGCTCACCCATACTGCCACTTTGATGTTTGTGACGCGTGTGTGGGATGCAGTGTCCGACCCTATGATGGGCGCTATCAGTGACCGAACCAACACTCGGTGGGGCAAGTACCGTCCTTACCTGTTGTGGTTCTCGCTGCCATTTGCCGTCAGCGGAGTGTTGTTGTTTACCACGCCTGACTGTGCCGAGCAAGGACGGCTTGTCTATGCTTACATTACCTACATCCTTATGATGACGGTCTACACCTGCATTAATGTACCTTATGCTTCGATGCTTGGTGTGATAACATCCGACAGTTACGAGAAGACTGTGTTTTCAAGCTATCGTATGTTCTTCGCTTATGGCGGCTCGTTCATTGCCCTGTATTCTTGGGAGCCGTTGTGCAAGTTCTTTTCCGATTACAAACCTTTTTTCCTCACTGTCGAAGGTCAGGCCGGTGCTTGGCAAGGCGCCATGATCGTTATCGCCACGGTGTGTTTCCTGCTTTTCATTGGAAGTTTCCTGTTAACCCGTGAGCATGTCAAGGGTGTCAAGGGAGACAAACTGATGAACGATTTTCGCTTTCTGGTGAGAAACTTCCCTTGGTGGATGATTACCTGCACGGCCCTCTGCACTAACCTATTTAACACGGTGCGTGGCGCCACGGTGGCTTATTATTTCAAATACTACATTGGAGATAGCAATATCGTTGACTTGGGGGTTGTCTCATTTCTCTTTTACGCAGGCGTGTTTCTTGCCATTGGTGAGGTGAGCAACATGATAGGAGTGGCGTGCGCCATGCCTTTGAGTAAGCGGCTGGGCAAGAAAACTACGTTCATTGTCTCTGCTGTGGCAATGGGCGTACTCAGCATAGCGTTCTTCTATATGCCGTTAAGCAATGGCGGATTCATAGGCATATTGCTACTTCAGGTACTCATCAGCATTTTCACCGGAGTGGTTAGTCCGCTGGTATGGAGTATGTATGCCGATGTGGCCGACTATTCTTACTACAAACACGGCACAGCCTCTACCGCCCTCATCTTCTCTTCCGGTTCCATGGCCCAGAAGTTCGGTGGTGCCATCGCCGGGTCGGCTGTGTTGTTATTGTTCAGCTTCTTCGGCCTTCAACCCAATTCTGCCTCACAGACACCCAGCGCTATCTTAGGCATGAAATTGGCTATGAGCTATATTCCTGCGATCATCTCGCTGCTGATAGTGGGCTTGATGGTGCTGTATCCGCTCACTACCAAACGTATCGAGGAATTCAAGAGTTCCGGAGAGGTAAAGCAATGATAAAACTATTTCAAAATAAATAATAATTATAGCAAATAATACCTACATAGAATGAAACAAAGGTTTTATTTCTCGTGGAATAAGGTTTGTTTTCTGACGAAAGACATTTATCAAACCTTTATCAATAGGTAGCAAACCATGGCTTGTAGAATATTTTACTTATTTTGCAACATATTTGAAAAATTAAATTAAAAATAATTATGGAAACGAACTTAAGAATTTATTGGCTGTTGACGCTGTTGTTTGCGGCAATGTTGTGTCACGCCCAAAAGACAGCCCGGCAATGGAACAGTGAAGTCACTGCTGGATGGAACCTTGGTAACCAATTTGAATGTTCTGCTCCAGGTCAAGATGGTGAGTCTATGGATATAGGTGAACCTGATGGCGCCGACAATGCTGAAACGGCATGGGGAAACCCGGTAGTGACAAAGAAAACAATTAAGGCCGTTCACGATGCGGGGTTCAATGCCATACGTATACCTATAAGGTGGCAATGCCACATCACCAACCCTGCGGCCATGAGTATCAGCAAGACGTGGATAGACAGGATAAAGGAGGTGATAGACTGGTGCTTGGAATATGACATGAAAGTAATCGTCAACGTGCACCATGAGAAATGGCTTGAGAGCCGCCCCTTTTATGCCAACAAGGAAGAGAACTGCCGGAAACTGGCTTTGCTCTGGATGAATATAGCAAATGAACTCGGCAAATATGATGACCGTGTCGCATTTGCAGGCACCAACGAGGTTCATGTGCCTAATAATTGGGGGAAACCTACTGCTGAAAACCTTGACGTGCAGAACGCCTACAACCAGACATTCGTCGACATTGTGCGGGCCACGGGCGGAAATAACGCGAAACGCCACCTGATAGTGCAGACTTATGTTTGCAATGCCGATTTCGGCCTGTATAACGGCGACTTCGTAATCCCTAAAGACATTGAGGGCAACGGCAATGATTACATGAGCGTAGAGCTGCATTTTTACAATCCGTGGGAATATGCCGGCAGCGGCGAATACTACTACTGGGGCGAGCCGTACAAGCAGTATGGGAAAACGCCGCAGAGCGATGAGACGACGATGGTTAATTTCTTCGACAAGTTAGTTTCGGAATGGGGCTCTAAAGGATTGGGCATAGTGATTGGAGAATGGGGCATTACCGACCATTACAAAGGTTCAGAAGCCGACCGTATGCACGAAAATGTGTCTTATTACTGCAAGACATTGGTGTCAGAGGCGCGCAAACGCGGATTCTCTACTTTCATCTGGGACAACAACCGGTTTGGCAACGGCTCTGAAATGTTCGGCATTTTCGACCGTAATAAGAACATGGCGATTAAAGCTGACTGGGTAATAAAAGGCATTAAGGAAGGGATTGCAGAGAGTGCGAAACCTATGTGAACAATAAAAAACGCACGTTAACGGAGTTGTTTTGAGCGGAACAGCGGCAGTTACGGTTTCAAACAGTGTCCTTGCGGCCTGCAACAGATGGCTTTTCGCCTCTTAAAAGGTGGCCTCTCACGCTGTAAAAGGACGCTTCCTGCAAATATGTATGAGGCAAGCTAAAACCGTAAGAAAAAGCCGCGGAAACGCAACATATCGTAAGTGTTTGCGATAAAGAGCCGCAAACAACTTCGTCAACGGACAAAAATGAAATACATCTTAAAAATACTATTATGGAAATTAAACGATTTAACTTAGTGTTATGCATGCTCGGGGCGAGCCTGATTGCGCCGGCGGTCATGGCAACCACGCCAAGAAGAGCAGACGTAGGCATAACGGCGACCCAGACGGGTATTACAGTAAAGGGCAATGTCTCCGATGCGCAAGGCCCGTTAATCGGCGTATCAGTGAAGGTGGTAGGAAGCTCTAAGGGCGTTATTACCGACCTTGACGGTAACTTTACCGTACAGTGCAACGCCGGCGATGAGCTTGAGATTTCCTATGTAGGATACAAAACCGTACGCGTGAAGGCTCAGAACAATTTGAAAATCACGCTTGAGGAGAACACGGCGAATCTGGACGAAGTGGTTGTCACCGCGCTCGGTATAAAGCGCGACCGCAAGGCTCTCGGCTATGGACTGTCAGAAATAAAGGGCGACGAACTGACCAAAGCGAAGGAGACCAACGTGATGAACTCACTTGCCGGAAAGGTAGCCGGCCTTGTAGTCACGAATACGGCGGGTGGCTCTGCCGGTTCAACGAGAGTCATACTTCGTGGTACGACCGAGCTGACCGGTAACAACCAGCCTCTTTACGTGATTGACGGCGTTCCTTTGGACAATACCAACTTCGGAAATGCCGGCGAGCAGGGCGGTTATGACCTTGGTGACGGTATATCAGCCATTAACCCTGACGATATTGAAACGATGACCGTGCTCAAAGGACCGGCTGCTTCTGCTCTTTACGGTTCACGTGCATCTCACGGTGTAATCCTCATCACTACAAAAAAGGCGGATAAAGAAAAGATTTCCGTTGAGTATAACGGTTCGCTGACCATCGACACGCAGCTCGCTAAGTGGGACGACGTGCAGGAGATATATGGTATGGGCGATAACGGGCAGTACCAGCTTGACGCCTCGTCGGGCACAAACCAGAGCTGGGGCGTGAAGGCGGACATGATAGACAAGACTTATTATGATGGTTCAGTGCGTCCGTTCCTCATGTATCCGAACAACACGTCTTCATTCTTCCGCACCGGTCTTACAGCCCAGAATACGGCTATTTTGAGTGTCAACTCAGGCAAAACGGGCGTGCGTTTCTCTTTTACCGATATGCGTAACAAGGACATCCTTCCCAACACGCACATGAGCCGTGACAATTTCAACCTCCGTGTGACAACTTCAGCGGGCCCTGTTGATTTCGACTTTACGGCCAACTATGTGCGTGAGAACGTGAAGAACCGTCCGGCACTCTCCAACTCACAAAGCAACGTGGGCAAGAACCTCATGACCTTGGCGGGTACATACAATGTTGAATGGCTCAAGCATTACCAGAATGCTGACGGCACTTATGCCAACTGGAATGGTAACGACCAGTATAACAGAAACCCGTATTGGGACCTCTACAAGAACAACAACACTTCAGCGAAAGACGTGTTCCGCTTTACAGCGAAAGCTATTTATAACGTGAACAAGCATTTGAAAATCCAGGGAACGATTGGTACTGACATCAATAATATGAACTTCGATGAGTTCATTGCCCGTACGACTCCTGGCGTTCTTCCTGGTAAGCTCACCAACTCGATCTTTAATAACCGTACGCTGAACGCAGAGCTTCTTGCCCTCTATAACAACAACTGGGGCAACTTCGATTTCAATGCCACTCTGGGTGGAAACATATTTAAGGTCGACAACAAGACAACCGTCATTACCGGTACCGACCAGCAAATGGACGACGTGGTTTCAATCATAAATTATGCAGAGCAGAATGTCCAGCCGAGCACATACAAGAAGCAGATAAATTCTCTTTATGCAAGTGCAAGCCTTGGCTATCTCTCTACATACTATCTTGAAGGTACTATCCGCGGCGACCGTTCATCCACACTCCCGTCGGCAAACAACACATATATTTATCCTTCGGTATCAGGAAGTATCATCTTTTCTAACTTTTTCAAGAACCATAAAATCTTAAGTTTTGGTAAAGTCCGTGCTTCATGGGCGAAAGTAGGTTCAGACACTGACCCGTATCAGCTCGCCCTGATCTATTCGACGGGTAAATATAAATATCCGGGCTACACCATCGGTATGATAAACAACAACACACAGCCTAACAATAACCTTAAGCCGACAATGACCAGCTCTTACGAACTCGGCCTTGAGCTTAAGTTCTTCAACGGGCGCTTAGGAGTTGACTTTACATACTATAACCAGACATCAAAGGATCAGATTATAGCACTTGCTTCTTCTTCGGCTTCTGGATATCCCAGTCGTCTTATCAATGCCGGAAAGATTCAGAATAAGGGTATCGAGTTAGCCATCAACGGCCGCGTGCTTCAGATCAAGGATTTTGCATGGGACGCAGGTATCAACTTCTCAAAGAACTCGAACAAGGTTCTCGCTCTTGTCGAAGGCATGGATTACCTCCAGCTGGCTGATGCGAGCTGGGCTGGCGTCTCGGTTGGAGCAGAGGTCGGAAAGAACTACGGCTCTATCCTCGGAACAGACTTCAAGCGCAACGAGAACGGCGACATTCTCATAGACAAGAACACGGGTCTGCCGCTTTACGACGAGAACCTCAAGACGCTCGGCAACTCTACCTGGGACTGGACGGGCGGTTTCTACTCAACGTTCACGTATAAGAACTTCCACCTCTCAGCCTCGTTTGACGTGAAAATGGGAGCCGACCTCTACTCGTTCTCGATGCGTTCGGCCTACTTAACGGGTAAGGCCAAGGGCACGCTCGCAGGACGTGAAGAGTGGTACCGCTCTGAAGAGGCCCGCAAGGCAGCCGGCATGACGGAAGCCGAGTGGCGCGCTGCAGGCAAGTGTGAAGGACTTATTGTAGACGGCGTCGTTGACAACGGCGACGGCACGTACAGCAAGAACACATATCCCGTGAACCCGCAGAACTACTGGAAGAGCGTTGCCGAAAAAGCTCCTGCATTGTTCATCTACGACAATTCTTACATCAAGTGCCGCGAAATCACGTTCGGATACACCTTCCCCGAAAAGATGCTGGGCAAGTTCATAAAGTCGCTCTCCATCTCGTTCGTGGCCCGCAACCCGTTTATTGTTTGGAAGAACATCCCGAACATTGACCCTGACTCAAACTACAACACATCAGGGTACGGGCTTGAGTACGGCTCGCTCCCGTCACGCCGTAGCTACGGTTTTAATATAAATGTGAAATTCTAACAGACATATTGTGATTATGAAAAAACATATTTTCAACATAGCATCGTTCATGATGCTTCTGACGCTTGGCGTGGGGCTTTCTTCTTGCTCCGACTCTTACCTGGAGGAGGTCAACACCGACGATTCAAAGGCGGAGACCATCGACCCGAATGCGCAGCTCACCACGGCTCTGCTGCAGACATACGGCGACTTTTCACTGATGGACACTTACCGCAGTTACATCACCGGCTTCACGCAGTATTATGCCGGAGGATGGAATGTTTCCAACTATGCCGGAGCGGTTTATCCGAAGGACTCGGAGATGGCATATCCGTGGAACCGTTATTATCAGATAAGCATAAAGAACCTTGTAGATGCCATCTATCACACTCAAGATATGCCGAACACCAACGCGGCGCTGCGTATCCACCGTGCCTACATGATGGCCGTGCTCTCTGACATCTACGGCGACATACCTTGCACGGAGGCTGGAATGTCGTACATCGACGGCAACGCCACCCCGAAATACGACACGCAGGAAGAAGTCTACGACTTCATTTTCTCAGAGCTGAAAGCGTGTGCCGAGCAACTCGGTACGGGTACTGACGTTATCTCCGGAGACGTCACTTCTTTAGGAAGCGACCCGGAGGCATGGAAGAGGTATGCCAATACTCTTCGCCTGCGTTATGCAATGCGTATTTCCGATGTCGCTCCGGAAAGAGCGCGTTCCGAATTTGAGTCTGCATTAAATGCCGACGGAGGCATTATCTCATCGGCCGACGAAGATGCTTACATAAAATACATCGATGTTCCCTTCACGCTTTATGACGGCGCCGCCGACCTTGATTTCAGGGCCAACGCACTTAGCGAGATGATATACGGACAAGACCCGACGTCGCCTTCGTTTGTCAGCTCCACCTTGTTTGATTATATGAAAAAGATGCACGACCCGCGTCTTTACCGTATTTGCCGCTGCTATATCCACACCACGCGCAGCCAGACCGATACGTCAGGCAACTATGACGTTACCGACGAGGTACTGGCTTGGGGCGAGCGCGGCGGCGAAGGCATCGTTCCGTGCAATGTCGGCGACGCCTGGTGGAGCGACTGGGTGAGCGCACCTGCCAACAGCGACATCCCTACCTTGGATTCACTTGTAAATCTTTATCCTGACAGAGGATACGATCAGAACAACTATAATGCCCGTATGATCAGGCCTACCATAGCCGTAGCGTTCTGCAATGCCGACTGCCCCGGCATACTTATCACCTCGGCCGAAGTAGAATTCCTGCTTGCCGAGGCTGCCTCGAAAGGCTGGAATGTCCCCGGCGACGCTGAAAGTCATTATGAAGCAGGCATTCGCGCATCAATGCAGGTGCTTAACAACTACTACGATATCGTCTCAAAGATTTCCGACGAAGAGATAGATGAATACATAGCGGAAAACCCGTTAGGCGATAATCCCCGTGAGTCGATCAATACCCAGGCATGGATTCTTCATCTTACAAATCCAAGCGAAGGCTGGGCGAACCTCCGTCGTTCGGACTATCCCGCGCTGGCCGACCGTACTTTGCTTCCTGTCCGTGGCGACTTCCCCCACGAAGACCCCAACCTGCAAACACCCGTACGCTTGCGCTATCCGCTGCTTGAGGGCAGGTATAACAGCGTAAATTACGAGGAAGCCGTTGACCGTTTGGGCGGAACCGACGATTGGCACGCCCGTGTATGGTGGGATGTCAACGAACAGAATTTCATGGACATTGAACAGTTTAGCGAATCAATAGAATAATTAACAGATTGAATAAAATGAAAAAGACATTATATAATTTGATAACGGCAATAGTTGTTCTCTCAATGGGAATGCTTTGCTCCTGCTCTGAAGACAACGAAGGGTTCATTACCGCTACCGAGGATGATTTCCCGCAGATACTCCTGCCGTGGTTCGGCGATTGGGAGAACGGTGAGCCTGCTGTTTACAAGAGTATTTCACGCGACGCGGAATTTGTTGATTCAGCCGTAGTGACCCCTGCCCTCTACACCACCGTCGAGTGGTTCCTTGACGACGAAAAAGTATGTGAGGGCACTAAGATTCAGCTTTCTTCGATTTTGGCAGGAGATTATATCTTGAAGATTGTCGCTACCACGACAAAGGGAAAACAAACATCCCGAACGGGCATACTTGAAGTTTTACCGCTTGAAAGCGACCCGACTCCCTCTGATGTAGCAAGCGACCGTCTGGTTGTTCCGGGAATGGAGGCGAAGCTGCACGGCACAAATATGGACAAAGTGGTGAAAATAACCATAGGTGACAAGGAGGCTGCTGCCACTTTTGTTCCCAATAACGGCAATGACTATATTGAATACACCGTGCCAAGCGACCTCGCTCTCGGCACTTACCGCATAACTCTTACTGACAGTGACGGCAATGTTTATGGCGGCGATAAAATTGAAGTAACCGACGAACTTCCTGTCACGGAAGAAACAACTCTTTGGGAAGGCTCGTTCGACGTAACATGGGATACGCCGTTCGATCTCCTCAAGGATCAGTTTAAGGATTTGGTACAGAGCGGTGATATAGTCCGTGCGTATGTTTCCGGCGAGGGAACGGGCACTATGACTACCGCCTGGTGGAACAATATTCTTACAGGAGAAAGTGATCCTAATCGCGGTGATATTGCGATTAGCGGCTCCATGGTTCTGGAGTTTACGCTTACCGACTTATCTATAGAGCTGATTAACGAACAGGACGGAGCCATCTTCGTCGGCGACGGCTATACGATTACTAAGGTTACAAAAGAATAACATCGCGTTATTTTAGATTTATCATATTCTATGTGTGAATACAAGCCGTTGCCGATTATAAAGTGCAACGGCTTGCTTTTCTCTATTATGATTACAAATTGAAAACCATGAAAAAAATTCTTTTCTTATTTTTAATGTTAGGTATGTTGACTTCAAGTGCTGCCAACAACGACGATATAGAATCAATGGTGGAAACGCTTTTGAGCAAGATGACCCTTGAAGAGAAAGTCCGCCTGAGTTACGCACAATCAAAGTTCTCAAGTCCTGGCGTTGCGCGTTTAGGCGTTCCTGAACTTTATTGTAGCGACGGACCTCATGGCGTACGAATGGAAATCTGCTGGAACAGCTGGGACCATGCCGGCTGGACCAATGATTCCTGTACGGCTTTTCCTGCTTTGACTTGTCTTGCCGCCACATGGCAACCGGAGCTGGCTTCCCTTTATGGGCGGATGGTGGGTGAAGAGGCCCGTTATCGTAAAAAGAATGTTTTGTTAGGTCCCGGCGTGAATCTATACCGCACGCCTCTTAACGGTCGCAACTTTGAATATATGGGAGAGGATCCGTATCTTGCTTCGCGGATGTGTGTTCCTTATATTCAAGGTCTTCAATCCAAGGGTGTGGCGTGCTGCGTAAAACATTACGCGCTTAATGAACAGGAAACCTTCCGCAACCATGTGGATGTGCGAGTTTCCGACCGTGCTTTGTATGAACTTTATCTGCGCCCATTCCATGCTGCAGTAGTTGAAGGAGGCGCATGGAGCGTAATGGGCAGTTACAACCAATACCTCAATCAGCATGCAACTCATAACGCTCGTTTGATTAACGATATTCTGAAGAAAGAATGGGGTTTTGATGGAGCTGTGATTACTGACTGGGGTGCCGCGCACAATACGGACGAAGCCATCTTTAATGGTCTTGACCTTGAAATGGGCAGTTTTACTGACGGTCTTTCTGCTGAAGCTCCGATAAATTCGTATGATGACTACTATCTTGGAAGAGCTTATCTTGAGAAATGCCGCAGGGGCGAAGTTCCTGATTCGATAATCAATGACAAGGCCAGACGTATGCTCCGCCTGATACTTCGTACTGAAATCGCTGCCAATCAAGGCTTTGGCTCAATGAATTCTCCAGAACACGTTGCTGCTGCTCGTAAGATAGCGCAGGAAGGTATAGTTCTGTTGAAGAACAACGGAATCCTTCCTCTTGTTCCTAAGGATAAGATGAAGATTCTGGTGGTGGGTGAAAATGCCACCCGTAGTTTATGTGCCGGCGGTGGTTCAAGTGAACTCAAGCCCCGCGATGAAGTGTCGCCATTGCGTGGCATTAAAGAACGTTTCGGCGACAAATGCACCATAGAATATGTTAAAGGCTATGTTTCAGGACGCGCAATGTTTGGTAAAGTGGATGTATTTCCTCAATCCCTTTATGATTCTCTCCGAAATGAAGCCGTTGAAAAAGCAAAAACAGCTGATTACGTCATCTATGTAGGAGGGTTGAACAAAAATCATAGTCAAGACTGCGAGGGCGGTGACCGTGAATTTTATCATCTTCCTTTCGGACAAGACCAGCTCATAACAGAATTGCTGGCTGCCAACAGCAACACAGTATTGGTGATTGTGAGCGGAAACGCATACGACACGTCTTGGATTGACAAGGCTCCGGCATTGGTGCAGTCTTGGTATCTTGGAAGCGAATCCGGACACGCTTTAGCTGATATTATTTCGGGAGACGTGTGTCCATCCGGAAAACTTCCGTTTACGTTTACATACGAACTTACTGATTATCCTGCCCACAAAATGGGCGCAGTAGGTTATCCTGGGGTTTCTCCGGACAAGTTGCCTCAACCTTTTGGCGGCGAAGAGGGGAAACCGATGAATTCCGCCCGGTTGCTGAAAGCTGCTGTAGAAGGATGGAAAGGTATTAAATTCTGCGCTTTGCCAGGTGACGGAACGAAGAAGGATGAAACTGAAATATATGGCGAAGATATCCTTTTAGGCTATCGTTGGTTCGACTATTTCAAAACGAAAGTGCGCTTCCCCTTTGGCTTCGGCTTGAGTTATACGAAATTCAGTTACGGCAAACCTACTATTAACGGTCGCACAGTATCGGTGTCGGTGCGTAACAGCGGAAATGTCTCTGGGCAGGAAGTGGTGCAATTCTATGTAGGCGATGACAAGGCATCAGTGATCCGCCCTGTAAAGGAACTTAAACATTTCGAAAAAATCGCACTTGAACCGGGAGAAACAAAACAGGTCTCATATACTATTGATGACGATGATCTGAAATATTTTGATGAGGAAAAGCATGAATGGGTAGCTGAACGCGGTACGTTTACTATTTATGTCGGTTCATCGGCAGCCGATATTCATGGCAAGGTGAAGTTTAATTATTAATCGCATCGAAAATGGGGTTTGTCATCAAAATAATGATTGCTGTGTTTTGCGTTAATATGACTTGCAGTGCAACGACATTGGAACAGCGTGTGGACCGGCTCTATAATAGAATGAGCATGGCCGAACGCGTGGCTCAGTTGAGGAGCATTTATATGTCGGAATTATTTACGCCTGATGGTAAAATTGACGAGGCGAAATGCAAGAAATTAATTCCAGATGGCATAGGGCATATATCCCAATTTGCTATGGATTTAGGAAAATCGCCCAATGAGCAGCGTGACATGGTTGCCCAGTTGCAGAAATGGCTGATAGAGAACACGCCCAACCATATTCCCGCACTTGTCCATGAGGAGGTGCTCTCTGGAGTGAACGCCTTGGATGCCACTGTTTATCCTCAACAAATAGGTATGGCATGTACGTTCAATACAGAGCTGGCTGAAAAGAAAACCCGGCTTTCGGCAGCGGCGTTGCGTGCTATGGGCGGAACGCTTGCCCTTTCCCCTATGGTGGATGTGGTTCGTGACCCTTCGTTCAACCGTCTTGAAGAATCTTACGGAGAAGACGGTTATTTGTCGGCTGCAATGGGAGTTGCCTTTGTAAAAGGACTGCAAATGGGTGGAAATCTGCATGAAGGTGTTGCTGCTTGTACAAAGCATTTCCTTGGTTATGGCGGTGGAGCAAATGCTTCCGAAAAAGAACTTATGGAGGATATTCTGCTACCGCACGAGGCTATTATCCGTCTGGCGGGCAGCCAGGTGGTGATGACCGGTTACCATGCGTTTAATGGTACGAAATGTGTGGCTAACAAGTGGCTTCAACAGGATTTGCTTCGCAAGTATGTGGGATTCAACGGGCTCACCGTTAGTGACTACGGCTCTATTCCACAGATTGATGAATCTCTTTCGCCGTTAGAGCTGTGCGCTGTGGCAATGAATGCCGGCAATGAAGTGGATTTTCCTACCGGTGAAGTATATGTCAATATTCCTGAAGCGTTGGAGAAAGGCCTCATCAGTGAAGACGTAGTGGAAAAGGCGGTCAAGCATGTGCTGATGTTAAAGGCAAAGCTCGGTTTGCTCGACAATACAGCGCGTCTGTACAGCGATGGGCATATAGAGTTTGACACTGACGAAGAGCGTGCCACATCCTACCAGCTTGCCGCTCAATCCATCGTATTATTGAAAAACGGCAATATAGGGAGTGATAATAAACCTATTCTGCCGCTTACAGCCGAAAAACTTTCAAGACTTGGCGGACGCGTGTTCCTGACAGGGCCTAATGCAAATTCAATGTGGGCACTTGCCGGCGACTATACCTTCCAGGCCATGCACTATTTTTGGAAGGGTAAAGAGGAAAGTCCTCTGCGTCCCAAATATGTGTTTTTAAAAGAAGGCATGGAGCAAAAGATGCCCCAAGGAGGCTCGCTGCTCTATTCACGTGGGTGCGACTGGACTGATGTACCGGAAACGATAATGGAAAAAGGTGGTGACCCGAGGGTGGCTGAACAAAAGATAATCGACAACCGCATGGTAGACAGCCATGAACCGGCTGATTGGGATGAAGCCCTGCGGATGGCACGCCAGTGCGACGTAATCGTTGCGGCTATGGGTGAAAACGTGATGCTTAGCGGGGAAAACCGCGACCGTACAAAACTCATACTCCCGGGGCGGCAGGAGGAATATGTAAATGCGCTTGTCGCTACTGGAAAACCGGTTGTGCTTGTTGTGTTTGGCGGACGTGCACAGGTAATTAGCGATTTGGCAAAGAAATGTGCAGCTGTGCTTCAAGCCTGGTATCCGGGTGAGGAAGGAGGTAATGCTGTTGCCGATATTCTTTTCGGCAATGTGTCACCGTCAGGTAAACTCTGTGTCAGCTATCCTGCCGTTGAGCTTCATGAACCTGTTTGTTACAATTACGGTTTGGAGAAAGACTCTCGCATTGCATGGCCGTTCGGTTATGGTTTGAGCTATACTTCTTTTGAATATAGTGATATGCAGATGGACCGGCAAGTGGCAACTACTGCTGAAGCGTTCGGCCTCAGTGTTAATGTAAAAAATACGGGTAATGTTGATGCTGACGAAGTGGTGCAAATCTATGTTTCTCCAATTGACAGCGAGTCACGGTTAAAGCCTATCCAACTTCAAGGCTTTGCACGGGTAAGCCTCAAGGCCGGGGAAAAACAGACAGTGAGGTTCAGGCTTTTCCCGGAGCAGTTGGGATATTATGACGGTGGACAATGGAATATTGCACCTGGACGTTACATGGTCAAGGTGGCCGCATCATCGCAAGATATACGACAGGAACAAGAAATTGTACTCACAGGAAAGCACCATGTAAAAAAACTGCGCGAACATTATCTGTCAGAGGTGGTGAATTGATAAATTAATATGAATTCCGCAAACATCCCATTCTTTCTACGGCAGCCGTATGTTGCCTTTGATATTTTTATGTTAATTGCAGCAGATAACGGTTGTCTTGATTAATCGTCTGATAATCAGTGCGTTGCAAAACGTGCCGTTTCGGAAACCGAAACAGCACGTTTTTAGCGGCTGAAACAGCACGTTTTAGCGGCTGAAACAGCACGTTTCATGACATGATATGGCGCATATTGAAAATCCGGATGTCATAAGACACTTTTCAGTTGCATATTCGCAGGCATGGGATGAATGCGGTATTAATCAAAATTAACAATATGAACTTTCTAAAACTGTTTTATACACTTTGCTTTACCGCTTGTTTTATCCAGGCGGAAGCACAAGGCGTCGTGTTGGAAATCAACACCAATAAAAGTGGGGCGGAAATAGCCCCGACAATGTACGGAATCTTTTTTGAAGACATCAATTATGGCGCCGACGGCGGACTTTATGGCGAATTGGTAAAGAACAGGTCGTTTGAATTTCCGCAACCGCTTATGGGATGGAACACCATAGGTGGTGTTGAAGTGAGGAATGACGGCCCGTTCAGCCGCTGTCCCCATTATGTGAGATTGTCGTATAGCGGCAAGCGCGATATGTCCACAGGGATTGAGAATACGGGATTCCTTGGAATGTCGCTTCTTGGCGGTGAAGAGTATCGGTTTACGGTATGGGCGAGAGTTCCAGGGGATGCTCAGGCGCAACTGAACGTTGGTTTGCGTGACCTTGATTTGCAGGAAGAAAGTTTTACTGTATGTGACACCAATATTAACGTATGCGGTAGCGAGTGGCGCAAATATGCCGTCGTGCTTACCCCGCCACACACAATCAAGAAAGCATCTCTTACGGTGTTTCTGAAGGGTAACACTCCGGTGGATGTTGAACATGTCAGCCTGTTTCCCGTAAATACATGGCGTGGGCATGAAAACGGGTTGCGTAAAGACCTTGCACAGCTTGTTGCAGATTTAAGGCCTGGCGTGATGCGTTTCCCTGGCGGTTGTATCGTTGAAGGAGCGACTCTAAACACAAGATACAACTGGAAAAACAGTATCGGGCCGGTTGAAAACCGTCCGTTGAATGAAACACGCTGGAACTATGGCAAGGAACGCACACATTTTGACTATTACCAGTCATACGGTCTCGGTTTCTTTGAATTTTTCCAGTTTTGTGAAGAAATCGGTGCCGAGCCGCTTCCTGTGCTTAGTTGTGGTATGGCTTGCCAGTTTAATAACGATATTACCACGAAAGGTTCATGGATAGCGCAAGGCGATAGCTTAAACGAGTTCATACAGGACGCCATTGACCTCATCGAGTTCTGTAACGGTGACCCGGAGAAAAATGAATGGGCAAAAATAAGAGCCGAGATGGGACATCCTGAACCTTTCAACCTCAAATACCTTGCCATCGGTAATGAACAGTGGGGAGAATGGTATGCGCCAATGCTCAAAGCCTTTATGAAGCCTATCCGTAAGCTCTATCCACAAATCAAGATTATAGGCTCGTCTGGTCCCTGGCCTGACGGGAAAGAATACGATTACCTTTGGCCGGAAATGCGTAAGGCCGGTGTCGATTTTGTCGATGAGCATTTCTATAAGGACGAAGACTTCTTTCTCTCCGGAGCCAGTCGCTATGATAATTTCCCGCGAAAGGGTCCCAAAGTATATGCGGGTGAATATGCCTGCCATGGAAAAGGAAAGAAATGGAACCGTTTTTATTCTGCGATTTGTGAAGCCGCATTTATGACCGGTCTTGAAAGAAATGCAGATGTCGTGAAAATGGCAACTTATGCGCCTCTCTTTGCCCATATCAATGGCTGGCAATGGCGCCCCGACATGATATGGTTTGATAACCTGCGGTCGGTACGCACATCATCCTATTATGTGCAGCAACTGTTTTCCGCCAATCGTGGAACGCATGTATTACCCATTTCTGTTTCAGGGAACACGGATAAAATATATGCAAGCGCTGTTGCGGATAAGGACGACAAAAATGCGGTAATTGTGAAAGTTGTGAATACAGGTGAAAAAGATATTCCTGTCTCAATTAACCTAAAAGGCATGAATTGTGAAAGTTCTATGCTTACCACTGTATTATCTGCTTCTGAGAGCCAACCTTTGGGAAATGTTAATTATGGCAGTGACAAGGTTCATAGTATTCTTGATTGCGATAACTCACTCGATAATCCGGAGCGAATCATTCCACACACTGCTGAATCGAAAGTAATGTGTCCACATATTACAGTAAAAGTAGCCGCTTGTTCGGTCTCAATTTTCAGAATCAAGGCCATAAAATGATTTTATATGCTTTTTCTATACATGAACCATAGTAATAATGCTAAAAGAAGGTCTTTTTCACTGGATAAAAAAGCTGTATATGATTGATACACAGTTCTGAACGTATAAAATACCTTGAAAATCAATAAATTAATGAGGGAATGGCTTTAATCCTTCTCTCCGCTCAAAATTGAGAAAGTCCTTAAGATTGGAGCTTAAGGACTTTTTCTTTATTCGGTATTTTCCCTTTTATTCCAGGTAAGGAAAATGTGTCCGCCCATTCTGGAAATATGTATTTTTGTCTTATACATTATTCAGAAAGTGCGGACACGGTACATAGCAACTAAGCGTTCAACAAGTCATGTCGTTGTGGAGTATGACCTATTAGGTTATTCCCAACGAGGGTCGCCGGCGTCAACATCGCTCTTCAACAGTGTGAAATCGCCGTTTTCCGGGTCGGTGAATAGTGAAGAGGCGTCATATTCGAGCTGGACAGTCGGCGTAAAGACAGCCGAACTGAGCGCAAAGTCGTTGGTGAAGTAGACTTCGGATATGGTCGGGTCGGTGTCGTTTCTTATTCCGCGGCATTTCGATTCGTCTTGGCATGCCGAGAATATACAGCCCGAAATTGTAAACGTTATGCTAGAGCAGTCTTGTGCGTCAATGATGTACTTGTCGCTGCCGGGGCCGTTGTAGAACGTGCAGTTACTTATTTCCACCGAGCCTGTATTGCTTTTGCGGATGTCCATGAACGAGTGTGAGAACGTGTCGAACGTTGAGTTGCTAATCTTTACTCCGCCTACGGTGTAGGCAGCGTTGTTCCAGTACATTATGGCATAGCCTGCGCCGGTTGACATATCGGTGGCGATGCAGTTGTCAATCTTGATTGAGTCGATGGTTATTGCTGCTTCGTCTTTCAGGCGGATGAGGCTGCGCACGAAGTTGCTGAACTTGCAGTCTGTGAACGACAGGTCGCTGCCAACCGTTGCTGCGTCGCCTTCGTTAATCAGATATTGCGCACCGTTGTCGACTATTGATACGTTCTCAAACCGTATGTAGTTGTGCGAACCGGCTATGTCTACACTCTGGTTGATGTTGAGGGTTGGCGTGCTGCCTCCTGCCAGGCCGAAGAACGTCACCGACATACCGTCGGGTATCGATACTTCCGCGTCGTCCCCCGTTTCCGGGTCGGTAGCGTAGAGAGACACGGTAGTGCCAGGGTTGAGGCCTATTGTTACGGCATAGTTTTGCGGGTCAGTGCCGCTTTGTGCCAACGCAAGTGCCGAAATCTCGTCTATGAGGTCTTGGTCAATGCGTGTAATGCTGCTATCGAGAGTGTAAAGATAGGCGTCAGACGGCGGAGAAGCCATCGTCGAAACGTTCAGTGTGCCGCGTTTCGATTCGTTGTAGTACAGGATGAACGTGTACGTAGTCGAACTTTTCAATCCTTCTACCGTGTATTCACCGGTCGAAATCATCTCGTCCGTCATTTCGATTCTTGTCGTGTCGCCGCCTTGCACTTGCGCGATGTGTGTCAAGTTGTCGGTCACTGTCCATGACAGGCGTATCCATGTGTCGCCGCGGTCTTCGTCTGTGGGTGTGTTGAATAGTTGTTCGGCATCTGTCCTGAACGAATTTCCGTTGTCGTAGTATACCCATTTCGATTCGCTTTTTTGCGACGACATTGATTTTATTCTAAGATGGTATGGAGTGTCGCCGATAAGTCCGCTTATAGTGTCGGGCGACGATGTTATGCTTTTGTCTTCGCCGTAGACTATCGAGCCGCTTGACGCTCCAAGGGCTATGTCGTCGGTAAGCGAGTCCGTGCTGACCTCGATTATGTAATATTCGGCGTCTGACACTTTAGTGAATGTCACTTCGGCGTAAGTATCGCCTGGCGATACTGTAAGGTCGTCGTTAGATACTCCGAACAGCCTGTCGTACGAACTGTCCACGTCCCAGTCGTTCTTGGCCGTACACGATGCCGCCGAAAAGCCGATGGCTATCGCTATTGCGAATCCGTATATGGTCTTTAATGTGTTCATCTTTTTCGTTACTTAATGTTTAGTTTTGTTAATTAGTATAGCCGTAAGAGTTCTGCAACGTTCCGTTTGAGGCTGAAATTGTAGTCGATCCTATCGGCATCAGGTAACGGTTTACAACCGAAGGCTCTGTACCTGATATCCCGAGCGACTCTATGCTGCTGCCTACGAGGCCGCTGCTTATCGACGGTAGGTTGGTGTACACCTGTGTATCGTTGGTGTCTGTTATGTCGCTGCTGCCATAGGAACTTTCCGAGCCGTCATAGTCGCTTGCCGTAATGTCTGCTGGATCGGTGTACCATGTTATGCTTGACATGTCAATCTGTGTTTTGGCAGCGTCTGAATAATTGAAATAAACAGTCTCCTTGAATGTTCCGTCTTGCAGGTATTGAAGGTACAGTTCTTTTGATTCCTTTATCTTTGGTACAAGCAAGTTCCATCGTATCAAGTCCCATTTACGCATGCCTTCGCCTGCCAGTTCCCATGCGTTTTCCTGTACAATTGCGTCGAAAAACGAATCTTTGTCAGATGGTATATTGTTTATGTATGCCTGTGCTTCGGTTAGGTCTGCCGAATCGAACGCCCGGTTGTGCACCTGCGCCAGCGCTTCACGTGCCGTTATGCCGGCATCGCCGTCGTAACGGGCGTCAGGGCTGCCAGCCAATTCGTTCATCACTTCGGCATAATAGAGCAGAACCTGCGAATAACGCAGTTTCACGGGGTTGATACCATACCCTTGTTTTGCTGTTGCCACGAGGTTCTGTGACTTCCATGTGTCGCTCATCATTCGCGGATCCCATTTGCCTACGTAGATGGCGAATGGAGTGTTGCCGAGCATTTCTTCGACTGTCTGTGAGCCGCTTTGCACTATCTGTATGGGTGAGCAGGTTATGTCGCGGCGCGTGTCGGCAGGATCGTAAGAATAAAAGAGCATCGCCGTTACTTTCATAACGCCTGATGAGTTACTGTAACCGTAAAGGGTGTTTGTGCCGTTCATGCGCACACCCACGGTGTATCCAAGTTCGCCGGAATCACCCAAGCCCATTGGAATCTCAAAAATATTCTCATGGTAACTTTGGTCTAACGTCAATTGGTTCAGCAAGTACCACTCGTCGTAGAACGAAGGGTTCAACTGATGGACTCCGTTGGAGATAATTGCCGAGAGGTGTTCAAGTGCCTTTTCGTACAAAGACTTGCGCGTGTCAGCATCAGGTCGTTGCGTCGGATATACGGGGTCGCTGTAGTCGGTTGCTGTTTCGTAACCGCTTTTGGCTTCTTCGCGTATCGCCCAGCCGGCGCGTGTCAGCGCGATTTGTGCCAACAGTCCGTGGGCATAGCCTTTAGTTACGCGCTCCTGTTGTGTAACCTGATACATCGTCGGCCCACGGCAGGTAGTTTATTGCTTCTTCGAGGTCAATCATCAGCGTGTCCATTATTGCGTCACGGTCGGTTTTTCCCGTGTAAGCGTTGCTCAGGTCAGAGCGAGATGATTCCAATTTAAGCGGTATGTCGCCGAAATAACGCAGCAGGTCGAAGTATATCATGGCACGGATGGTAAGCGACTCGCCAAGGTAGCGCTTCATAGTGGTAGAGTCGCTGGTGCTGAGTAGGCTGCTGCCGCGTATTCCCTCGATGTTAAGGTTTGCGTCTTCGATGATGGCGTACATGTCGTCCCATGAGTTGCTGAAGTTAGAAAAAGCGGTGATGCGTTGTAGTTGCCAACGCCACGGTAATGGGTTGAGTTTGTCGCGTTGCTTCCAAGGCCGTCCACCAGCTCCACGTCACTGTTCAGTCCCCACTTGATTGTTATGTCCTGATCGTATGTCCTGTCGCCGTCCACCATGCCAGCGTACAGTTTGTTGATTCGCAGGCTGGTGTAGTAGGTTGAGTTCCATACGGTTTCGTCGGTCATTTCCGACGGCGATGTCTGGTCGAGAAATTCGTCAGCGCACGATGTTGTAGCGACAATTCCTACGACTATCATTATTCTTGAAAATATCTTTTTCATTTTATTTTGTTTTTAGAAGTTATAGGAGTAAAGAAGTTATGGAAATTAAAGCCATTGCACTTGCCATTTAAGGTGAGCATTGGCTTTTTCACTTTTAATTCTTCACGCTTCACTTTTTAGAATGTTACGTTTATGCCTGCCACGAACGAACGGCTTTTCGGGTATGCGGCATAGTCGACACCTGGCGTCATCGGGTTGTTCTTGCTGCTGGTATCTACTTCCGGGTCATAGCCGTCATAACCTGTAATGCACAGCAGGTTGTAACCTGTGAAATACAGCCTGATTTTCTCCATGTGGATAGCTTTTGTCCATTTCTTTGGCAGTGTGTAGCCTACGGTTACATTCTGTAGTCGCAGGAATGATGCATCTTCAACGGCGTAATCAAGAATATACATTGTTGTCATTGAGGCTGGGTTCCACATCGTCTTGCCTTGGTTTATCTCGTTGAGGCGTGCCATCAACGCTTCGGCGCCACCATAGGCGGCAACCGTTGACGATGACGGCCGGCCGAGGTTCAGTCCTGTTTCTGGATCAATCCAAGTGTAACGGTTGTTGAGGTTGAAATCGGCTACAAGGTTGTAGTTCTTGCTTGACCCGGAGTAGAACGAGTTTGCGAGTTTAGTGCCGTTGAGAATCTGGTTTCCCAATGAGTAATTGAAGAAAATGTTGAAGTCAAAGTTACCCCAACGGCCGTCGAGGCCGAATCCTCCCGTGGTAGGAGCTACCGTGTTGCCAAGGCGTTGCTTTACGGGGTCGCCGTTTTCGTCGACCTCCACTTTTGCCATTCCCGGGTAGAGCGTACCTCCAAACAGAGTATAACTGTTGTCGGCGGCGTGCCCGTCAACAAGTTTCCATGTCGTTCCGTCGAGCACGAGGTCGCCGGTTCCGGTAGTTGGGTCGTAAACGGTATAGTAGCCGTTGGTCTTGTAGCCCCAGATTTCGCCGAGACTACCTCCCGGTTCTACGCGGAAGTCCTCGTATGTTGCTATTGTCGAGCCTGCGAAACTACTGCTTTGCCATGGATTGTCCATCGAGAGTTCCTCTATTTTGTTCTTGTTATATGCAATGTTGAAATTGAAGTTCAGGCCGAAGTTCTTTTTGTCAACCAATACTGCGTTGACAGCGAACTCGACACCTTTGTTCGATGTCTTTCCGAAATTCTGGTATTGGTAGTTATATCCGGTACTGCTCGGAACGACACTGCGCATCAGAAGGTCGTCGGTTGTATTCCAATAAAAGTCCAACGTACCGCTTATCCGGTTGTTCCAGAATCCGTAGTCAATTCCGATGTTGCGTGTTGTGGTCGTTTCCCACTTCAGGTCTGGATTGTAAAGGTAAGTCCCTTTATTAAGGGCCGACGTGCGGTCTTCCCCGAAATACGGTACGTGCTCGTCGTTTTCACTCATCGAGTAGGTGCGTGTTATGAGTCCGCTGTTTATTCTGTTGTTTCCCGCCATACCGAAGCTTAGGCGCAGTTTCAGGTTGGAGAGCCATTTTTGTGCGCTCTTCATGAAGTTTTCTTCGGAGATACGCCACGCCAAAGCCAGTGACGGAAACACACCCCAACGGTTGCCTTCGCCGAATTTGCTCGAACCGTCGGCACGCAGCGTGAACGTGGCAAGGTATTTGTCGGCCATGGTATAGTTGATACGTCCGAAGTAAGACATGATGTTCTCTTCTTCGGCTATGTCGCTTTCGTTGGGCAGGGCGGTGCCGGCAGCCATGTTTGCGAGGACCTCGCTGATTGTCATTGATGACGGGAACGATATTGAGGTGCTTGTGTTTGTGGTTTCCTGAGAACTGCTCCATTCCTGTCCGATGAGGATGTTGATATGGTCACGTCCGCCGAACAGTTTGTTGTTGTCATACGTTATGGTGTTAGAGTTACGCCAGCTTTTCGTGTTTTCGCGTGTCAGTACGGCTTGTGGCTGACCGTTTCCGCCGAACTTCGAGTTTACCGTAGCGTTGCTGCCCCATACCTGGTCGGTTTCGTATCTTTTCCATGTGTAGCCGAATTCCGAGCGGAATGTCCATCCCTTAAACGGTTTCCAGTTCAGGCCCACGTTGTAGCTTTGCTGCAAGCGGTCCTGGTATTTGTACGTGTCGGTTATACGTTCCGTTGGAGTACGTTGTTGCGAGGTGCTGTTCTCGGCGTCCTCGTCGCTGTCGGTAAGCGGTTCCAAGGGCGGTATCTTACCGTTTGCGCCACGATTGAGTTGGCCGCGTTGCTTTCGTTGGTGTCAGCTCCGCCGCTAAGTCCGTCGAGCTTGGTGTACGCAAGGCGCCCCGTGAAGTCAATGGTGAGCCACTTGTTTAATTTCGCGTTCAGCTTTGCGTTGACGTTGTTCTTTGAGTATCCCGAGCCAACCATGATACTTTCTTCGTCGGTGTGCGAATAGCCGATGTTGTATTTCAAGTCTTTTGACCCTCCGCTTACGTTCACGTTGTACATGTTCTGCTGTCCGGTGCGTCCGAACATCTGGTCTTGCCAGTCATTGCCTTCCACCGATTTCCAGATTTCAAGGTCGTCGTAGTTGCCGTAGTCAGAGGTTGTCGATGACGTGCCGGCCGTTCCCAACTCATATTGGTAGTACGCATAATTGTACGGGTCCATGACGTCGATGAGTTTCGTTACCTTTTTCCATCCGTGAGATGCGTTGAAGTTTACTTGTGGCTTGCCTTCGTGGCCGCTCTTTGTCGTGACGATAATGACGCCGTTGGCTCCGCGTGCGCCGTATATTGCGGTTGATGATGCGTCTTTAAGCACGTCGATACTCTCGATTTCCGACGGCGAAATGTCGCTGATACTCTCAACTGGGAATCCGTCGACGATGTTCAACGGCGAGTTGTCCTGCGACAGCGAGCCTCCTCTACGCACGCGTATCTTCACGTCGGCGTCGGGCGAGCCCTCGGTCGTCGTGATGTTTACGCCGGCCATTTTGCCGGTCAGCGCCTCGCTGACGTTTGCCACAGGCGTGTTGCCTATCTGCTCGGCGTTGACGGAAGTTACCGCGCCGGTGAGGTCGCGCTTGCGTACCGAGCCGTAGCCTATCACCACAAGGTCGTCAAGAGCCGTGGCCTCGTCTTCGAGCGTCACGGCTACGGTGGTTTTGCCTTTTGTGCTGACGGTGGTTGTTTTCATTCCAATGTACGAGATTTGCAATGGATTGTCGCCTGTCAACTTGATTGTGAAGTTACCGTCAAGGTCGGTCACGGCGACGTTTTTCGTGCCTTGCTCCTGGACTGTGGCTCCGATGACAGGTTCGCCTCCTGAATCTTTCACCGTACCCTTGACCGTCTGCGCCGAGAGGTTGCCAGCTAAGAGCACTGACAGTGCCAACAGCGCAAGTCTGAAAATTTTTGAATTGCCAAACATAATATTATAAATTTAAATAAAGGGTTGAATAAATCTGTATTAGTCAGGACGTCGTTGTTATGTTGTCCGTGCGTTTGCCGTGCAGCATAACGCTTTGCCTTACGATGGCTTTTCGGTAAAATTAGTTTTTAATAATTTTGCTTCGATTGCTGCAAAAATATCAAAAAGGTGTAGTTGCGGCAAGATAATTGTTCGCATTCTAAATCCCTGCTATACACATAGTTACATTTAACGGACGGATGTCTGGTTTGGCTTGTGCGGCGGTTGGCAGTATGTAAAAAGTGTTTATCATGTCTGTTAAAATCGTGTTATGTGCCATGTTGGTCTATGTAAACACGCTGTTGTCACTCGGAGCTGTCTCTTATACACATCTCCGAGCCCACGAGACACTCGCTAATCTCGT
>ENA-UAML01000091-UAML01000091.1-human-gut-metagenome-genome-assembly--contig:-NODE-91-length-35861-cov-7.742222_pt1 | contig 35861 bp, 60 predicted proteins | sample MGYA00244211_ERZ654495 | MGnify/ENA primary metagenome ERZ654495 (study PRJEB26926, sample SAMN06164685) | human gut metagenome | biome: ENVO:00009003; feature: ENVO:2100002; material: ENVO:00002003... | reverse complement strand
AAGTAGATGTTGATGCTCGTCCCAAATGGATCTATGCTGACGATTACTGCGGTTATTCGCACTGCTCGACCGTCCTCATCTGTCCAGCGTTCTCCCACCTTGCACGGCAGCACCACCACGCGCCCGTCCTTGTCGGCCTCGGCAAGCTCTACAAGCCTGCTGATTGGCGTATTGTTGAGCGTTTCGAGGTCTACCAAATGCTTTGCGGCCAGCGCAATCTTAACCGTTTCTACTGCTTCCGGTTCAAGCCCCGTGTCCTCGTAGGCTTTCAGCCGTCCGTACAGATCGCGGGCCATCTTGCGGAAAATATCCTTGCCAAAGCCGTTGCTCGTTGGGCCGTTGATCATCACGTTGAGCGTGCTGTCCCGGCTCTGCTTCCAGTCGATTTCCTTGCCGCCGATCGTGGCGTGCAGAAATCGGTCGGTATCCGGGTCTACGTTGATATTAGGACTTGTCAGTCGTTCCATAGCTCTTCCTCCACATACCGCCAGCTCTGCGGCGGGCGGGTGATTGGCCCGGGCGCAAGGCCGAATTTTGTCTCCCGCAGGCCGGTAAACTCCCACAGATCGCGCGGGTGATCGTAAACGCGCAAATCTGAGATGTGCCAGCCATACATCGGCGACTGCATTGCATATGCCGCCGCATCGTATGCGCTCATGCAGGCTGCTCTGTAAAATTCTTCATTGTGCCCATACGTGCGATCTTCGATGATCTGATCGCACAGAAATTCCCCGATGACTTTGCCGTTTCCGCATTTGTAGATATAGCACTTAAACGGTGGGTTCATCTTCGGGCGCGTCTTGCGCACCTCGATCGTCTTCTGCCCGTTGATGATCGTCTCACACCACTCTGGGCGAATGCTGATCAAAACAGCTTTACTCATGCTTGTCTCCTTTCAAAATTTCCTCCATCAATGCCTTAAAAATCGGGTATGCCTGCTGCGGCACTACAGCGTTCCCGAGGCATTTAAGTCTGTCCACCCTGGCGGGAATCCCATGAGCCACTCGACCCACGTCGGGTTCAGCTGCCCACCAATCTGATCGTTGAGGTTGCACGTGCGGTCCGGATTTTCGTACCGCTTCCGCTGCCCTGTCCGGTAATCCCGCGCACACGGTGTTGCAAACAGCTTCACTGCATTCGCCAGCTGGCGCACGTGATGGTTGTTCCCCGGCGTCTTCGGCTGCGTCAAGTGTTTCAGACTGTTTGCGCCCTTGCAGTCCCGAGCCGTCGGCGTCGGCCACATCTGCGAGGCCGGTGAAGAATACCCTTGATCGTCTGTGCCACGCTCCGACAGCCGCAGCCTCAAAATTAAACACGACGACGTGATAGCCAGCACGCTCCAGATCCTTGACCACCTGCCCGGCGGCAATCTTGATGATTCCAGGAACGTTCTCACCGACAACGCAGCGCGGGCGCAGCTCGGTGATAACTCGTAGCATCTCCGGCCAGAGGTATCGATCATCCCCTTTGCCCTTTTGCTTTCCAGCCACGGAGAAGGGCTGGCAGGGGAATCCGCCGGAAATAACGTCAACTGTTCGTAGGCCTGTCCGCTCATAAAAACTCTCCTTTGTCAGCGTCCGGACATCACACCATCGCGGCACGTCCGGCCAGTGCTTTTCCAGCACCTTCGTCGGGTAGTCGGCAAACTCGCATTGCCCGACGGTCGTAAATCCGGCCCACTCGGCAGCCAGATCAAGCCCGCCGATCCCGGAAAACAGGCTCAGATGCGTCAGCATTTTGTTTCCTTCGCCGTCGGCGTCAGCTTGGCCAGCATGATCTGCCCCAGATCCGCAACGTAGACCAGCCGCCCGCGGCTGTACACCATCAGCTTGTCGCCCTGGATCTCCATTCGGTCTGCCTCGATGTTCGTGATATCCTGGCAGGCGTCACACACAAACCTCATACCAGCGCCCCCGGCCGGGTGTCCGGCGTGTAGTGGAGCTTGGTCGCACGGGCGTTCTGATGGTACTCCGGGCGGGTGAATTTATAGCCCCAGTGCTTGGCGGCGGTGAAAAGGGCCGCATAGCCGTCCTCGGCGCGGACGGTCACTTTCTGGTCTCCATATGTAACGGAAAAGTGGTTCTGCCCGGTGTATCCAGCCTGTGCGATCACGGCGGGGCGCCGCGGTGCCCGCTCGCCGGGGTAGTCGATGCTATTTCGCAATGTGTTTGCGCCTCCTTATCTGGTTGTCGGCATGGACCATCTGCTTTCCCGCTGCAAGATCGGGCTGCAGACTGTCCCTGTCTCGGTGGTTGACCTCGTAGATGTGGTTCCGAATGCTCTCGTAGAGCGTCCAGGTGCAGCACCCGGCGCGGCATGTGCCGCTTCGGTCCGGGCAGTTCCGGCCGCAGGGCGGTGGGATGGGCCGCATGCGCGGCGCAAAATAATTCACTCCGCTTCCTCCTGTACGTGCTGCAGCCATGCCGCGAGCGTTTGCAGCGCTGACTCGCGCTGCAGCAGGTCTTCGACTGTGTCCCGGTCGACGCGCGGCATGCTCTGCAGGATCTCCCGGTCATTGGCGCAGTCATCGGCAAAGGCCAGGACGGCGTCGATGATGTCGGCCAGCTGATCCGGCCGCAGCTCGACGATGATCTTGGACTCGTCCTTCACCGGCTTCACAGGATCCCGTAGGTCGTCAGGCCCAGCGCGATCGCGCCGGTCGCGACGCATGCGTCGGTCATCTCTGCGTACCCGGCGATCACCGCCAGCACAAAGGCCGCGCCGCCCAGCCACACGCAGCAGGTCTTCGCCACCCGCCGCATGGCCTCCCGGTACCGCAGCTCCTCCAGCAGCCGCTCCTGCCGCTCCCTGGTCTCTTCCTCCGGCTCATACCCGAGCCGCTCTGCAAGATTGGTTCTCATTCTGCGTCCTCCTTCGTCTCCGGCAGACGTTCTGCCGATTCTACCAGTGCCATAAGCCGCTTGTAGTTCTCCGTCCTTTCCCTGTTGCGTTTTGCGAGGTTTGCATGCCATTCAGACAATTCCGCCACTCGCGTGTGTGCAGTCATTTTCTCGTGCTCATTCGCCGCGTTGTTTGTCACGATCACAAGCATCTCCAGCGCGTGCTTCAGCTCAAACCAATCGTCTCCGCTGAGAATCAGTTTCCGCATTCCGTTTATCCTCCTTCGCTTCCTGCATCCGCCTGACGAGCCGCGCCAGACGGGCGTTTTGTGTCACGAGCTTCTGCGCGTCCAGGTCCAGCCCCTTGCGCTTGAGTCCGTTAATGATCTGCGCCGCCTGGCACTCACACACCATCGCCGCCTCGATCAGATCGTGCAGCTCCTGCGCATCCAGCGTCAGGTTGTAGGTCTTTACCTTCGCCATGGCTCAGTATCCCCCTTCGTGTTCCAGCAGCCAGTTTTTCAACTGCATCTGCGCGATTGCAAAACACAGTTCCGCGTCGCAGTCCTGGACGTTGACGAGTTCTTCGTCGTCCCCGTCGTAGGCGGTTCCCCTCCGCCACACCCGGACGCCCCAGTCCGTCACCTTGCTATAGCTGACTTCAAGGTGCATGGGGTAGGTCAGCACCTTCTTCGCAAAAAACTTCAAAAAATCATCCACGGGGCTCCCTCCTATGTACGCGCCTTACGGCGCGTTTAATTGCTGGCCGCGGGCAGACGCCCTTCGGCTGCGGCCCGCTCGAGGATCTGCCACGCCACGCGGCGGGCGGCCTGCCGGTTGGCTTCTTTCTGCTCCGGCGTCAGCCGGCGCAGGTAGTTGTCGGCGATATACGCCGTGCAGTTTGGGAAATGATACTCGGCCACGATGTGCGGCTCTTCGTCCGCAATGGGGTCATACGGTTTTCGCATGGTTCAGCCTCCTTCCGGCTCTAGTTTTTCCAGATTTTTCAGCTTTACGCAGTTTGCTTGTCCTGCTCGGGCTCCTGCTTGGCTTCCTTTGCCAGCGCCATACCATAGGCAATATCGCTCAGACGCTGCATCTGTGCCGGCGTCAGCTTCTCGGTGCTCTTGTTCAGGTTCTCGATTGCCTGCTTTTCCTTCTCGGACATTGTTCTCACCTCGCGTTGTCGCAACACTTTATTTCTGTGTTTTGTATTGTGACTACACTGTACCACCATTCTGATGTTTTGTCAATACATGTTTACGAAATATTTTGCATATTTTTGTATTGACAATACATCCATCGTGTGTATAATATAGTCATGAGGTGATTTCAATGACCATCAACGAGCGAATCAAAGAGATCCGCAGATCTTCCGGACTCTCTCAGACTGACTTTGCCGAACGTCTCGGCACGACCCGCGGCGTGATCACAAACCTCGAGGGCGAGAAAACAAGCCCCAATGAGCCGTTCATCAAGCTGATCTGTCGAGAGTTTAACGTGAATGAGGACTGGCTCCGCACTGGCGATGGCGAGATGAAGCAGAAGCTGACGCGGAATCAGGAAATCGCCGAGTTCATGGGCGTCGTCATGCACGACCCGGACGACTCGCCGCGCAAGCGGTTTGTATCGATCATCAGCAAGCTCAGCATTGACGAATGGCAGCTGCTCGCCGAGATCGCAAAAAAAATGGCCGAGGACGGATGACCGCCCTCGGCTCTTTTTTCTCTATGCAACCAGTCCGCGTAGGAAGCGCCAGACCAGATCGAGTTGTTCCGTCGTCGCAAGCCGCAGCATGCGGCGGATGTCCTGCAGGTAAAAACTTCGCGTCATTCTATCCGTTCCCCCATTCTTCCACAAAAATACCGTTCATTTTTTGTTCACTTTCCCGGTTGTGCTTTCCTCGGCGGTGGCTTACAATATTTGTAGATTCCTTTTCCTGACTCGCATGATTATATTAGAACATACGTTCGTTAATTACAATTATGAGAGTCTACAAAAATTTACATATCAAACTGGAGGTTTTGCCATGAAACAGACATGGCGCAGGGTTCTGCTTGTGCTGGTCTGCTGTGTGCTGGCCTTTGTCGGCTGGGTCGGGCTGCTCCGTCTGGCGGACACGATCTCCGCCGCCCGCTCTTACAAATCTTCGCCCGCAGAGCTTCGCGCGGCGGCCGACGCCGCTGTTCTCCCCGCCGTGGATCCGGCCTTTACCGGCAGCGCGGAATATACAGACGCGGAACAGGCCGAGGCGCAGGCCGAGTATTACGCCAGCATCGGCGGTGACCCGCTCGATGTGGAGCCGCTGGAACCGATCGTCGGCGATTTTGTTTCGTTCCTCCCTGGCACGCTTCCCGCAGAGGCTCCGGCCATCTCCGGTGCGACCGGCGACAGCATCCACACGTATATCTACAACAAGTCCAGCGGCGTTTTCCATCTTCCCGGCTGTTCGCACGTCGACCAGATGAACCCCGAGAACCGCGGCAGCTTCACCGGCTCGCGTGAAGAGGCCGCCGCGTTGTACACGCCGTGCAAGGATTGTGATCCGTAGGAGGTTTTATGTACTGTAACAAATGCGGCAAGGAGATCGACGATGAGGCTCTGATTTGCCCGTACTGCGGCTGCGGGACCGTGAATTACATCCGCGACCAGGCGAAGGCCGAGTCCCGCGCGCGGGAGCCTCGCCAGCCCGCGCAGAAGAAGCGCTCGACTGCGCTGCTGCTCTGTATTTTCCTCGGCGGCCTCGGTGCACATCGGTTTTATGTCGGCAAGATCTGGACGGGGCTTCTTTGGCTCTTTACGCTCGGCTTTTGGGGCATTGGCACGCTGGTCGACTTTTGCCGGATCTATGATAACAAGTTCACAGACGACGCCGGGCGCCCGCTCTACGATGAGTACACGGATGGCATGACGCCTGAGGAATACGAGTCCGCCGTCGCTGGTCCCCGCAGAGTTCGGAAAGTTATCATCGTCATTGCCCTTGCGCTTTGTGCTGGCTGCTTCCTGTTCGTCCGCGTCATCCCCGGCCTCATGTACGCGCTTGGTTTTTGAGATGTCGCCCGCGCCGCTGGCCGAACAACGGCGCGGGCTTTTGCTTGCGCAGGCGACCGGGAGCCGTCTGTAACTTTAGGGTATCCTGTCCACGGTAGACTTGTAAAGATATAACAGTTGCTTTTTGCAGTCAGACGTCTTGCTTTTTTGGGGGGAATGACATGTTTTGAAGGAAAAATTATCTGATTTATGCCGTGAGCAGAAGCAGACGATCACTCCGCGCAAAACAAACCAGGACGTCGCCGAAAATACCGACCTTTCCGTCGGCACCGTCTCCCAGTTCTTTCGCGGCGACATCAAAAATCCGTCTGTTTACACGGTCGGCCCGATCTGCCGCGAGATGGGCGTTTCTATGGATGAGTATTTCGGCATCCCGCATGACGAGCCTGCCGAGCCTGCCGAGCCTGCCGAGCCTCCCGATGCTGAAAAACTCCGCGCCGAGAACGCGGCCCTTCGTGCGCAGCTTGCTCAGCAGCAGAAGTCCCTGCGCATGCACCGGCTTGTGACGCTTATCCTCTTGGGTATTCTTTTGCTGTGTGCCCTTGCGCTTGTGGCCGACGTGCTCATCCCATCGATCGGCTGGATCCGCACATGAATAAAACCGCCCCGGCCCAGCGCCGGAGCGGTATCCGTATAACCTTTTGCCCTTGTGGTGAGAATCTGCCTATGAAATTTACATCTACCTGGAAAATCGCTGACCCGCTCGCGCAGTACATCATTTACCTGCGCAAGTCCCGGAAGGACATGGAGGCCGAAGCTCTCGGCCAGACCGACACGCTCAAACGGCACCGGGCCGCGCTTTTGTCGCTGTCCGAAAGCCGCGCGCTGAACGTCGTGGAGATCTGCGAGGAAGTCGTGACCGGCGACTCCATTGCCGTCCGGCCGGAGGTGCAGAAGGTCCTGCAGCTCGTCGAGACCGGGAACTATGCTGGCGTCATCGTCATGGAGGTTGAGCGTCTGGCGCGCGGCGACACCATCGACCAAGGCATTATTGCTCAGACTTTCAAGTATTCCAATACAAAGATCGTTACCCCGAACAAAGTCTATGACCCAAACAACGAAATGGACGAGGAATACTTCGAGTTCGGTTTGTTCATGTCCCGGCGGGAATACAACACCATCAAGCGCCGCCTGTCGCGCGGCAAGGAGGCTTCTTTACGCGAAGGCAAATGGATCTCCGGCAAGACGCCCTTCGGCTGGTCGCGTGAGAAGCTGCCGAATGACAAGGGCTACAAACTCGTCCCGCACCCGGAGCAGGCACCCGTCCTGCAGCAGATCTACAACTGGTACACCGGCGATGGCTGCGCGCGCATCGGCGCGAAGGCGATCTCCACGCGGCTGAACAGCCTCGGCGTCCCGACCAACTCCGGCAGCCTCTGGCGCGCGGACTCCGTGCTGGATATCCTGCGCAATCCGGCAAACGCCGGATGGATCAAATCCGGCGGCAGGCCAGAGACAAAGCGCATCGTTGACGGCTCCGTCGTCGTCAGCCGTCCCCGCACCCGGCAGGAGGATCTGAAGCTTTATAAAGGGCTGCACAACGGCCTGATCTCGCAGGAGCAGTACGACAAGGCCGTCGCTCTGAGCTATTCCAGCGCCAGCCCGCGCGGCAAGGGCGCATGGGGGACCGTGACGAGCCTCGCCGGTCTCGTCCGCTGCGACCAGTGCGGCCGCGTGATGGTGCGCCGTCCGTCGTCCGGCAACCGCCGCGATACGCTCCTTTGTCCCTCCTACGGCTGCACGACCGTCAGCGCGTGGTATGATGATGTGGAGGACGCCGTGCTGGATGCTCTGCGTGGCTGGCTGCGCGAGCTGGAGCTTGGTGAGGCCGCTGCGCCAGATGACACGCCCATGCGCACCGCGCTCGAGTCCTCGATCGCCGCCGACCGCAAGCAGCTTGCCAAGCTGGAGGCGCAGGAGGCCCGCGCATATGAGCTGGTCGAGACCGGCGTCTATACGCCCGAGGTCTTCCTGCAGCGCTCGCAGGCGCTTGCCGCTGACAAGCAGGTCATCGTCGACCGCATCGAGGCTAGCCAGACCACGATCCATGAGCTGGCCCGTGCCAAGCAGGCCCGCGCCCGTCTGGCCCCCGCCGTCCGCCGCGTCCTCGAGACCTACCCGCTCGCCGCATCCCCGCAGGAGAAAAACGCCCTCCTGAAAACTGTCCTGCAGAAAGTCCTCTACCATAAACAGACCAAATCCTACACCAAATCCGGCAGCGACATGCACGTCACCCTCTACCCCCTCGCGGATTGAACATTATACATTTATTCGGTACGCATGAATGAATCCCATTTAAATGTAGATTTTATAGCAAGTGAAAATCCCTCCTGGTGACAGGAGGGATTTCTTTATTTTGCGATATGCTCATAATACGCCATGAGCTTCTGTTCCGGCCCCGGGCCGTCCTTGTCGAGCAGAAACGCCTTTGCCAGCGCGGCGTAGAATTCCGGGCGGTTGAGTCCGAACTCTACGGCGACGGGGTAGTAGTCCGAGTACATCATGTTCATGGTCACGCCCCATGCCCAGCGCGGGACCGCTGGCGCCTGAATGCCCATGCTCTCGGCCACGGCCGTTGTCTGTTCCATCGTCCAGTGCGGGCCTGCCGTGCCGTCGGCGTTTTGCATGTTTGCTGCCCACTGCATCGCCGTTTCGCGATCAAATGTGGCCGTCTCCGGCTCGTCGTGGTCCTCGAGCTTATCCAGCCGGCACAGCAGATCTGTGACTGCTGCGGCCTGCTCGACCGTACGCATGGACACCGGGCACTCCGCGATCTCCCGCAGCGCGGCGTGGAGTTTGTCTTTATACGCCTGCATGATAGCACCTCATGCGAGCTTGAGCAGCCCCGTGCAAAGCTCGATCACGGAGCCTGCGGCCGTGCTGTCGGTCGTCGCCACGAGCGTGAATGTATGATTGACGCAGCAGCAGCACCCGGACAGCTCCAGATCCGTCTCCGTGTGGATCTCCGCATTGCCGGATGCCGGCAGCGTGACGCGCTTGAGCGTGCAGGGCAGCGCGACGCCGTCCATGTACCACTGCAGGGTCAGGACGCCCGCGGCCGTCGCCGCGATGACCGCATCTGCGGCCAGATGATACAGGCCGATCTTGACCGTGTCGTAGCTCTGCGGCTCGACCTGGATGGACGAACCGGAATTGACGACCTTTGCCCCGGCCAGCGTCAGCACGTTTTCGCTGTCTGCCGCGAGCAGTTGGGGCGCGTTATTAAAATATCGGACGCAGGATTTTTGATACGCCCGATTTCCATTGCCGTTATTACAAGCCATTTTCATTACTCCTTCCGTTTGGGCTTATGTGAAGGGGCATTATGCCCCGGATAGCTATATCAGGATGGGTCCGCGTCAGCCGCCGCAGCCGCACGGATTGCAGGGCGGGTTCTGGTAGTACCTGCCCAGCTGGCCGAGGATGTACTGCGACTGCATATAGTCGTTGTTCGCGGCGCGGCTCTGTGCGAGTTCGTCGCGCAGGCGCTGGTTCTCCTGCTGCTGCAGGAGCGTTCTGGTCGCCTCGCCCTCGGCGTGGATGGCCGTCTTGATCTCGCACGCGTTGATGCTGGAGTTGTAGTTGACGCCGTCGATCGCGCGGAGAATGTCGCAGCAGCACTTCTGCTGCACAGAGATGCCGCTCTCCGTGACGGACTGCAAATCGCGCAGCTCGCCGAGGATGTTGTAGGCGTTGTCCTTGACGGCGCTTGTGACGTCGTACGCGCCCTGACGCGTTGCCGCGACACCCTCGTTGTTCTGGCGCTCGAGGGCTGCAAAGTCCGTCGCGCGCTGCACGTCGGCCTGGGTCGCCGGGGAGCTCTCGCCGCTGCCGCCGAAGCCTCTGCCCGCGAAGAGCAGGAAGAACAGCGCGATCAGGATGACAATGCCCCATCCGCCGAAGCCATAATCCTTATCCATGGTTTTCCCTCCTTTCTGGGTGGAATGAAATTTGATAGGCGCTTTCGCGCGGTATCACTTGCCGATCTGGCCGACGAGCTCGCCGACCGTCTTGTTTTTGTTTGCCTCGAACCACGCCTCAAAGCCTGGCTGCGAGGCCAGGAAGCTAAGCACCATCTGCGGGCTCTGCCCCTGCAGCGTCGTCTTCGCTGTCTGCAGCAGACCGTTCAGCAGCTTGTTTCCCCCGCCGTTTCCGCCCATCAGGGCCATAATCGGATTTTGCATTGAGCTTTCCCTCCAGTTCTTCGATTTTCCCGGCCATGCTCTGCAGGCCGGCCGTGATCTGTTTCAGCTGCTCCTGCAGCTGGTTTGCCGCCTTTTCCTCTTCTGTCGGCTCCGGGAAGATCCGGAACCGCGCGATGGTCTTGGCCGCCATGCTGTCCGTGCGGATGTAGTACAGCAGGTTCTCGGTCTCGTGCAGCGCGAGCGCGTTGTCGTTCGGCTGCATCTGCAGGTTGTTGATGCTGGCCTCGCTGGCCACGGTCAGCACGCCGAGCTTCGGCGGCTGCGGCGGCAGCTGCGGGCCCTGCGGCCGCGGCATGGGCTGCAGCTGGATCTGCTGCGCGCCGTCCATCTCCCAGCGGCCCGTGTACGGGTTGTACGCCATGCGGTATCGCCCCTTTCTGCTACCATTCTAGCGTTTCCCCGTCCCCGCTGGGGGGCATTTGTGTACCATTTGTGTACCATTTGTGGGACATGTTGGCATAGAAAAAGCGCCATGAGCCGTTGCTCATGGCGCTTTCTCTTTGTCCGTTTTCCCTACCAGGCGGCGGGCGATATTGTAGATGTGCGGCAGGCGGCGGGAGATGGTCTTGCGGTCGATACCGATCTCACCGGCCGCGTCCATCTGCGGGAGCCTGCCCACGATATAAAGCTTCACGATCTGCTGATCGATCTGATCCAGTATGCCCTCGTCAGTGACGCGCTCCCAGTCGCTGCGCGTGAGGTGTTCCAGCTCCTTCGGCAGAGCCAGCCGCGCAGTTATTTGCTGTCACTCCCTTCGGCCCGCCGTCCGGCGGAGGGTCACTTTTCTTTGTGTGTCAGCACGGCGATATTGCCCTTGTTGCTCACTTCGAGATCCAGCGCAGCGGCGATATCGCGCACCTTGACGTAGTTCGTGCCGTTCTTCAGGATACGTTCAACGGCGACTTCCTTGCCGTCCACGATGATTTTGCTCTTTTCGACCACTTCTTTTTCCCCCTCTCCGTTCTTTCCATCTTCGAGTGCCATGATTGTATGGCCCTCGCTTACCAGTACGTCGCCGCGCAGGAGATTGGCGTCCGTCGTCAGGTACTTGCTGCCGGTCAGCAGATCAAAGTCTCCCGTTGCGGGCCAATCGTGCAGCATGCAGTATGTCGTGCAGCTGTTGCCCTGCCGACGGTAGAGCGCTTCGACCGACGCGCAGCCTGCGGCCACGGCGCAGAGCGTCATGAGGCCGGAGCAGTCCGTTTCGACGGGCTTTGTGATCTTGCTCACGTCCCATCCGACGGCTCTGGCGGCCTCATACGCCGTGTTCCGGTCGCTCATGTCGTAACCGATATTCCGGTTTTTAATCGCTGCCTCGCACGTCTGCGCGGCCCGCCCGGCCTTTTTGCGGCTCTTGTAGCGCAGGACGCCGAGCCAGCGGCCATTGTACCAGTTGGATATATTCAGCTCCCGCCCGGTCTGGTTTCCTGGCTGCTGGTTGCGGCCTCCGGTTTCTCCAAGACTGGCCTGCCCAATTTTGATACTCATGTCCGCTCACTCCCGTACAGCTCGTGGTGCAGCTGCAGCACGGCGGCCTCGATCAGCTTATCGATCGTTTCCACATCAAATTGAATGCCCTTCTCGGCGAGGAAGTTCACGACATACGCCTTTTTCGCCGCGCCGTCCGTCGCGGTGTACAGCTGCTCCGCCGCCTTTACGCCGATCTCAACGTAAGTGCGGAGCGTTTGCAGCTTGTCCGCGTCGATCTTCGTCTTGAGCCACGGGATCAGAAATGCCGAGACGAGTGCGCTGATGAGCGCGATCACTGCCGAGATGATTTGCGTGTAGTCCATATGTATGCTCCTTTCAATCTTTCAGCACGATCTCCGCGATGCGTGCTGCTGCTTCCGGGCCGTATTTATCAGCCCATTTATCCATGTACTTCTGCGCGTACTTCGCGCGATTCTCGTTCTTGGCCTTCCAGAGATAGAATCCGCTGGAAGCTGTTGTTTCAGCCAGCACCGCAAGCGTGATCTCCGTCAGGTCTGCGCCTGCCGCGCAGGCGATAATGAGTGCGAGGCTGACGAGCGCGCTGCAGATCAGCCACTTCTTGCTAAACTCCATTGCGTTCGCACTGCGCCTCCAGCTGGTGCAGGAACTTTTTCACGTCGCCGTTCCCGCCCATCTTTTTATACTTCTCTCCGGCGATCAGGCGCTCTGCCATTGGCATTTCCTCCGACATGATGGTCAGCCGGAGAATTGCGAGATACTGCTCGTCCTGATGCTCCTGCATTTTCCCGAGCTTTTTGTTGATCTCTGTAAGACGCTCCTCCTGCGTTGTGGCCTTGCCGCGCTTTTTCTGTATCGCGCTGACGACGGCGTTGACGACCGCCGTCAGCGCGGACGAGCCGAGCACGGCGCAGACGAGCGTAACGATGATGGTCTTGGTGTCCATGGTGTTCTCCCTTCCGCGCGATCAGATCGGCACAAAGGCCGCATCCGTCCACTTTGCCCTCGCGCCTGCCGCGCCCATCCAGACCTTTGTCTCGCCGTTGTTGGTGTAATAAGCATTCTGGATCAGCGACATGCCGGCCTTCCACACGATGGGGTTGTCCGCCGTGCCGGCTTTCACGGCCTGCTCGACGTACACCTGCCGGACGAGGATCTTGTTGACGTAGATGTTCCGCCAGTCGTAGCCCAGCTTGTCCGATTGCGTCACGTCCTCCGTGATGCCGCCTGCGGCCTGCACGAGCTTGCCGTCCTTGATGGCGGTTTTGAGTTTCTCCAATTTATCCTGCGTCATAGACTGCCTCCAGTTCTGCAAGCGCGGCTTCCGCCTCGGTAAGCGGGACGGCTGCGCCATGCTGCTCGTAGGTGCCGACCGGCTCATTGCCTTTTAGCGTACGCCCTTCCAGCCGGTACACTGTATCATCCAGCGCCCTGTATTGGTTCCCATCCTCGTCCGTCTGCAGGATGGCTTTTTTTGCGCAGAATCCATCTGCTTCGCTTTCCTCGCATGGCACATAGCACCCGTTCTGGTGCAGTTTGATGGGGATTACACTGTCTGCGTATCCGTCAAACGTTCCTTCTCTTGCGACGATATACATGCTTTCCCTCCGATCTTTTCCGCGTATATTTGTTTCAGCCGGCTTGTGCTTGCGGTACGCAGCCGGTTTTTCCAGTAGCCGTTGTCCTGCCCCGGCCATTTTTCATCCGTAAAGTCTTCACCGCAGCCGTGCTTTGCATACCATCGATAGAGTCGTTCAAGCATTTCTTGCCGCGTCGCGCCCTCTGGTGTATTCTGCCTGAAATGTTCCCATCCGTTTTCGGACGTTACAGCGCATATCCGCTTGCCGTCCGCTGTAAACAGGAACCCTCCATCTTCCGATACCACAGTTCCGTACCGTAGATTAAACTCCCCATCTATTCCTGCTCCGCGGAACCGCTTATACACGATATACTCCATGCTCTTGTCCCTCATACGCAAAAGCCGGGCGCGAAGCCGATGGAATAGCGCGCGCCGGAGTAGTTGCCTGTCCCGCCGGTGTCCACAGTCACGAAATCGCCGGAGTTGCTCACACCCGGAGAACGGAGCCCCCAAAAAGCGGCGGTACTCGTGCCGTTGTGCTTGTACTTAATTTTGCTGTTCCCGGCGGAATAATAGGCGTACTGTGCTTGTTTGCTCGCCTCGTTCGAGTTCGCTCTCGAAATGCTCCCGAAAACCTCGTACTCCGCAAGGAGGAAGAAGTAATCCGTTGTCGCCGTGACCGCGCTTGCCGCTGTACTCTTGCCGCCTGTGTTGTCCGTGTACTTTGTAACGGGCTTAAGGACGGCGCGGAGCGCTGCCGGAATGACTGCAATCATCGTTCCGGAATAGCTTGACAGACTCGTCCCGCAAATGTTTGTACGCATTTGCGAGCTTTTCCACCCGCCGGAGTTCTTGTTACTCGCGTTCATAACGAAATAACCCGCGCCCGGAGCCGACCATCCGCTATCCGGGCCATATTCGCTGTCGCAGAAACACACGTCCGTTCCGCCGGAGAGCGCAGTCTTTGCGAACTGAAAATGGATACGATTCGTGCCCTCTAGCTCTTGATTGTGATTGAATCCGATGATAAATGCGTAGGTCGTGTAATTAGATAACGAGAGATGTCCCACTGTTCCGTTCAGCGTTACTTCCTTTCGGTCGCCGATACTCCAATAGTTCTCGCCCTGTCCAGCATCGGAAACGGACTTGATAACGCTCCACTCATTGTCGTTGAGTGTAGAACTCACGAAATAGAGCGTCAACGAGTAGGAGGTGGTGCTGGAAACGACATTAACGGAGTCGCTTGTCGTTTGCCCGTTCTTTGTGGCGACGATTGTATATGTGCCGGTTTCCGTGACAGTGAATACAACTTCCCCAGTGCTGGTCTTTGTCTGAATTGTTGTGCCATCCTTTTGTAATGAAACAGACGCGCCAGAGTCTACTGTAACCGTAATAGTCGCAGAGAAGAATGTGAGTGACACCGCATAATTGTCCGTGATAGATATCGTTTTTGTATCAGATATTTGTCCGCCCAGCGTAGCAGATACGCTCCATGTACCGGCTTCCGGCACGATAAGCGTACACGTTCCATTAACAGATGTGCCACTCACAGACAGGCTTCCTTTTGTAGCAGTAACGGTTGCACCAGATTCCACAGTTACAATGATTTGCAGTTCTGTGCCGGTCTGAATGGCCTGAATGGCTGTCACAAATCCGTCCGGGTAGACTAGCGAATCCGATGTGCCGCCTTTCTCCCGGATAGCTGATGCAACCTTTGTCAGGTCGGTTGTGTTTGTCAAATATTCAGCCATCAGAAGCTACCTCCATTCGCGTTTGCGATCTCTACAGCCGCCCATGCGCCGGAAACAACACGCAGGAATTTTCCATTGTCCGAAGCCTTGACAGACGGCACTTCGCGAACCGTTACAGCTCCGGTTTTCCCATTCACGCTCGTCACGGGCGCTTCCGTTAGATAATCCGTGCCCGCCACGGCCACGGCCCACGCCGTCGGCTTTCCGCTGGCGTCCACCGCCTTGACCTTGATCAGGTCCCCGACAGAAGCGCCGGAGGCGAGGATTACATCTTGCTTTCCGTCCCACGCGTCTTTGTTGCTGCGCACGCCGGCGATAGCCTCGTCGATCTGCGCGCCGGTAAACTGGCTGTTGTAAGCCATACGATCACTCCTTCATACACAGAAAATCCTCGCCGTCCGCGGTCTTCAGCGCCTGCGACTCTCCCAGCGGGATAAATCCGTAGTTGTCGTTCCAGCTGCCGTCCGCGCCCTGCGCGAACAACGAAATGCGGTATTCCCCATCACCGGAAAGCAGAAAATCGTCGTAAACCTCAAAGGTGCGCTGCGTGCCCGCCGGGGTCTTGGAGAAGGACGCGATCAAAGCACCCTTCCCGCGGCCCCAATCCTCGCCGGACTTCGTCGCGCGGCACTCGAAGGCCGTGTAGGCGATGTCCGACGAGAAGGAAACGGTGATCGAGTCGAACCCCGAGACCGCCGAGATCTTGTTGCCCGTGATGGAAAATGTCAGCTGCGGCGCTGCCATCAGGCGGCACTCCAGGTCCCGGCGGCGTTCTTGACGAAGACCTTGACGATCTTCGTGCCGTCGCCGGAAGACGCTGCCTCGAGGTCCGCGCCCTTGACAGTGACGTTGATGGCGGTGTTCTTCTTGTAGCCTCCCTCCGTGCCGCTGACGTTAGTGGAGCCGCCCGTCGTCGGGATCTGCGTGCCCGCCGTGTGCAGGCTGCTCGTCGCCGGAACGACGCGAATGGTGTATTCCTCAAAGTCCACGTCGCAGACGAAGGAGAACGCCGCTGCATCGTAGCCCGTGACCTTCGAGATCCTGCTCTTGTCGGGGCCGGTGATAGTCACGGCAGGAATCGACGTGTTGAGCGTGATCGTGTCGCTGACTGCGGCCGTTTCGTTGCCGACGTCGTCGCGCATCTTGACATAGATCGTCTTGAGGCCGTCTCCGTCGGGCAGCGTGATGGATTTTGTCTTGGCGAATGTCTCCCACGACGCTTCCGCCTCGGTCTCCGCCGTCTTCGTGCCCCAGATCTTCATCTGGTAGCCCGTCGTTGTCTCGTCGGAGACAGAGATCTTCGCCGTGACGGTCGCGCTGGTCGCGTACTGTGCACCGTCGTTCAGGATCAGCGATAGGCCGGCAGGTGCCAGCGTATCAAGTGTCAGATTGAAAAAACTTGCCATCTGGATTTATCCCCTTTCTTCGCTTGTGAGTTCAATGTACAAAAATCCGCCCGGTCTTTCGTAGATGGTTTTCGTGCCCAGGTGGGCGGATTTGATTCCCATGGAGCCGATGAACAGCTCCAGAATGCGTTTGAGTCCAACTGCCAGCATGTTATCCCTCCAACAGATACAGTGTCCGCGCGTCCTTTTTGTCCAGCGCGTCATATTCGGATTTTGTCATCACGAGGATTGCGTCGATCTGTGCCGACTGGATGCCCCCGCCACCAGAGCCGCCGCCGGAGCTGCGGGCCTCGTTGATGGCGTCGACGAGGTTGCCCTTGTTGTAGGTCTTGAGGTCGTCCAGGTCGCCAATCTGCTTCTGGAGCTGCGCCCAGACGGGCAGGGACGGGTCGGCGGTCTCGTCGCCGGATGGGTCTGCGCCGGGCTGGACTTTGCCGAGGCTCACCCAGACGGTCGGCAGGACGACGCCGCTTTCGTTCGCGCCATAGACGCCCACGCGGGCGTGGCGGCCCGGGACGGCGAGAACTTCGTGCGGGACGGGAACGGTATCCCCGTCCCAGTTCGCCGCCAGAACGTCGACGGTGGTCTTGCCGTTCGAGAAGACAGCGGTCTTCGTCAGCCCGTCCCACTCTGGCGAGAAGACGAACTGCACCGTCACGGCTTTGCTCATTCCCGCCGTCAAAAGCTCCGGCGGCGACGCCAGATGCGCGCACGCGCGGGAGCAGTGGATGGTGATCATGCGTTATCAGCTCCTTCTTTGCCGCCCGAAAGGGCGGCTTTTTCTTTCCTATTGTGGTCTATCCGATCACGGTTCCGTTGACCAGCAGTTTTCCTCTGCTATTGCACGCCAGCGTCGCGTATGTGTTTGCGTTGTTCACCACATACACTTTTCCGAAGCACCCGCCGTCAAACCAGTTGTTTACCGCGCCGATGTATTCATCTCCATGTATGCCGACGAGAAACCTGCTTCCGCTCATTCTTACGCCATATCCGTTTTTTATGATCCTGTCTTGATATCCGCTGGTTCCGCCACCTCCGCCGCTTCCCGGCGGCCCGACAACGTACTCGACGATATAGCTGCCGGAGATCCGCGCGACCTTGACGCGGTCTCCCGCGGCAAAGGTGGCGGACGTGTTGCATTTATAGTGCTTTGTTGTGGCTTCAGTCTGCCCCTCGAGGATGAGGGACAGACCATCGTCATAGACCGCGCCGACGGTCGCCAGAAAGTTTTCCGGCAGGTTTTCGTTCGGGATCTCGATCTTCGTTACAAACAGGCTGTCGATGCCCTCCATCAGGCGATCACCGTCCTTTTCGCAGAGTGTGTCATGAGACTGCCGGGCTGCATGGTGACAGACCAGCCGGTCTCGAGATAGATGCCGCCGATCTCGTCGTGCGTCATGGCGAGGATGTCGCCGACGCCGTGGCCCGGCTCGGCCAGCGTATAAAATGTGATCGTGCGCGTGGCCAGCAGCGATTCGTTGCGGCGCTTGTTGGCGTAGGCCTGCAGCTCCTCCTGCGAGGCGATGTTGTCCACCCGCTCGACGGAGGTGATTCGCATGCCGCGCTTGAAGGTGGATTTTTTGGACGCCGGATTGTCGTTGACGGCGGTCGCCACCATTGCCGCGTCCATGTCCGGGTTGTTGCAGGTCACGACAAAAACGTTCGGTGCGTCAAAGATGTCCGTCTCGTCGGACCAGTCCTGCCCGGGGTGCTTTTCCGGGAGGAACAGGTCCGTCGTGCCGTAGCGCCAGTCGATGATGGCAGCGGATGGCTCCTGATACGGCTCGAGGCGGCAGACACCGTCGGCGTCGAACCAGAGGTTCTCGTAGTTGATCTCGGAGAGCAGGGCGTTGACGATCGTCAGGTAGCTCGTGCCGATCGGCCAGTCCTCGCGGTCTGTGGCGAGGACTGCGTCGTTTGGCGCCGCGATCACCAGCGTGATGCCGCAGGCGGTCAGGAGCTTTCGGATCTCCGTGAGGTAGGACGCTCCGGCCGCAAGATGCAGGAGCGTCTCTGTTTTTTGCGTGTACACCCGCCAGCAGCGGTCGTAAGCCTCGATCTCGACGCGCGTTCCGGAGATGCTGCCCTTGTTGCTGACGGTCGCGGCCTGATAGATGCCGAGCGATGTTTCGATGCCGTTTATGCTGATCCACGGGCGCAGCTCGTCGGACTCCAGCTCCGCGAGATCGTTTGGCAGGAAGCTGCCCTTGAAGGAGCCGTGCAGGGTGGCTGTCCGGTCGCACATGATCTGCGGGGCGCTGCCGGTATCCCATTGGAGGTGGGTGATGGGCGCGCCGTTTCGGAGCACGTCGACGCGGAAGCGGACGTCACGGGTCAAGGGTGATCGCCTCCTCCCGGTTCGTGTGCGAGATGGTGAAGGAATAGCGGCGCATGAACTCGTCGCAGTTGCTCTCGAGCGACGGGAGCGAGCCGATGGCCATGTTTCCGTAGCGGTCCTTGAGGCAGACGAGGCGGCCTACAAGGGCCTCGAGTGCGAGGGCGGCAGCCCGCTGCGCGTGCGGCCAGGCGCAGGCGACGGACATGGCGCGGTCGCGCTGCTCGCTGCGCTCCTCGACGGGGTAGGCAAGGCCCGCCAGATGGACGGTCGAGACACCGGCCGAGAAGCTGGTGCGGTTGGTTCGCAGCTGCGTTTCGGACAGGCGCATCTCGAGCCAGACGCCGGTCTCGAGGTCGCAGATCATGTTGGTCTCGGGCAGGATCTCGGCGGTATCGGAATTGGACACGCCGTAGTTGTCGCTGTCTGCGTAGCAGCCGCGGACGCGGTAGGTGACGCTGCCGATGCTGGTGTGGTCGACGTACTGCTTTTGGACGGTGCGGGCGATGGCCACGCCGTCCCGCTCGATCAGGTAAAAATCATAACTGCCCGCGGTCTGCCAGGTGAGCGCGGCCTCATGGCCGGCGGTGACGGTCAGGGTGATGGCCTCGCCCTCGGTGTGCGAGATGGGCAGCGCGGCCGCAGACCACTCGGACCACATGCCGTACTTGTTCTGCACGCGGACGCGGACGGTGTAGCTGCCGTCGGCGATGTAGACCGGCGAGCGCCATGCCTTCTCCGTGCCGTAGACCGTGCCGGAGGCGTAGCCGCTCGAGAGCGTCAGCTGATAGGCCTCCTGCTCAGAGGTCTGCCAGGTGATGCGCGGGCGCGGGCCGGTAGACTGGATGACGATGGACGGGGCCGACGGGGCGTTGATAGCGATAAACTCGGCCTTGTCGCTCCACGCCGAGGCCGTGCCGTCGGTGTTGTAGGTGCGCACGCGCCAGTATTTTGTTCCGCTTGTGAATTTGTTCGCCGGAACGTCGTAATACTGGTTTTTTCCCGTGACGGTCGCGAGGGTATTCCACGTCGTGCCGTCGGCGGACCATTGCAGATCCGCCTTGCTCTGCGGCGTGCCGGTGGAAATGATGTGCTGCCACGAGAAGCGGTTGGCGATGGTGGCGTCGATGACGATGCCGGACGGGGAGACCGGCTTGCAGGACGGTGTGACGTCCGTCGTTGTGATTTCCTGCCATGCAGATGTTGTTGTCGTTCCGCTGTTCGCCGTCACCTTTACGCGCCACTCGATTGTCCCGGACGGGAATGTATTTGCAGGGACTGTGCAGGCGGTCGTCGCGCCGGAGACGCTGATCGTTTTTGAGGCGCTCGCATTTTTTACGCGCCACTCGAAGACGGCGGAGGTTTGCTTTATCTCCGCGAAGCACGTCTGTGTGAGATCTGTGTCGTCAGTGGTATCCCATGTAAATGTATTTTTTTGCGTTCTGTTTACAAAAGCCCCTGACGACGGTGCAAAATTCTCCGTCTTTATTCCTACATTATCATCAGAGTATTCGCACTCAAGGAATGGTTTGTATGATGACTTTGCACCATAAAAAATCGCCTCTGATGCGTGTCCTTCTTCGCCCGTTATAAATGCAAACAAAAAACCGTTGCGCAGACCGTGCTCAAGTCCATTTTTCTCCGCTGCATTGTATTGCGACATTGTGAATGTCACCTGCGCCTGTACAACTTTATTGAGTTCGTTCCACCTTGCCGACCCGCTTGTTGATCCATCGTTCAACTGCTGCGGCTGCGTCGCATATGTCGCGGTACTTACATCAAGCGCTTCTTTCAGTCCGAGCGCATAGGCTGATATATACGCTGTCCCCCAGCTCTCCAAGATGCCTTTCGTTGGCATTGCATATACTACAAGCTTAACCTTTGTAATGCGTTTGTACTTGTACGCTGCTGCCGGTTCTCCGAATTTCAGTAGTATGCTGTCCCACCCTCCGAACGGTCCGGTATGGTTTGTAAACGGCTCCACATACAACTTGTACTGTGCAAGATCCGAATAGTTTGTGTTTGGGTAGTTCTTCGCGACTGCTGTCGAGCCGCTTGCCTGCACTGTAAACGTCGGCATTTACTTCGCCCCCATTCTGGTTGTGATGCGTGCGTTTTTGGCGATGCGGAGGATGGTGTCGAGGTCTTCGACGTGGTCGACGTAGACGGTGGTGTTGTAGGTATCGCCGGATGTGTAGCGGGTCTCGCTGGCCGTCTGGATGCGTGAGCCGGATGGGAGATAGATCCGCTCAAGGCCGTTCTCGTTGACCCGCGTCCAGCCGCCCGCCCAGTTGTCCGTGCCGGCGGCGTTGCCGCGCAGCTTTTTGAGATATTCCTGCACCCACAAATCCTGCGACTTGCCGAGGATGGAGCTGTCTCCCGCTCGCACGAGCGCTTCATACTGCGCGTTGGCGTATGCCTCCATATTGCCGTAGGCTTTGCCGGTGTCGGTGTCGAAGTAGCTGCCGTATCCGTTCGCAGCGGTCGCGCGGTTCGTATCCTGCTGCATCCACTTGGTATTGAGCCTCTGTACATTCGACATCTGGCCCTTTCCGTAATTCAGGCCGAGCGCTGTGCCCATCTTGTTGAAATCGAGCGTCAGCAGACCGGACAGGAAGTCCCCGGCGTCGGCAATTGCCGCCATGACCTCCGACAGCGGGCGCAGTGCCTTCGTCAGAGCCGGGACCTTGTCATTTGACAGGGTATCCATCGGGTTGATGATCTCGCCCGCCGTCTCGAGCAGCATGCCGAAGGAGTCGACCAGCCCTGATTGCTGCAGCACATCGCCGATATACTTGATTCCGCTGGTGACGTCGCCGTAGAATTCTTCCAAATATGGCGCGAACTCTGCGGCCAGCTGATTCTTGACGCCCTCCTGCGTATTTTGCAGGCGAGAATAGGCGTCGTCGACGCCCTGCAGGGATTTGAGCGCGTCGTTGTCAAGGACATAGCCCATATCATGCGCTTCCTGCGCGTAAGCCCGCATTTTCTCGCCGCCGAGGTCGATGAGCGGATTGAGCTCCTGCGCGGACTCAGACATGAGGTCCATGGCCAGCGCGTCCCGCTCGGTCTGGTTTTTGATCTCACCGAGCGCGTCGATGGTGTCGTAAAATACATCCTGCGCGCTGCGGAGGCTGCCGTCGGCGTTGGTGATCTCTACGCCCAGACGCTGGTACGCATCATAGGCGTCGCCGGTGCCCGCTGCGGCCTCCTGCATTTTGTTGGTGGTCTCCTTGAGGCTGTCCTTGATGCGGTCCATGGAGACGTCCGTGAGGTCCGCCATGTAATTGAGCTCCTGCACGGAGTCGGTCGTCATGCCGGTCACGGAGGCGAGCGTGAGCAGATCGTCTGCATTCGAGGCTGCTTCCTTCGTCATGGAGATCAGCGCCTTTTCCGCCTTGACGATGGCCGTCGCGACGGCGGCAAAGCCGCCCGCTAGCGCCAGCGACGAAGCGTCCAGACTTCCCATGGCGTTCATGGACTGCTTCATGCTGTCCGGCAGCTGGATGCCGAGCTTGGACGTCAGGCCATTCACCACGTCGCCGAGGTTTCCCATGCTCTGCCCGGCGTCCTCGGTTGCGGTGGTCGTGTCTTCTATCTGCTCTGTGTTGTTTTTCAGCTGTCCGTTCAGCTTGTAAAGCTCGGCTTCCGCGTTATTGAGTTCTTTTTCCCAGCGCAGCGTTTCCACTGCGTTTGATCCGTAATTTTCTGCAGCTTCTTCGAGCCCAGCTTTCAGGTTATCGATTTTGTCATACTGCAGGCTTATTTTTTGGGTTAGCAGGTCCGTTTTCGCCGCCGAAAGTTCTGCTGATTCTGCGTTATCCGCATATTTTGCCGATACCTTCCGCATCTCGGCGTCCAGCACGTCCATGCTTGCGCTGAGCCGTTCGATATTATTTCGGTATTTTTGTTCTTTTTCACCTTCCATGCGCTTTTCATTTTCGCGCATCTGGTTATTTAGATCGTTCAGTTTCGCTGTTGCGTTTTGCAGGCTGGCCTTCCACGCCATTGTAGCTTTGCTGGATTCTCCCGTTTTTTTTACGGAATTTTTCAGAGCCTCTTGCATATAGCGGATCTTTTCTGTTTGCGAATAGATCTGCCGTTGCAGGATGTCATTCTGTTGCCCTAGCAGCTTTGCGCTGTCTGCATTTTTCCCATACGCAGACGTTACTTTCCGCATTTCGGCGTCCAGCACCTTCATGCCGCTGCCGATCTCGGAAATGGCCTGCTTGTATTCTTTTTCGCCCGAAAGCGTAAATTTTGTGTTGATATTTGGCATATTACGTGCCTCCGTTTATGTAGGCCGAGAGGCTCTGCGGCTCTTCCGGCTTTTTTGGCGGCTCCAGCGCGTCCAGCAGGAGCGTCAGGCGGTGCGGGCTCATGGTCTTCCAGAAATCCCGCTCCGGCAGATGCAGCCGGAAGAGCCAGATTGCGAGGAAGCCGGGGAAATCAAAGCCCAGCTGCTTCGGTTTCCCCGGCGGTGTCAGTTTTTTTCGTCTTCCGACGTTTTTTCACCGGGTGCTTCCTCCGGCGGTGCGACTGCGGCCTGGATCAGCGGATAGATCCGCGTCCCGGCCTCAAGCGTCTGGTGCATGGTGATCTTCCGGCCCAGCTGCTTGCTCGTAAAGCGCAGCGGAAGGCCGTTTTCGTCGGTGATGCCCTGCGTGTCTGCGGCGTCTGTCAGCATGGCGGCCAGGAAGGCCAGCGTGCTTTTGAGGCCGTGCACCGTATTCAGCGCGCGCAGCAGATTGCCGTCGTATTCGTCCTGCACGTCGGCAAGGACGTTCATGTTGCAGGAGAGCCGGTAGACCCGGCCCTCAAGTTCATAGTCGACGGTGTTGAGCTTGGTCGTCTCCATCAGGTCTCACCCAGCTTTCCCTTGATCCAGGCGACGGCCTCCGCCGCGGTGTCGACGGTCTCGGTCTCGAGCAGCAGCTCGTCGGTCGAATCGTCTGCGAGGAATTCGCCGGTCGTGGTCGGCGTGTTGAACTGGATGTTCTCGCCCTTGGTCTGATAGCTCATCGAGGGCGGGCCGAACAGCGCTTTCGGCACCCAGATGCAGGTGTATTTGGTCACGCCGTCGATCTTATCCGGCGCGTAAAAGCCGACGCCGACATAGTTCGCGATGTCTTTTGCCGAGAATTTCAGATTTTCCTTGCTCGTATCGGATGTGCAGCCGTAGAGCATGGCCTGTGCGGCCCTTTTGATGTACTTGACAGCCAGCGAGATCGTGCCGCCGGTGGCAAGCTTGATATACTCGGCCAGCTTGGATTCCGCGTACAGGCGGCCCTCGGCGAACTTGAGTTCCAGCTGCGCGCTCATGGCGTCGCCGACGTCGGTCGGCTCTGTGTAGGTCACGGTGCCGGACGTGTTTTTATACTTTCCCGCCCGGATGCCGCGTAAGTCAAAACTAGGCATTTACAATAGGCCCCTTTCTTTCAGCTTTTGTGTAAGGATCTTTTCGAGCTCTGCGTTTACGCGCTTCTGCGCGTTCCTGACGCCCTTTGTCCAAAAATAAGTTCCTGTGATCTGCCCGTACTCCTTCGCGCGGCCGTAATTCAAAACAAAAAGCACGGTCGCCCTGCGCGTTCCGTGCTCGTTTTTGCCGACTGCGGTGATGGAGATGTACGGGTCTCCGTTTTTGTCCTGCTTGATGTTTTTGCGGTATTTCACGCTGGAGGCGTATGCTTCCGTGCGGAACCCGCTCGCCCGGACGGCATTTTGCAGCTCCTCGACGATGATATCCCCGGCGGCGTACAGGAGCTCCTGCTGCATGTTCTCATCAAAAACATTCGCTTTCTGGAGCGTGGCCATGAGCTCGTCGACACCGGTGATGGAGATGTTAGCCATAGGCTGCGCCCTCCGTCTCGGCGATGAGCGCGATCTGCGTGCGGCCTGTTTCCTTGTCGTAGGTTTCCATGTCGACGGTCGCGATGTAGCCTGCGGCCTCCAGCGCGGCTTTTACGCGTTTTAAAATCCCGGCGGCAAAGCCCTCGGCAAAGATGGAAACGGCGTACTGCACGCCGGTCTCGGCCTCTCCGCCCTCGGCGTAGAGCTGCCCGGACTGGCCGAGCAGCTGATAGGTGATGTAGGTTTCTTCCCCGCCCTTGTATGGCGGGTGGCAGACCGGGACGCCCAGGCTTGATAGCGCCTCATAGATCATCATGCGCCGTCCCTCCGTTTGCAGGTCAGCTCTACCTCTTCCGTCTCCGCGCCGTAGCTGCGGACGACGTCAAAGACGTCCGAGCCGCAGGTGAGCTGCTGCTCGCCGCCGTATTCCGCGCTGTGCATGCGGAAAATTGCGTCCGTGCGCTTGCCTGCTTGCGCGGCCTGATAATACTCGGCGCGGTTTACGGACTTGCGGGCAGCCCAGACGGTTGTCTCGCGTTCGAGCTTTTCGGTGGTCTGCCCGCTCACGATGGGGTAGGACAGCAGGCGCAGCGTGATCTGGGTGTCAAAGATCACAGCACGTGCCCCCTCCCTCGGCGCCCGGCGAATAGTCGTCGGACAGGCCCATCGCGTCGCGCAGCTCCTCAAAGCACGTCTTCCATTCGTCGCCGCGGCCGCAGAAGTCATGCTGCCAGCGGACGAAGGCTCGGACGGCGTCTTTGACCAGCGGGTCTTCGTCCGCCCCCTCCGCGCCCGCAAGGTGCAGGCGCAGGAGGCAGGCGTCGATCTCGTCGGCGAGCTCGTCGTCAAGGGCGTTTGTGGTCAGCCGCAGGGCGGTTTTTGCAACGTTGATCAAAGCCATTGGTTATCCCTCCCTGTTGGCCTCGCGCCGTCAAGCCTTCTTCTTGGTCAGCGTGACGAGGCTGTTCTTGTCGACGACCTTACCGTCGACGAGCGCCAGTGCGACGGTGACCTCGTCGTCGGTCTCGTTGTCTGTGTAGTGGCGGAAAGTCATGCCAAGATTTTCGTTCCAGAGGTAGTCCTTGAAATCGAAGATAAAGGCAAAAATCGTGTCTGCGGTCACGCTTGCGGCAAAGGACGGCAGATAATCGCCGACGAGGACGACCTCGCGGCCAAATAGGGAATAAACGGGCTTTCCGTTCATGCCGTAGTTGGTGCGGGCAATAGGCTGACCGTCGCTGTCGACCATGCCGACGATCTGCTCGAAGAACGTTTTCTTCGTCATGCACCATACCGCGCCCGCGTCGTAGGCCTGCGGCAGCGCCGCCTCGGCTGCGGTGAGATCCTTGTAGGTCAGCGCGGTCGTTGCGGCGGCAATGTCGATGTTCTGGCCGGTCACGACGGTTTCCTTGGTGATGCCCTTCGGCTGGCCGGAGCCGGATCCGCTGATAACGGACTGCTCCTCCGTCTTTACCATCGCTTCCGCTACGTTCGCGACGAACTGCGTTTCAAACATCGGGTAGGTTACGATGGACACTTCGAGCGACATGGAGATCGCGCAGCGCAGTTTGTGGTAGGCAAACGTGATGGAGCCGATCGCCTTCTTCTGCTTGTCGGAGCCTGCGCCCTCGGCAACCCAGGAGGCCGTCGGCTTGGCCGAGCTGGTCGGGACGGTCACGCCGCCCTTGTAGGAGGTGTGCGTCACGCGCGGCAGGATCATGCCGGTCGCTTCGATCTTCTCGTAGATCTTCTGCAGCGTCGTGGTCGGGATGGCCGCGCCGACGTCGGAGGTCTTCGTGTTCGCGTCCGCGTTGGTCAGCTCCTGCGGGATCTGCGTGCCCTTTAGCACGTAGTTCATAAATGCCACCTTGTACTCCGGGGTGTCGTAGCGGTTGATCACGTCTTCGGCCTTTTTCTGGCCGGACAGGTCGACGGACTGTGCCGCCGCAGCCGGAGCCGCGACCTTCTGGCCCGCGAGGGCGTTGAGGTTCGCCTGGATCTTGGCTTCCTCCTCAAACTTGGCGTCGAGGGCTTCGACTTCCTTCATCTTGGCCTGCGCCTCTGCGGTCTTGCCTTCGTCCAGCAGCTTCTGGGCGTCGTCCATGAGCTTCTGGCGCTGGATGTTGTAAAATTCCTTTGTCATTTCAATTCTCCTTTGAGTTTTAAAAATTTCAGTTTTGCTTCTGCCTGCGCCCGTTCGGGCATAAAAAAGTCAGGCCCTGCAGCCTGATTTTTTAAAAAGTTCTCTGCGCGCCGGAGCGCGTCTTCGCTGAGCATGCCGGAATAAAAATCCGCTGCCAGCGGCTTCTGGCCGTTATCCGGCTGCATCACGCGGTCGACCAGGCCGAGCTCTACGGCCCGCTCCGCTGTGATCCATGTTTCTGCGTCCATCATGGCGGCGATCTCCGCTTCCGGCCTGCCGGTCTTTGCGATGTATGCCGAGATGATGGCGTGGTTGGCGTCGCGCAGCGTCCCTGCGGTGTGCTCCATCTGGCGGTAATCGCCGCTGGCCTTTGTCTGGACGTTGTGGACCATCATCATGCCGGTCGGCGTCATTTCTGATTCTCCCGCCATGGCGATGATGGACGCGGCCGAAGCTGCGAGTCCGACGATTCGGACGATCACGCCGCCTGCGTAGTTGCGCAGGGCGGTATATATCTCGCTCGCGGCGAAGATCTCTCCGCCGCCGGAATTGATCTCGACTTCGGCCCGCTCGCCGTTTCCCTTGGCAAGCGCGTCCGCTACGGATCTCGGGCTCGTCGCCTCCATTCCGTAAAACTGATAGAGGCGGTGCTGATTGCTGGATACGATGGGCCCGCGAATGCTGATCTTCATGTGGTTTCATCTCCCTTCTGGTTGGTATTCTGATTGACCGGCTGCGTATCGAGCCGCCGGATCGGCTTGTCCCCGTCGTCGACCGGCGCGAGGTTAAAGGCGCGGCGCCATTCGTTCGGCGTCAGCGCGCCTCGGTCGACCAGCTGCAGGAGGTTGAGCTTGGTCGAGGTCGAGGCGAAGTCCCACGCGGAGGCCTCAAAGACGATGCGGTTGCCGCAGCCGCGCTCGCGCCGGGAAAAGAGCTTGCGGGTGTACTCGCCGCTCAGCTGCTTCAAAACCGGCTCGATCTCGGCGTCAAAATAGGCGTTCTGCTCATCCTCCGTCGCAATGGATGTGACGATGTGCGGGTTGGTGTTGAACAGGGCATAGATGCGCTGCGTGGTCTTATCCATCTGGGCGGCGTTCGGGACGTAGTCCTTGGGGTCGATCTGCTTGGCCTCGGCCTTTGCGTCGACGGCCGCGACGCCCGTGCCGTTAGTCACGTTCAGGAAACTGTCCGCGAAGTCCTGCGCGCGCTGCTTCACGTCCTCCGGGCGCATGGACGCGGCGAACATCAGCAACCAGCGAATCACGGCGCTGTTTCGGATGGCCTTTACAATGCCCTGATCCGTCGTCGTTACGATCTCCATGAGCGGCACGATGGCCGGGGCGATGGGGTCGCCGAAGATGTCGTTTTCGTAAAAATCCCCGCGCAGGTGGATGATGTCGTCATAGGCAAACGTCAGCACATTGCCGTTCTGCATGTAAAACTTCAGGTACAGGTTCCCGCCCGCGTCGTAGACCGCGTCGGCCTGCATGGCCGCGACCGGGAAAATGGCGTTCGGCAGGCCGTTTTCATCCCGCAGGATGACCGCGAAGGCGTTGTTGTTGAGGACCAGCTGCGCGGCCAGCTTCTCCTGCAGCATCTGGCCGGTCATGTACTGGTTCGGTTCTTCGAGCAGGAAGCGGATGTACGGCTCCGGGTTGACGGCGATCTTCCGCGTCTGGGCGGTGATGGTCTCCCGGATGTGCTTGGCCGTCAGCTTGCCGATGGCCTTGATCTTGGGCCGGATGCAGGCGCGGACGATGTCGGACTGATACATCTTGCCGTTGTAGCTGTAAAATCCGTTTCCGCGCTCCTGCACCATCTGGACGGTCGAGACGCGCTTGGTGGTCGTGATATTCGTCAGGAGGTTTTTAAAAAATCCCATTGTCTCACTCCTAGAGCATACTGGTGTATTCCGCCTGCTTCTGATCGTAGATCGTGTAGGCATCGAGCAGGGCCGCCGTTCCGTCAATGCGGCGCGTGGACTTGCTCGTTTTGTGCGGCTGGATATTTCCGTTTTTGTCCTCGTCGTAGGCGGTGTTTGCGAGGTTCCACTTGTCGATCGGGTGGTTGTTGTAAATAATGCGCTTGGATTCCAAGTCGTTCCCGCAGCGCTTCATGGGCTCGGACAGGGTCTTGACGCCCTGATGCACGGCGATCATGGCCTCGGCCCCGAAATAGTCCGCCATGCTGTCGACCCAGTAGGTCGCAGACCACGCGTCGTAGCCGAAGAACGGCAGGAAAATATCGAGGTCTTCCTGTACCTCGACAAACCAGGTTTTGACGTCCTCATAGCGGATCTTGTTGCCCTCGGACAGGCGGAGCAGCCCGCGCTCATGCCACTTGTCGTAGGGGATCTTGTCCTCCGTGACGCGCTTTTCCAAAAGGTTTTGCGGCAGCCAGTACATCTGCAGCACAAACAGGATCTCCGGCAGCTCCGGCACTTGGAACAGCACCTTTGCCGCCGTCAGGTCAGTGGTCTTGGAGAGGTCCGCTCCGCCGATGCCGTATCGCGGGTAGGAAAGCACGCGCTCCTGCGTCTTGCCGTCCGCCATGTAATGCTGCCAGATCAGGCGGCGGTTTTCCCTGTCGAGCTGGAAGGTGTCGCGGTTGTCCAGCTGCTCAAAGTTGAGCCAGGCTTCGCTGGAGGTCTCGCGGATGTTGAAATCCTTGCAGACGAGGTTTCGGACGAGGGCCGGGTTTTTCTCCGCCCGCTCGACCCGCTCTTTGAGGGCCGTGTAGCTCTTGATCGTCCCGAGGCCCGGATTTGCCTTTTTCCAGCAGTCCGGGTCCGTCCACTCGCTGCGCTTGTCGAGCTCGTAAATAAACGCGATCCGGCGCGGGTCGTGGTACCCGTCCGGATCTTCGTAGCCGTTTATGATGCGCTCGGCCTCTTCGTATTTTTCGTCGTAGATGTCTTCTCGAATGGTGCCGGCTGTGGAGGTGATGAATCGCAGCGGCTGCGCGCGGGCCTGATCGCCGTCGGCAACGATGTCGTACAGCGGTCTGCCGTTTTTCCACTGATGGAGCTCGTCCATCATGGCCCCGTGGATGTTGAGGCCGTCGAGCGTGTCGCTGTCTGAGGACAGCGGCTTGAATACGCCGTCGTTATAATCGCTGTCCACCTCACCGACTAGACATCGCGTCCGTTTGCGCAGCGCCGGTGATTTCTGCACCATCCGCTTTGCTTCCTGCCAGATGATCTTCGCCTGGTCCCGCTTTGTGGCTACCGCGTAGACTTCCGGGCCTGCTTCGCCGTCCGCCAGCTGCAAATACAGGCCGACGCCTGACGCAAGCAGCGACTTGCCGTTTTTCTTGCCGACGATGAGGATGGCCTCGCGGTACTGGCGGTTGCCCTCGATGTCGATAAACCCAAAGACAGTCGCGAGCAGCGCCTTTTCCCAGAGCTCCAGCTTGACGAGCTGGCCGCCCGCCTTGCCCTTGGAGTGGTGGCAGTAGTTTTCAAAAAATTCGAGGACGTGGTTTGCCCGGCGCGGGGAATAATAAAACTCGGAATCCGCGTTTTCAAGCTGCGCGACCACATGTCTGTAGGTCTTCTGCACCTTGAGGCTCACCGTTTCACGTCCGGACTGGATCGCGGCCCAGTATTCGAGGATCGGATTGTACGTTTCTGGATAGCGCGTCACAGCTCGTCACGCTCCCGGACAAAGCTTGCAAAGCCGTCGTCCTCCTGCTTCGGCGCGGTGTCCGGCTTCGGCAGGAGCGCCGTGAGCTGCTTGATGATCTTCTGGTAGTTCGCGTTCGTGGAGTTGTACGCCTGCCCGATCGGCCGGGCGCGGTCATATGGCTCGAGCCGCTCCGACTGCTGGAATTTCTCCGTCCAGCCGTTTTCCCGCAGGTCGTCCGCCATGTCCTCGCACTCGATTCGCATAAATGCTGCCTGATCGATGAGGCCCGCGACAGTCCCGGCCGCTTCCTTCGGCAGAAGCTTGTAGATCCTCCGGAGTCTGGCTTTCTCGGCGCGGATACGCTGTTCCTTTGTCTTTTCCTGCCTGTTCGCCACAAAAACCGCCTCCTTTTCGCGTGATTTTTGCCGTCTGTCCGCGCGTGCGCGTAGATTACTTATCGCCGCGCTATTGTAGGGGGGCCTCGCGAACGGCCTGCGTATTCTTCCGAGGTAGGGCGTGCGGTGATCTAGCCGGTGCCCCGGCCTCGCGCGACGGGGGGGGGATCGGGTCTCCGGCGGCGTCGAAGAAAATTTTTTGCGTCAGAGATCTTGCGACGCCGTGCCCGTCGAACTGATCGTGACAGTCTTTACAGACGTACTCGAGGTTGGAGTAGGACAGGCTGACGTCCGGGTCGGTGATGTTGTCCGGCGTGAGCGCCCGCTTGTGATGGACGATGTAGCCCGGCTTGTCCCGGCACTCTTCGCACAGCCCGCCATCGATGGTCCGGCGGAACTTGATATACCCGGCGCGGCATTTCTTCCAGCGCCCGGACGCGTAAAAGCGTGCGGCCCATGGCTGCATCCTGTTCCCTCCAATTCTTCACGCTATCACTGTAGCACAGATTTTAGGCTCTGTTAGCTCAACTTTTGCGGTAGCCCATTGCCCGCGCTGCCTCGTAGACAAAGCGGCTGTACATCCGCTTGGCCGTGGATGTGCTCACGTGCACCTGTCTGGCAGCGGACTCCAGGCTCTCGCGCGGCCAGATCCATGTATGCAGGCGCACGATCTCCAGCACATCGCCGCCGTCCCGCCAGGTCTGCACGGTGTTGATGGCGGACTGGATCGCTGTGTAGTCCTCGTACTCCCGTGAGGACAGGACGCGCACCGCAATGTCCTCGACGGCGCGGCCGAAGGATTGCCCGCCTGGCTGTGAGGAATAGCCCGGCGTGATCTTCTGCCGGCTCATATCCCGAACCTGTCGGCTCAGTTTCGGGTATTCGCCGATGGTGCGGCAGACATTCCCGTACCACCAATATCTCGGCTTTGACACTTTCCCACTTCCTTCCTGCTTCGTTCTAAAACCTTACGCATATACAAGGTTTAATTTAAGCGGCTCCCGTTCCGCTTGTTCTCTGATCTTGGGTCGACTACATACTTATAATATTGATACCCGTACTTTGTCGTCCGGGCCTCTACGAGGATGTAACCTCGCGGGGCGACGGGCGGATGCTTGGGGCTGTACTCGCGCACGGCCTCGGTCGCAGGTTCCGGCTCTGGGCGGATACAATTTCGCGTCGCCTTGTACCGGTGGCCGCCGAATTCTTTTCTCCAGTGCGCATGCAGGTAACTGGCCAGTGCTGTGTAGTCCTGGCCGTGGTCGACCTTGTTTCCCTGCTCGTCTATATAATAGTTGTGCTTTCGCAGGTGCCGAACCTCGATCACGCTGCCGAGCCCCCAAAGCCCGCCGATGGCCTCTTCCGGGATCCTCTCTGTTACCAGGTGCAAATGGAAGCGATTGGTTGTTTTTCCTCTTCCGTAGAAAGCAACGATTTTGGCCTCCGGATAGTGATACTGCATGCGGCGCACAAGGTTGTCGCGCACTCTGCGCATTTCCTCTGCGGTATGTACCTCGTTTTCTGCATCCAATGTCAGGGTGGAATACAGGCTTGTGGGCGAGAAATTGGCGTTCATCAACGCAACGAGCCGATCCAGCGATTGCTTGCTGTTGAATTCATCGCGCTCCGCCTGCGTCTGGAAGCGCGGCTTTCGCGGCTTGCTGGTCTTTTTATCCGCGCCATCGGACACGGTATAAACGATCTGCGTACATACCGCCCCTGTAAACAGCCGGCGCTTGTGTCTCTTCACCATAGTCTCAGCTCCTCCCATCTCTGCCCGCTCAAAGCGTGGCCGGAAATTCCGGCCATGCGTTCAACTGGCAGTCCCTTCTTCTGTGTACCCGCACGCCGTACACGTACACGTATCTGTCTTTTCGTCCCAGCGGCAGCAGCCCACAGCCCAACATTCCGGGCAGATTGGCCACGGGCCTTTTTTTCCGGCCGGATCTGGACCCGGTCCGATTGGTGTCTCGTCTCGCAGTGTAGCCGGAGACTTCGGCCACATTTCGTCAAGCAACGCGTCTATCCTGCTTTTCAGGCTTCGCAGCTTAAAAAACACCAGCACGCCCAGCGTGATCCACTCCAGTGCAGCAGCAAGCTCCAAAATCTCAATGATCATTTTCTTCTCCTTCCACCCCTTCCAATTCTCCTTTGCAGTATGTGCAGCGGCTCGGCATGCTCTTTTTCAAACCGCCTTTTTTCCAGAGTTCGAAGCACGGTTTCTCCGGTCTTCCGCAGTATGGGCAGCGGTAGACACGGAAGATATCATCCCAGCGCCAGACCATACGGACTGCGTTTTTCTTCTTCAAGCCCCATCGCCTCCCTCATTGCTTCAATCAGCCTCTTTTCTATTTTGTCCTGATCGATCTTCACTTCCATCGTTGCGCCCTCCTGCTCTACCCACACGCCGTCCGTGCGCTTTGTAAATCCTGCTGGTGCAAAATTTCTGGCGTGTTCCAGCTCCGGCGTATGCCTGCACTGTGGATAGCTGCATTTCTCGCAAGCCTTTCTGTCGCAAAGAAATAGGATATTCCGCTCTTTCGCTCGCGATACGCTGTTCGGCAGAAGAACGACTGGCTGCCCGATCTCCGCCGTAAGCTGCTCCTGAAGCTTTTTCCGATCGCCGTCGCGCAGTCCGACTGTGCATTCCAGCAAAATCATCCCTGTTCCGCCTCCAGTTCCTTGCGCTCCTGCATAAACCCGTGCAGGAACAGCTCCAGCAGAGCGGCGGCGCGGTTGGTCAGATTTGTGAAATCCTTTTTGCTGATCTGCAGTTTGCCGGTCGTAACAACCTCAGTCTCCGGTCGACCAATAATCTGAATTGTCGGATTAGGCACCAGCTTCTTTGCACCGTCCGTCCCCACTTCGAAGAGCGGCGGCGTGGACTGCTCCATGACGATGCGCGGCGGGTATTGCTCGCCGCGGAAGCTGGTATCCCATTGCTGTTTTTCGTAGTATGCGACAAAATTGTCTAGGTCGTGTGCAAACGCGCCCATGATTTCTGCCATTTTGATACTCCCTTCAAATTGTGATGATCTCCCGCCTCGACTGGCGGGCAAATTTTCGTTCCGGGCAGAAGCGGCACTCGGTGCAGCTCCATGCGCCGCGGTAGTTGTTGCGCGTCGGGCAGAAGGCGTTGTAGCAGATCCCGGAGCCTGCCCGCTGCGGGCTGCGGCCGAATTTTTTCTTCTTCGGTTCCGCTTTTGGCTTTTTGGCTGGATCCCTCTTGGTGACGAGCGTGGCCGCGCGTTCTTTTCGGAAGCAGCCGCAGCTTTTTGCATGCCCGTTCCGGAGGTATCTGCCGTCCTTGCTGCAGATGGTCCCGCATTTACACCGGCAGATCCAGCGTGCCCTGTCTCCTTTTTTGCTGGTATCCCGCCCGATGACATGCAAATATCCAAAATCCGTGCCCGTCAGGTCGACTACGTGCGACATTTCCATTCTCCTTTCGTCAGGGGCCGGTCTCCCGGCCCCTATGCAGGGCGGACTTGCACCGCCTGCGCCTGCGCGTCCCCCTGTCGCCGCAGACGAGCTGCCCTTGTCTGCTCAGGCAGCTTTCCATAAGGAGGTAACACGATGCCGCCGGGCGATCCCGACACCCGGCGTGGGGTAACGTTGACGGTTTCCATCCGCGCGCACGTTCCACACGCGCTTTTTATCCCCGGCCCGCGGGCTTGAGGTTTCGCGGGCCGGGTGCAGAGCCGGGGTGATCCTCCCGCAGCCGTCTCATGGCGGAGCGGCCGCGTCATAAGTCCGAAAAAATATGGTTCCCCGGCTGATTGCCGACATCAATCCTCGGGCTGGCTGATGTCCTTGTGTCGCAGCCTGTCGGCGTTCTCGGTCAGCGGCAGCGCCTGCCGCCGCGCGTGCTCATCCGGGTTCCAGCCGCACCGCGCGCAAAGATCCGGCGCGAGCTTTGCATACGGACAGGCATTGCCCTGCTTCGGCAGCCCGCATGCCTCGCGCGGGCTGCTCTCGTTTTTTTCCGGCATGTTAGACCTCCTGGATCTCGATCCCGAATTTGGACCGCATGAATTTGCGGTTGCGTAAATATTCCTTGGTCCGCGTGGCGGTCGACTTCACGTCCTCGACGACCAGCTTGCCGCCGAATTTGTACGAAAAGTCCGCCGTGTACCGGATCGCGCGGATCCGCTCGCCGGTCTCTGTCACATAAGATTCCTGCAGCGTGAATTGCGGCTGCAACCGCAGGTCGGAGATGATCCCGGCCCGCAGCATGACCATCAGCTCGTCATACCGCCGGGCTTCCTTCTGGCTGTCGAAGCGCAGCTCTCCGCGCTCGGCGGGCGCGCTGTGATACTTCGAGGCCTTCTTCGGCGCCGCGGCAGCCCCCGGCAGCTGCTGCCGTGCATAAAGCTCCCGCATCCTCGGCGGCATGTCCGCCATGCTCTCAAACCGCAGCCCGCTCATTCGGCAGCTCCATCCATCTTCGCTCCGCAGTTGGGGCAGTATGAGAAACCGCTCGCCATTGGCGCACCTTTCGTGATTCTGTAGCCCTTATTGCAGCCTGTGCAATACCAGTTTGAACGTACCCGTTCCCATCTTGCGTGCCCCACCTCCGCAACGTCGGCGGCGGGCTGACGCAGCAGGAGCGTTTTCACCCGCTGCGGTGTCCAGCGCGGATTTTCCGCGTTGCAGGATTCAAAGTCTTTCAGCGCTGCCTCGCGGCTGATGTATTCGTCAGGCATGGTTGGCACCTCCAATTTGCCTTTGTGTTTCTTCACGAGCTCCTTCGCGAGGTTCAAACCGACTATCGTTCCATTTCAAAACCCCTTTCCCAACATATCTGCAATACGCAATTTCCAGCTGCGCGCCCTTACTTTCCTTCGCATCCGGCAGCTCGAGCAGAATATCCGCCGCATCAATCATCCCGAAGCACAGCCGCACGTAGTCCTTCGGTGTCAGCCCTTCCGGCAGTTCCGCCGGATTCAAGATCACCGCGAGAGGATTCAGCTCCTGTATGTGCTTCGCCGTCATGCGGAATTTCATCTTGTAATTCGGATCTCCGGTGATCTTACCGGCCATGTAGATTTTCATACCTTACCTTCCTTCCTCCGTCGCCCGCTCTGCCTCAATGCAGGTATAGTGGCGGCTGAAACAATTCCAATTTGTCGCGCAGTCGCTTCCCGCATCGTCCGGCGTTGCGTCCTCATAATCAAAGTAGATGTTGATGCTCGTCCCAAATGGATCTATGCTGACGATTACTGCGGTTA
>ENA-UAML01000077-UAML01000077.1-human-gut-metagenome-genome-assembly--contig:-NODE-77-length-42503-cov-9.999340_pt1 | contig 42503 bp, 27 predicted proteins | sample MGYA00244211_ERZ654495 | MGnify/ENA primary metagenome ERZ654495 (study PRJEB26926, sample SAMN06164685) | human gut metagenome | biome: ENVO:00009003; feature: ENVO:2100002; material: ENVO:00002003... | reverse complement strand
CTTCTAGCTTCGTCGGCAGCGTCAGATGTGTATAAGAGACAGCCCCGGGGGGGAGGAGCTTAGTTTGCCTTGCCGGTTTTAGTCAATGGCTTATTGGGCTTATTAGCCTTATTAGTCCCATTAGTCCCACAACCAAATACCCATAACCCCACAACCATAAAATGCCGCAAATCACGATATGGTTTGCGGCATTCCGGCGTGTCGTCCGCGGCCTTTCGTCATGCCATTTGCGGCCTTCCGCTGTGGCGCCTTTTCTGCCTGAATGCATGACAATGGTTATCTATGAAATAGCGATAGTATAAAATCTATTGTCTTAACTCCTGAAATAAAGCATTTGGCTTTAACTCCTTAGCGAACGACAGTGAACGATAACTCCTTTAACTTCTTTAACCACCAAATAAAAATATGTTAAACCGACATTACTTTTTCGCACTTTGTCCGTCATATATGCAAATAACGTAATCTTTTTAACAATAACGCATATTTTTATGGACAAGAAAACATTGGCGATTGCGGCTCTGGCCATGGGACTGGGGACGCAGTCAGTTATGGCGCAGTATCCTCAGCTGACGCCTGAGGGCAAGGCCAAGATTGACTCGCTCACCAAGGTCTGGACGGCACATTCTGACTCGGCGTGGGCAGTAGCATTACCCATAGTTAAGAAAGAGGCCATGGAGAACGGCCGCCCCTACGTGCCATGGGCGTTCCGTCCGTATGACCTAAAGCAGGCAAAGATACCCGCATTCCCCGGCGCTGAGGGCGGCGGCATGTACACACAGGGCGGACGCGGCGGCAAGGTGCTCGTCGTTACCAACCTTAACGACTCGGGCCCCGGCTCGTTCCGCTGGGCTTGCGAGCAGGGCGGTGCCCGCATAATCGTGTTCAACGTATCAGGAATAATCAAGCTCGAGACGCCTATCATCCTGCGCGCTCCCTACGTGACGATAGCGGGACAGACAGCCCCGGGCGACGGTATCTGTATAGCAGGACAGTCGTTCCAGGTCAACACCCACGACGTAATCGTGCGCCACATGCGCTTCCGCCGCGGCGCCACCAACGTGTGGTACCGTGAGGACTCCTTCGGCGGCAACCCCGTGGGCAACATCATGATTGACCACTGCTCGTGCGAGTGGGGACTCGACGAGAACATCTCCTTCTACCGCCACATGTACAGCATGAACGACGGCAAGCCCTCAAGAAAAGACCCGACGGTCAACGTTACCATCCAGAACACCATCTCGGCAAAAGGTCTTGACACATACAACCACGCCTTCGGCTCTACCATCGGCGGCGAGAACACCACCTTCATGCGCAACCTCTGGGCCGACAACACCGGACGTAACCCGTCAATCGGCTGGGGCGGAGTGTTCAACTTCGTGAACAACGTAATCTACAACTGGGTTCACCGCACGGCCGACGGCGGTGAGTACTCTACGATGAGCAACTTCATCAACAACTACTACAAGCCCGGACCGCTCACACCGAAAGACTCGCCCGTGGGCTACCGTATCATCAAGGCCGAAAGCCGCAGCAAAAAGCTCTTCCCGTGGCCGCAATACGGCCGCGTGTTCGCCATCGGCAACATCGTTGAAGGCAACGAGCGCGTGACCAAGGACAACTGGGACGGCGGAATACAGGTATCCGACATCGGCGACGGCACACAGATACCCGAAGACGTAAAGGCACTCATGAAATCCGACGAGCCATTCGAAATGGCACACATGACCATCCTGCCGTCTGACAAGACATTCGACTACGTGCTCGAGAACGTGGGCGCGACACTGCCTACACGTGACATCGTCGACCAGCGTATCATCGAGGAGGTGCGCACCGGCAAGGCATACTACGTAGACAAGCTGCCCAAGGACAACCCCTACGGCGACCACTGGGGCATGAGCGAGAAGACAGCCAACGAGGAGGGCCTCTTCCGCTACCGCCGTCTGCCCAAGGACTCTTACAAGCTCGGTATCATCACCGACCCGCGCCAGATGGGCGGATATCCCGAATACAAGGGAGAACCGCGCGTTGACACCGACGGCGACGGCATGCCCGACGACTGGGAGATTGCCGCAGGCCTGAACCCCAACGACCCCTCTGACGCCAACGGTGACTGCACCGGCGACGGATACACCAACATCGAGAAGTACATCAACGGCATAAGCACCAAGGTGAAGGTTGACTGGACCGACCTGAAGAATAACTACGACACCCTGGCAGGCAAGACGTCGCTGTACTGATAAAACGACAATTATCTGCTTAAAGCCGTGCCCGGCGGAGGTTACATCCTCCACCGGGCACGGCCTTTTTCATAGTAGTCCATCACGTGCGGCGGCGCGAAATAACCACATGAAACGACACCGATTGTCGTTTTTATTTACTATATTTGCGAAATCTAATATTGCTAACACCAACACCATGAAAAGAATATTGGGACTCGACCTCGGACCTAACAGCATAGGTTGGGCATTGGTCAACGAAAGAGAGAATGAAGCAGAACATTCATCTATTGTGAAACTTGGTTCACGTATTATAAATTTCGACGGTTTTGTCAGCACTAAAACTGGTAAGGAAAGCAAGACTCCTTTGGATGATTTTAAACAAGGCAAAGGGATTTCATCTTGCGCCGGACGCACATTGAAGCGCACCATGCGTCGCAATCTGCAACGCTACAAGCTGCGCCGTGACAGTCTTGTCAGTATTCTGAAATCCAACGGACTTATTTCCAACGATGCTGTACTGGCCGAGTGCGGCAACCGTACCACTTTCGAGACTTACCGGCTTAGGGCGAGTGCGGCCACGGAGGAGATAACATTAGAGGAACTGGCGCGCGTGCTACTCATGATAAATAAGAAGCGTGGCTATAAGAGCAGCCGAAAGGCTAAGCAGAAAGACGAGGATGGCCACCTGATAGATGGCATGGAGGTGGCACGCAGGTTGTATGACGACGGCCTTACGCCTGGACAATACACCCTGTCGCTAATGGAGAAAGGCAACAGACATATACCCGACTTCTATCGTTCCGACCTTCAGGCGGAGCTTAACAAAGTGTGGGATTGTCAGCGGAGATTCTATCCCGACATTCTTACTGATGAGTTAAAAGACGCCATACAGGGCAAGAACAAGAGCCAGACGTGGGCCGTATGCTCGACACCGTTCGGCATAAAGGGCATGAAGCGCAACACAAAAGGCGAACAGATGAGGAAAGAGAACTACAGATGGCGCGTGGAGACGCTGACTGATAAGCTCGACCTTGAACGACTGGCAGTGGTGCTACAGGAAATCAACGGCCAGCTGAAAAACTCGAGCGGATATCTCGGCGCGATAAGTGACCGCAGTAAGGAGCTGTACTTCAACCACCAGACCGTAGGCCAGCACCTTATGGCCGAACTTGATCGCAATCCTAATTACAGCTTGAAGAACAAGGTGTATTACCGGCAGGATTATCTTGACGAGTTTGAACGGATATGGGAGACGCAGGCCAAGTACCATAAGGAGCTGACGCCTGAACTGAAGCACGAAATACGCGACGTTGTGATATTCTACCAACGACCGCTAAAGTCGCAAAAGGGACTGATAAGCCACTGTGAGTTTGAGAGTCGTGAGATAGAGATTGAAGTGGATGGCCATAAGAAAAAGATTACCGCTGGTCTGCGCGTGTGTCCCAAATCGTCACCGCTGTACCAGGAATTCAGGATATGGCAGGTGGTCAACAATGTTCAGGTATCAGGTCTAATAGAACCAGAAAATCAGCCCGACTTGTTCGGCGCCACAGCTAAGTACAGGAAGGGTAAACGTTTCCTGACACAGGAGGAGAAAGAGACGCTTGCATCTGAGCTCACCTTCAGGGACAAGATGACGAAGAAAGAGATATTAAAGCTGTTGTTTGATAATCCGAAGGAGCTTGATCTTAACTATAAGGAGATAAAGGGCAATACTACGATGGCAGCCCTGATGAAGGTATGCCTCGGAATAGTTGACATGAGCGGGCACGGAGAGTATGACGTATCGAAGATTTCTGTTTCTGATGCCATAGGCGTGATAGTATCGGTGTTCAATGCATTGGGATTCAGCTCGGACTTTCTCGACTTTGACTCGTCACTTGACGGTAAGGATTTTGCTGCCCAGTCGGCTTACAGATTGTGGCATCTGTTGTATTCATTTGAGGGTGACAAGTCGAAGACTGGCAATGAACGGTTGGTGGCTAAGATACAAGAGTTGTACGGCTTCGATAAGGACAGCGCCGCCATGATAGCCGGTATCACGTTTGAGCCTGACTATGGCAACCTGAGTGCCAAAGCGATGCGCAAGATACTGCCTTATATGAAAGATGGAGTGGAGTATAGCGAGGCGTGCCGCATGGCCGGATACCGCCATTCAAAACGTTCGCTGACAAAGGAAGAGATAGAGACCAAGCAGCTGAAAGACCATCTTGACCTGTTGCCGCGTAACAGCTTGCGTAATCCTGTCGTTGAGAAAATCCTCAACCAGATGATTAACGTTGTCAACGCCGCTATCTGTGAATACGGACGCCCTGACGAGATACGCATAGAAATGGCGCGTGAGCTAAAGAAGAGCACATCCGAGCGCGAAGAGATGGTTAAGGCCATAAGCCGCGCCACGGCCGACAACGAGAAATACCGCAAGATGTTGCAGGAAGAATTCGGTATGACCAATGTAAGCCGCAACGACATAATACGTTATCGTTTGTACATGGAACTAAAGGAGAATGGTTTCAGAACGCTTTATTCAGGCACTTACATACCACGTGAGAAACTTTTCAGCAAGGAATTCGACATCGAGCACATTATACCCCAGGCAAAACTGTTTGACGACTCGTTTGCCAACAAGACTCTTGAGGCGCGAAATGTAAATCTGGAGAAAAGCAATATGACCGCTTACGACTATGTAAAGGGTAAATATGACGCTGCCGGACTTGAGCAATACGAACAGCGAGTGGAGGCGCTTTACGCCAAGGGAGCTATCAGCAAGACAAAACGCAATCGTCTGCTAACGGTTGAGGCCGACATACCCGACGGCTTCATCAATCGTGACCTGAACGATACTCAGTACATAGCCCGTAAAGCGCGGGAGATACTTGAAGAAGTGGTAAGAACGGTAACACCCACTACGGGTTCGGTAACCGACCGCCTGCGTGACGACTGGCAACTTGTTGACGTCATGAAGGAGCTTAACTGGGATAAGTACGACCGGCTCGGGCTGACTGAGATAGTCGAGGACAAAGATGGCCGGCGTATACGCCGCATAAAAGACTGGACGAAACGTAACGATCACCGCCACCACGCTATGGACGCGCTGACTATAGCATTTACCAAGCCGGCCTACATCCAATACCTAAACAATCTTAACGCTCGCAGCGACCGTAGCGGCAGCATATATGCAATAGAAAGAAAAGAGCTTTATCGCGACCGTGGCGGCAAACTGAGGTTTATACCTCCTATGCCGCTCGACGAATTACGCCGTGAGGCCAGGCGGCAGCTTGAGGCTGTGCTCGTGTCAATCAAGGCTAAAAACAAGGTAGTGACGCGCAATATTAACGTCACGAATGCAAAAGGTGGCGGTCACAGGAAGGTGCAGCTTACGCCGCGTGGGCAGCTGCACAACGAAACCATCTACGGCAGTATAAGGCGCTATGCCACAAAGGAGGAAAAGGTTAATGCTTCGTTCACTGAGGATAAGATAATGACCGTGGCCGACAAGCGTTATCGTGAGGCCCTGTTAGAAAGGCTGAGGCTGTGCTACGGAGACCCAAAGAAGGCGTTTACAGGCAGGAACAGTCTTGATAAGAATCCATTGTTTGTTGGCCGTATGCACACGGAAAAGGTACCTACGAAGGTAAAAACAGTGACACTTGAAACAATATTCACCCAACGCAAAGAGGTGAACAAGGATTTGAAGGTGGACAAGGTGATAGACACGAGGGTGCGCAAGATACTTGAGGAGCGGTTGCGTCAGTATGGAGGTGACGCCCAGGCAGCATTCTCCAATCTTGACGAAAACCCGATATGGCTTAACAAGGAAAAGGGCATTAGTATAAAGCGCGTAACGATAACTGGCGTGAACAATGCCGTGGCACTGCACGACAAACGCGACAATCTTGGTCGTTTGATACTTGACGGAAATGGCAACAAACAGCCTTCCGACTATGTAAGCACGAGCAATAACCACCATGTAGCCATCTTCCGCGATGCTGAAGGCAACCTACAGGAACATGTCGTGTCGTTTTATGAGGCCACGGCGCGCGCAATACAACATCTGCCCGTAATAGACCGTGGTTATAACAAGGCTGTCGGTTGGCAGTTTCTGTTCACGATGAAGCAGAATGAGTATTTTGTTTTTCCAAACGCCGAGACAGGTTTTGACCCAAAGGAAATCGACCTGCTTGACCCGAAAAACTATGCTGCGATAAGCCCGAATCTGTTTAGGGTGCAGAAAGTATCAAAAAAGAATTATATGTTTAGGCACCATTTGGAAACAACAGTTGAGGAGAAAAAAGAACTACAAGGTTTTACTTGGAAAAATATACGTTCTTTGGGTGGGATAGATAAACTTGTTAAAGTCCGTGTAAACCATCTTGGACAAATTGTTTCGGTAGGAGAATATTAATTGTAAATAATCTAAGACCATGATAAAACGAACACTGTGTTTCACCAACCCGGCCTATCTTTCATTGAAAGACAGACAGCTGGTCATACGCCTGCCGGAGGTGGAGAAAAGCGACATGCCGGAAGAGTTGAAGAAAGAAGCGGTGAGGACTGTTCCTGTCGAGGACATAGGCGTTGTGGTGCTTGACAATAAGCAGATAACTTTGACGGAAGGGTTGCTCGAGGCGCTTCTCGAAAATAACTGTTCGGTAATAACGTGCGACAGCCGCAGTATGCCCGTAGGTCTTATGCTCCCGCTTTGCGGTAACACTTTACAGAGCGAGCGTTTCCGTGACCAGCTTGACGCGTCGCTGCCGCTGAAAAAGCAGCTTTGGCAGCAGACAGTCAAGGCGAAAATAGATAATCAGGCAGCAGTTCTTGCACAATGCGCAGGGAGTGAGACGGGGTGTATGCGCCGTTGGTCGGCCGATGTGCGCAGCGGCGATACAGATAATCTTGAAGGTCGTGCGGCGGCGTATTACTGGAAAAATCTTTTTGACGGCATACCTGGCCTTGACGGCTTCACCCGCGACCGCCAGGGCATTCCGCCCAACAATCTCCTTAACTATGGTTATGCCATCTTGCGTGCCGTAATAGCCCGCTCGCTCGTGTCGAGCGGACTGTTGCCCACGCTTGGCATTCACCACCATAACCGTTATAATGCTTACTGCCTGGCAGACGACATAATGGAACCATACCGTCCGTATGTGGACGAGCTCGTGTACGGAATAGCCGCTGAGTACGGCATAGACATACCTGAAGATATTACGAAAGACCTGAAAATGCGGCTGCTCGGCATACCCGTCATTGATGTTAGGATAGGTGGCAAGCGCAGTCCGTTGATGGTGGCGGCAACACAGACTACGGCGTCGCTGTATAAATGCTTTAACGGAGAGGCCCGCCGAATAGCCTACCCAGAGATGTGAAATAAACAAAAGTGAATATGTCAGACCGTTTCAGCGAATACAGGATTATGTGGATACTTGTTTTCTTCGACCTTCCTACCGAGACAAAGAGGGACAAGCAGGCCTATGCCTTGTTCCGCAAGAACCTGCAACGCGACGGTTTCACGATGTTCCAGTTCTCTATTTATGTCCGTCATTGTGCCAGCATGGAGAATGCCCAAGTGCACATCAAGCGCGTTAAGTCGTTCCTTCCCAAGTACGGACATGTAGGTGTACTTTGTATCACCGACAAGCAGTTCGGCGCCATAGAGCTGTTTTATGGCAAAAAACCGGTAGAGCCTAATGCTCCTGGTCAACAACTTGAATTATTCTGACATTTATGTTTATTTAACAATGTTCTTCTGTTTGTTGCGCTCAGTTCATGGTTTTTGGTGGCATTCTAAATAGTTTCGACTTATTCTCTTTAAATGTCAAATCCGGCTATTAAGCCGGATTTGACATTTAGACAACCATCTTTTTATATTTTCTAATTTATCTTATATCTCACTGATTATCAGTGTTTTACCGTAATCGGGATGTTTGTCTTAGCGCAAAGATAAGAATTTTAAAGCAAATCACAACGTATATTCTACCGATACGTTATCTTCATTGATGTTTGTCTTAGCGCAAAGATAAGAATTTTAAAGCAAATCACAACCTATCGAATTGCGGAATATGGACCGTCCACGATGTTTGTCTTAGCGCAAAGATAAGAATTTTAAAGCAAATCACAACGCATTAGGCCTCTGTTGTCCTTGTGCGTTCGATGTTTGTCTTAGCGCAAAGATAAGAATTTTAAAGCAAATCACAACACGAGCACTCGCCAAAAGTAACGGACAAACGATGTTTGTCTTAGCGCAAAGATAAGAATTTTAAAGCAAATCACAACCAGCGGTATTACGCTGAAAGGTCCCATCTTGATGTTTGTCTTAGCGCAAAGATAAGAATTTTAAAGCAAATCACAACTGAATAACATCACCAGACCACCAATTAATAGATGTTTGTCTTAGCGCAAAGATAAGAATTTTAAAGCAAATCACAACTAACCACGGCCAGCAAGTTCACCAAGAGACGATGTTTGTCTTAGCGCAAAGATAAGAATTTTAAAGCAAATCACAACCGTACTCCGTTCAGCGTCTGGGACATGAAGGATGTTTGTCTTAGCGCAAAGATAAGAATTTTAAAGCAAATCACAACATACGAATCAAGGACTTACATCTATTTCGTGATGTTTGTCTTAGCGCAAAGATAAGAATTTTAAAGCAAATCACAACTATGATGATTACTTTCGTCATGATTATGGAGATGTTTGTCTTAGCGCAAAGATAAGAATTTTAAAGCAAATCACAACAGGCTGCTGGTGTTAATCCGTTTAGTGTTGGATGTTTGTCTTAGCGCAAAGATAAGAATTTTAAAGCAAATCACAACACCTCTAATAATAGCCATAAGATTAAGAGTGATGTTTGTCTTAGCGCAAAGATAAGAATTTTAAAGCAAATCACAACTATTTTAAAATTTGTTTATAAATCACTTAAGATGTTTGTCTTAGCGCAAAGATAAGAATTTTAAAGCAAATCACAACGAATCGTCAACAAATGACACCGTTATTTGGATGTTTGTCTTAGCGCAAAGATAAGAATTTTAAAGCAAATCACAACATAAAATCGGTGACGGAGAAACACACTGGAGATGTTTGTCTTAGCGCAAAGATAAGAATTTTAAAGCAAATCACAACTTCATCCACTGATTTTGGTTCCAGCCACCGGATGTTTGTCTTAGCGCAAAGATAAGAATTTTAAAGCAAATCACAACTGCGTGACGTATCGCACTATTTTTTAGAAGATGTTTGTCTTAGCGCAAAGATAAGAATTTTAAAGCAAATCACAACTACCATCCGCACGTGTCACCTGCACAGCCGGATGTTTGTCTTAGCGCAAAGATAAGAATTTTAAAGCAAATCACAACTAATGCTAACTATGATAAGATAATACAAGGATGTTTGTCTTAGCGCAAAGATAAGAATTTTAAAGCAAATCACAACTGCCTCCTCTACGTATACCCGTCGAAATAAGATGTTTGTCTTAGCGCAAAGATAAGAATTTTAAAGCAAATCACAACGGGGGAACACCGTGCCGGCCTGCATCAGCCGATGTTTGTCTTGGCGCAAAGATAAGAATTTTAAAGCAAATCACAACATGCCGTGATGACGGTCGTCACCTGCTCGTGATGTTTGTCTTAGCGCAAAGATAAGAAATTTAAAGCAAATCACAACTTACAAGGATTATGAAAATGGCTGCGCCCAGATGTTTGTCTTAGTACAAAGATAAGAAATTTAAAACAAATTACTGCTCCTCAACAATGGAAACTTAAACAATAGATATTTATTTTATTAAAAGTGTTGTAATTAATTGATATTCAATTAATTGTAAACGGCGTTCTTTCGCAGTGCGAAGGGACGCCGTTTGGTGTGCAACATGCGTCATATTGCGTCGCAATATGACGCATGTTGGGTTATGGCGGGGTAGGGGATGGTCGGGATAAGCCCGATAAGCCTGATGGGCTTAATACGGATTTGTGAGGACAATAGGTACCGGATTTTTCACTTTTTCCTTTTAGTTTTTCACTTATATTGTAATGTATTCTTCATTCTTCATTTTTAATTTTTTATTTGAAATCAGTGTGCTTCGAGCCAGTTTTGGCCCCATCCGCAGTCGGCCACGAGGGGTACGCTGAGGGGATAGGCGGCCTGCATCTCCTCGAGTACTATGCGCTCGACGGTTTCCTTCTCGTCGGGGTAGACGCTGAAGTTAAGTTCGTCGTGCACCTGGAGAATCATTTTCGAGCGCAGGTGCTCGTCGCGGAAGCGGCGGTGGATACGCACCATGGCGATTTTAATTATGTCGGCGGCGGTGCCTTGTATGGGTGCGTTGATGGCGTTGCGCTCGGCAAATCCGCGTACGGTGGCGTTGTGCGACGTGATATCGGGCAGGTAGCGGCGGCGGTGGAGCAGGGTCTCGGCGTAGCCCAGCTTGCGTGCCGTCTCCTTTGCCTGTTCCATGTACTCCGCTACCTTGGGGAAAGTGGCGAAGTAGCCGTCTATCAGCTGCGTTGCCTCCGTGCGGCTGATGTCGAGGCGCTCGGCCAGTCCGAACACGGTAATACCGTAAATGATGCCGAAGTTGGCCCGCTTGGCCTTCGTTCGCTGGTCGCGTGTGACGGTGTCCATCGTCTCGTGGTAGATTTTCGCGGCCGTGGCGGCGTGGATGTCGTAGCCCTCGCGGAAGGCCTCCTGCATGTTTTCGTCGCCGCTCAGGTGCGCCATGACGCGCAGTTCTATTTGGGAGTAGTCGGCCGAGAAGAACAGACAGCCCTCCTCGGGCACGAAGGCCTTGCGTATCTCCTTGCCGTCCTCGCCCCGCACGGGTATGTTCTGCAGGTTGGGGTCGCTCGACGAGAGTCTCCCCGTGGCCGTTACGGTCTGGTTGAACGACGTGTGTATGTGGCCCGTGCGTGGGTTAATCAGCTTCGGCAGGGCGTCTACGTAAGTGCCGAGCAGCTTTTTCAACCCTCTGTGTTCCAGTATCTTGCCTACTATTTCGCTCTTTCCTTTAAGTTGCTGGAGCACTTCTTCCGACGTGACATACTGCCCCGTCTTGGTCTTCTTCGGTTTCTCCACGATTTTCATCTTGCCGAAGAGAATCTCGCCCACCTGCTTCGGCGAGGCGATGTTAAACTCCTCGCCCGCCAGCTGGTATATTTCCTTCTCGATGGCGTTCATGCGTTCGGTTAGCATTGCCGACGTTTCTTTCAGCGCACCGGTGTCGATGCGCACGCCGCCCACCTCCATGTCGGCCAGCACACGCACCAACGGCATTTCCACTTCGGTAAAGAGTTGCCACACGCCGGCCTCCTTCAGTTTCGGCTCGAGTATGTTTTTCAGCTTCAGGGTCACGTCGGCGTCTTCGGCGGCATACTCATATACCTCTTTCGGGTCAAGGTCGCGCATCGACTTCTGACCCTTGCCCTTGGGGCCGATAAGCTCGTCGATGTGTATGGTTTTGTATCCGAGGTACACCTCGGCCATGTAGTCCATGTTGTGGCGCAGCTCGGGCTGGAGCAGGTAGTGGGCTATCATCGTGTCGAACATCTCGCCGCCGAGTGTGATGCCGTAGTTCATCAGCACCTCCATGTCGTACTTGATGTTCTGCCCGATTTTGAGGATTGAGGGGCTTTCGTAGACTGGTTTGAAAATATTAACAATGTTTTGCGCTTGTTGACGGTCGGCAGGAACGGGCACGTAGAAGGCCTCGTTTTCCTCGACAGAGAAGCTCAAACCAACGAGTTCGGCGTCGATTGCGTTGGTTGAAGTCGTCTCCGTGTCCAGACTTAAAAAACTTTTTGTCATGAAAAAGTCACAAAGTCGGCGCATATCTTCCTCTGTGTCAACGAGTTTATACGTATGAGGCATGTCAGTTAACGCTCTCAGATTCGATTTTTCGGCGTCAACCTGCCCGTCGGTCGGGTTTTCCGCAAATAAATCGAGTTGCTGATTTGCGTTATTTTTGATGTTTTCACGATTGTTAAGAAACTTGTCTGAGAGCGTCTTAAACTCCAGTTCGGTGAAGATTCGGCGCAGTTCGTCACGGTCGGGGTCGGTCACGCGCAGCGCCTCGAGGTCGAGGCTGACGGGCACGTCGGTGCGGATGGTGGCGAGGAACTTGGAGAACTTGATTTGCTCGGCGTTCTCCTCCACCTTCTTCTTCAGCGCGCCCTTCAGTTCGGAGGTGCGCTCCAGCAGCGAGTCTATCGACCCGAACTGCTGTAGAAGTTTTACGGCGGTCTTCTCGCCTACGCCCGGACAGCCCGGTATGTTGTCCGCCGCGTCGCCCATAAGGCCGAGCAGGTCGATTACCTGCGCCGTCGACTCTATGCCGTACTTCTGGCATACCCCGTCGGCGTCGAGCGTCTCGTAACCGCCGCCGTGGCGCGGGCGGTACATCACGACGTTGCCGCCGACGAGCTGGCCGTAGTCCTTGTCGGGCGTCAGCATGTACGTCTTGATTCCCTCGGCGCCCGCTTTTGTGGCCAGGGTGCCGATTACGTCGTCGGCCTCGAAGCCCTCGGCCTCGAGCACGGGTATGCGCATGGCCTTCAGCACCTCTTTAATTATGGGCACCGAGGCGCGTATGTCCTCTGGCGTCTCCTCCCGCTGGGCCTTGTATTGGTCGTAAGCCTCGCTGCGGAAGGTGGGGCCGTGGGGGTCGAAAGCCACGCCGAGGTATGTCGGCTTCTCCTTCGAGAGCACCTCGTGCAGGGTGTTGCAGAAGCCCAGCACTGCCGACGTGTTCATGCCCTTGGAGTTTATTCTCGGGTTCTTTATGAATGCGTAATACGCCCTGTATATCAGGGCGTAAGCGTCCAAAAGGAAAAGTTTATCCATGTTTTTGCTTGTTTTTACGTGTAAAGTTACTAATTTTTTGTCATTAATCGGATAAATTCACTACTTTTGTATCAAATTTCGTAGCATGACTGACTATTTATCGATAATAAAGAAACCCATTGAGAGCGAGCTTGGGCAGTTTATCAGTCTGTTCAACTCGTCGCTAACCCATGAGGACAAGCTTCAGGAGGAAATCTTCGCACGTATCCGCAACCGCGCGGGCAAGCGCATGCGGCCTATGCTGATAATGCTGATGGCCAGGAACTACGGCGCCGTGAACGACGCCACGCTGCACGCCGCGGTGGGTCTGGAGCTGCTGCATACGGCCTCGCTCGTGCATGACGACGTGGTGGACGAGAGCCGCGAGCGCCGCGGGCAGGCGTCGGTCAACGCCCTGTATGACAACAAGGTGGCGGTGCTCGTGGGCGACTATATCCTCTCTACGGCGCTGCTGCACGTGTCGATAACGCACAACGAATTGATAGTCAGGTATCTGGCCGAGCTCGGCCGCACGCTGTCAGACGGCGAGATACTCCAGCTTACGAGTATCGGAGAGAGCGAAATTTCAGAGGAAACATACTACAAAATCATCAGTCGCAAGACCGCCGCGCTGTTCGAGGCGTGCTGCGCGATAGGCGCCATATCGGCCGGCATGCCCGAAGAGAGGGTGGGCGAGGCCAAGCGCTTCGGCCAGACGCTGGGCATTATCTTCCAGATTCGCGACGACATATTCGACTATTACGACTCGCCCGAAATAGGCAAGCCCACCGGCAACGACATGGCCGAGGGCAAACTCACCCTGCCCGTAATCTACGCCCTTAACTCGGCGGGTTACGACAGCATGTTCAAGCTGGCGCGGAAGGTGAAGGACGGCACGGTAAACCAAGATGAGATAGCCTGTCTTGTAGACTTCACCAAGGCTCACGGCGGCATAGAATACGCCGAGCGGCGTATGGAGGAGCTGCACGACGAGGCCCAGCGCTTCATCCGTGACGAGGTGAGTGACGAGGAGCTGAAACGCAGTCTGACGGCTTATCTCGACTTCGTGATAAAGAGGAATATCTGACGGCGTAATGCCGCGGCCGTGCGGTGTCGTGAAGTTACGGCGTATTTTTCATAAGATATTGGTTTTCAATGATTTAAGAAATGCCGTCTTTTGCAAGGCAAAAGACGGCATTTCGTGTTATAATAGACGGTCTTTTGTGGGGCTAATGGGGGCTGATAAGCCTAATAAGCCTGATGGGATAATAAGCCCAATGGGCCTGATTGGCCAAATGAGCCTGATGGGATGATAGGCCCAATAAGCCTAATTAGCCAAATAAGCTATGGCTCATTGGGCTTATCTGGCTCATTGGGCTAATTTCCCTATAAGGCCTATCAGTCTAATTTATCGCTGTCAGCTAAATCCTTCTTACTGCCTCCTGCCGTTTCTTTTCAGCCATTCCACTCTTGCGCGGTACATCTCTTCGCGCAGTCCGCCGCCCTCCACGAAGTCCTGTTTCAGTCGGTCGATGAATTTCCTGAGCATTACGTCGGTCTGGTGAATAAGAGTGATTGCGATGTTGGCGATGGTCTCGTCGCTCCTTGTCGTTATGGCGTTGCGGTAATATGCGCTGTCGTTGTGCTTTGAGCATACCGCCCTTGTCTTTGCTGCCTTATCGCAGTTGATGTCCCATATAGTGAGGTTGCGCACACGTAGGTAGTCTTCATAGTCGGCCAGAAGTTCCTGCATGCTCGCTCGTGCCACGTTGGTCAGCTTCAGTTCGGTTTCCTTCGACGTGGTGCTTGCCGCGCTTCCCTCGGCTATATTCTGCTTGCACGAGCGTGCCGCCTGAATCATCTGGTCGATTGTGCGGTCACCTTTTTCGAGGAATTTGTGGGTAAAATAATAAGTAATATCATAAATGCATTCCGCCTTTTGATAGACAATGAGGTTGCGGTAATTGCCGCGCTGCGGCATGAAAGGCCGGTTGTCGTTAGTCATGGTATAGTTGTTTTTTGAATTAGTAGATTGTATTGGATAAGGCTAATGGGCCGGATGGGCCCAATAAGCCTGATGAGAGAGTGGGGCAGACAGGCCTGATAGGATGATAAGCCGGATGGGCCAATTAGCCAAATAAGCCACGGCACATTGGGCTTATCTGGCTCATTTGGCTAATTTCCCATCAGGCTAATTAGGCCTATTCTCCTCAGCCTTTTTCAGAAGAATTTAGTCTCTTCGCCGAGTATTTCGCTCAGCAGCATGTTGGCCAGTCGGCTGGTGCCGAGGCGCAGCCACTTATTTGTCAGCCATTTTTCGCCTAAGACCTCTTTAACTATCGTGTAGTAGATAAGTGCGTCCATCACCGAGTTAAGGCCGCCAGCGGGCTTAAAACCTATCTGAATGCCCGTTTCGTCGTAGTATTCCTTGATGGCCTGGCACATCACATATGCTGCCTCGGGCGTTGCGGCAGGCTCGAGCTTGCCCGTAGAAGTCTTGATGTAGTCGGCGCCGGCGTACATCGCCAGGATTGACGCCTTCTTGATATTGCTGGCCGTCTTGAGACAACCCGTCTCCAGGATTACCTTCATCGGGGCGTCGCCACACGCTTGTTTCAGCTCGTTGATGTCGTCGCACACGCCCTCGTAGTCGCCGCTGAGAAACTTGCCCACGGGCATTACGATATCTATCTCCGTGGCGCCGTCTTTCACGGCGAGGGCCGTCTCTGCCACCTTAACCTCGATAAGCGCCTGAGACGAAGGGAAACTGCCTGAAACGCAGGCTATCTCTACGCCGTCAACCTCAAGCGATTCGCTCACCGTCTTGGCAAAACACGGGTACACGCAGATGGTCGCCACGTGGGGCAAGTCAGGGTAGGTAGCGTCAAACTGGTTTACTCTTTCGGTGAATGCGAGTATCGACTCGTCGCTGTCGGTGGTCTTGAGCGACGTCAGTTCAATGCTGCCGAAGAGGAATTTCTTTACCTCAAGGGTATCGTTCTCGTGCACTTTCTCGGCGATAATCTTCCTTACGGCGTCACGGACGGCAGCGTCGTCAAGGTCGGTATTATACTTGCTGAGTGCCTCGTCGTACTTGCTCATCTTCGGGAACTCGTGCTCATGCTTGTGCTCGTGAGCCTGTTCGTTGTGCTTGTTGTTCTCTACTGTTGCCATAATTTTAAGTTTTTAATTTTTGAAGTTATAGGAGTTAAAGAAGTTATCACTCGCTCTGCTCGTTAGAAGTTAAAGCCAAATGCCTTGACGGTTGCGCCCGCGGGGCTAATGGCTATAACTTCTTTAACTTCTATAACTTCTTTAACTGCCAAAATAATCCTTTGATTCTTAATTCTTAACTCTTAATTTCTCGTTGTTGATATGCCTTGTGGCATCGCGCTTTGTCTTCTTTTCGAGGTTCTTTTTCAGCGCCTCGGTAAGGTCAACGCCAGTCTGGTTGGCCAGGCAGAGCAGCACCCACAGCACGTCGGCCATCTCGTCTGCCGGGTCGGTAGGTTCGCCCGTCTTGAAGCTCTGGTCGCCGTACTTGCGGGCGATGACGCGCGCCAGCTCGCCAACTTCCTCCGTGAGGCACGCCATGTTGGTAAGTTCGCTGAAATAACGCACCCCGTATTGCCTAATCCATTGGTCTACAATGAGTTGCGCCTCTTTTATAGTTATCTCTTCGCTCATGTTTTTGTAGGAATTAATAGGCCGAATAAGCCTTATTGGACAAATAGGCCTGATGGGTTTTATAGCTCTTAAATGCTATTTTTCTTAACTCTTAATTCTTAACTCTTAACTCATTCCTTGTGCTTCGTGTCCATGCAGATGGTCACCGGACCGTCGTTTACCAGTTCCACCTTCATGTCGGCGCCGAACTCGCCCGTGCCTACTTTCAGGCCCGTAAGCTGGTGTAGTTTGCGGCAGAAGCTCTCGTAGAGGGGTATGGACACCTCATGGCGCGCGGCATGTATCCACGACGGGCGGTTGCCTTTCTTGTAAGACGCCAGCAGGGTGAACTGGCTTATCACGAGAATCTCGCCCCCGACGTCGGTTATGGGCAGGTTCATCACGCCCTCGGCGTCGTCAAAAACACGCAGCGCGGCTATCTTCTTTACCAGCCAGTCGACGTCCTCCTCGGTGTCGCCGTCGGCCACTCCGAGGAGTATCATGTACCCTTTGCTAATCTCTGATTTCACCTCTCCGCCGATTGTCACTGACGCCCGGCTGACGCGTTGGATTACTGTTTTCATGCTTGAAAATATTTATTTTCGAGGAGTTAAGGAGTAATGGAGTAAAGGAGTTAAGACAAATGCAACGCAGGCAATGTCTGTCTACAGCGTTCTTATTTGTTTGTTATTATTACGCTTGGTGCAAGTCATTTGTCTTAACTCCTTTACTCCATTACTACTTAACTCCTAAAATTAAACTCTTTAACTTCTGTTATTGAAATACTCCCACACTATTTTTGCCTTCGCTTGCCCTATAACGTCGGTAAGTTGCTGGATATCAGCCTCCTTGATGCGCTTTACCGACTTGAGCGCTTGCAGCAGGGCGTCCTTTGTCTTCGGGCCTATGCCGTGGATGTCGTCCAGCTCCGAGTGCAGCGCGTGCTTTGAGCGCTTGTCCCGATGGAAGGTTATGGCGAAGCGGTGGACCTCGTCCTGCATGTGCGTGAGGAGGCGGAACAGCTCGCTGTCGGTCTTCATTCCCACCACCACGGGCGGCACGCCGTACAGCAGTTCGTTGGTGCGGTGGCGGTCGTCCTTGGCAAGTCCGGCAATTGGAATGTCCAAGTGAAGCTCGCCCTCGACAACGCTGCGCACCACGCTCATTTGCCCTTGTCCGCCGTCGGTTATGATAAGGTCGGGCAGGGGCTGGCCTTCCTCCACCATTCTGGAATAGCGGCGGCGCACCACTTCCTGCATCGAGGCGTAGTCGTCGGGCCCAACCACCGTTTTTATTATGTACTTGCGGTAGTCCTTCTTGCTGGGTTTCATCTTCTTGAACACCACGCACGCCGCCACGGCGTCGCTGCCTTGGATGTTAGAGTTGTCAAACATCTCAATCTGGTAAGGCATTTTCGGCAGCTTCAGGGCCGCCTGGATTTCCTTCATCAGGCGCACTGATTTCTGCTCAGGATTGAGTTTTTCAGCCTGTTTCAGGCGGTCGAAGCGGTACTGTTTGCCGTTCATTTCAGACAGGTCGAGCAGAGTGCGCTTGTCGCCCCGTTGCGGAACGGTGAACGTTACGCCGTCAAGCGTCATGTCGACGGCGAATGGAACGATTACCTCACGCGCCGTGCTGCCCATCCGTTCACGTATCTGCAGGATGGCGAGTTGCAGTATTTCGAGTGCCGTTTCGCCCAATTTCTTCTTCATTTCGAACGTCTGAGCCTGGTTGATACTGCCGTTCATTACGTGCATGTAGTTCACGAAGGCCGTCCGTTCGTCGTCGGTCACGCTGAACACGTCGACGTCGGTGATGGTATGGCTCACCACCTCGCTCTTGGCGCAGAAACTGTCAAGCAGCACGTAGCGCTGTTTCAGCACCTCGGCCTCCTCGAAACGCATCTCTTCCGCCAGTTTCATCATACGCGAGTAGAGCGTGCGTTGCAGCTCGCGCGTGTTCCCTTTCAGTATCTCCCGCGCCTGGGCGATGCATTCCTGATAGTCTTCCAGGCTTTGTTTGCCTATGCACGGAGCGCCGCAATTATGTATATGGTACTCCAGGCATGGCTTGTATTTACCCTGTTCGATACCTTCCTTAGTGATAGGTTGGCGGCACGTGCGCGGCTTGTAGAGCTTCTTTATCAGTTCAAGTATGGCGTACATCGAGCCGATATGGCTGTAAGGGCCGTAGTACGATCCCCATTTCTTGTTGATGGTGCGCGTCTTGAATATGCGCGGCAGGTATTCTTTCGTGACGCAGATTGAGGGATACGTCTTGCCGTCCTTGAGCAGAATGTTGTACCGCGGCTGGTATTTCTTGATAAGACTGTTCTCCAATAGTAACGCATCTTCCTCGGTGTTGACCACTGTATAGGTAATGTCGTGGATTTTGCTTACCAGCACTTTCGTCTTGAAACGGTCCACCTCTTTATGGAAATAGGACGACACGCGGTTCTTCAAGTTCTTCGCCTTGCCGACATAAATTATCGTGCCGTGCTCGTCGTAGTACTGATAGCTGCCCGGCTTCGTGGGCATGTTGCTCACGATGGCCTTCAGGCGGGCCAGCCGCTTCTCGTTTTCTTCTTTAGTCATGACGTGTAAGTGCTTTGTTTAAAGGGCTTTTCAAAGATAATGTTTCACGTGAAACTTTAAACGTGAAGTAGTTTCTAAGTAGTTAAGGAGTTAGGAAGTTAAGGAGTTAAGACAAATGCTTTGCTTGGTGAATAATGGTAAATGATTAATGAAAATTCAGAATTAAAACTTAGCGAAAAGCTATTTTGTCATTCTATAATTTATAAGCAAGACATTTGTCTTAACTCCTTAACTTCCTAACTCCTTAACTCCTTAAAAGAACTATACTTCCAGCAGGCTGGTTACTTCTGTCTCCTTATCGAAGTTGTCGCGGCCGTGCATGCCCTCGCGGGTAAGTTCTATGATGAAGTTGATGTATATCTTCTTCGGGTTGAACTTCTTTACGAGGTCGTAGGCAGCCTTCATTGTGCCGCCTGTTGCGAGCAGGTCGTCGTGCAGCAGAACTACGTCGTCGCTCGTTATGGCGTCCTTATGGATTTCGATAGTGTCCGTTCCGTATTCTTTCGTGTAGGTCTCCTGGATGGTGTCGCAGGGCAGTTTGCCAGGCTTGCGGCAGAGCACAACGCCTGCATGGAGCCTTATCGCCAATGCTGACGACATGATGAAGCCGCGGCTCTCGATACCCACGATTTTCGTGATACCTTTGTCTTTGTAGAGATCATACAGTTCTTCCTCCATTATCTGAAGGCAGTCGGGATTGTCGAAGAGCGTAGTTACGTCTCTGAAGATTACTCCTTTTTTAGGAAAATCAGGGATGTTGCGCAGATTTTCCAGCAATGTCTTGTTGTTCATTTTCTCTTATTTTTTATTTTATTTAGTGATGATATAATAGGCCAAATAAGCCGAATAAGCCCAATAAGGTCGCTTGACAAATAAGCCCGATGAGCCGTATTGGCAAGATAGGGCTGTTTGGTGAATTAGCCGGATAGGGCATATAAGCCGGACGGCCTTTTTTACCTTTTCACCCTTTTACCTTTTTACTTTTTATTACTTGCCTTTTTACTTTTTCTTGTTTGCCGTCAATCGTCTTGCGAAAGACGGTCTTTTGCTTTATGAAAGACGGTCTTTTGCATGGCGAAATGCGGCCTTTTGCAAAGCCGTTGTTTTATGGCTGTTTTGGCAGTGGCTCTGTCTGCCTTGTCGGATTGTTGTCCGGCGTTTGGCAAGGGTAGGGCGGCCGCTGTCAAGACTGCCTCTTTTCATCGTGAAACCTGCTTGCTTTTGTCTTCAAGCAAGTTTGTGGACGAATCTTGTATGTTGCTATATTTCAGTCGTTTCCAACGTTTTTGTTTAACAAAAAATCGGCAAATTGTTTCACGTGAAACATACGGATGCCTTACCTGTTCATGAGCACCAGCATGATGTTGATGTCGCTCGGCGACACGCCCGGAATGCGGCTGGCCTGCGCCAGGGTTTCGGGGTCGATTTTAGTGAGCTTTTGCCGGGCCTCGGTAGAGAGTTGCTGCAAGTCCATGTAGTTGAAATGTCCGCGGATTTTGATATTCTCCAGACGGTGCATCTTGTCGGCAACAAGACGTTCGCGCTCTATGTAGCCTTTGTATTTCATCTTGATTTCTGCCGCTTCGGTTATCTCTTCCTTGCGGTTTGGCAGCGATTCCAACGCTTGTTTCAGCTCGGGCAGAATGTCTGAAAGATTGTTTAGCGTGAGCTGCGGCCGTGATATCAGGTCGGCTATCTTGCATCCCTCGCGCAGTGGAGTGGTGCCCAAGGCCTCGAGTTGCGAATTGATGTCGCGCGGTTTTACCGATGTTGTGTTGCAGAAATTCATGATATGTTCTATCGCTGCCTTTTTCTCCATCCACCAGTCGTAGCGGTCGCGGCGCGCAAGACCTAACGAGTAGGCCCGTTCGGTGAGGCGTGCGTCGGCGTCGTCCTGTCTCAGGAGTATGCGGTATTCGGCACGGCTGGTGAACATACGGTAAGGTTCGTCGACGCCCTTGGTCACGAGGTCGTCGATGAGTACGCCTATGTACGACTCGTCGCGGCGCATTACGAACGGCTCTCCGCCCGAGCAGCGCAGCGCGGCATTAACCCCGGCGACGAGTCCCTGGCCGGCAGCCTCCTCGTAGCCGGTGGTGCCGTTCACCTGTCCCGCAAGGAAGAGGCCCGGTATTATCTTTGACTCCAGCGAGTGGCGCAGCTGCGTCGGGTCGAAGAAGTCGTACTCGATGGCGTAGCCCGGGCGGTAGACCTTGGCGTCGCGCAGGGCGGGAATCTTTCTCAGGGCATTGATTTGAATCTCCATGGGCATTGACGACGAGAATCCGTTGAGGTACATCTCGTTGGTGTCCTCGCCTTCGGGTTCGAGAAAGAGGGGGTGTTGCTGCTTGTCGGGAAAGGTGACAAGCTTGGTTTCTATCGACGGGCAGTAGCGCGGGCCAATGCTCTGTATCTGTCCGTTGTACAGCGGCGAGTCGGCAATTCCGGCCATCAGCGTGGCGTGAACGTCGGGATTGGTGTAGCAAGTCCAGCACGTGAGCTGTTTCAGCGGCCGTCCGGGCGACATGTAGCTGAAGCCGTGGAAATCCTGTTCGCCCTCCTGCACTTCCATATCTTCAAAGTGGACCGAGCGGCTGTCGATACGAACGGGTGTGCCCGTCTTCATTCGTCCTGCCGTTACGCCGTGGCGCGTTATGCTCTCGGTAAGGCGCTCTACGGCCGGCTCGGCAATGCGTCCGCCCGGCACCTGCTTGCGTCCGATGTGCAGAAGTCCGTTGAGGAACGTGCCCGCCGTGAGCACTACGCTCTTCGCCCGCAGCTCCACGCCCCACACGGTGCGCACGCCTACGGCCTCGCCATGCTCGACGATGAGCTCCTCGGCCTGGTCCTGCCAGATGTCGAGGCCGTCGGTACGGTCGAGCACGGAGCGCCACTGCCAGATGAACTTGCCGCGGTCGCACTGCGCGCGGGGGCTCCACACGGCGGGCCCTTTCGAGCGGTTGAGCATTCGGAACTGTATTGCCGTGGCGTCGGTGACGAGTCCCATCTGTCCGCCCAGCGCGTCAATCTCGCGCACTATCTGGCCCTTGGCAATTCCGCCGACGGCTGGGTTGCAGCTCATCTGGGCAATCTTGTTCATGTCCATGGTGACGAGGCACGTGCTTGCGCCCATGTTCGCGGCTGCCGTCGCTGCCTCGCAACCGGCGTGTCCGCCTCCGATAACGATAACGTCGTATTGTAAAATCATTTTCTTTACGGTTTTACGGTTGTGGGGTTATGCGGTTTTACGGTTGTAGGGATTTACGGTTATGAGGTTTTACGGTTGTGGGGTTGTAGGGCTTTGTGGCCATATTTTATGATTGCGAACTGTTGACAAGTGTTGGGTGTTCCTTTATTGCGTGGTGAACAGACAACGTTCCAAGCGCATTTGCAACTTTATGACCGTAAAACCTAATAACCTTATAACCGCATAACCTTAATGACCGTAAAACCTTATAACCGCATAACCTTATAACCTTAACAGTGCAAAAGTACTCATTAAAATCGAAATTTTATCCAAATACTTTGATTTATCGTCAAAATAGAGTATATTTGCATCCTCTAAAGGGTGCTGCCGTACTTATAATTAGGTACGGCCGTATCCCCTAATAATGTGAGCGGACATTATCAACAATTCAATTTTAATATTTTAAATTTCAATCATTTATGTGGTTATGTAATTCACCTATCGGAAGGAAAGTCGTGATGTCGGTAACCGGCGTCGCGCTTATCCTGTTCTTGACATTCCACATGTCAATGAACTTAGTTGCTCTGTTCTCGGGCGAAGCTTACAATGCAGTGTGTGAGTTCCTCGGGGCTAACTGGTACGCGCTTATAGCTACGCTTGCGCTGGCTGCCCTGGCGGTCATCCACATCGTCTACGCGTTCCTGCTCACGATGCAGAACCGCCGTGCCCGCGGCAACGAGCGTTACGCCGTTACGTCGCGTCCGGAGAAGGTGGAGTGGGCATCACAGAACATGCTCGTGCTCGGTATCATCGTATTGCTGGGCCTGTTGCTCCACCTGTTCAACTTCTGGTACAACATGATGTTTGCCGAGTTGACGGGCATTGCTGTTCCCCACCTGCCGTCAGACGGTTTCGCCTACATCCTTGACACCTTCTCTTGTCCGCTTTACGTGGTGCTCTACATCGTGTGGCTGGCAGCCATCTGGTTCCACCTCTCACACGGATTCTGGAGCGCTATGCATACTTTCGGATGGAGCGGCAAGGTATGGTTCAGCCGCTGGAAGGTCATCGGCCAGGTCTACACCACGCTGCTCATGCTGGGCTTCCTCGTAGTAGTGTTGGCGTTCGCCTTCGGAATAGCTCCGAGCCAGTTGTAATTCATAATTCATAATATATAATTCATAATTTTATTTGTTATGGCAAAGCAATTAGATTCCAAGATACCTGAGGGGCCGATAGCTGAGAAATGGACCAACTATAAGGCTCACCAACGTTTGGTTAACCCTAAGAACAAACTGAAGCTCGACGTCATCGTTGTAGGTACCGGCCTTGCCGGAGCGTCCGCTGCGGCAACTCTCGGCGAGATGGGCTTCAACGTCCTCAACTTCTGCATACAGGATTCTCCGCGCCGCGCTCACTCAATCGCCGCGCAGGGAGGTATCAACGCCGCAAAGAACTACCAGAACGACGGTGACTCGGTGTACCGTCTGTTCTACGACACGGTGAAGGGTGGCGACTACCGCGCACGTGAAGCTAACGTTTACCGTCTGGCTGAAGTGTCTAACAACATCATCGACCAGTGCGTTGCACAGGGCGTACCGTTCGCCCGCGAGTACGGCGGCATGCTGGCTAACCGCTCTTTCGGCGGCGCGCAGGTGTCACGTACGTTCTACGCCAAGGGACAGACCGGCCAGCAGCTGCTGCTCGGCGCATACTCAGCACTGAGCCGCCAGGTTCACACCGGCCGCGTTAAGCTGTACACACGATATGAAATGGAAGACGTGGTAATCGTCGACGGCCGCGCACGCGGTATCATCGCGAAGAACCTCGTCACCGGAAAGCTCGAGCGCTTCTCTGCCAACGCCGTTGTAATAGCTACCGGCGGATACGGCAACACATACTTCCTCTCTACCAACGCTATGGGCTGCAACTGTACGGCAGCTATGGCTTGCTACCGCAAGGGAGCATACTTCGCTAACCCGTCTTACGTGCAGATTCACCCGACATGTATCCCCGTACACGGCGACAACCAGTCGAAGCTGACCCTTATGTCAGAGTCTCTGCGTAACGACGGCCGTATCTGGGTGCCCAAGAAGCTCGAGGACGCCAAGCTGTTGCAGCAGGGCAAGAAGAAGCCGACCGACATTCCCGAGGAAGACCGCGACTACTACCTGGAGCGCAGGTATCCTGCCTTCGGTAACCTCGTGCCCCGTGACGTTGCTTCGCGTGCTGCCAAGGAGCGCTGCGACAAGGGCTACGGCGTTAACAACACAGGTCTGGCCGTATATCTCGACTTCTCCGAGAGTATCGAGCGCCTCGGCCTTGACGTCGTTCTGCAGCGTTACGGCAACCTGTTCGACATGTACGAGGAGATAACCGACGTCAACCCTGGCGAGCTGGGCAACGAAATCAACGGCGTGAAGTACTACAACCCGATGATGATTTACCCCGCAATCCACTACACCATGGGCGGTATCTGGGTTGACTACGAGCTGATGACCACAATCGAAGGACTCTTCGCTATCGGCGAGTGCAACTTCTCTGACCACGGAGCCAACCGCCTCGGCGCATCAGCCCTCATGCAGGGTCTTGCCGACGGATACTTCGTGCTGCCTTATACCATCCAGAACTATCTGGCCGACCAGTCCATCTGGCCCCGCATCTCGACAGACCTGCCCGAGTTCGAGGAGGCAGAGAAGGGTGTCGAGAAGGAAATCGACCGCCTCATGAACATAAAGGGCAAACGCTCTGTAGACTCAATCCACAAGGAGCTTGGCCACATCATGTGGGAGCACGTTGGTATGGGCCGTACCGCAGAGGGCCTCAAGGAAGGACTCGAGCTCATCAAGAAAATCCGCAAGGAGTTCGATACCAACCTCTTCATCCCCGGTTCTAAGGAAGGTCTCAATACAGAGCTTGACAAGGCTATCCACCTGCGTGACTTCATCACCATGGGCGAGCTGATAGCTTACGACGCGCTTTCGCGCAACGAGTCGTGCGGCGGACACTTCCGCGAGGAATACCAGACGGAGGACGGCGAGGCTAAGCGTGACGACGAGCACTTCTTCTACGTAGGCTGCTGGGAGTACCAGGGCAGCGACGAGAAGGCGCCCGAGCTCATCAAGGAGCCGCTCCACTATGAGGCTATAAAGGTTCAGACACGTAATTATAAAAATTAATTTAAGGTTATAAGGTTATGGGGTCATACGGTTATACGGTGATGATACCCATGAAAGAATAAAGGTAATATGGGGCCGCATAAGAATCTTCGGGTATGGAACGAAAGCATGGAGCTGGCAAAAAAGGTTTACCAGCTTACTGCAAACTTCCCGAAAGAAGAGCTCTTCGGCCTTGTCAGCCAAATGCGCAGATGCGCAGTCTCAATACCCTCAAACATAGCCGAGGGATACGGTAGAGGCACAAACGCCGAGCTGATACACTTCCTTTACATTTCATTGGGCTCGTCAAACGAACTGGATACCCAATTGGAACTGTCAAGACGGTTTGCTTATGTGAACGATGAGGATTTCATTATGCTTGACGCACTGAATAATTCGGTGAACAAGATGATACAATCATTGATTTATGTAAGGAAAAACCAAAACGCGACATCCGATCCTACACTCCAAAAACCGTAAAACCTCATAACCGCAAAACCGCAAAACCGTATATAACATGGAAGGAAATATAAGTTTCACGCTGAAGGTCTGGCGTCAGAACGGGCCTAAGGCAAAAGGTCATTTTGACACGTTCGAGATGAAGGACATACCCACCGACACTTCATTTCTCGAGATGTTGGACATTCTGAACGAGCAGCTCATCGAGAGCGGCAAGGAGCCGTTCGTATTCGACCACGACTGCCGCGAGGGTATCTGCGGTATGTGCTCGCTCTACATCAACGGCCATCCCCACGGCCCGGCTACCGGCGCTACAACGTGCCAGCTGTACATGCGCCGCTTCCACGACGGCGACATAATCACCGTCGAGCCGTGGCGCTCGGCTGCGTTCCCCGTAATCAAGGACTGCATGGTTGACCGCGGCGCGTTCGACAAGATTATCCAGGCCGGCGGATACGTAAGCGTACGCACGGGACAGCCTCAGGACGCCAACGCCATCCTCATACCGAAGGAGAAGGCCGACGAGGCTATGGACTGCGCTACCTGCATCGGCTGCGGAGCGTGCGTCGCTGCCTGCAAGAACGGCTCGGCAATGCTCTTCGTAAGCTCTAAGGTAAGCCAGCTGGCGCTCCTGCCCCAGGGACGCCCCGAGGCGGCTAAGCGTGCCAAGGCGATGATCATGAAGATGGAGGAGCTTGGCTTCGGTAACTGCACCAACACACGTGCATGCGAGGCTGAATGCCCGAAGAACGAGTCTATAGCAAACATCGCCCGACTGAACCGCGAGTTCATCAAGGCTAAGCTGAATGACTAAAAGCAACAACAGATAAAAAATTATTTCATGCGATTTTTACGGCGGCACGCATCACGGCGTGCTGCCGTTTTTTGTGCCGTCGCGGCTCGCGGCAGCTGCGACAGGCGGTTAATCCGCAAATCAGTTGGATGGAAAGAACTTTTACCGTAAAGACGAACATGAATTGAATACATCCTTTGTAGGGACATAATTTATTATGTCCCTACGTTTCGTAAGAAACGTATTTTGCTGACATTCAGGCGTTTAAACGCTCTTTCGGAGCGTGCGGACACGATTGTGCCTTAATGGAGCAATCTTCAGAACCAAAGGTCAGCGAAAGTTAATTATGTCCTTACAAAGGCGGCGTTTTATGGTATGGCTCATCCAACAGATTTGCGGATGAGCCCGACAGGCGGCCTTTCGACTTGTCGGAGGCCGTCTTTTGTCGTGTAAAAGGCCGTGTATTGCAGGGCGGAATGCGGCCTTTCTCAATGCGTTGGGTATCAGGATGTTGCGCTGAAGAATGGCGGCAGGGCTTCGGATTGTGCGTTGCAGGAGCCTGGTTTATTGACAGATTGTCATTAAAAATATGTTATAATGATTAAATGTATTATACTTTCATGACAATATGTCATGTATCTATGTCTTTATGTCGAAATATGTAAGTGGCACGCATGTTGCAGTATGATGGGTGAAAGCCTTGAACGAAAGCGATGGGCACCGGGATGGGCCGAGGCCCGCAAGGGTGGGGCTTCATCACGGAAACGATAAATGACAAACTAAAAAATAAGGAGGATTTAACTATGTTACCAGTATTCAGCAGAAACACATGGATGCCTGAAGTGTTCAACGACTTTTTCGACACTGACTTCATGGGGCGCGCCAACGCCACGGCGCCTGCCATCAACGTCAAGGAGAGCGACGGCGAATACACCGTAGAGCTTGCCGCTCCGGGCCTGAAGAAGGAGGACTTCAACGTCAACATCGACCGTGACGGCAACCTGCACATCCACATGGAGAGCAAGGCCGAGCACAAGGACGAGGACAAGAAGAGCCACTACCTGCGCCGTGAGTTCTCTTACTCTAAATACGAGCAGACGTTGCTGCTGCCCGACGACGTCGACAAGGACAGGATTGAGGCCAAGGTCAACGACGGCGTGCTCACCGTCAACCTGCCGAAGGTCGAGAAGCTGCCCGAGAAGACGATGAAGCAGATAGAAGTTAAGTAAAGGTGTGAAAGTGAGAAGGTGAGAGGGTGAGAAACATATTGGAACTATTTTTACGCTCATTAGCCAAGTATCCAATACATTTTCCACCCTCTCACTTTTTCACTTTCTCACCTTCCAAACAAAGTTCTCACCCTCTCACCTTCTCACTTTCTCACCTTTATTTCGTATCTTTGCACCCCGTATGGCTTTAACTACGGAAAAGATTGCGACGCGTTACGGCGCCTTGGTGCGTCTGGGCGTACCGATTGTGATAGGTCAGATAGGCAACGTGGTGCTCGGTTTTGCCGACACGATAATGGTAGGCCACCATTCCATGGAGGAGCTGGCGGCCGCCAGCTTCGTCAATACCATGTTCACGCTCGTTGTCATTTTCGCCACGGGCTTCTCCTATGGCCTCACGCCCGTCGTGGGCAGCCATTTCGGCCGCGGCGAGAGGGCGCTTATCGGGCGCGCCGTGCGCAACAGCCTCGCGGCCAACCTTATGCTCTCGGCGGTGCTCGTGGCCTTAGTGTCGGCCTTCTGCCTTAACATCCACCGCTTCGGCCAGCCCGAAGAGCTGCTCCCCCTCATGCGTCCCTACCTGTGGGTCAACGTCGCGTCGTTGCCATTTCTTTGCTGTTTCAATACGTTCAAGCAGTTTTTCGACGGCGTAACCGACACGCGCACCCCTATGTTCATCATCGTTTTCGGCAATGTGCTCAACATATTCGGCAACTGGGTGCTCATCTACGGCTGTCTGGGAGCTCCCGAGCTGGGTCTCTTCGGCGCCGGTCTGTCCACGGCGTTGTCGCGCGTGGTGATGGCCCTGGCGTGCGCCCTGGTGTTCTTCCGCCACAAGCGTTACCGCGACTTCCGTGAAGGTTTCGCCTCGTCGCGCGTCAGCCGTGGCGGCGTGCGCCGCCTGTCGGGCCTCGGCCTGCCCGTGGCCATGCAGCTGGGAATGGAGACCGCTGCCTTCTCACTGTCGGCCATCTTCGTAGGATGGCTCGGCACCACCGCCCTTGCCGCCCACCAGGTAATGCTCACCGTGTCGCAACTGCTCTACATGGTCAGCAGCGGCATGGCCGCCGCCATTGCCGTAAGGGTAAGCTACTTCGCCGGACAGGGCGATTTCGAGGCCGTCAGGCGCACGGCTTACGCCGGCCTTGTAATTGTACTCTCGCTGGCTTTTACGCTCTCCATGCCCGTTATTTTGCTTCGTAACCATATCAGTTGGTGGTTTACCGACAGCGCCGAGGTGTGCGTGCTCGTGTCGCAGACGGTCATTCCGCTCATCGCCTACCAGATAGGCGACGGCGTTCAGTACACCTTCGCCAACGCCCTGAGGGGCATAGAGTGCGTCCGCCCGATGATATGGATAGCCTTTTTCTCCTACTTCATGGTGTCGTTGCCGTTAGGTTGGCTGCTCGGCATACACATGGGTTTCGGCCTGGTGGGTATCTGGTCGGCCTTCCCCGTGTGCCTGTCTACGGCCGGCGTGCTGTATTTCCTACATTTCCGCAAGGAGCTTAGGGCGATGTCAGCCGGCCGTGGCTGATTGCCATAGCGTAAAAATGCGGCTTTTTATTGCGCAGGTTGCGTATTTTTTATATATTTGTTTCACGAATATAGGAGGCGGTTCGGCAATGTCATGTCAAAAAACTTTGTTTTTTTTCTTGCCATTGCACTCACCTTTGCGTATATTTGCATGTTTTTAATCTCGTGCCGAAGCCCGTCCGTGGCTGCCTTGTTAACCGGCACGTGATGGTATAATATGTTTTTGTTTATGTCTGGGAATACTGTTTTCGCGCCGTGGCTGCGCCTGCGCCCGCTTGTCGTTGCGTCGCGTATTTTTGTCTCGTTTGTTTTCCTGCACGCTTCCGTTGCCGTGCGTGCGTTCGACTTGAAGAAAGACTTTCTCCTGCTCGACAGCGTCGTGGCCAATGTCGACTGTTACATGGAGGCCCGCCAGAAGGCTATAGACGCCGGGGCGCGCAGCGGGCCTTTCGCTACGGGCATAGACCGTTATGACTACTACAAGCACATGTTCGACGAGTACAAGAAGTTCAGTTCCGACTCGGCTATGGCCTACGCGCGCCTGTGCAAGCAGACGGCCGCCGTCATGGGCCTGGTCGCCGAAGCCTTGCTGGCCGACATCAACCTTCTGTACATATCCTCGCTCAGGGGCGATATTTTCGCCGCCGGAAACATAATGCGCCGCTTGCCGCCGATGGACAGCGTGCCGCCGTACATACGCCTGTCTGCCGCCATTGCCGGGCTTGAGTATAACATGCGCCTGGTGGCTAACCGGAGCGACAATCCGGTCAAGAGCCTTATCGGCAAGGATTCTACCGGCGACCGCGCGGATATATGGGAGCGCTACCGGCGATACCTGCCCGCCGACAGTTGGCTGGCCGACTATTACGAGGGCATGCTTATCGACAAGGACATGCGCCGGCGGGTGCTCGGGCGGATTGACAGCCTGCCACGGCCGTCAATAGCCGCGGCAATGCTGTATTACGTGGCCGTGAAGGGCGCCGTGATGTACGGCACGAAGGAGGAGGCGTGCCATTACCTCATACTGTCGGCGGTTAACGATATCATGTCGGCCAACCGCGAGTCGTCGGCGCTCATGATGCTTCTCAACACCGATTATGTTGACAATAACAGTGACAGGGCTGTCGACTATGCCGTGGCGTGCGTGAAGATGGCCGACGGATATAACGACATGGCGCGGAGCTTCGGATAGTGAAGGCCAGCTCGATAATATTCTCCGACTACATTGAAATGCAGCACCGCAACAGCAGGAACGTGGCCGTCATCATAACCCTGCTCGTGCTTCTCGTGGGCACGGCCGCCGTTCTGGTGTGCGTGCTGGTGCGCCGCTCGCGCCGTAAGGGCGACGAGCTTGAGATGGCCATGGGCTACAACAGCCGCCTGAGGGCCTCGCTCGACGAGATAACCGTAACGAAGGAGCGGATGAACGACGTGCTTACCAGCCGCAACGCCATGCTGCTCGACTCGTTCGTGACGTTGTCTGACCATATCAACGAGGTTGATAAGTTCTGCAAGACGGCGGCCAACATGATAGTGGCGGGGCAGCAGGGCAAGGCCCGCAAGGTCTTGCAGGAAGGATGTTCGGCTCCGTTCATTTCCTCGCTGTACGCCTCTTTCGACAAGTGGTTCCTTTCCGTCCATCCCGACTTCGTAGAGCGTTTACTGGCCTTGCTGCGCCCCGAGGAGAGGGCTCGCTTTTTACCAACCTCTACGGGGCTTTCGCCCGAGTTGCGCATTTATGCCCTCGTGAGCCTCGGAATTACCGACAGCGTGAGCATAGCCGAGTTTCTTCACTACTCGCCGCAGACCATCTACAACTACCGTCTGCGCGTTCGTCATTGCGCCTGCATACCCGAGAAGGACTTTGCGGCCACCGTCGCCGCGATGTACGGCAAGGGAACATCCACCCCGTCCCTTCCGAAGGGAGGGTGATAAGACTGTCTGCCGTACGCGGAAGACGGCAAAACGCAGGGTAAAAGGCCGTGTATTGAACGCTAAAAGGCCGCCTTTCATAATGCGAAAGGCGGCCTTTTATTAAGTGTCTGATTAGATGATAGTTACATGTGGATAACGGATTGCCGTCAAATTGCGTGGAAGCGATAACAAGATAATCATCTTGTTTGGTGATATTGGAACACTTCCGGATACTTCACAATGAAGTAAACCGGCGTGCAGCTCCATGCGTGGCAGTAGCTGTTAAGCAGGGTATAGCCGTTATACGCCGAGAACATATGGTTGTCGGGCACGTAATATTCCCAAAAGGTGTCGGCCCCGAGACGCACCATGCCTCCCCAATAATAGTCGACGTAGCTGCGTGCCTCGTCGTTCATTCCGCATTTGAGCATTGCTGTTACTACGAAGTGGGTGGCGTAAGGTGTTCCGGGCTTTATCGCCGATTTGTCCGCCATAACGGCATTTATTGCCTGTCGGGCTTTGTTGCCGTTGATTATGCCGCCTATGATGGCCCAAGCTGTCGCCGAGTATGAGGCCTGCCTGTCTGGGCCGCTCGTTATCCTGAGTTCTTTTTCGTTCCAGTAGGCGTCGCGTCCGGCCCTGCGCAGTCGTCTCAATATCGTTTCGTATCGGCTGGCCTCGTCGTCCTTGCCGAGCTTCCGGCCCATCAGGCATAGCCTTTCAACGCTGTAGGCAAGGCAGCCCTGGATTGCGGCGTGCGTGTCGAGCTTTACCGGCGACCAGTCAAAGAAAACCGTTGACATCGCCATCCCGTCAAACTGGTAGCCAGTGTCGTTATACAACCAGTCTGCATTGAGTGCGTTGTCTATCACTGCGTCTACCTGTCTTTTGGCCACGGGTCACAGGTCATTTGCTGTTGTGGTGTCGTTGGTGGCGTCGAGATAGTCGGCTAATGTCGGTACGTAGAGCAGGGCATAGTCTATGAAAAACGATTTCTGGGCGTGCGGTGAGGGGTATTCTACAAGGTTTGAATACAATAGTCCGTTGTTTTGGTTGGCAAGTCCGGCTGCCAGGTACAGGCAACGCTTTGTCAAATCATAGTCATTGAACGTGGCCGTGTTGGCCAGGGCTTGCAGGTAAAAGTCGCCCAACCATAGCCTTTGGTCACGTTTAGGGCCGTCCTCGAACACCCCTTGCATGCAGTCGCGCAAGGTATTCTCGGACACCTTGGCTATTTCCCTGAATATCCGTGGCGTTGTGGCGGCAAGTCGGGCCTTTGATGGCGTTGCTGATGTTGTGGCCTTGAATGTTATATCGTCGAAACAGAAATTGCTGTACTGCGACGTTCCCACTGCTTCGATTTTCATGTAGCGCGCGGATATGCGCCTGCTGAAAGTGAACGAGCCGTCGTAACCGACGTCGCAAAAGAAGTCTTGCAGCCAGCCGCGGCTCAGTGAGCCGGTAAATGGTTCTCTCGGCAGTGCCAAGTCAGCCGGCACTTCGCCGAAGGTTACCTTGAATCGAAGTATGGCATCTTGCATGGAACCGAGGTCTTTAAGCTTGAACGACACTTGTCCGACCAGGTGGCGTCCGAAATCAAGCGTTACCTCGTTCATCTGTTTGAACGATTTTGAGTAGATGTCGTCAGTGTCCGATATTTTCACGGCCTTGTATCCTTGGAAGGCTTTGTCGTCTTTTATGATGTCGACTATGGCCACGGGGTGATATATTGTAGTGTCCAGCCGTGGCTTGCACTGTTCGGCCTTTTCCAGCCATGACTTCTGTTGTTCCGTGGAATATGTCTGTGCCGCGGCCGCCGACGTGAATAGTGCGAGTATGCCGGCGGCCGTAATGTTTATGATTTTCATGAGTCAGTGGTTATTTTTATTGCGGACAGGATTTGATTATTGTGAATTTCCCGAATAATCAGGTCTCTTTCTCTGCCTGTTTCTTGTCAATCCGTCAGCAGAAGAACTATTTGCCCCATACAATGTCGTCAACGGTGCGGTAGGTGTTCTCGAGCCGTGCGTCGGCTTTCTCGTAAGAGTCGACGTCAATCCTCATGACGGGAGACACGTCCTTGCCGTTCACAGGTGTCCATTCGGGCAGTCCGAGACCGTTGGGGTTGCCCGTCTTTATGAAGTTGAGGTAGTAGTTCTGGAAGATGGCCGATACGGTGAAGTCCTCCGGCTGCCAGTCGTACACGCGGTTGGTGGGCAGCGTGCCCATGGCGTACTCTATGTCGGCCGAGTGTACCGCGCCCGTTACGGTCAGCGCGTCCTTGTTCTCCTCGGTCTTCTTCTGCACTCCTCCGGCCAGTCCCGGCACGAGGTCGGTGTCGCGCATGACCGGCCTCGGGTGGCAGTACAGGTAGCGGTACACGGGCTGTCCGCCGGTCTTGGCGTGCATGTCGGCCCACTTCCACGTGCCGAATCCTACGAACATGTCGCCCGCCAACTGCGCTCCCGGCTCTCCTTCCACGTCGTCATCTGTTACCAGTCCGTAAGCCTCCATAACCTTGTCGGTGTCCTTGCCGAAGCGCGGGGTTATGGCCTCCTTGACGGCCGCCACTGTCCTGGGCCTGTTGCCGAGCACTGACGCTATCGGCACTTCGGTCGAGTTCCATCCTACCAGCAGCGGCACGTGTGCCTGGCGGCCGGCGGCGTAGGTCTCCGCGGGCTGCTCGGTGAAGAAGTATCCGTCGATGTTGTACATCTTGGGCATGTACGTGCCTGCCGACTTGGCCAGCAGCTCGTCAGCCGGCAGGGCCCTCATCTCGGCCAGCGACTTGCATCCCATCTTCTTCATCGTTTCCTCGCCTGTCTTCTCGGCCTCGTCGAGCGTGGCCACCTTGTCAAACCCTATAACCGATGCGCTCGAGCCCATGGCCTGGGCGAACAGTCCCTTGCACAGCGGTGAGGCCATCAGCGCGCTGACGGAGGTAGAGCCTGCCGACTCGCCGACGATTGTTATCCTCGACGGGTCGCCGCCGAAGGCCGCTATGTTGTCCTTTACCCACTTGATGGCTGCCGCCTGGTCAAGGAATCCGTAGTTGCCCGAGCCCTTGTAGCCGGTCTCCTTTGACAGCTCCGGATGCGCGAAGAATCCGAATATCCCCTCGCGGTAGTTTGCCGTTATTGATATTATGCCGTGTCGCGCCATCGACTCTCCGGCGTAGCGTGGCTCGCTGCCCGAGCCCGCCATCAGCCCTCCGCCGTTGAAGTAGATGAGCACGGGCAGCCCCTCGTCCATGGTCTTCGCGGGCGTCCAAATGTTTAGGTAGAGGCAGTCCTCGCTCATTTTCTTCGTTCCGAAGTTCATGTCGCCGAAGAGGTTTTGCTGCATCGGGTTGGGGCCGAAGTCCTTGGCCTCCCTGACGCCTGTCCACGGCTTGACGGGCTGTGGCGCCTTCCAGCGCAGTTCGCCTACGGGCGGCTGGGCGAACGGTACGCCCTTGAATACCTTGATACCTGACTCGTAAGTGCCCTCGAGCACTCCTGCGGCCGTCTTAACCTGCGGGGCTTGCGCGCCGGCGGCCAGTGCGGCTAACGCCAGGGCGAGTGATGTAAGCAGTTTTTTCATGATGGTTTTATGTTTTAAATGGTTGTACTTTTCATGTCTTTTTCCTACAAAAAATGTGCCGAACCGCCGTTTTTTTACTTTGAATGTTGCCCGGATGCGACAATTAAGGCGCGGCAAGCCATGCCCGCCGTGCCTTAATGTTCCGTTGGCAGGCTAACGCCGTGTTAGCCTGCGGCCTAAAATAAACAATCTTTATAACACTAATATTAACCTGTCCGTAGTTTGTCAGAAGCTTATTCTTGCGCTGAACTCAACAGTGAACGGGCGTATGTAGCTGCCGGCCATGAGGTAGTTGTGGTATGGCGTGGTGTCGGTTACCAGGTCGGCTGAGCTGATGTTGCCGCTCGCTCCCTTCTGGTTGAGCAGGTTGACCATGCTCATCGACAGCGAGAGGTGCTTGTTCATCGCGTAGTCAATGCCCGCGAAGGTCTCCCAGCGGCCGTTGAAGTACAGGCTGTTGGTCTTGTTGATGTACTGTTTGCTCTGGTAACGGAAGCTGGCCCATACGCGGAACTTGTCGAACGAGTAGCTCGGGTCAAGCTCTACGATAATCCTGCTTACGCCGGGGCTGTAGTTTCCGCTGAAGTCGTAGGTGTTGCTCGTTCCGTCGCTGAATGTCGGAACCATCACAAAGTCCTTGTACTTCGGCTCCTGGAGGGTGAACAGTCCGTGGAACTGGAAGCCCTTGAACGGCGTGAGCACTACGTCGGTGGTCCATCCGAGAGTCTCGAGGTCATAAGATACGGGCACCGTTATCACCTCTGCCGCGTTGTTGGGGTTGGTGAATTGGCTGCGTGCCTGGTAGTTGGTCTTCATGATGTACGTGAACTGTGACACGAGCTTTATCCATGAGTTGTTCCAGAACAGTCCGGCACGGGCGAACACCGTATTGCTTTGGTCGGTGTTGGGCAGGGTGGTGCCGGCGAACATTCCGGGGCCTGATGCCGTCGAGGCGAACACTCCCTCGGCCAGCAGTCCGAAGCCTTGGGTTATTGTATAGCGCAGGTTAAGCTGTGCGGCGGGGTTGAAGTAGTCGTAGCTGAAGCCGGTCTTCGTGGCGTTCAGGATGCTCCACTGCGGCGTGCGGGCGTTCTCGGGATACTTGATGTCGGTGCCGCCCGGCTCGTCGTTGGTCATGGCGTTGCGGCCGCCTAACTTGTAGTACTCGAGGCGTAGGCCTGCCGACAGCCACCAGCGGTTGTTTATCTGCCAGTCGTCGGAGAGGTAGAGGGCGGTCTTCAGCTCGTGGGCGTCATAGTATTCGGCGCCTGTGTTGAGGCCGGCGCCCTGCTGTCCGTTCAGCTTCAGCCATACGGGGTCTGCCTCGACGGTGTGCGCGTACAGTCCGGTGCTGTTGATCATGTCGGGCATCATCCACCATACGTTAAGCCCCACGCGCCAGCTGTGGCGTTTGTCGCTGCTCGTGCCTGTCAGCTCGGCCGTGTTGAACCATGACCTCTCGTGGGCCACCTCACGCTGAAGGTAGCGTGTGGCGTAGTTGCCCGTGAAGAGCTCTCCGTCCTGGTGGTTGTACGTGTCGTAGGCGTATGTGTACCCGCTGTTCTCGTCGGCCAGTCCTATGCCCGCCGCCGAGAGGCCCAGGTAGTGTACGTTGGCGTAGTGGTACTTGGTCATGAACCTCAGGTGCATGTTCCTTGTGAGGTCGTAGTCGAACTTGAGGTTGACGTCGTTGCTAAGCGCTGTCATGCCCATGTCGCGCTGTACGCTGGTCATCCTGCCCGTGGCGGCGTCGTAGTAGATTATCTGGCTGTTGGCGGGCAGGAATCCGTCGCGGCCCATGTCGAACCCGTTGTACTCCTTTACGCTACCGTCGCCCACGAAAATGAACGGCGCGGTGCCGTCGGTGGCGTTGCGTGTGAAGTTGTACTTGTAGAACAGGCTTATCTTGCCTCGGTTGTTGTTGAACCTCTTGGTAATGCCGAACTTAAACTGCTTCATGTCGTTCTGCCATTTTGTGTCGGCCAGCTTGTTCGTGCCCGGGTCAAGGTTGGTGTACGCTCCGGCGGTGAAGCTCCATCCCTTGGCTATCGGTCCTGACGCTGACACGTTGAAGCGTTGCAGTCCGAAGATGTTTGTGTTGTACTGGGCGTTGCCCTCGAACTTGTCACCTCCTTCCTTGGTCCACGAGTCGATGATGTAGTTCACCGTGCCGTTGGTTATGGCGTTCTCGCTGAGCGACTTCATTCCCACGTGCGAGTAGACGGGGCTTGCCGCCCAATAGTAGTAGGGGAGCATTGGCCACCACGTCCACGATACAGGCGTGCCGTCCTCGTATATTGTGGCTGACAGCTCTGATGGCAGTCCTATTGACACTTGTCTTGGCTGGTTGTCGGCCGAGGCGTTGAGCATTACGTTGCGGTTCTCCACCTCCTTGGTGTTGGGCACCGAGTCTTTCTTTATCTCGTTCTGTGCCATGGCGGGAGCCAGGCTTGCCATGATGGCAGCCGTTATCATCAGTTTTCGTCCTTTGTCCATTTCTTTTGTTCGCTTTGTTTTTCTTTGGTATTATTTTATCGCGTTGTTGTTGAAGCGTACGTTGGCGCCGAAGTCGGTCACTACGAGGTCAAGGTCGAGCGTCGGCTTGTCGGCCTTTTCGCCCTTGCGCTTGCCCGTGAGCACGTCCGAGCACAGCGTGCCGATGTCCTCCACGCGCTTCTTTGTCTCGGCGTTGACGCCGTAGTAGTGGCCGGGGTATAGCTTGTTGATACCGTATTTGCCCATGTATGCCGACATGAGGTTGCATGTGCCCACCTCAGTTCTGAGCGTGGTGAACACCAGCAGGTTGCCCGAGCCGAACGAGTCGCCGCTGAAGCCGTAGCCGTTCTCCTTGTCGACGAACGTGGTCGAGCCGGGCGTGTGGCCGGGAGTGAACACTACTTCGAGCTGCCTGCCGCCGAGGTCGATTACCTGTCCGTCCTTGAGGAACCTCTTTTCGCCCTTGTATTCGGGCATGAACTCCGGCACGCCTACCATGTCGGCCGCGTTCATGTACAGGTAGGGGAAGTCGTTGATGGCCGCTCCCGTGTGGTCGGGGTGAACGTGCGTGACGATGAGCGTCAGCGGTTTAGAGGTTATCCCCTCGGCTATTTTCCTGAGTCCGGGTATGTTTGTTCCGGCGTCGATTAGCACCGCCTTGTCGTTTCCCTCGACGATGTACACCGTTTCGTTGGCCATCAGGTGGCCGTTACCCTCCCAGGTGTGCTCGTCAATCTGGCGGAAGATTACGTCGTCATTCTGGAACACTACTTTTTCCGAATACTTGCCTCCGCCTTGCGCGAGGGCTGCCATGCTGATGAATGCCATCATGCATGATACTAAAATCTTCTTCATTATCAATTGTTTTTAGTTAGTAAATGTTTATGTGAATGCGCTTTGTGTGGTTGGTCACGGCCCGCGGCGTGGCGGGGGCTGGCCCATGTGTTTGCGAAAGGCCGCCTTCCGTCTTGCAAAAGGCGGCCTTTCAGGCGGTAAAAGGCGGTCTTTCAGCCCGTGAAAGGCCGTCTTTCATAAGCAGTCTTATTTCATCTCCTTTAGCAGGCAGGGGCGCACGCGTTCGGTCACACGGCCCTTCTCGCTCACGGTGACGGTCATCGGGGCCATGTCGGCTGCGTCGCTTGCCACCATTACCTTGTACTCTCCGCCCTCTACCTGCCACTGGCTGTCCTTCTCGTTGAACGAGGCCAGGCTTACGTAGGGTATCTTTATCTCTACGGTCTGTGTCTCGCCGGGAGCGAGCTTGCGCGTCTTGGCAAAGCCTTTCAGCTCGCGCGCCGGCTTGTCCATGTCCTTACCGGGTGCCGACACGTACACTTGCACCACGTCCTTTCCGGCCATGCCGCCGGTGTTCTTCACGGTTGTCCTTACGGTTATGTCGCCGTCGGCGTTGACGGACACCTCGGGGCGGCCTTGCTCGAAGGTGGTGTAGCTCAGTCCGTAGCCGAAGGGGTATGCCACGCTTACGCCTTTCGTCGTGTAGTAGCGGTAGCCTACGTACACGCCTTCGTTGTACTCGGTGTAGTCAAAGTTGCGCACCGTGCCCTCCGTGCGCTTGTCCTTGAAGGCGGCCAGGGCTTTGTTGATGAGGTCTTCGCTGATTTCGTCGGGCATGGGGAAGTCGGCCTTGTTGCATACGTCGGCGTATCTCTTGACCCATGTCATCGGCAGTCGGCCTGACGGACACTCCTTGCCCGTGAGCACGTCGGCCACCGAGTTGCCGCCTTCCTGTCCGGGCAGCCATACGCAAAGGATGGCATCGGGCATTGAAGTCCACGTCTCGGTCTCCACCGGTCCGCATACGTTGAGGATAACTACTACCTTCTTGCCTGCCTTGTGGAATGCCCCGCACACTCCTTCCACCATCTTCAGCTCAGCCGGCGTGAGGTTGAAGTTGTCGGAAACGTTCCTCTCCATTGACTCGCCCGAGGTCTTGCCGATGGTTATTATGGCCATGTCGTTGTCCTTGGCGGCCTTGTCGAGCATGTCTTGCGGCAGCTCCATCTCGTCGATGAGCTTCTCCGGCAGGAAGCGGTCCCTTTCTTTCTTGCCTTTGTCCAGCGCCGCCTTGGCCTTTGGAATGTAGTCGAGGTAGGCCTTCTGTACTTTCCTGTCAATCCTGAGTCCTGCGTTCCCGAGCCCTTCGGTGAGGCTTACCACGTAGGCGTGGTTGACGTTACCCGAGCCCGTTCCTCCCGCTATGAAGTCGTAGGAGGTGCGCCCGAACACGGCAACTTTCCTTGTCCCGCCTGCCAGCGGCAGCGCCCCGCCGTCGTTCTTGAGCAGCACCATGCCCTCGGTGGCAGCGTTGCGCGTTATGAGCGCGTGCGCCTTCAGGTCGGGATTGTTGTCGGCCTTGTGCCCCTTGAACGTGGGCGTGCGCATGATGAACTCGAGAATGTGGCGTATGTTGCGGTCTATTATCTCCATGGATATGTGCCCGTTGACGATGGAGCGCTTCAGCTCTTCCCTCTGCGCCGTCTTTCCGGGCATTATAAGGTCGTTGCCGGCCTCCATCTGGGCCGTGGCGTACTGCCCTCCGAACCAGTCGCTCACGACCATTCCGTTGAAGCCCCACTCGTGGCGGAGTATCTCCGTCACGAGGTCGGCACGCTCGCTGGCCATCGTTCCGTTAATCCTGTTGTACGATGTCATGACGGTCCAGGGCTGCGTTTCCTTCACGACGATTTCGAAAGGCTTGAGGTATATCTCCCTGAACGTGCGCGGCGAGCCTACCACGTTGTTGCTCGTGCGGTTGGTCTCCTGGTTGTTCAGTGCGAAGTGCTTTAGCGACGTGCCTACGCCGTTGCTCTGTATGCCGTTCACCACGGCCACGCTTATCTTGCCGGCCAGCAGCGGGTCCTCGCTGTAATACTCGTAGTTGCGCCCGTTCAGCGGGTTGCGCATGATGTTGGTTGCCGGCGCCAGCAGCACGTCTATGCCGTAATGGCTGGTCTCGTCGCCCATGGCCTGGCCTATCTGGCCGGCAAGCTCGGTGTTCCAAGTCGAGCTTACCACCGTAGCTACGGGGAAGTGGGTGCAGTAGAACGTCTTGTCGGTACCCTCGCGCGTGGGGTCTATCCTGACGCCTGCCGGCCCGTCAGCCATTATTATGGCCGGTATGCCCAGTCGCGGGATGGCGTTCGTCTGGCCGGCGGCGCCCGGCACGAGTTCTGACGAGTTGCCGATGGTGGCCTTTTCGTCAGTGTCAATGCCTGCCGCTCCTATCACCATGTCGAGCTTCTCGTCAAGGGTCATGGCGTTGATTACTTCATCTATGGGGTCGGTTCCCAGTTTAGGATAGTTTTGTCCGCCCGCGTTTACGCAGCATGTTGCCGCGATGGCGGATAAAAGTAATGTTTTCTTTAGCATAAGGTAAAATTTTGTTTCCGGCGCAAAGGTAATAAGTATAGTTGCCGGGCGTAGCGGCAAGTAAGGGCAAAAGTAAACGCATTGAAAACGTAAAATGCTCGTTTTCAATGCGTTACGTAAGTTGTTGTGATACGGAAAGTAAACTTTTTCAAACCTGCTTATTGCATTTTTCGCAGATGTATAGCACGTGTCGGCCGCCGCCGTCCGTCGTTCCGAAGATGTAGGCGTCGCCGCCGTCCTTCAGTTTGAGCTTGCGGCGCAGGGCGTCGGCCGCCATCGGGAAGTTCCTTACGCTTACGTTGGCTCGGCTGATGCCGGCAAGTGCCGTTTTCAGTTCACGCTTGTTCATCGTCGTAACGGCGCGTATCCTGAAGCCGCGGCCGGGGAAGGCGGGCACTTCTACAGGCGACGTGAACAGGTGGCTGTCGTGACTTATCTGGCTTACGCCGTACTCGCGGGCTATGAGACCGAAGCATCCGGCCTTCATCAGCGAGGCGTTCGGCTCGTAGAGATAGGCCGGAGGGGAGAACCGGGAAGGCTGGTAGAACCGGGATGACTGGGAAGGCTGGGGTGGCAGGGAGAACTGTGAGGGCGTGAAGGAGAACGTCTGGCTGTCGTTTACGCAGTATATCTTTTCCGTACCGTCGTACTTGCGCGACATTACCAGCAGCAATTCCTTGCATTCGTTGCCTGCCGATATGATGTGTATCTCGCCCACGTGCGGCCCCATGTCGGCCGCGGCCTTGCGCCAGTCGAGCATTGGCGAGAGCTTTATCATGGTGAAGTCGGCCTTGTCGAGCAGCGTTTCCTTCATCGCTACCATGTCGGGGGTGCAGTCGCTTATGGCGAAGGTGCGTCCGCCTTGCGCGTCGCGGCGTGCCGGGTCGGCGTATATCATCGTGCAATGTTTTACGGACGCGATAATTTGCGCTGAGTCGCCGCAAAGCGTCTCGGCCTGGGTGATGCCCAGCGCGGCCATGTTATGCCGTGAGACGTCACGTAAACGGGCTTGCCGCTCAATGTAGACGGCCCGGCCGAACAGCGGCGCCATGAACGAGAAGTCTACTCCGAAGCCGCCCGTAAGGTCGATTAGGGTTGTGGGGTTGTGGGGGAGAGCCGGGAGAACTGGGAGTTCTGCGATGAGGCGGCGCGCCACTCTGGCCTTGTAGGCGGCGGTCTGTTCGGAGGAGCATTGCTCCATGGCGAGTGCCGGCGGGAATATTATGGCGTCGTTGGCGGCCCACGTCGGCAGTTTCTTCCTTGCCTTCTGCCGCCCGGCTATCTGGTCGAGGGCGAAGGGCAGGTCGATGTCCGTGCGTCCGGCGTGGCGCAGCGCGAGGTCGCGGATGTCGGCGTCGAGGTTTTGGGAGATGAATTCCTGGGTGGTCATGGCTCTTTTTTTTATTGGGTGGGGCGGGAGGAATGGGAGAGCCGGGAGCGGTGGGAGGACGGGGAGGAATGGGAGTTTTTTGGA
>ENA-UAML01000061-UAML01000061.1-human-gut-metagenome-genome-assembly--contig:-NODE-61-length-47704-cov-9.832630_pt1 | contig 47704 bp, 48 predicted proteins | sample MGYA00244211_ERZ654495 | MGnify/ENA primary metagenome ERZ654495 (study PRJEB26926, sample SAMN06164685) | human gut metagenome | biome: ENVO:00009003; feature: ENVO:2100002; material: ENVO:00002003... | reverse complement strand
TGATTGTCAACTATAAAGGTACTAAAAATATCTCATTCCCACAACTTTTTCAATCGTTTTCTTATACCGAACTCACGTGTTTATAGGGTGGCTGTTTGGCCCGTGGCATCTGACTTGTAGAGATAGTAGCAAGCAAGAAGAATATGATGCCATCAACAACATTTTCTATTTTTTCAATCTCCATTTCAAAATCGTAGCCTATACATTAGTTTGGCAATTCTTCAAAATATGGTGGCTAATACTTGCTGTATTACTTTATATTGGGTTTAATGGGCTAATCATAAATTTGGTGATTCAAAGTAATATGGAGCAAGATACTAAAATCACAATAGCTTCCATTATAGGCTTTATCGCAAGTGTAGTTTGGATTGCAGTGGCTATTTTTAATTTAATTGTTGCATTATGCTCATTATGTAAAGCCCTTCACCGTTATTGGCCTCAGATTTGGAGAGTCGTTATCCGATTCTGTAAAAGAGGTTGGAGTAAGATGTTCCCTAAAATAAGTTAAGACTATGGCACTAATAAGATGTAAAGGTTGTGGGCAGATGGTTTCAGATAGAGCCGAAAAATGCCCTAAATGTGGTTACTCTGTGCGCTTGTCAATGGAGCAACAGGAAGAAACAAAACAATCGGTAGAGCCTCACACTACAACATTGAACACTTCCAAAGAGGAAGTTACAAACGACAATCCTAAACCTCAACAAAGAGGTAGTAAGAAAGGTATTATAATTGCTATTATTGTAGTTGTGATTATCGGATGTGGAGTATTGTTTACTTTGCTAAACAGTAATAATGGCTCAAACGACCAACAGCAAGACACAACAGCTATTACCGATACTGAATCAATCAAACAAGACGAATTGCCTTCAGACTCTTTGGCTGTTGCCGTTGAAGATACTCCAAATGATTTTTCAATAGAAATCACGAAAGATGGCATAGCGAATATCCGTATAGGAAAGTCATTCAGTGACTATAACACTTCTTTAATGAAACAGGAGGATATAGATAAACAATGTTTTGACTTCTCTATTGTTGATATTCAAGAAAAGTCAGAGTTTGAGGATGTTTACTATGCTATGAATATGAAGTTGTACAAAGGTCAAGAATTGCTTTGTACGTTATTTGGAGGGTATTTTGATGAAAGACCGAATACCTTGCAAGCAACAGTAAAGTCGATTACTGTTTATTCTCCGCAATTCAAACTGCCGAATGGAATACATGCAGGAATGTCAGTAAAAGAACTTATAAACGACTATGGAGCGACAATTCAGCTCAATGAAGGAGAAGGAGGTGAAAACATTGAATCTATTTCGCTTGAAATCCCTAATTGCAATGATTTTACTTTCAACGTAGGAAATGAGACCTTACTAAATAGATATGGCGATGAATACTTTAATATGTATGATTCACAAAGTGGAACATACAAAGAAAATTTTGGAGATAATATCAAAAAAGAGGCAGCAGAATTATGCGACCTTGAAAGCATCGTGATAGGGAATAACAATTAAATTCATAAACAATAAAAATAGCTGATTATGAAAAAGTATCTTTATCAATTCATGGTGGCTTTAATGGCCATTACGTCTTTCACTCTCGTTGCTTGCAGTGACGATGATGACGATCCTACAAACAACAATGGTAGGAATTCCATTGAAATTAACGGTGTGAGCTACAATCTATCCGCTTTCAGCTTTATGGGTGATTGGAATGAAACGCTAAGGAAAGGCGATTTCACTGTTGCTGTTGACAATGAGAGCAACGGAGTTATAAATGTGGATTATTACACATTTTCCTACCACAATGCAACGTGTCCTCAAGTTGGCGATGATTTCGCCGAAATGGATTTAGCCCTTACGCCTTTAATTGAAGAGGAAGAAGGCTCAATCATAGATTTAGAGGACTCTTTTAAGTATGTGTCAGGAACAGCAGTAGTAACCAACACAAATCCAAGTGAGAGCGAAATTACTGTCAATTTCGACAATCTAAGGATGAGCAATGGCAGTAGCTCTTATACATTCAAAGGAACTGCAACATTGATGTTCGAGTATTAAACACAAAAAACATCATTTATAAGCATCAACAGTCATACGATTGTTGGTGCTTTTTGTTTAATACCACATTCAAAAAGTGAACTATATTTCGCTTTCTTCATCGGCAACACAATATTCAAAAACAATCAGAAGTGAATATCTCATTTTTGCGTAAATCGCTGATATATCGCATTATACGAAACATTTTCAGATATTAAGCCTCCACAAACATTCATTTTCCTTTATAATATAAGGATTTTGAATGTTTTTTCTTCAATGCTCATCCATAAATCGCCACCAATTCTCAAGCATCTTCAATGTATCAAATTCTCTTTTTTCTTCCAATTCCTTTCTTGTTTTGTCCCTTTGTGCTTGCTTTTGCTTCTCTGTAATCCTTAAATAATCCTCTTGGCCTGTGATTAGTGCTTTCTCGTTAGCCTTGTAAATGTTCTCTACATCAAACTCTTTCAGATAGGTTTCTATTTCAGCAGGATTGCGCCCCATATTTTGTGCAATTAAACCCATTGGCACATTTGCATGGTAAAGAGCCGAAGCGTAGCTATGTCTTGCGGTGTAGAAAGTTATTCCCTCTGCAAATCCTAAGCGTTTGGCAATGCGTTTTAGATTGACGTTTACCAAATAATTCATATAGGTCATACGACCAAATTTCTTTTCTTCCGTATCATCGTCTTTATCGAAAATCGGAAACAAATAATCTTCTAATTCGTCCTCATCCAAATCATCACCATCATCAATATAACTTCCAAAAGGATTTAAGTACGGTATAAGATAACGAGCATCTACAATAACCCTCGTTGGATGTGTCGTTTTATGCCTCGTTATATTTATTTCATAGCATAACAATTTTCTTAAATGAGACATGGCATAATCGTAATCATGTTCTGCCGAATCTTTCACAAACTTATCTCTGTCCGTTACTTGAATTAAATGTATATCTTTCTTTTTCAAATTGGCAAGGTCAACAAGTGCCATTCCTTGAAAATGGTAACTGCAAAGGAATAGAGCAAGAGAAAATTGTTCGGCATTGATAGGGGTTAATTTATTTGTCCCTCTTAATTTAAACTTTTGATTAACCCAATATTGCTTTTCTTTAAGCTCACCGTACACATCATTATTTTCTATCCCTAATTTACCGTATCTTTCAAGATAGTACATCATCAAAGAAGTTATCTCCTGCAATGTCAACGCTCTTTTCCTTGTCTGACAATTCAGTTTCTTACTAAATTGAAAAGTCGTAAACGGAGTTTCTTTAATATACTCCTTAGTTATGGCATAGTTGAAGATAGCTTGGAAACAATCAAAAAACTTTCGGATTGAATTGTCTACATAGTGGCAACGCAGATATTCTTCAAATGACCGAAGCCAATTTGTTGTCACCTCAAACAACTCTAAATCCTTGCCATTGGTGTATTTCTTTATTCGGTTAAGCAAAGTCCTATATCCTGTGGCAGTATTGTATTTGCCTTTTTCCACTTTGAAAAACTCAATCCGTTCTTCAAACAAAGAAAATAGAGTTAGCCTTGTAGGTGCTGTTTTCTGTAAATCTGCAACTATTGTTGAGGCAGAGTAATCCTCTTTGCCTTCCAAAGACAAAACGTAGTTCTGTGCATCGGCCAATTCCTTTGTGATAATAGGGTTAAGGCTGTTTGCACGTTTGCCCTTCACTCGTTGCTTGTCATCACTCCATTCTTGAGGCTTGCAAGATATTCCCATACTTTTATACTTACGTTTGCCGTTATAGCAGACACGCAGCATAATAGGATGCTCACCGTTGGCAAGCGTCTTGGAAGTATAAAGCATCGCTGAAATCGTAGGCAGATTGCGTTTCATATCCTTGTTTTTAGTTTACCTTGTGGTTTACATTTTATAGCGTAAAACCTATATCTGGTTTACATTGCAAAGATAAGAAATAAATCTGAACTTCCTTTATTTCAGCGATATATAAATTATTTATATTTTTCTATTTATTCCCGAGACAGACGAAAAGGATGTCCATAATTTTTAATTAAGAATTAAGAGTTAAGAACTGATATAATTAAGAATTAAGAGTTAAGAATTAAGAAAAAATGTCTTGTTGTTATTTTGCCTGACAATGTATAAGGCATTTTTTCTTAACTCTTAATTCTTAACTCTTAACTCCCTTATGACTCTCGCCGGGTTTCCCGCAGCCATGCAGTCGTCGGGAATGTCCTTGGTCACCACGCTGCCCGCGCCGATTATGCAGCGCTTGCCTATGGTTACGCCGGGGCATACGATAACTCCGCCGCCCAGCCACGTGTCCTCGCCGATGGTTACAGGGTAGGCCGTCTCGATAGACTTGCGCCTTGCCACGTGGTCGATGGGGTGCTGCGGCGTGTACAACTGGCAGTTGGGCCCTATCTTTACGTTGTCGCCGATGATAATGTTGCCGCCGTCAAGCATGGTGCAGTTGTAGTTTACGAACACGTTGCGGCCTATGCTTATGCCGTTGCCGTGGTCGCAGTGGAACGGCGGACACACCGTGCTGTCCTCCGGAATGCCCGGTATGAGGTCTTCGATAAGCCCGCGGTATCCGTCGCTCGTTATCGTCACCGTCTGCAACTTGGTGCACACCTCCTTGGCATGTCTGAGGCTCGCCATTATCTCCGGGTCGGAGAAGTCGTAGAGCTGACGGCTGCGCATCTTTTCAAATTCGGTCAATTCTTTCATGTAGTTAAAGGAGTCTTTCTTTGTAGTTAAAGGAGTCTTTCTTTGTAGTTAAAGGAGTTAAAGTAGTTATCGCTCCCTTACGGTCGCTAAGTAGTTAAAGTCATTAGCTTAGGAGTTAAGGAGTTATGAAGTTAAGGAGTTAAGACAAATGCTTAGGAGTTAAGGAGTTATGTAGTTAAGGAGTTAAGACAAATGCTTAGGAGTTAAGGAGTTATGTAGTAAAGGAGTTAAGACAGATGCTTAGGGGTTAAGGAGTTATGTAGTAAAGGAGTTAAGACAAATGCCTAATCCTTTGTAGTTAAAGTATTCTCACCTTCTCACTTTCTCACCTTCTCACTTTTACTTCCTTCCGAAGTCGGCGGGAATGTCGCCCCATTTGCGGGTGTCCCACTGTATGATGGGCACGCGGAAGGGGTGTGTCTTTAGCCACGTCTCGGCGCGTAGGATGATGTTATACAGCTGCGCCGTCTGCGCGTTGCGCTCCAGTTTGGTCTTGCACTGCATCTTCCTCACCCACGTTATCGCCGTGAAACTGTCGCTGTAGATTGTCTTGCGCAGCCCTTTCTGCTCCATGAGAGCGAGGGCATGCACGATGGCAAGGAACTCGCCGATGTTGTTCGTGCCGAACATGGGGCCGAAATGGAACACCTGCGCTCCCGTGGCAAGGTCGATGCAGCGGTACTCCATCTTGCCCGGATTGCCGCTGCACGCCGCATCCACCGACCACGCGTCGGCACTTACTTCCATTGGAATAGGAAGCACTGTGTCGTTACGGTAGTCGGGAACGTCTGTTAATTCATAATTCATAATTCACAATTCATAATTGGTTGGGTGTTTTCCGTTGTTCTTTAATTATTCAATAACGAATTATTTTCTTTTGTCTTCTTTATAATTGATGTGAGTATTTTCAACAATTCAACACAGTCAGAAAGCATACTTTCAGCTTGTGAGGTTGAGATATATTCCGCATCACGCAGTAATTCTATCCAATATTCGGTTTCACTGGCTTCTTTCAGGGCAATGTTTAACTTTGTCGTGAAGTCGGGACGGGTCTGTGCCCGCAATGCTTCACGCACGTTAGCGCCTATGCTTGTACCACTTCTTAATAACTGTTTACCTATAATATAGTTACCGTCACGATTACAAAGATATTTGTACAGCTTGACACACCGCAAACTGAAAGTATAGCTCTTTTGAACAACTATATTGTCATCCTTGCTCCTCACCAGCCCAATTATGAATTATGAATTGTGAATTATGAATTAAAAAATTACATTCTCTCCGGCATTTCAATACCCAAGAGAGCCATGCCGTTCTTCAATGTCTTTGCCACATTAGCCGCGAGAACGAGCCTGAGCACTTTCTCCTTGTCGCTGTCGGCGCCGAGGATGCTGTAGTCGTGGTAGAACTGGTTGAACTCTTTGGTCAGCTCGTAGCAGTAGTTGGCTATGCCGCTGGGGCTGTAGTCCGTGCCCGCCTGGCGCACGGCAGCGCCGTATTCGGCCATTTTCTGGATTAGCTCGGTCTCCTTCTGGTTCACGGGATACGTGCCGTCGAGGGTTGCGGGCAGCTCAACGCCCTGCTCCTTGGCCTTGCGCATTATGCTGCGTATGCGTGCGTAGGTGTACTGAATGAACGGACCCGTGTTGCCGTTGAAGTCGATTGACTCCTCGGGGTTGAACAGCATGTTCTTCCTTGCGTCAACTTTCAGGATGAAGTATTTGAGCGCTCCCATGCCCACTATGCGTGCAACGTTGGCGCGTTCCTCTTCGGTCATGTCGCTGAACTTGCCCAGTTCCTCGCTTGTCTGGCGTGCGTCCTTTATCATTTCGGCAATGAGGTCGTCGGCGTCAACCACCGTTCCCTCGCGGCTCTTCATCTTGCCGTTGGGCAGTTCCACCATTCCGTAAGAGAAATGCACAAGCTCCTTGCCCCACTTGAAGCCGAGGCGGTCGAGCAGGATGGAGAGAACCTGGAAGTGGTAGTTCTGCTCGTTGCCCACGACGTAAATCATCTTGTCTATCGGGTAGTCGTTGAAGCGCATCTCGGCGGTGCCGATGTCCTGCGTCATGTAGACCGACGTGCCGTCCGAGCGGAGCAGCAGTTTCTGGTCGAGGCCCTCGTCAGTAAGGTCTGCCCACACGCTGCCGTCCTCCTTGCGGAAGAAAAGTCCCTTTTCGAGGCCTTCCTCCACCTTGGCCTTACCTTTCAGATAAGTCTGCGACTCGTAGTATATCTTGTCGAAGCCTACGCCGAGCGCCTTGTACGTCTCGTCGAAACCGGCGTACACCCACGAGTTCATCTTCTCCCAAAGCGCGCGCACCTCGGGGTCGCCCTGCTCCCATTTCACGAGCATTTCGTGAGCCTCCTTGATGAGCGGAGCCTCTTCCTTGGCCTTCTTCTCGGCCTCCTCGTCGGTCATGCCGTCGGCTATGTACTTGGCCTTCAGCTCCTTAACCTCTTCGCGGTAGTGCTTGTCAAAGGCCACGTAGTAGTCGCCTATCAGGTGGTCGCCCTTCTTTCCGCTCGACTCGGGCGTTTCGCCGTTGCCGTATTTCAGCCAAGCCAGCATCGACTTGCAGATGTGTATGCCTCGGTCGTTCACTATGTTGGTCTTCACCACGCGGTTGCCGTTGGCCTGCATTATCTGCGCGAGGCTCCAGCCCAGCAGGTTGTTGCGCACGTGACCCAGGTGAAGCGGCTTGTTGGTGTTTGGCGACGAGTATTCTATCATCACCAGCGGGGCGTCGTCCGTGGCCTGCTTCTCGCCGTAGTGCCCGTCGGCGTTGATGTCGGCGAGCAACTGCAGCCATGCCTGGGGCGACACAACGAGGTTAAGGAAACCCTTTACGACGTTGTAAGAGGCCACCGCCGGCTCGTTCTCAACCAGCCAACGGCCCATGTCCTCAGCCGTGTCCTCCGGCTTCTTGCGTGATGTTTTTAAGAGTGGGAACACCACTAATGTAAGATGTCCTTCAAACTCGCGCTTCGTCTTCTGCAACTGTATCATCTTTTCGGGCACTTCCTGTCCGTAGAGAGCCTTCACGGCGGCAAGCGCCGAGCGGCTTATTTGGCTTTCGATATTCATCTTATTATAATTAAGAATTATGAGTTAAGAATTAAGAAAGTTACTTGTTATCGAGTGCAAAATTACGAAAAATCAACGACATACGGCGTTTTCGGGTGATAAAATTGAATGCAGCGCGCCCCTTGTCCGCCAGCCGCCACGCAACGCCCTGACCTGCAATGGGTTATCAAAGGCCGTCTTTCGCCCTCCCGTTTGCCGCCTTTCGCCGCCTGAAAGGCGGCATTTAAGCCTCCCATCAGGCCTATTCGGCCCATCAGGCTAATTTGGCTTAAATAAGCCTAATAGGCCGAATGGGCCTGATAAGCCTGATGGGCACACTTTTAACAAAAAACTACTCGGGGGGGGGTAAATCTCGTTCTTGTCATTTAACATACCTTTGCAGCGGAAAAATAAGTATGTAGATTATGAATATCTGGAAAGCTATTTTTGTCTTGTCGGCGGCGTTCGGTATTTCCGTCAGCCTGCATGCGCAGACCGTTAGCGGACGTCTTGTTGACGAAGAGAGCCGGCCCATGGCGTTCGCCAACGTGGTGATACTTTCGCCCGAAGACTCATCCTACATCGCCGGAACGGTGAGCCGTGAGGACGGCACGTTCTCCTTAAACAACAGTTCGGGGCAGGAGCGCCTGCTGAGGGTGTCGTCGGTGGGTTACGTTACAATATATAAAAGGTGTAGCGGGGGCGACATGGGCGTAATAGGGATGAAGACCGACGAGAATGTTTTGGGCGAAGTTGTTGTGAAGTCGCAGCTGCCCGTGACGCGCCTTGGCGACGAGGGACTGCTGACTAACGTCGAAGGGTCGGTGCTTTCGCGCATGGGAACGGCCAACGACGTGCTCGCCCGCATACCCGGACTGCAACGCAAGAAGGACGGCTTCGAGGTGTTCGGCAAGGGCACGCCGCTGATTTACATCAACGGACGCAAGCTGAGCGACAAGGAGGAGCTTGCCCAGCTGTCGTCCGAGGACATTAAGAGCGTAGAGGTAATCCACAACCCCGGCGCGCGTTACGATGCGTCGGTGGGCGCGGTGGTGCGCATACGCACGGTGAAACGCCAGGGCGACGGCTTCGGCTTCAGGCTCAGCGGCGACTATAACCAGTCTGAAAACACCGACCTTAACGGCCAGGCGGACGTCAATTACCGCCATGGCGGGCTCGACGTGTTCGGCATGGTGGGCATTGCCTGGTACGTAACGCGCGCATACGACCGCCTTGAGCAGCAGACGTTTGCCGACACGCTGTGGACGCAACGCAACAATTACCGCAACGATACGGACGCCCGCACGCTGAGGGGGCGCGTAGGTTTCAACTACGATTTTAACGACCGCCACTCCATCGGCGTGCGTTACGACCTGGTGAAGACGCTGCGACGGTATGACAACGGTACGTTCAAGAGCGACGTGCAGGCCTTCGGCGAGCCTTACGACGTGCTGTCGTCGGCCACGTCAATGCGCTCGGACGCCAAGCCAACGCACTCGCTCAACGCCTATTACGCAGGCAAGATAGGTAAGGGAGAGCTTGAATGGGACGCCGACTATTACTCTTCCGACAACACTGACCGCTCGCAAAACCTTGAGAACAGCGCCGAGCACGACGACCGCACGGTGACGTCGGAGAACATTGTAAGCAACAAGTTGGCCGCCACGAAGCTCTCGTTCACCCATCCCTTGTGGGGAGGCAGCGCCTCGGTGGGCGGCGAATACACCTTTACCGACCGCCACGACGACTACATCAACCCCGAAGGTTACGTGCCGACGTCGTACAGCCGCATACGCGAACATAACCTTGCGGCATACGTGCAGTACAGCCACCCGCTGCCGTTCGGCCAGGTCAGCGCGGGCGTAAGGTACGAGCACGTCGACTTCGACTACTTCGACAATGGCACGTTCATGCCCGGGCAGAGCCGCACTTACGACAACCTTTTCCCCAACGTGTCGCTCTCCGGACAGCTCGGAAAGGTGCAGTTCCAGCTAAGTTACGCGGCAAGGACGCAACGGCCGTCGTACTCTCAGCTGAGCAACAACGTGCTCTACGCCAACCGCTTCACGTGGCAGACGGGCAACCCGCGCCTGAAACCCACCATTACCCACGACATCACGGCCGTTGCTATGTGGCGTTTCGTGCAGGCGATGGTGAGCTACAAGCTCAACCGCGACTACATTTTTTATTGGGGAACGACGGTCGAGGGGCAGTCGGCCGTCACCCTGCTCAACCGCATCAACCACGGACGGTTGCCGCAGTTGACAGTATTTGTCAGCGCGTCGCCCACCATCGGGCCGTGGAACCTTAACGTAGGCGCGGGCATGTTGAAGCAATGGCTTACGATGACGGCCGCCGGCGAGGAGCGCAGGTACAACAAGCCGGTGTTTATGGCGCAGTGGAACAATGTCTTTAACCTGCCTGCCGGATTTATAGTCAACGCCGACTTCAACTACCAAAGCCGCGGAAACGTGCAGAATCTTGAGATGAAAGACGAGCATTACGTGCTCAACATAGGAGTAAGAAAATCACTGCTTAACGACGCGCTGAGCTTGGAACTGCGCGGCAATGACCTGCTTCATAGGATGAAAGACGGCACGCTGATGTACTTTGAACGCGCCATGATGTACGACAAATCGTGGAGCGACACACGCTCGGTGACCCTCACCGTGCGCTATAAATTCAACACCGCGCGCAGCAAGTACCGTGGAACGGGCGCCGGCCACGACGCAAGAGGAAGGATGTAAGATGGCTGTCGGGCTTATTGGGCTTATCAGGCTAATTAGGCCTATTCGGCTTATTTAGGCCCAATAGGCCTGATAAGCCCAATAAGCCAGATAGGCATGCCACCTAAATAAGCCCCATATTGGCCGCTATGCCTACGGCCTCGGTGATGTTCCTGGCGTGCAGTTTGGCAAAGAGTTTCTTCTTGTGGTACTTCACCGTGTCGGCACTCAAGAAGATACTTTCGCCGATTTCGCTGTTTTGCAGGCCCTTGGCGGACAGCAGCAGGATGTCGCGCTCACGGTCGGTGAGCGTAAGTTGCGGCTGCTTTCGCCACCGCCGGCCGGCGAAAGAGTAGACATAGCGGTCGGCATTGGCCTTGTCGGTGATGACGACGGGGCCGGGCTGCTTGTCGTGGGATAGCGACATGGTGCACAGGGCGAGCCAGATGTCGCCCGTGGGGCTCAGCATTATGGGCGTAAGCTGGTGGTGGATGAGCTGCGTATGGCGGCTGGACTGGCGGATACGGAAGTCGTAACTTATGATGAAGTCGCGCCGCCGCTCAATCGGCAGGCCGTAAAAGAAGCCGTATCCGGCGTTGTTTATCTCTACGAGCCGCCGCAAGTCCTCCTCCGGCACCACGGTCAGGTAATGGCCATAGCCCTTCTCCCTTACCTCATCGGGACGGCAGCCGCAGAGGAATATGGGGTTGGGCGACACGTAAAGGAAGCTCCTCTGGTTATAGTCTATTATGTAAACGCTGTGGTTAGTGGTGCGTGATACGGCGTCGGCCATGGCAACGCAGGCGTCGGTCTTGGCATAATCGGCCTCGGTTATGCCCATGTTTTTGTTTATCGGGTAAAAGAATGATGCAATATCGGTGGTGTTCATTGTTGTCGGGGATTATTATCGGGGCTATCAGGCTTACGCCAAAATGGAGTTATCGGGAGTTATGCGCTCCGCGCAGGAGTTATCAGGAGTTAACGGACAAATGCTTTGTTATTGGTTTTCAGACTATTGTCCGTTAACTACGGACGGTCGGCAGACAGTCTAACTCCCGTTAACTCCCGATAACTCCATTTCGACACACCTTCCTTATAGGCCTTATAAGCGGCGCTGAAGCACGGCCTTGCGCTCGGCTTCGGGGTACTTCTCGATGGCGTAGCGCAGCATGGTGCGGGGCATTTCGTGCCAGTGGGCGTCGACGAAGGCGCTCAGGCGGGCCATGTCACGCTTGCCGGCCTCGCGCAACATCCAGCCTACAGCCTTGTGCATCAGCTCGTGCGGGTGGTTGATAAGCCGCAAGGCGAGGGCGAAGGTGTCGTCAAGGTCGCCGCGCTTGATGAACGCATAAGTAGATACCATCGCTATGCGGTTGTCCCAAAGTAGGTCGCTGTCAGCAAGACGGTAAAGCAGGTCGTGCGGCTTGTCGAGCAGATAGGCGCCCACGATGTAAGATGCGGAGAGGTCAACGAGGTCCCAGTTGTTGATGCGCGCCGTGCTGGCGAGATATGTTTCCACAATATCCTTGGCGCTGTCGGCGTCGGCTTTCTTCATTTTCTCAACTAAAATAAGCAGGGCGCAGAGGCGGGCCTCGTGCCATTCAGAGGCCAGCAGAGCCTTGACGGTGGCCGTGTCGGCAGCCTTGTGGCGCTTTGCCACGCCACGGGTCAGCGGCACGGGTATGCCGAAAAACATGTCGCCCTCGCCATATTCGCCCTTTCCTGTCTTGAAAAAGCCGCTCAACACGCGGCGCTTCTCCTCGTTGCCGAGACTGCGCAGCTCGGCCATTATGATGTCGTAATCGCTCATTTTGCTTTAAGTCAAGAAATCATTTAACAGCGCAAAAATAAACATTTATTATAATACAGGCGTTTTTTTTGAAAGATAAAAAGCGTAATTTTGCAGAAAATTGGCCATCAGGCCTATTGGGCCAATCGGGCTTATTGGGCCTAATTAGCCAAATAAGCTAAATGGGCCTAATAAGAAATAATCAACCGCGAATTATGAACTGTAAAGCACTTTTCTTCGACATTGACGGCACTCTCGTCAGTTTCAACACCCACTCCATACCGCAGTCTACCGTCGACGCCCTTACCGAGGCCAAGCGCCGCGGCGTAGGGATATACATCTCTACGGGAAGGCCCAAGCGGCTTATCAACAACTTAGGGGCGATAGAGCACCTCATCGACGGCTACATAACGACTAACGGCGCCCTGTGCGTGGTAGGCGACGAGGTGGTAAGCTGTCTGCCGATACCCGCCGGCGAGGCGCGGGCGCTGGTGGAGAAGTCGGACGAGATGAAGTTTGCCATGATGCTCATAGGCGAGCGCGACCTGACGGTGTGCAACCCCACGCCCGACGTCGACCGCATTTACCGCGGCATGCTCGGCGTAGGCTATCTCGGCGAGGACGTGAGCCGTGAAGAAGTGCTCAGCCAGCGCATAATCCAGATGACGCCCATCATCGACGAGACCACCGAACGGCAGCTCATGCCGCTGCTGCCGGGCTGCGTCTCGGCGAGGTGGTACTATGAGTTTACCGACATAACGGCGCTCGGCGCCGACAAGGGCAGCGCCCTGCACACTATGGCGGCACGCCTCGGGCTTGACATAGGGGAGACGATGGCCTTCGGCGACGGCGGCAACGACAAGACGATAATACGCGAGGCGGGCGTCGGAGTGGCCATGGGCAACGCCGGCGAGGACGTGAAAGCCCTGGCCGACTACGTTACTTCGAGCGTTGACGAGGGCGGAGTGGCTGCCGCGCTGAGCCGTTTCGGCATAATCTGATGATATTATAAACAAGCAGGGCGGCGCCCCATCAGTGTGGGTTGCGCCGCCCTTGCCGTATCATGTCGTGGCCGCTTACCTTATATAATGCGGCAGCTCGTCGGGTATCACCATCGAAATCTCTACCAGTCCGCCCACCTTTCCGTCGTTGGTGTATGCCGTCTGGTAAATCATCTTGCGCTGCCCGTTCTTCTCTATGGTGTAGGCGTTGGTGCCGCCCGTGGCCAGCAGCTGCCTTATTATGCCACGGGCGCGCTCGCCGTGGCAGTCCATCAGGCTCTTGCCTATCAGGTCGCCGTGCTTGGCGAACGTCTCCCTCGACTTCCTGTTCATGTAAACGATAGTGGCGTCAGCGTCGCACACGGTAACGGCGCAGTTCATGCCTTCAGCCCATTCAAAGTCTTTCATAATCTCCTTTTTTATATTACGTTTAGTGCAAAGATAGTTATTTTTGCGCTAACGTGGAACTCCAGGCCTGCGTTTTGCCGCATATTGCGTTGTAAAAGGCGCTCTTTTGCCGTGCGTTTTGCCCTCTTCCGCAGCGCCGGAGGCCGTCTTCTGTTCGCCGTCCTTTAACCTGGCCACGCCGTGTAGGCCGCCTCATGAACTAAATATAAACGTTAAATAACTTATAAAATTAGTTTATTTTTCGCCCCGCCCCTTTGCCGTTTGGACATATTTTCTTATTTTTGCGAGTGGAAAACAACCTGAAACACACATAATACATGAAAGAACTGATAATGTCGTTATCGCTCGTGCTGATATGCGCGCTGCCGTCTCACGCCACGGACGGCGACCCCGTGGCCCTGGGCGACAGCTGTCTGGAAATGCACGACACGTTTGGCGCCCTCGAGTATTACGGCGCGGCGCTGGCCCTTGACAGCTCGGCGGCTGTTGTGCGCAAGGTGGCCCGCTGCCACTACATGCGCGGCGACTATGGCCGTTGCGTGTCAACAATGCTGCCCGTTGCGGGCCCCGGCGGCGACAGCCTTAGCCTGGAGCAGCTGCGCTACGTGTTCGACAGCTACCGCCAGATGGGCGAGACCGCGCAGGTGGTGACATGGGGGCAGGCAATACTGCGCCGCTGCCCCATGGACGGCGAGGTGACGGCCGCCGTGGCGCAGGTGTATATCAGCGACAATGCCTACTCGCCGAACATAGGACGCAACCTGGCGTGGAGCTACCTGAAGCGCGACTCTACGTGCATACCCGTGCTTAGGCAGTACGCCGACGCCAACTTCCTGCTAAAGGATTTCGACGCGGCCGAGCGGGCGTACCTCAGCCTGATGGAGCTGGGCGACTCGACGTACAACACCATCTACTCGCTCGGCATGACGTACATGCAGACCGAGCGCGACTCGCTGGCCCGCCTGTGGCTCAAGAGGGCTGCCGAGAAGAGCGGGATGAAGAACGCCGGCTGCCTGTACCGCCTCGGGATAGTGTGCGTCGACATGAACCTTGCCGACGAGGGGATAATGTACCTCAACCTGGCCTTCAGCCTGATGCTGCCCGACCAGCGCGTGGCCTTCGTGGTGAAGCGCGCCCTTGGCGAGGGATATTACAAGAAGGGACACTACTGGAACGCCATATACGCGTGGGAGGAGGCCCTGAGGTACAACCGCAACAGCATGGCCACCATCTTCAACACCGCCCAGGCGTACGGCCTCGTGGGTAACGATGAAAAGGAAAAGGCTTTCTACCGTGCGTTCCTCAGCATGGCGGCGCTGGCCGAACCGAACGAGACGCTCGACGGAATGGTAAGGCAGGCCGAGGCCGTAGTGGGCGGACACGAGGATTTCAAAGGGGCAATCGTCGGGCCGCCGATATGATTATTTAGTAGTTAAAGTAGTTAAAGAAGTTATCGCTCACTGTCGTTCGCTAAGTAGTTAAAGTCAATACTCTTGATTGTTGCGTACAAATTCAGAACAACCAACAAGGCATTTGACTTTAACTACTTAGCGAACGACAGTGAGCGATAACTACTTTAACTTCTTTAACTACTAAAAAAATAATTATTCTTTTTCCTCTTTCATGAGGTCCTCGCCCCAGTGCGTCACGGCCTCGCGTGCCTCTCGCTCCTGTATCTCGTGCGCTTTCTTAGGATAGAAAATCATGCGGAGCGACTGGTTGTAGTTAAAGTAGTTCCACACCCAGTTGAGCATTACCACCACCTTGTTCCTCACTCCGAGTATGGAGCGCAGGTGGACGACGAGCCACATCACCCATGCCACGAAGCCGCTCATCTTAACCTTGGAGAACTCGGCCACGGCCTTGTTGCGTCCCACGGTAGCCATCGAGCCGAGGTTTTTGTACTTGAAGGGGCGCATCTCCTTGCCCTTCTCGAGCCGGCGGATGTTGCGGGCCAGGTTCTTGCCCTGCTGTATGGCCACCTGTGCCAGCTGGGGATGGCCGTTGGGGTAGTCTTCGTCGCCGCAGACGAGGCACTGGTCGCCGATGCAGAACACCGAGTCCATGCCCTCTACCTGGTTGAAGCGGTCGACCTTCACGCGTTGTCCGCGGCCGAGGTGCTCCGTGCCGAGGTTGCCTACGTGGCTGCCGGCCACGCCGCTCACCCATATGAACGTACGTGTGGCTATGTTGCTGCCGTCGGCAAGCATGACCTTGTGGTCCTGGTAGTCGGTTACCATCTTGTTCAACAGCACGTTGACGCCCATCTTTCGCAGGAATCTCTCCACGGCTGCCGACGACTCGGGCGACATGCCGGCAAGCAGGCGGTTGCCGGCCTCGATGAGGTAGATGTTCATCAGGCTGGGGTCAAGGTCGGGATAGTCGTGAGGCAGCACGGTGTGCTTCATCTCCGAGAGCACTCCGGCCACCTCTACGCCGGTGGCTCCGCCGCCTACGATGACTACGTTGAGCAGCTCCTGCTGCTCCAGCTTGGTGGCGCAGGTTATGGCACGCTCGAGGTTGGCCAGGATGGCGTTCTGCAGTCCCATGGCCTCCGACACTGTTTTCATCGGCATGGCCTCGCTCTCGACGTTCTTGTTGCCGTAGAAGTTGGTGGTAGTACCGGCGGCAAGCACCAGGTAGTCGTAGTCCACCTTGCCGATGGACGTCTGTATCAGCTTCTTGTCCGGATAGACGGCGCGCAGCTCGGCCATGCGGAAGTACACGTTCTTGCTGTGCTGGAAAATCTTGCGGAAGGGGAACGATATGGAGCTGGGCTCCATTCCGGCCGAGGCCACCTGGTAGATGAGCGGCGGGAACTGGTGGTAGTTGTTCCTGTCGATAAGTACAATCTGGAATCCTGACTTCTTCAGCTTGTTGGCCACCTTAAGGCCGGCGAAGCCTCCTCCGACGATGACAATACGCTTCTTGTCACCTTTTTCGATGTTCAGACTCATGTTGATAAAGGCGTGAAAATTGTTTACTGTTATTACATTACATACTAAAGACAAGAGCAAAGTTAGCGCTTTCCGCGCTAAACGGCAACTGCCAACCCGAAAATATTGCTTAAAGCCCTAATTTTTTGATTTAAAATAAATCGCCCGTCGGTATGGAGCCCCGCGGCCTGCTGACGTAAACCGTAAGCGGGAGGGCCGCGCAGGTTAAGGTCCGTAGCCGCCGGGGCCCGCCTGGGCGATGGCTGTAAGCCGTGGCGGCAGTTACGCTTACAATCCGTAAAGGCCGCTAACGGGGCGGCGATATACCGCCTTTTGGATGGCGAAAGGCCGTCGTCCGCACGGCGGAAGGCCACCCGACGTGGCGCCGCGGGCCTGGCGGCAGTAAATAAAAACATATTTTATAATTCTTTATTTTGCGTTTCGCTCGATTTGCATTATTTCCGGATAGGGCAAGCTACATCTCGGAAATGAAAATAAAAGCTCGATTTTCTCGCTTTTATTTTGCGTTTCGCTCGATTTGCATTATCTTTGCAGGCGGATAATATGAAATAACATAGGGGTGAGAACGTGGATTCCGACATTCAGGAAAATGTCGGAATTCTCTTTTTGTCGTCCCTGAAAGAATAACCAACTTAAATTATTTTGATTATGGCTTACATGTCACAAGAAGGCTATGACAAGCTCGTGGCCGAACTTAAACATCTGGAAAGCGTCGAGCGCCCAAAGGCTTCGGCTGCCATAGCCGAGGCGCGCGACAAGGGCGACCTTAGCGAGAACTCGGAGTACGACGCAGCCAAGGAGGCGCAAGCCCATCTTGAGGATAAGATAAACAAAATCAAGCTGGCGATATCCGAGGCTAAAATCGTGGACACGTCGCGCCTGAGCACCGACAGCGTGCAGATTCTGTCGAAGGTGGAGATGACCAACATGGCCAACAAGGCCAAGATGACATATACCATCGTGAGCGAGAGCGAGGCCAACCTGCGCGAGGGTAAAATCTCGATAAAGACACCCATCGCGCAAGGACTGTTGAACAAGAAGGTTGGCGACGAGGTGGAAATCAAGATTCCGCGCGGAACAATCAAGCTGAGGATAGACAAGATAAGTGTTGAGTAAAGTTTTACGGTTATGAGGTATTGCGGTTATAAGGTTATACGGTCTAAAGTTTTACGGTTATTAAGGTACTAAGCCTTGACCGAAAACAAAACATCAAACGACCATACAACTGTATAACCTTATCCCCCAATACCCCATAACCATAAAACCCGATAACCTCAAAACCGTAAAACCTTATAACCCCAAACACATGGACATATTTTCGAAGATTGCAGCCGGCGAGATACCGAGCTACAAATGCGCCGAGAGCGACAAGTTCTACGCTTTTCTCGACATTAACCCGCTGGCCAAGGGCCACACATTGGTAATCCCCCGAAGGGAGGTTGACTACTATTTCGACCTTGAAGACGGCGAGATAGCCGAAATGGCGGTCTTCGCCAAGAAGGTGGCAAAGGCCATCAAGGCGGCCTTCCCGTGCCGCAAGGTGGGCATGGCAGTGCTCGGACTGGAGGTAGCCCACGCGCATATCCACCTCGTGCCAATGCAGACCGAGGGCGACATGAACTTCGCCAACCCCAAACTTAAGCTCTCGCCCGAAGAGTTTGAGGAAATAGCAAGGAAAATAAGGGAAAAGTTTTGAAAAGGTGAGAAGGTGAAAAAGTGAGAAGGTGAGACGCATATTTGTATGTATTAATTACAAAAACAAACGTCTCACCTTCTCACTTTTTCACCTTCTCACCTTTAAATAAATTCCTCTCCGTACTTTACCTGTATCTCGTTGACGTACTTACGGATGAGCGCCGACGAGTCCTCCTTCCTGCAAATCAGCAGCACGTTGCCCTTTTCGGCAACAATGTAGCCGTCAAGACCGTTGATAATGCCCAGATGGTCGTCGGGCAGCTTGATGATGTTGCCACGGCTGTCGTCGAGCATTACGCGCGAACTGATGACCACGTTGTCGCCCTCGCCCTTGCTCATGCTCTCGTAGATGGAGTGCCACATGCCGAGGTCGGCCCACCCGAAGTCGCACTTCATGACGTACACATTCTCGTTCTTGTCGAGAATGCCGTAGTCGATTGACATGTTGGGGAACGACGGGAAATTGTCCTTCACGTACTCCAGCTCCTTGTCAATGTCGTAAGAGCCGTCGTCGGAATGCAGGTTGCGCATTACCGGCGGCAGTATTTTCGACAGCACGAGGGCAAGATACTTAACGTTGGCGAGGAACAGGCCCGTGTTCCAATAGAACTCGCCGCTCTTCATGAACATACGCGCGAAGTCGCGGTCGGGCTTCTCCGTGAACGACTTGACCCTGAACACGTCAGCGTTTCTCGTCGGGCCGCCCAGCTGTATGTAGCCGTATCCCGGCTCGGGCCGCGTCGGCTTGACGCCCATGGTCAGCACGCAGTCGCTCGAACAGACGAAGTCGAGCCCCTCGACAACGTTTCTCCTGAACTCGTCCTCCTTGAACACCGCCTGGTCGGACGGCACCACCACGAGCCTCGCATCGGCGTTGACATGAAGTATCCGGTAAGTGGCCCACGCCAGGCTCGGCGCCGTATTCCGGAATATAGGCTCGCTCAAGATATTCTCCTTGGGCAGGTCAGGCAGCTGCTCGACCACCATGTCCTCGTAGATGCGGTTCGTGCTGACGTAGATGTTACGCTTAGGGATGAAGCCGGCCATGCGGTCATACGTCTGTTGCAACAGCGTACGGCCGGTAGAGAAGAAATCGAGAAACTGTTTCGGGCAGTCCTCACGGCTGCACGGCCACAGCCTGCGCCCCTTTCCTCCGGCAAGAATCAAGCAGAAGTTATTTGTGTTTTCACTCATAAGTTTTACAGATTTGGTAAATGGTGTGACATTTTTTCGTGTACAGTTTGACCTGTAGTCGTTTCACGATACGAAGGTACGCATAAAAGCCCTTACCGCCAATTATTTTAAGTTTTTTCAATTAAAAATTTGTCAATTCGGATTTTATCCTTATCTTTGCACCCGCTATAAAGCCCAGATGGCGGAATCGGTAGACGCGCTGGTCTCAAACACCAGTGGGGCAACCCGTGCCGGTTCGACCCCGGCTCTGGGTACTGAATTGGAGAAAGACGAAAATCTTTCTCCTTTTTCTTTTTTGTCTCCTCGTAACTCATTGGTTTGCTGATAGATAAGGTCAAGCACCTTGTTGTAGGATTTGGTTCGATATTTTTTTCCGTCGAACTCGATTTTTTCGGGAAACATCGAACCAAGAACTTTTCATTTTCTTATGATGTTTGTTAAATTATCGGTTAGGTTCAGGGTTTTGCCAAAAGCCGTATTTTTAACTCAAAATTAGCGGATAATCAGCACTATTTTTTGTGGAGAGGGGAGAAAAGGGTATATCACGAAGCTTATAGAAGTAATGGTGGATAGTCCCGATTACGAAGTTTATATTTCGGGAAACCTGGCATTGTTGGGTAATTGGGACACAAAGAAAATCGGATTGAAACACGTCAATGATTCCGTCCGCGTGATTGATGTTATGATTCAACTTGCATTTCGGGTCAATTTTACCAGTGTCAATTGGGAGTCTGAGGCTTTTCCGCAGGATACGTTAGGTGGCATGAGCTTTAGTATCGGCAGCAAAGGCAGGGGGACTTACATTATAAAATATCTGGTTGGGCCGATTTGTGAGGGTTATTGTATGGGGTCGCGCAATTTCGACGGTAAACGTACGTGTTCCAAAAAGCCGCCTTTCATGGTGTGAAAGACGGCTTTTTAGCGTGCTATACGCGGCCTTTTGTAATCCGGGAGATGGCCTTTCGCAACTTCATTGTCAGAAGTTCACGCCGAAGTTGAGCGAGAGGCAGCCGTTGTGCGACGTGTCGAACGTGTCGTGGCAGATGTTGGACAGGCCGATGTCGTAGGACAGGTCTGCGTAGAACAGGTCGAAGCCTACGCCGCATCCAACGCGCAGGCCGCCGTCAAAGCGCTGGAAGGCGTCGTCGGAGAACGAGCTGAAGGCCTCTCGCGTGCCGAAGTTCTTTATCTTTCCGCCTATTCCGTAGGACAGGTATCCTCCGAAGAAGGGTTGCAGCGTGAAGTGGCTGTCGATGGGGTAGATGTACTTCAGCACGATGGGCATTTCGATGTAGTTGAGGTCGTAGGTCATTTTCTTCCTTTCGCCCGTGGTTGTCGTTATCCTCTTGCGTCCTCCCTTCTCGGTGTATTGCAGTCCGGCCTCAAGGTACAGCGGTATGTTCTGCGACAGCGGCAGGCCCACAAGGGCGCCCACGCTTAGTCCCGTCTGCCAGTCGCCGCCGTCGAGCGTAGGGTCGTCGGAGTTGACGAACGAGAACGCCGGGCCTATCCTGAATCCGTAATACATGTTGCCCGTGCCCAGTCCGCTGTCGTGCCTGCCGTAGTCCAGCCGTCCTGTCTCGGGGTTGTAGTACTTGCTGTAATGGTAACATTGCGCCGCGGCAGGTAGCAACAGGGCTACGGCAGCCAGCGCGGTGATGATGAGTCTTTTCATGTCGGTAAATGTTTTATGTATGATAATATGGCCGAACGGCATCCGTAACACGTGCCTACGGACGCGCGCCGGCGCTTGTCATGGTGCAAAGGTGGGAATTTTTTATGACACGGCAAAGCGGGAATAGCCTAAAACGAATGGGGAAAACCCTATTTAATCCATAATTCACGATTCATAATTCATAATTGGGCGGGTGATTAATTCATAATTCACGATTCAGAATTCATAATTGGGTTGGCGGCGAACAATCCTTTATGGACGGGAATTTGCATGTCTACGCCATCATCCCAATTATGAATTATGAATCGTGAATTATGAATTATTCATGCTTGCTTGGCAGAAGTGCCATACTACTATGCCGGCCGTTACGGATACGTTCAGCGAGTGCTTGGTGCCGAACTGCGGTATTTCCAGGCAGCCGTCGCATTCGTCTACCACGTCCTGGCGCACTCCCTTGACCTCGTTTCCCAGCACTACGGCGTAGCGCCTGCCCGTCTCCGGCACGAAGGTATTGAGCATCGTGCTGCCCTCACACTGCTCTACGGCCATTACCGTTACGCCCTGCCGGCGCAGCTCCCGCACAGCCTCGAGCGCCGAATCGGCGTGGCGCCAGCTTACGCTGTCCTCCGCCCCGAGCGCCGTCTTGTGTATCTCGGGGTGGGGCGGGGCGGCCGTTATGCCGCAAAGCACCACTTCCTCAACGCGGAAAGCGTCGCACGAGCGCAACACCGAACCCACGTTGTACAGGCTGCGCACGTCGTCGAGCACTACCGTAAGCGGCATTTTGTCGGAAGTCCTGAACTCGTCCACCGTGAGGCGGTTCATCTCCGTTACTTTCAGTTTTCGCATGATTAATTTAGTTAACGAGTTGACAAGCAACGAGCAGACAAGGAGATTTGCCATACTTCTACTATTAGTGTATTGCAAATAAAGCAAATCTCCTTGTCTGCTCGTCACTCGTTACTTGTCTGCTTCTTTCGTTTTATACGCCAGCGCGTACATTCTTATCTGCTTGACCATGGCCAGCAGGCCGTTAGAGCGTGTCGGCGAGAGATGGTCTTTCAGTCCGATGCGGTCGATGAAATACAGGTCGGCGTCGAGTATCTCCTGCGGAGTGTGACCGCTGAGCACGCGGATAAGCAGGGCGATGATGCCCTTGACGATTAGCGCGTCGCTCTCGGCGGTGAAATATATCCTGCCGTCCCGGTAGTCGGCCTGCAGCCACACGCGGCTCTGGCAGCCGTCAATGAGGTTGTCCTCTGTCTTGTATTTCTGGTCGAGCGGCTGCTGCTCGTTGCCTAAGTCTATGAGTAACTGGTATTTGTCCATCCAGTCCGTAAAGTCGGAAAACTCCTCGATTACCTCGTCTTGTGCTTCGTTGATTGTCATAATTGGTATTCTTTTTGAAGTTATAGAAGTTAAAGAAGTTATCACTTGCTTTGCTCGTTAAGAAGTTAAAGCCATTACCATGTCTACCATGCGGCAAGGCATTTTGGCTATAACTTCTCTAGCTTCTCTAACTCCTTTAACTTCCTTGATTAACTTTCACTATCTTGAACAACTTGTCGCTGGGCCTTACCTTGGCGGGAACCTTGAACGCCACGCGGGTGCCTTTTTGCGCGGTGGTTACCGCGTGGGTGTCGTCGTGTATCTCGTCTACGGTGACGTACATCACGCCCGTTGTGGGACCGGTGACGAGCATCTTGTCGCCGACGGAGAACTCGCAGGCCTCACACTTGAACTCGGCTACCCCGAGCTTGGAGAAATACTTGACTCCACGACCCACGTACACCTTGCGTTCGGTGGCGTTAGAGCCGTAGTTCTTGTTCCACTCGCCAAGAGTCTGCCCCTGGTAGTAGCCGTCCCAGAAGCCACGGTTGAACACTGTGGCCAGCCGTTCGTCCCATTCGTCCTTGCGCTCGTCGGTGAACGTGCCGTCGAGCACCGAGGCGATGGCTTCCTTATAGCATTTCACCACGGTGTAGACGTACTCCGGTCCGCGCGCCCGTCCCTCTATCTTGAACACGCGCACGCCGGCCTTCATCATGCGGTCGATGAAGCGTATTGTCTTCAAGTCCTTCGGACTCATGATATACTTGTTGTCGATTTCGAGCTGCGTGCCCGTCTCGTTGTCGGTCACGGTGTACGACCTGCGGCACAGTTGCATGCATTCGCCGCGGTTAGCCGAGCGCCCTGCGTTGTCGAGACTTAAATAACACTTGCCGCTTACGGCCATGCACAGCGCCCCGTGGCAGAACATCTCTATGCGCAGCGGCCGTCCCGAAGGGCCGCACAGGTTGCGGCTTACGGCCTGCTCGTGTATCTTCGCCACCTGGTCCATGTTGAGTTCGCGCGCCAGCACGGCCACGTCGGCAAACTGGGCGTAGAACGTCAGCGCCTCGATGTTGCTGATGTTGAGCTGCGTCGAGAGGTGAACTTCCATGCCCACCTTGCGGCAATACGTTATTACGGCCATGTCGCTGGCTATCACGGCGCTTATTCCGGCCTCGAGCGCGGCGTCCACAATCTCGTGCATGTCGGCCATGTCGTCGTCGTATATTACGGTGTTCACCGTCAGATAAGTCTTTATGCCGTGTCCGGCGCACGTCGCGGCGATGTCGCGCAGGTCGTCAACGGTGAACGTGTTGGCCGAGTGCGCCCTCATGTTCAGCCGCCCTATGCCGAAGTACACCGAGCCGGCGCCCGCCTGTATGGCGGCCTGCAGACTCTCGCGGCTGCCCACCGGAGCCATTATCTCAAAGTCGTCGATAGTCTCTTTCATCATGTTTGGGAAAGTTTTTCTTCGTGGTATAATCCGAAAAATGCCCGCCGTTGAGGACGACGGGCCAACCTAATGTTTTCACAACGGAATAATCCTTATTGTGATTTGCTTAAAATTCTTGTTTGCAAAGATAATGCAAATCGAGCGAAACGCAAAATAAAAGCGAGGAAATCGAGCTTTTATTTATTCAATATTTATAAATAGGAAAGTAGTTATCAGGAGTTAACGGGAGTTATGCTCCCTTACGGTCGCCGGGAGTTAACGGACAAGTCCAATGACGATTTGAGACCGCCTGGATTAAAAGAGGGCGTTGTGTGCACTACGTTATGTAACCTCTTGATTTAGAGGCTCGTACGGAGCTCCTTGCAGAAGGCCGTCTTTCGCGTCGCGGAAGGCGGCCTTCTGCCGTGCGTTTGACGGCCTTTTGGAAGATAAAAGACGGTATTTTGGAAAAGCCCTTGCGGCAAGCCGCCTTTTCATAAAAAATCATAAAAAGATAAACCTTACGTTACATGATACGTCATATAATAAGTAATTTTGCGCAGGAAAGCCGTACATGGTCCCGCGCGTAATCTAATAACAACCATAAAAACATACGCGATGAATATCAAGACTATCGTTGCCGTGCTGGCCATGGCATTCGTTATTGTGCCCGCGGCGCAGGCCAAAGGGCCTGCAAAGGAAGGCAGAGAAGTAAAGAAACAGAAGTGGACGAGCATGGCCCCGCGCCTTGACGACGCCTTCTTCACCACTGCCGAGGCCGCGCGCATTGGCGACAACCTGCTGTATTACCAGCACACCTCGGGCGGATGGCCCAAGAACATGCAGCTGCAAGACGAGCTTACCGACAACGTGCGCAAGCGTGTCGACAAGATGAAGACCGGCAGGCGCTACGCCACCATAGATAACCGTGCTACCTCTACGGAGATGATATACCTGGCGCGGCTGTACAACGCCACTCAGGACAACAGGTACCGCGACGCCGTGATACGTGGGTTCGGCTATCTGTTCGAGGCCCAGTACGATAACGGAGGCTGGCCGCAGTTCTACCCCTTGTCGAAAGGCTACTACACGCACATCACGTATAACGACGACGCAATGGTCAACGTGCTCAAGCTGATGCGTGACGCCGCCAAGGGAAAGGCGCCCTTCGCCTTCCTGCCCGACAGCATAAAGACCAAGGCGCAGGCCTCACTCGACCGTGGCGTTGACTGCATACTGAAGACCCAGGTGGTGCAGGACGGCAAGAAGACGGTATGGTGCGCGCAGCACGACGAGAAGACCCTGCTGCCCGCCAACGCACGTGCCTTCGAGCTGGCGTCGCTCAGCGGACAGGAGAGTGACGACATAGTGCTCTTCCTCATGTCGCTGTCAAAGCCCTCGCAGGCCATAAGAGACTGTATCGAGAGCGCCGTGGAGTGGTTCAAGAAGACAAAAATCATCGGCAAACGCATCGAGCGCTTCACCAACGCCGACGGCAAACCAGACTACCGCGTGGTTGACTGCGCCCAGGACGACGGCCCCTGCAAGCCGCTGTGGGCACGCTTCTACACGCTCGAAGACAACCGCCCGTTCTTCTGCGACCGTGACGGCGTGATGAAATTCGACATCTCCGAGATAGGCTATGAGCGCCGCAACGGCTACAGCTGGTACAATTCCGAGGGACTGAAGGTGCTCAAGAAGTACGACGAATGGAAGAAGAAATACGGAGCGGGAAAGTAAATCCCGGTAGTTAAACTACTTTTAACTCCTTTAACTACCCAAACCAGACATGGAATATTTCATTTATAAAGACAACAGACAGCAAGGCCCGTTCACTACGGAGCAGTTATCCGCCATGGGACTGACCTCTGAAACGCTGGTATGGCGTGAGGGAATGGAGCAGTGGACGCCTGCCTGGCAGGTGCAGGAACTGCGTGACGCTATCGCCGGAAAGGCCAATCCGTCAGGCACTACTACGCCGCCACCGCCTCCGGTTGCCGAAAGCGGTGACGACGGAAATGACGGCACGGAGGACGAAAGCACACGCTCCGCCGGGCCGCAGGCCGCCCCGCCGCGCGACGGGCGCCGCCACCGTAGGGCCGTTAAATGGCTGGCAGCCATAGCAGTGGTATTCTTCATTCTGCTGATGACGTGCCCGAAGGAGGACAAACACTATGATACCGTGGCACGCGAGGTGACCGAAGCCGTGGTTGATTCAACCGCAAAGCTCGACACCGGCTTCGAGGCTATCGACATGTTGGGCGGAATGCTCGGTCGCGAGATAGCCGGCCAGTTTGTCGGGGCTATGGTGACGCAGGTCGTAAAGGTAGACAACTACTTCATCTTCTCCGTCGGAAGGGTGGAGTACGACGGCCGCTCTGAGGTTATATCGTTAGGTATTGCGGGCCATGTGTTCACGTTCGGCTCTGACGACCTGCACAAGGCGTTGCGCAAGCTGTCGCCGCTGCCCGACACGATGGCGCTGTAATAAAGGTAAAAAGGTAGAAAAGTAAAAAGGTAAAAAATAGAAAGGGGCAAGGCTCAGCAAGCTGTTGTCCCTTTAATTACGTATTCAGGAAACATGAAGAAAAGTTTAGTAGCACTTGCGTTCGGCACCCTCGCGCTGGGCATTGCCGAATTCGTGATGATGGGCATACTGCCCGACGTGGCGCGTAGTCTGGACGTCAGCATTCCCGACGCCGGCCACCTGATTTCAGCCTACGCTCTCGGCGTATGCTGCGGAGCACCCCTTTTGGTGATAGTACACAAGTATCCGCTGAAGAACATACTGCTGTGCCTGGCGGGAATCATCCTGCTCGGCTCTACGCTTGCGGCCCTTTCGGTAAACTACTGGATGTTGCTTGTCTCGCGGTTTATCTCCGGACTGCCCCACGGAGCTTACTTCGGCGTGGCCTCGATTGTGGCCGTGCAGCTGGCCGACGAGCGCCACAAGACGGGCGCCGTGTCGATAATGATAGCCGGCATGACCGTTGCCAACCTCTTCGGGGTGCCCCTCGCTACGAGCCTAAGCTCGCAGGTGTCGTGGCGTTTCCCGTTCGTTCTGGTGATATTCGTCAGCATAATCGTGCTGTATTATATATGGAAATGGGTGCCCGGAGTGGGCGCGCTGCCCGACAACGGGTTCCGCCATCAGTTCGCGTTCCTTAAGAAACGGGCGCCGTGGCTTATCCTTTCGTCAACGATGTTTGCCAACGGCGGCATATTCTGCTGGTACAGTTACATCAGTCCCTTGCTGACAACTGAGGGCGGTTTTGCCGCCGACGTACTGCCCGCCTTGATGATAGCGGCAGGCTTCGGCATGGTGGCCGGCAACCTGGTTAGCGGCCGCCTGTGCGACCGCCACCGCCCGAGCGTCGTCGTGGCAAGCACAATCAGCATAGGCATAGTGTCGCTGCTGCTAATCTTTTTGCTGGCCGATTACGGTTGGGTGTCGGCCGCGCTGATGATAGTATGCACGGGATGTCTCTTCGCGGTGAGCAGTCCGCAGCAGTACCTCATCCTGAAATACGCCCCCGGCGGCGAGCTTCTGGGCGGCGCGAGCATACAGATGGCCTTCAACATGGGCAACGCCCTCGGCGCGTTTTGCGGCGGACTGCCGATAGCCGCGGGCCTGCCGCCACGCTATGCGGCGCTGGTGGGCGTGCCGTTCCTGCTGTGCGGACTGATAGCCTGCGTCATATTCAGCAGGAAATACGAGCCGAAGGCATAACCGCCTGGTATTCAACGTATTATAAAAGGCCGTCTTTCGTGTTGCGAAAGACGGCCTTTTAGCGTGCGACTGATGGCCTTTTAGCGGTCGATTTGCCGCATTTTGAATTAAGAATTAAGAGTTAAGAATTAAGAAAATATGCTTTGTTGGATATTAGCAAGTTATCTGGCAAGACATGTTTTCTTAATTCTTAACTCTTAATTCTTAATTCAAACAGTCCTATTCTGCCAATCCAAAGCCATGGAAAAGCGTTTGTCTTTAGCTCCTTTAACTCCATTTAACTCCCTAAACTCCCTAAAAAAGGTTATCTTTGCACTTGTGGACAACTATTCATCATCACCCGTTCAGTATCTCAGGCAGCTAAGGTCGCTGCTCGAGATGGAGTATGGCTGCGAAAAGGAGGAGTACCGCCGGCAGACCGAAGTGATGGGCCTGCAGCGCAAGGTGAAGCGTGGCGACGCGTGGCTGCCAGTAAGCGTGGGCAAGAGCTACTACAACTCGCTTAACCAGCTGGCCGTGGAGGTGCTGCGAACGCAGGACAAGGAGATTGAGCATAACTTCGAGTTCGGCCGCCCCGTGGTGTTCTTCACTTTCAAGCAGACAAGGGACAAGTTGACAAGGGACAAGGGCCGAGCAGACAAGAGACAAGTTGACGGGATACAAGCAGACGAGGGACGAGGAGATTTGCAAGGCGGCGCAAGCAGCAAAGGAAATCTCCTTGTCAACTCGTCACTTGTCAACTCGTCGACTAAATTTCTCTTCACGGGCACCGTAAGTTACGTTGACGGCGACCGCATGGTAGTAACCGTGGCAGACAACGCGCCGCTGGCGACGTTGCAAACGGAGGAGAACGTGGGCGTGCAGCTGTACTTCGACGAGACCACTTACAGGCTGATGTTCGAGGCGCTCGACCGTGTTATCAACGCCAAAGGCAACCGCCTGGCCTACCTGCGCGACCTGTTCGCCTCGCGGCAAAAGGCAGAGACATTCTCGTTTGACCCGATACGCTTCCCCTGGCTCAACCCCGCGCAGGAGCAGGCGGTGAACAACGTGCTGCGCGCCAAGGACGTGGCAATAGTTCACGGACCGCCGGGCACGGGCAAGACGACCACCCTCGTTGAGGCCATATACGAGACGCTGAGGCGCGAGAACCAGGTGCTCGTATGCGCGCAGAGCAACATGGCCGTAGACTGGATCAGCGAACGGCTGGTCGACCGGGGCGTCAACGTGCTGCGCATAGGCAACCCCACAAAGGTGAATGACAAGATGCTGTCGTTCACTTACGAACGACGGTTTGCCGACCACCCCGATTATCCGCAGCTGTGGAGTATCCGAGAGGCGATACGCAAGCTGCGCCAGAACCGCAAGCGGCGGCGCGACGAGGGCTATCACCAGAAAATCGAACGCCTGAAGAGCCGCGCCACGGAGCTTGAGATACGTATCAACGCCGAGCTGTTCGGCGAGGCGCGCGTCATAGCCTCGACCCTTGCGGGCAGCGCCAGCCGCCTGCTGGCGGGCCAGAAGTTTGGAACACTGTTCATCGACGAGGCCGCACAGGCGCTCGAACCTGCCTGCTGGATAGCCATCAGGCGGGCGTCGAGGGTAGTGCTGGCGGGCGACCACTGCCAGCTTCCGCCCACGGTGAAGAGCATTGAGGCGCTGCGCGGCGGACTGGGCACCACGCTCATGGAGCGCATCGTGCGCCAGAAGCCCGACGTGGTGACGCTGCTGAAGACGCAATACCGCATGAACGAACAGATAATGCGCTTCTCGAGCGACTGGTTCTACGGCGGTATGGTTGAGGCTGCGCCGCAAATCAGGTTTCGCGGAATACTCGACTTCGACAATCCTATGGCGTGGATTGACACGGCGGACGTGGAGGGCAAGGAGGAATTCGTAGGCGAGAGCTTCGGCCGGACAAACCGTGCCGAGGCGCAGCTGACGCTCGACACCCTGCAGGAATACTTCACCAAGATAGGCAAGCAGCGCATTCTTGACGAGCGTATCGACGTAGGCGTCATCTCGCCTTACCGCGCCCAGGTGCAGCTGTTGCGCCGGCTCATCAAGAAAAAGGAGTTCTTCAAGCCCTACCGGGGCCTGATATCGGTCAACACGGTGGACGGTTTCCAGGGGCAGGAGCGCGACATCATCGTCATATCTCTCGTCCGCGCGAACGCCGACGGACAGATAGGCTTCCTCTCGGACCTGCGCCGCATGAACGTGGCGATAACCCGGGCGCGCATGAAACTCATAATACTCGGCGACGTGCAGACAATGACCCGCCACCCGTTTTACAAGAAGTTGTATGAATATTTAATGGAGTTAAGGAGTTAAAGGGAGTAAAGGAGTTAAGACAAATGCACGGTCTATCAGAAGAAAAAATAATAAAAAAAGAACTTACATGCTTACGAACCAGGCAAGACATTTGTCTTAACTCCTTTACTCCCTTTAACTCCTTAACTCCTAAAAAATAAAAACAAAACAGTCACTATGCTCCAACGAGACTACATCCAGCGCCTGATTCGCGAGTTCATGGCCGCCCTTCAGCGCTTCTTAGAGAAGAAAGAGATAGGCCAGAGGCAGGAGGCCATGCGCCTGATGTACGAGAAATACCTGGGTGACTACGCCTTCTTCCACACCGCATCGCTTGACGACATAATGCGGTGGGTGGAGAAATACCACGAGGAAGAGCGCCTCGACCGGCTCAACATGCTGGCCGAACTGTATAACGCCGAGGCCGACCTGATGAGCGAACCCATGCGTACGGCACAGCTCGACATGGCCTACGCCCTGTTCGACTTCATCGACCGGCACAGCCGCACATACTCGCCCGAAAGGCTGAAAAAGATGAAAGACATAAACGAAAAGGTGAAAAAGTGAAAAGGTGAGAAAGTGAGACGCAAAGCAAAGAAACTTTTTCTCACCTCCTCACCTTTTCACCTTCTCACCCTCAAATAATCATTGCCATTATGACAACACACCCCTTATGGACAGATGAATGTTGGCTGCCGTTGATGAAGCTGTACCTGCGGCGGCCGGAAGGCGTCAAGCCGATGTTTTCGCGCGGTATGGTGGAGCTCAGCCTTGAGCTGCACATACCGCCGCAGTTCCTCTACGAGCAGATGTTCCGACTGCGCCGGCCCGACACGCCGCACCTGCGCCGGCTCTGCGAACGCTATGCTGGCAACCCCAAACGCCTGGGGCGTGACGTCAGGACGCTGCGGCAGATGCGCGGATTCAGCACCGACGGCGTGTTCTATGACGGCGTGGAGGTGAACGAGACATTCGAGAGGGACTTTCGTCCCATAGCCGGACACACCGACATAATGCCCGTTACGCTTATCGTAGTGCTCGACCTGTACTTCAGGCTGACGCCTGTCACGATGGTGGCGGAGACGCCCGAGGTTGTGGAGACGGCCCGCCTGACACATCTTAAGGCTGCCACGATAGTCGGGATTCTTGCCGCCTTCCAGGCATGTGACCCTTACCTGAAGCGTAAAAGACCCGACGACGAAGCCTTATACTCAGCCTGCCGCGGCGTATGGCAGCGCTACGGCAACGGCAGCCCACAGGAACTTGCCTCACTGGCGGCACAGCTCAAGGAGTATTTCTGACGCCATTGTGCCGCCAGCACTTCACCACACGGCAACCTCACGGTTACGTGATGTATCCGTGAAAGCCGTCGGGTGCGGTTCGGAAAGGCATGAGATTGACTTTAATCCATTAAATGAATGTTCGCTATTGTCCTGCCGTTGTCAGATATGATAAACCTTGCGGGGCTATAACCTCCTTGCGTCAGATCTTCCAAATGTGATGCCCATTTGGAAGTCAGCCCGTGTTCATTGAAGAATACTTCAATTACTTTTTCCATACTTATTTCGATTTATATCCTTATCCACCGTTCTTCCGACATTCCTCCGCAAAGCGAGGTAAGCAGAAAAAGTATTATGGCAGAAATAATAATACATGACCAAATGAATATAACTATCTTCTCTCGTTTCATTTCGTTCCTCCATGAAATGTCCTTTCCATATTCTTCCGCGCAATCTCTTCTGTTCCGCCAAAGTAAGTGGTTTCCCACAGCAAGCCTGCAACAAGCTCTTGAGGCGTAATCACGATATCTTTCTCAACTACCACTTCCATGCCTGCTATTTCCGACCACGACTGATAACAGGCCAAATGGCAGTCAAGATGATTATCAACTTTGCTGTAAACAGAGCATTTCATGCCTGTCATTGGACTACAGGTTTCCCAACGATATACTAAGCTTACTCCCACCACTCCCTCAGCTTGTAAAGGCGTATCCGGTAATACAGCCGCTCCATTTTGCGGACATATATCTTCTTGCCGTAATAGATTTTGTCAGGAAGGCCACATTCTTCCTCATCCGACATCGGCGCTTCTTCATAAGAGTCCACGAAATCTGGAGGAACAATGTCTCCGATGTTCCGGATATTCATCCGCTCAATCTGCTGCCGTGAGATATGCAGGCCATCGTCTTTGATATGTTGCAACAAATTGATGCAAGTGTCTATCCATCGGTTGAAGCCGAAATTTCCACTTTCGTCCGCTATCAGGGAATGTGAGAAATAAGCCCTCATGCAACGTAACTTGGCATACTCTAATTCGTATAAGAACTGCCAGTCATACTGAGGGTCATGGGCGGCGTGCTCCACCAATTCGTCAATTAGCGGTTGCAGGTGTTCTTTCTTCCACTCGTTGAAACGCTTGCGGTGATACCACAGGGTGCGTTCATACTTTGCAGTAGCCATTTTTTCAAATATTCTTTCTTCTTCCGTGGGTTTATGCCCGTCGCTGTAACTGTATGTGTTCCATTCAGAAAATACCGTTACCCACAGCTCAAACTCTTCGTCGGAATGCAGTTCCTTTGGTATGCGCATTCCGCGCCTCAGCAAGTCCTTCTTATCTTTTTCTGAAAGATGGGACACATCGGCCAACGGATAGCTGTAACCACATTGGCCTAAACCTGACAAAATCTTTGGTTCATCCATATTTATTCCGCTGCCTTGAAATTATATACCGGCTTTATCGTATTCATAATGCTCACCGTGTCCTTGATGTTTTCGATTATTTCTTCTTTCGGTTTGTACACCATTGGCGACTCGTCTTTTGTCTCTTCGTTCACACTCTCGGTATAAATACCTTGCATTGACTTGGCGTAGTCGTCCAAACTGATGCTCTTGAAGGCTTGCGCCCTGCTCATAACGCGCCCTGCTCCATGCGGAGCCGAACAATTCCAGTCGGCATTTCCTTTGCCGATACATATCAACGAGCCGTCACACATGTTAAGCGGAATTATGCACTTTTGTCCTTCGTAGGCGGCGATTGCGCCCTTGCGGATGATGTTGTCCGAACCGATGTAGTTGTGGACGCTCTCGAACGGCTCTTCCCCACACACACCAATGTCGGCGAAGCCTTGTGCAACAAGCCAGTCAATGATAAGCCCTGCTATCATGCGGCGGTTGATTTCAGCCCAACGTTGGCACAGGCGCATGTCGTTAAGATAGTCGTCGTGGTAGCGCCCTTCAAGGTAAGACAGTTCCTGGGGTACAGTCAGTTTCTTTGTCTTAAACGAGCAATGCAACTGGCGTACGGCTTCCTGTAACTCCGACCTGCGGCCAGCAGCCTTATACTCGGCTATCATCCGTTCTTTCTCTTCCATAAGTTCCGCCCAGCCCGACTGGCACTTTATTGCCAGCTTCTGATATATCTCGGCTACTTGCTTGCCGAGGTTCCGGCTACCGGTGTGTACAACAAGGTAATACAAACCTGCCTCGTCGCGGTCTACTTCAATAAAATGATTGCCACCGCCGAGCGTGCCTATCGACTTGTACAGCCGTTTGTTCTCTTTCAGCTCGCGGTTGCAGCGTAGTGCTTTTACAATCTCCTTGGCCTCGCGGTATCCGTCCATGTACTTGTCGGGCAGTGTGGCATAAACAGCGTTGCGGTGGTTATGCCCCGATGGGATGTTATGCAAGATAAACTCGTTAAGTGTGTGCCAGTCAAAGTCTTTCATGCAGACGAACGGTACTACATATATTCCGCAACCGATGTCAACGCCGACAATGTTAGGGATAACCCTCTCACCGAGATTTCCTGTAAAGCCTATTACACAGCCTGCCCCGGTGTGTACGTCGGGCATGATGCGGATTTTGCAACCGCCAAACACGTCAACGGACAGCAACTGCTTAATCTGTTCTACTGCGTTCTGCTCGATGTCGTCAGTAAAAATCTTTGCGTCGTGATTGTCAATCGTCATCATAAATTCTTCATTCTTAATGTCATACACGGCGCAAAGATAATGTTATGATGTGCAGAAACGCGGCAGAAGCAGAGATTATTATTCAATAAAATCACTCATTTTCGTCATTAAGTAATTCATCAACTTTCCTAAACAAATCTGTTATTTCCGGTGTACGCACTTTATCGACCTGTTCCATTATCAGCTTTGCAACGTTGGCTGTATCATTATATGCGTACCATGCGAACGTGGATAGTATATTATTTTTATCTTTCCAATCTCCATCATAGCCTTTAAAAATATCATTTTTGTCAAAATTGAAATTAAGGTTCCCTTCCCATGGAACATCCGAATATTGGTCGCCAACACTTATTATATTAAAGAAAGACATAAGAAGTGTGTTCCGAGAGTCTTTCTTTAATAATTCATTTATCATTCTGCGCTTGTCTTGGTTTTCACTATTAATGCAAAGCCGGCACCGTAATCCGCCCCAAGAATGCAGTGAAAGGTAAGTTTTTTTATTATCATTAAGTCGCCATTCAATATCCCAGAATCCCCAAAACCGGCAAGTCCAATCAGGATGTTTTTCATCAGAGTTGGTCAAGTTTATCAATTCCTGTTGAAGTTTTTTAAACCATCTATTCCTGATATTTTCCTTTTCGTTTGCCAATTCCACAAACGCGTTCCACTTCTCCGGCGTGTCAAACAACGCCATGGCTTTCTGTAACATTTCTTCTGTCATAGTCTTTCGTATTTAGTTATAATGTTTTACATTTTATCTGGTATTGCCTCAAAAACTCACACATGGCATGATTCGTCGGCGGCAAAGCTTGTTTGCAATCTTCAAACCATTGACAAATAAAGTCATTGAAAGTCCTAACATCAACATCCATAGGCAATGTCTGTGGCAATTCTTTTGGCAGATAGGCCGGTCGCTCCTTGGTCTGAGCACTTGGCACCTTGCCTTCGTTCGGAGCAAGGTAAACCATTCTGAAGTATGCTTTTTTCTGTTCATAAAATAACCTGCAGGTTTCTTGTGTCCGTGAATATATGGCGTAATACCAATATCTGTATAATTGGTTGGGTTGGTCAACAGCCCAGTTTGACTTGTTTTCTATTATGACAACCGCCAATGGCTTAGCTCGTGTCAACAACAAGTCAATATTTCCGTCCTCACGATGTACCGTCCAGTGTTCTTTGTCAAAACTTTCAGAAATACTGATACCTAATCTTTTAAGGAAAAGTTTTAGGAAAAGACTACCCTGACCGTGCATCTCGTTTGGCTCAAGCAGGAATTTCAGTATTCGGCTATGGTTGGTTTCACCTATATCTATGCCGCATGTTTCCAATAAATCGAATACATTAAAGTTATGCCCGTCCGCAATGTTAGCCCTTCTGTCCTTATCATTCATTCTCGATAAATCCTTGAAAATTGAGGAGAGTTCCTGTAATAAAGACACGCATTGTTTGTCTTCTGACACGTGCAGGGAATGGATTTCGTCAACAATTCCTCCATATTGTGCCAAATGCGTTCTAAGGGAGTTGTTGTATAATTGTCCTGATTCAGAAATAAAAGCTTTATAGTTTTCGTAGGTTTTGTTATTCGCGTTGACTAAAGGAGTTATCACATCATCTGCCAGTCCATCAATATTTATATTTCTTTGTTCATTCATGGTATTTCGCATTTATTGCCAAATATGTTACGTTTCGCCTTCGAGTAAAACTTTATTAATTTATTTCGCAAAAATAATAAAAATTCAAATGCAGATAGATGTTTCTGAAAATATTAACTTTTTTCGATGGTATTTAAACGTATCGTAAGATAAAATGTTGACTATAATAAACATTGTAAATACATGGTAGTACATTCCTTTCAAATTCAAACGCCGCCTTTTGTCTTGCAAAAGGCGGCGTTTGGAAATGTAAAAGGATAACTTTCAGAAAACCAAAGGCCACCTTTTACGAATAGATCTGTACCTTTAGCTGCTTCTTTTCGTCTTCTACAAGCTTGTTCCAAAGGCTTGAGTGCTGCAACGCAGAGGCAGGAATGCGCTCCTGGTACTTCTCATAGAAAGCCGCACTGTAAATCTCGTCACGTCCGTAGCAATTGATTATCACGCTCCAGTCCCAACGGTCTGCAAACCGTTCAAGCAACTCGGCGGTAAGCTGCAGCGACGAGTTGCGCGACAGCTCGTGCCAGTTCCACAGGTGCTTGTACTTATCGAGCAGTTCGGCGGTGAACAGATGGTCGTTGTCAGAACCTGACAGCTCGTCCCAGTCAATCCTGTTCTTGAATTTCTCTATCATGGGCACTGTCCAAACAATGTTACGGTTAGAGGAGATTTCTTTCCAGTCAACCTTTCCCTTGTACTTTTCCAGCATCTGTTCCGTCCACTGAAGCTCTCCCGAAAGCTCCTTCCATGCATTGTCTTCCAACACTTTCGCCATGAAGTCGTTACTCAAATTGATTGTAGCCATAATCGTTTGATTTTTTAAGTTTGACATATTTACGGATGCAAAGTAACACACATGAAGTGCCAGAACATGGCAGAGCATGGAAAATTTTGTCTAAAAACGAATAATTTGTAGTTATGCCTCAATTTTTCACAAGTATATCCCTATATTTGTAACCTAAACAAAAAAGCACGATTATGGCAGCAAATCTCTTCGGGCGCTATGTCTGGCTGATAGATACCCTGCGCCGATACAAACGCCTTACGTTCCAGGAAATCAGCGAGCTTTGGCAGGAAAGCGGACTGGGCTACGGTGAGGAATTGCCTTTGCGCACGTTCCACAATCACCAGAAAGCCATCAAGGACATCTTTGACGTGTACATTGACTGCGACCGGAAGGACGGTTACCGGTATTACATTGACGAGCCTGAACGGTTGGAGGGTAACAATCTGCAAAGCTGGCTGATAAGTTCATACGCCACGCTGAACCAAATCCAGGCGGACAACAAGCTGGAAGACCGGATTATTTTTGAGAATATTCCCTCGGGGCAGACGTGGCTCACTCCCATTGCCGAGGCCATGCGGCGCAACCACGTGCTGAGTGTCACGCACCAAGGGTTCGGCAAGCCGGAAGCCAGCACGTTTGACATCGAGCCTTACTGCCTGAAAGTGGTGAAGCGCCGTTGGTACGTGGTGGCACGCAGTCCGTACTATTCGGAGCGGAACAAAGAGAAAGGTATCAAGCCTGTCGATGTCTACCGGGTGTATGCCCTCGACCGCATCTCGGATATTCAGGACACTGGCAGGACGTTCAAGATGAAAAAGAACTTCGACGTAAACCGGTATTTTGAAGGATGTTGTGGAGTAATCACGTCGGACGGGCCCATCCGGCGCATCGTACTCTTGGCCTATGGCGGTTTTGCCGACTATCTGCGTACATTGCCGCTGCATGAGTCGCAAAGGGAGATAGAGGGCGATGACGAGTCCACGCTCTTTGAATATCACCTGAAGCCGACTTTCGACTTCTATCAGTTGGTGCTTGCTCAAGGTGACCAAGTAGAAGTACTGGAGCCGGAATCAGTGCGCAACGAAATGCGCAATTTCGCAAAAAACATGTTGGACTATTACACTTGGGAAGAGGAGGATAAACCATGCAAGGAATAAATTTCATAGCCATTGATTTTGAGACAGCCACGGGTAAACGCGCTTCCATCTGTGAAGCCGGAATCTGTGTGGTGCGTGACGGGGATATAGTGGAAACCCGTTCGTGGCTCGTCCGTCCACAAGGAAACAGTTACAGTTATTGGAATATGCAGATACACGGTATCCGCCCGAATGATACGGTTAACTCTCCTGAGTTTCCGGAAGTATGGGCTGAAATCTGTGAATACCTTAAAGACACGCCCGTGCTTGTGGCTCACAACGCCGCTTTTGACATCGGTTGCATCCGCCATTCATTGGAGCTATACGGTATGGAGAAGCCCGACATTACCTATTATTGTTCCCTCCGTGCCGCACGCAGGCTCTACAACTTCGGTTGCAACAGTCTGGATTATCTTTGCGACCAGTTCAAGATATCTTATGGACAGCACCACCGAGCAGGCGATGATGCCGAGATGTGCGCACGGTTGTTTCTGCAGGAATTGGAGGATGCCGGGTGCGAATTGGAAGAAATGGATTATTGCAATGGTGAACTATAGAGAAAATGATTATTAAGCTCATACACTGATAACAAATAATAAATTTCTAATTATGTCAATAACACTTGTTGCTGTCGGTAATGGTGGATATAATCTTGCTTCCGACATTAAGAATGCAAATCTTTTCACAGAAGCAAAACTTATCGTTTGCGATACGGATAATCAAGAACTTGCGAACAATGCTGCGCAAGCCGATGCGAGTTTTCGTCTTGATGAAATACGCGAAGCAAAATCAAATTTGACAGGTCTTGTGGAAAATGTCATCTCTCAGATGACCGATACTACTTTAATTTGCGCAACTTTAGGTGGACAGACAGGAAGCATATATGCTCCACTGATAGCCCTTGCTGCCATTCTCAAAGGTAAATTTGTGTGTTCAGTCTTTTCTATGCCATTTGAATTTGAGGGAGTGCGCATAACAAAACAGGCAGGAACAGCAAAGATGCAACTTATCACAGCATCGAACTTTGCCATTCAACAAAACAATGAGATGCTTAAAGAGATTGGCGATACAGACATTGCAAATATGAATAAACCTATTGTCGAGGCAATTAAAACAGCCATAAGTGGTTACTCCTTCACAGAACTCGCATCAGCAAACAATAATGAGATACAGGAAATTATACCTGAAAACTATAGAAAACAAAAAGAGAAGCCATTGATATGGCTTCGCAGCAACTGCTATCGTGGTATATCTGACAAAGACCGAAAGGAAGTGTTTGATAGTTTTCTATAATTTCAACTAACAGTTTAACGTGATATAAACAGAGTAGTTATGAACAATGATTTAGTACAAAATATAGTGGATATCTTCGGAAATAAACAGATATATTATAATATACCTGACTACCAAAGAGGATATGAATGGCGAGATAATGACGTAAAGTTGTTATTAAATGATTTGCAAAAATTTTCAAGACAACTATCTGGTAAATACGAAGATATTAAAGATAAGTTTTACTGCCTTCAACACATTACAATCTTGAAAAAAGGAATGGATGAAAATATGCCATATTACAATGTCGTTGATGGTCAACAACGTCTCACAACAATGGCAATCATTTTATCTTATTTTGGGAAAGGGGATTTGATGAAAAACAAATTTCAATATTCGACAAGAAAAGAAACCGGTTTATTCTTGAATAAAGAAATCCTTACTCGAAACTATTGGAACGGAGGAAATTACAGCAAACCTAAACATAAAGATGAGTTTTATATTCGAATGGTTGCTGATACGGTTAGAGACTGGGATGAAAAACAATGTTGGGAGAATACAGAAGAAAGAAGAAATTTTATAGAAAGTATTCTTTTGGATAAGACGAAGATGATAATCAATGAGGTGGACGGAAATGAAGAACAGATTTTTGCTAACATCAATGGTGCAAAAGCCGAACTTGATGGAGGCGACTTGATGCGTGCCATTCTAATCACTCATTCTTCTAAAGAAAAGTATAAATCAACTAAGATTATAGATGAGAATAGTGTAAATGAATTTAGAGTGAAAATGGGCATGGAACTTGACTGCATCAATAATTGGTGTGGACAAGAAGATGTACAGGAATTCCTTGGACAATTTCTATCTCGTAATTCGTTTGACAAATCAGGATTTGATGAGAAGACATACCCTATTGATAATCTTTATCGTATGATGTATGAAATACACTCGCAGAAAGGTCAAAGTTTTAATTTCCGTTACTTTGAATATGGTTTGGACATCAAAGGGAATGGGATAGAAGATGATAATTGGGAAATGTATGAAGAACTGAAACGCATATATGGATTTATGCATAATTGGTTTGAAGACAATGAGATATATCACTACATATCCTATTTATTTTCAAATTTTAAGAGTAAAATTACCTATGCAGAAACACATGAAGAGTGGTTGAATTCCAAGGACAAGAATGAGTTCAAAGAATATCTGAAAAAGAAAATATCAGATTTTTTGCTTGAATCATATAATAAAGATGTCTCAAAAGAAAATGCGAAACAAGAACTTATAAATGAACTGCGGGATTTAAGCGAAGATTGGTATAATAATGAGCACCTGAAAAAAATACTTGTTTTGCAAGATATCATTGCTTGCCGTGACTCTAAATGTTTACGTTTGCCGATAGGATTGTTTTCAGCTTCTCCAGAAGAAGATATTGAGCATATTGGGTGTCAAACTCCTAATGAGGATGATTTATACAATAAAAGTAAATGGTTGACTTATATAGATGCACTTTCAAGCCGATATGAATTTGGTGTTGATGATAAAGTCCTGAACGAATGGAGAAAAAAAAATAGAAGAAGATAATAGCTTTGATGAAACGACAAAAGATATAGCAAGCACTTTAAATAAATATGGTTTGTGTTCTATTGGAAACTTAGTCTTGCTCCATCGAAGTCGTAATAGAGGTTATAGAAATGCATCTTTTAATAAGAAGAAAAGTCTAATAATTAATGATTTTTATACGAATAAGTTTGCTATTAGACCTTATACTTTGAAAACTTTTGCTTCAAATATAACAAGTGAATGGACTTTGAAAGATATAGAGACAATGGCAAATAATATAGCTGACAATGTTGAACGGTTTTTAATTTTATCTTGATTATGATACAAAATACAATACAAAAATTATTAGAGAGCGAATATCTGGTTGTACCGGAAATTCAAAGAGAATATGTTTGGGGGAGATTTAAGGGCATTACTGAACAGTTTATAGATTCCTTGCGAGACAAAAACACAAATGTAGGGTTCCTGTATAGTTATTCTTTTCATAATCAGAAATATATCATAGATGGACAGCAACGTTTTACCACGCTAGTTCTGATGCTATATTATGCCGCTCAAACGCAAAATAGGGATAATGATTTCCGGTCTTTACTAAAAGTGGATACCCCCAATTTATCGTTTACATATCGTGTAAGATCCAATACAGAGCAGTTCTTGAAAGACTTGTTTAATAGCGGATTGTATAAAAAAGAGGAAATCCAAAGAAGTAAATGGTATTATGATTTTTATAGTTCAGACATATCCATTTCATCTATGATTGATTTTTTGGATACCCTTAGCAAGGGGCATTTTAATTTGCCATACGAAGAAATTCTTAAAATTAGTTTTTGGTATTATCCGGTTGAAGAAACGTCTTTGGGAGAGGACTTATATATAACAATGAACAGCAGGGGTAGAATATTGGATAATGCCGAAAAGCTGAAGCCTTTGCTTTTCAAAAAAGCAAAGATAGGAAAAGAAAAAGATGAAAATTGGGGTAAAATATGGGATGACTGGGAAGATTTCTTTTACCAAAGGCTTGAAAACCGTGACATTGAGAATATCAATGTGGCAATGGAAAATTTCATCCGAATCGTTTGGGAATTGGAGACCTGTAGTGAACATAATTCTCTAAACCCTTCCGAAGCAATATTGGATTTGAATCTATTTATGATACAAAAATATTTTAATGCTTTGAGAGGGATACAAGATTCTACATTTTCAAACGAAATAGATAGACTTTTCAGAGAGAAAGCGAAAAAAAACGATTCAAACAAGAATGATGCAAATTTTATAATCCTTAAATCATTACTGTCTGGATATGTAAAATTCGCCAATCAAGAAAATACTATCCGCAATATTGAATTGAAGCGCATTTATGAAACAAGTTACAACAAGTTGCATCGCCGCAATTATGTAAAACATATTCCTATTCTAAAATTTCTCAAATCATACAGAGATGGATCAGAGTATAATTATTATAAAGCAATTTTAGTTGAACATAATGATTCTGATTGCTATTTTGATGAAGCGGATAAGAAGATTGTTAAAATAGTGTACGAATCAGTCCAAAGCAATTCATGCAAAATATCTGAATTGGAGGAATTCTTCTGGAAAACATGCAGTAGGACTGTCAGCAATCACAATATATGGGAAGGAAATTTGACCATTCTTATAGAATGGGCTTCCATTGATGGGAATTTTTGTTTTGATGAATTTAAAAAATATTCTGATTCCTTTGATGGTTTATTTACGGATTATTCGGGGCACGAAATTGATTTATTACGGCGCGCGTGGATAGTCGGCATGCCAGAATATGCTCCAGTTCAAGTCGGAAGCTATTACACCTTTGGATGGGAATGGAGTGATTGGAGAACATTCGTCACTCAAAATCCATCTGATTTCAAAAGCTTTATGGATTCTATACAAAGACTTATGAAAAGTGGATTTACCCAAGAAGAAGCCTTGTCTATATATATTAACAATGGGAAAGAAAAGGATTATATGGAGTTTGCAAAAGACAATTTTCTAATGGATTTCACGAAAAGGTCCGATACCTGTGATATCTATTTTGAATATAACAAAAAAGAATGGTGGATATGTACATCTGGTGGAAGAAGGAGGCATACAGGCTTTTTATCAGTGCATCATGCCTATATATTAAGAGCCTTTGGTGGCAATTACGAGAATTACAATAAAGATAAAATGAAGCCTCTCAATATTGGTGATTGGGGGGCGTGGTATTGGAGTACTTCTAATGAAAATTGTATTGCAGTGGAAAGCCAAAGGCTGAATCTTGTTATTGATATTGTATATGACGCCTCTAACAAAAGATGCGATTTGGTATTAAAATCGCGCAAAGATGAAGATGTCAGTAAGTATGCAAGCGGATATAGGAAAAAGGATGAAGGCAACGGATATTATTGTGAGTATTCATTTGATGATTTTTGCCCACAAAATATTGTAGATAAAGTTTTGGAGAAGATAAATGAAATTGAATCTATTGAAAAATTATAAGCGACATTTCCTATGATAAAAGAATGTATTGACGAATCAAAAATTCCGAATCTCACAGAATGGATAAATTATCTTTATAGACGATATATAATAGCATGAAAATAGTACATATTTCCGACACCCACAGTCAGCATCGGCGGCTCACCCAGCTACCCGATGCTGACATCCTTGTACATTCAGGGGATTTCACCATGAATGGAAGTGAGCAAGAAGCCATTGATTTTATGAACTGGTTTTGCGACCTCCCTTATTCCTACAAAATTTTTATCTGTGGCAATCACGATGCCTGCCTATATGGAGCCAAGATAGACGGGTTGGATAAGAATGTGTATTACCTATGCAATTCCGGCGTAACAATTGATGACGTTAATTTTTATGGCGTTCCCATGTTTATGGAAGATTGTATCTCTGAACGTCAGAGCCGTAACTATGCTGCCATACCTGCCGACACGGATGTATTGATGACCCATTGCCCACCCTATGGTATTCTTGATTTTGACGATGGGATAAAGTATGGTTCGACAGAACTTCTGGCGAGGGTGGAAGAAATAAAGCCTCGTTTGCATCTGTTTGGCCATATCCATAAACAGCATGGCGTAAAGAAAGATGGTTTAACTATTTTCTCAAATGGCGCGATCATGAATGGAGATTACACGAACTTCAACCTTCCGAACCTGATTGAAATCTAATGAAAGTATTGATTATTCAGAAAGGGGTATTTAAGGAAATGGCGGCGAAGTTCAGCCGCTTTTCCGAACTTTGCTTTTTAATTTGCTAACGAGTTGTTGGTAAAGACTAGAGCATGTTAGAGGTGAAAAACAGCCCTATTGGATGGCATCGCACATGACACTTCACGCGACACAATATACAATCAACCCTAATGCCATCGTATAAACGAACAAAAATATCACCAATACTTTCATCCAAAAGTCAGAGAACCAAACGCCTTCATTACGTCTGAGGATTTTGCGCATATTGGATTCATGTTCCGTTAACATTTTCGTCTGTTCGGAACGATGATTTTCCAATAGGGTTCTCCATGTCTCAATGGCTTGGTTTAAGAGTTGTTGAAGCTGGGCAAGATGTTCGGATTTTATAGTTGCCTTGAACCGCGTGTTTTGTTCCGCTTTTACAATAGTATTGCAAATGCCGTTGATAATATTATTGGAACTACTAATAGCTTTCTGCAAAACCATCGCAGCCTCACCCTCAGCTTTAATAGCATCCAGAAGATCTTGATGGATTTTCAATAGTGCCTCTTTTGCTTCACGGATCTCTGTGAGCCGCTTGTCTGCATCCTGCTTTTCAGCCTCTATCTCATGGCTGATTCCAGCCTTTTTCAACATATCATCAACGTTTATTGATGGAATGATTTTTGATTTTCCAATTCCCATGATTCTTGTCTTTTAATAGTTCGTTTATCTATGAAGTCCTTTTTTGCACTTGCACATACTGTTTGCCATTCTTGCACAGCGACGTGCCCATTCAAGTTCGTCCTCATCCTTGTCCCGTCCCCAGCTACTTGTGTCAGAACCGCCACCACCGCTTGATGCCGCCAGGCTTGTGGCTGCGTCTATATATCCGGCAAAGAGCAAAAGAGCCGTGTGCTGTATCTCTTCAATCTTAGCCAACGGATGTGCTTCCTCCAAAGAACAATTCTGCCGAATGATAGTATCAGCGGCTTCGGATATCTCGATATGGAAACTGTGATATTCGTCTGTCGCTATATCGTAATGCTTCATAACAGGCTGCGAAGCAGTCGAAGGTTGTATAGCAGGAGTCGTGTCTGTTGTCCGTATTTGTTGGGGAACAGGCTTTGTCGGCTCGGATTTCCTTTCCTGCAGATGTAGTTTTGCCCAAGTAGCCTCAATCTTTGATGGAGTCAGGTTTCGCCCGATACCCAACACGGATGATTTATAAATGGAGTTGCCACGCTTGATAGAATAGCCATAAATTCCACCACCGTCTTTTTCTTGTAGGTGCACTTTATAGCCCCGTTTCACCAGTTCCATTTCATACCTCTGCCAACTGAATTCGTCCATCATGCGGAGTATCTCCATGCAACTGTCTGAGATTTCTTGTCTGTAACGTATGCCTATTTCTTCAGATTGTACCCAGCCTCGTCTCTCGTTAATGATGTTGGCAGCCATGACAGCCCTTTCGCCAATCTTATGACTGTCATTGATTTTTCCGTCCATATCCACACGGTTGGCATCAATGTGCAGATGGAGAATGCCACTTTTAGAATCACGATGCAGGGCGACTATGTATTGCGAGCCTTTGAGGTTGGTCTGTTTTGAGGAAGCCCTCTTGGTCTTGCCGGATAGGTCAATAGAATCAAACACGCGGATGAACTCATTTGACAAACGTTCCCAATCGTCCATCGTCCAGTCCCGGCTTTCTTCCTCGGATGGGGAAATCTCTATTCTTATCACATTTCTGCCAAGCGGTCTGCCCTTATTGATGTTCTCTGCAAACTTTTTCTGCACGAGCATCATCCGTCCGTACATCGCTTCCGGCGAAATATCATCGGGTAAGAAGTTAGCTTTGACTATATCCGCTTTCTCCTTGTTGACGGAATATCTTATGGCATTTGCGCCATGCGATATGGTAGAAGCTTTTGCTATCATAACGGGTAAGGGAATTTATTCAGTAAGGTAATTTTCTATCTGGCTCCAACGATTGATAAGTTGAGTAGCGGCTCTCATCCATTGTTCTACAAATCGGGTATCGCTGAAATACATTGCCCGTTTGTCTGCTTGGATGGATTTCACGGCTGCTGCAATACGGATAAGGTCACCCCTTGCATCCGTCAGACTACACAGGGCTTTCACTTCGCGGTCAGACAACCGTTGCCGTGGATGTTGCCCCAAGGCGGTGCGGCGCACATAGTCGCTCATGGATAAACCACAGGTCTTGGCAAGCTCTGCCGCTTGGGTATATTCCTGTTCCGTCACCCTGGCTTCAAGCCGCAAGGTGCGCCTTGTGACTTTCTTCTCGTTTTCTTCATCAACTTCCTTGTCGGTATTCTTTTTCTTCTTCATGCTCTGTTATGTTATGGGTGAAACATCAATAAAAAGGGTCAGCACGGTGGGAGCTTGCGACTGCCGGAATATGCCTATGTGGTACAAATAAGCGAAGCGAATTTGTGCGACATAGGAACTTCTTGCAATACTGCATACAACAGCTTCGGACACACCAACTTTCTGATACGGCTATATCTGGTTGTCAGCCGGAATATCTCCGCCGAAATCTTCCGTTGCCGCAGTCTGTGGGAAAACTGAAACAGAAGGGAAAGAAGAGGGAGAAGGCTGTTTGCCTTCATCTGATATAGCAGGCATATCCTCCTTATCGTTTTGCCGGTCTTTCAGTCGGACATAAAAAGGATTGTCTATGCGGTTTCCGCTCCGCATCCATGCTGATATACATTTCAGTGTGTGGATACTTGTCCGGTTACTTTGCGTAGATACGACAATTCCCAACTGGTTCATCTTGTCAAGCACACGGGATATGGTCTTTTTGTCATAGCCCAACCTGCTGGCCAAATCCACTTCAGAAAGAACGGCTTGCCCCACTTGCAAGGTTGTGGAGAAACCTTTTATGGCATAATCGGTTTCTTTCAACACTGCCTCCTCAATAAGTCGGTGCAGAATCTTCATGCGGTCAATGCCGTATTTGCTTCCTGCCAGATACGCAAGCTGCTCTGACGAAAGCACTATACAATAATTCAAGTCTGTTTTCATCATCTGTCTGTTTGAAGATATTTTATAAATGGTACAGCCAAAAGAGAAAGTCAGCGGTGCATTTCATGTCCTCTCTCCGGCATATAATACTCCCTATCGTACGCAATATGGTCAAGTACGTCTTGCAGTCTGTCAAGCTGGCGACTATCCAATACACGGATGGCGGCAATAGTGATGTTCTGCGAAGCGATACGTCGATGTTCGCGGTTCCTCTCTGACATGCTGCCGTCCCCATCTGCATAGACGCTCCGCAGATAATCGTTCACAGCTTCGGTCTGTGCTTTGCTTGGATATGCCGCAGGGTAACGGTCTTGAATATACTCCACCATGTGGCTGACCGCGTTTGCCAGCAACGGTTCACGATTTTGTAGTTGTTTGATAAGTTCTTCCTTTCTCATGTTTTCAACTATTTTGTCCCATGTCCCAAGCATTTCTTATAACTTTCTCTTTTATTTGTTTTTTGTTTTCATCCTTTTTTTAGGGGAAAAGAGGGACAAAGGGACAGATATTCTTCTTTTCCCTTAGTTTGAGATTCAAAATGGCAGCTCCTGCTCACTTGGTAATGAAGTACAAACTTCTTCGTTTGGTGCGTCCACTCTCACCTACGGATGCTTTGTCCGTCCAGTCTTGTCGCAATAGGCAGGATGCAAACCCTTGACTTTTTCCTGATCACTCCGCTTCCAGTTAGGAATCATGGACATCAGGCGATTGATATATTGCGAAGTGTATTTGGCTGGATAGCGTCTGACCAAGTCATTTGGCATTTCCTCTATAATCTGTCGGGCGCAAACCATGTTGAGCTGAGTCATTGTTGAGTTTGGCTCCGAGTATGCCCCTTTTTGATAAGCCAGTCGGATAGGAATGGTCCAGCTTGCATATTGAATAACGTGAGTTCGGTATAAGAAAACGATTGAAAAAGTTGTGGAAATGAGATATTTTTAGTACCTTTATAGTTGACAATCAATAAGTTATATAAAAATATCCATTCCCATGACTGATGCAAATATAATAGAAATTTTCTGTATTC
>ENA-UAML01000058-UAML01000058.1-human-gut-metagenome-genome-assembly--contig:-NODE-58-length-50086-cov-10.261898_pt1 | contig 50086 bp, 52 predicted proteins | sample MGYA00244211_ERZ654495 | MGnify/ENA primary metagenome ERZ654495 (study PRJEB26926, sample SAMN06164685) | human gut metagenome | biome: ENVO:00009003; feature: ENVO:2100002; material: ENVO:00002003... | reverse complement strand
TCAATATTGACATCATTGATAAAAGCAGGCTTATTGCATAAGATTATTATACCGAGCTCACGTTAAATAATGTAGAAGTATCAAGCACTTACGTTTCAGTCGTTAATTTAATTTTTGGCAGGATGTGCTTTTCAGCCAGTTCCAGCAACGTATTGTATGGAATACTGTCCAGGCCGATTGCGGCGATGCCGGAATATACGTCCGTACCTTTCCGTATGACGTATTTGTATTCCTTTCCGCCCACTGTTGCCAGCAAGTGGTAATTTCCTTTATATGTTTCTTCAATCCTTATATCAGAAATGGCGTTCCCTTTGCCTGTAGCAATGGATATTCCACGCTTGAGCGGTGTCGCATAGCCCCAATCGGCCAAATGGCGGTTTATGCACGTTCCGACACGGTTCGCCCATTCATCCTTGACGCCGTATCTGTCGGCAAGCGTCTTGAAAGTCTTTAACGCTTCCACGACCTTGTTGATTATCGCCTCGGGACGGCGTATGCCGTTGTCGGAGGCGAACGAAAGGACATCCTGTTTCGTCATACCGCTTGTCTTACCTCCCATTGACATACAATGCCCTTCCTCAGGCAGGAAACCGCCACGGTTAAATATGAACGTCATGTCGTATGCTGGCGACAATCTCCAACGGCCTTGTCTGTCCATTATGAATGAGAAGTTCTTGTTGTGGTCGTCTGTATTGTTGGCGAGGATGTTGAACACCATACGGCGGAACACTTCTTCGGAGTCAGTTTCAGGCAAATCGAGCTTTCTGCACACCATGAGCAGTTCTTCATAGCTGTGAGCGCCTGGATATATGGCGGCAAGCGTCTGGACGTGCAGCTTTCCGTCGTCCTTTCGGTCGAAGCGTTTCGTAAGGAAGTGCTGGCAACCTTCAACTTCCAGCATCCTTGAGTCCGCCATGCTTATGCAGGAATCTACAGCCATACGGTAATACGCCATTTCAAGCTCAGCCGACGAACGGGCGTCGTCGCCGAATTTCAGGATGCAGTAGTCGAACCCGTCAAGTCCTGGCACCTGCCCCGAACGTATCTCTCCGGTAGCAGGGTTGACGGCAATGATGGCCTTCGGTTGGCGGCCACCTGCCGATGTTCCCACGGCAATGAGAGCCTGCATCGTCAGCGACTCGTTCGGCTGTATGCTTACTTCCTCGCGCTCTATAAATATCCTCTGTGCCAGGTCTATCAGTGACTTTACGTCAATCTTGCCGTCGGCAGCGTATCCCTCGCTTTCAGGCATGAATTCCAACGCGCCCATGCCGCGCCTGCCTATGAACGAGAGTTTTTCAAGAGGAGTGACACTTGCTGCCGTTATCTTATGCTGTTTGCGCCAATAGTCGAAGAGCCTGTTGCCCCAGTCGTCGGGCAAGGAGTCGGCTATGAACGGCGGCAGTTTCTGGTAGATGCGTTCCATGTCACCGTAGATGGGCATCCTGCTGCGCAGGTCGTGTATTGATGCCGTAAGCGGAGCCACGTCAAGGCCTTTTCGCAAGAAGTCGGGGTTGAACGTGAAATAAGACACGTTCCTGCGCCCGTCCCATGACAGGCGGCCTATCTCTTCGTCCCAAAGTATCACTTTCACCGTTTTGCTCATAGTTTCTTATGTCTTATGCGTTGCACTTTCTTCTCGTCGTCTCTGACGAGATATGGCGATTCGGGCAGTTCGGGCATGAAGTCGTTGATGGCGTTAATCCATCCCACGGCTTTTAGCAAGAGCAGGAACGTGCCAAGCGACAGGTTGTTGGCCGTGCCGCTTTCAAACTTGTATATTGTTACGGTTGACAGGCCGGTCTTTTCCGCAACCTCCTTTTGCGTAAGGTTGGCTCTCTGCCTATAATCCCTGAACCTTGTGCCGAGCAAATGCACCAGCTCCGGGACGGAATAGCTTTTCAAGTCCTCCATGATAACAATAATTATATTTATGCTTAACAGCTAAATATGGGTTTAATACTAATTCTATTTAGTGTTATTTGCAAAGATAAAGATTATTGCTGAAAATGCAATGAATATCGTCCAAAATTTTCATAAAAGCCTGTTTTTACGACAGTTCTTCTCCGTTAGCATTGCCATTTCCAAGTCCTAATCGCCTGCACAGCTCCGGGTCGCTCTTTATGCGTTCCATCTCGTCGTTGACGATGGCTTGCGCGTCGGCCTTTATGCGGTCGTAGTTGCGCCGGGTATGCCACAGTCAAAGAGGCTCTCAAAGAATTCCTTCTTGATATATCCCTGTCGGCGAACACTTTTCCGTAAAGCTCTTTAACAATATGAAAGCTATTATGCAGAGGTGTGGGATAACGTACAAAGGCATAATTCACTTTTGATTTTTCAAGATGAACTTTTCAATATCCGAAAATATACGCGAGTTCAGGATAAAAAACATTATAAAGCTGCCTGTTGTGCGGATTTTCGGACAGTCAAATCCGTCAGAAATGCCTTCTGATATCAGTATGCCTTCGATTTCTTACAGATTGTTGATTCTTTCAAGCAGGAAATCCTCGATGTTAATATATTGCACGCCTTTATCGTCAATCCATGGCAACACGTTATCGTTTACAACAACGATTTTTGCAAATGAGTCATCAATTCTGTTGAGCGAATTGACTTCCTGTTGCCGCTTCTCTTCATTGGAAACCGTCAGGGCGGATTGTATGTAATAACGTTTGTCTGCCAAATTTACCACAAAATCCACTTCAAGCTGCGAACGTTTGTTCTTTCCTTCTAAAGAATAGTTGTACTCGACAATTCCCACGTCCACATTGAATCCGCGTGCCTTGAGTTCATTGTAAATGATGTTTTCCATGATATGGTTCTCTTCCTGCTGGCGGAAATTAAGCAGGGCGTTGCGCAAGCCTATGTCCGTGAAGTAATATTTAAGCGGCGAATCAATGTATGAACGGCCTTTTATGTCGTAACGATATGCCTTGTTCAAAATATAAGCGTCAATAAAACAGTCAAGATAGTTTGAAATCGTATCGCTTTTTATTTTCACCCCCTTAACGGACTGGAATGTGTTTGCCAAACGTGTCGGATTGGTCAGTGAGCCCACGGCTGAAGCCACAACATTGAGCAATTCGTCAAGGGTTTCAGCATTTGCACGAAGCCTGTTACGTTCAATTACATCTTTTATATAAGTGAGTCTGAAAAGGTCTTGCAGATAGCTGGACTTTCCCTCATGGGTAGGTTTCTGCAAGACCAAAGGCATTCCACCGTAAGCGATGAACTCACGCCATGCAAAGCGTTTCTCTTTTGGATAAGCTGGATAAAACTCATCGTAAGTCAACGGGGTGATGTGTATCTCCTGTCCCCTGTCACGGAAGGCGGTAGCCACATCAGAAGACAGCATCTTTGAGTTACTGCCCGTCACATACACATCTACATTTGGCAGGCTTTTCAAACCTAACAGCACGTCAACAAAGGTGATTTTTGCGCCGGAACCTTTGGGAAGATAAGGATTTTCTATCGACTCAACCATTTGTATCTCATCAAGAAGGATATAATAGTCCTTTGAAGTATCGCACACTATTTTGCGAAGATACTCGCCTAACTCCAAGGGATTCCTGTAACGTGCGTTCATGTCGTTGTCAAGTTCGACAATTATAATCTGGTCGGCAGGTACTCCGTCTTGAATAAGATAGTCACGATAGAGCACCCCTAACAAATAGGATTTACCGCATCGTCTGATACCTGTTATGATTTTTATCTGTCCGTTTTTACGGCTGTCTATCAATTTTTGAAGGTTTCTTTTTCGTTCTATTCTCATTTGTCTAACGGAAATATTTGCGGATATACGAGTTTTTACCCTGCAAAGATAGCAAAGTTTCTCCATTTATCCATAAGGATGTTGCTAATTAAGCGGATTTTTTTGCGTATATCCGCATTTTACCCACCCTTAAACTTGACATGCATTGTTGCAATCCTTCTGGTTTGGCCATCAAGTAAAAGAACCTCATGGGATTCGTTTGATTATTTGCAATGATAGTGATTGTTGGTTAAACAGTAATGGGTGACATTCAAATTTTTCATAAGAGCCTATTTTTATGACTGTTCTTCCTTGTCAACGCTTTCATTTCCAAGTCCCAATCGCCTGCACAACTCCGGGTTGCTTTTGATACGTTCCATCTCGTCGTTGACGATGGCCTGCGCGTCGGCCTTTATACGGTCGTAGTTGCGCTGGATTTGCTGCGCCATTACGTCGTTGCCGTCCTTGTCCTTGAACTCGTTGATTACCGGAATTTTCATGTAGGCACGTTCCTCCGCGCCGACCTTGGCGTGGTCTACCACGATTTCTGCGTGGAAAATCTTTTGGCTTATCTTTTCGCCTATGTTGTCGGAAACGGCACCTACGAACGTGCCTTGCGACAGGTTGGATATTTTCGAGGCAGGTATTAGCTGGTCGAGCTGGGTGTTTATCGAGGTCGACACGTCCTGCCTGTTTATCGAGACGGACTGGCGCTGTTGCAGGATTTTGCCGAAACGCTCGGAGAGGGTTTTCGCAGTCTCGCCCACCACCTGGCCGCTGAAGATGTTTCCGACGGTGTTCTGTATTACCTTCGACTCCTTTTCGCCGTAATCGCGGTTGAGTTGTGAAAAGTCCTGGAAGCCGAGGCACACAGCCACCTTGTTGCTTCGCGCCGTAGCGATGAGATTGTCGAGGCCGCGGAAGTATATTGTCGGCAACTCGTCGATTATTATCGCGCTCTTCAACCTTCCCTTCTTGTTCACGAGCTTCACTATCCGCGAGTTGTAAAGGCCGAGCGCGGCGGAATAGATGTTCTGCCTGTCGGGATTGTTGCCGACGCAAAGTATCTTCGGTTCCTGTGGATTGTTGATGTCGAGCGAGAAGTCGTCACCCGTCATCACCCAGTAAAGCTGTGGTGAAATCATGCGCGTCAAGGGGATTTTCGCCGATGCTATTTGGCCCTGCAACTGGTCTTGCGCCCCGCCTTTCCATGCGTCCATGAATGGCGATAGGTAGTTCTCAAGTTCGGGATACGACGTGAGGATGACGAACAGGTCGGCATACGGCTTGTTGAGCAGCTCCACGGCGTGCGGAAAGGTGCAGTATATGCCGCCCTTGTATATTTTGAGGTACCAAATTATAGCCGCCAACAGGATAATCGGCGACTCAACGAAGAAGTCGCCCTGCTTTTCAATCCACGTGCGGTTGAGGTTGAGCATTATGGTGTAGCTCGCCTCGTAAGCGTCGGATATGTCTGTCATGAAGTCGGGATTGATGGGGTTGCAGCGGTGCGAGCGGCGCGGGTCGTCAAAGTTGATGACGTAGAACTTCGGCGCTGTGGCGTACTTGTCCATGTTGCGCAGCAGCGTGTTGTAGGCTATGACGGACAGGTCGTCGAACTTGTAGTCGTAGATGTACGCGCTGTAACCCTTTGAAATCATCTGGCGGATGTAGTTGTTCACCACGGCGTATGACTTGCCCGAGCCGGGCGTGCCCAATACAATGGTTGCGCGGAAGGGGTTTACCACGTTTATCCATCCGTCGTTCACCCTGCCGCCGTACATGAAGCAAGTGGGCAGGTTGACGGAATACTCGTTCTCCATGAGGCGCGTTTCCTGCATGAAGCTCTCGTTTTCGGTGTTGAACACGTCCTTCATCAGGCCGTGCCTGAACAGGCGGCTCATCCACAGTCCGGCCATAAGCAGGGCGAGATAGCCGCATGTCAGGGTGGAAACATACAGTGCCGTGACCGCCGCGTGCGGCAGGCGCAGGTCGAGCAGCCACCAGTTGAAGAAGAACAACGCCGTGCCGACTGACATCGCGGCGAGTATCTTGCGCCACGTTATACCATCGCCCTTCACGCCGGTTGTGCCCATGCATGATATGGCGAGCAGCAGCACGGCTGCCAGCTTGCTCCACAACGTGTTGCCGAAAATGCCGGTGGTGCGGTTGAAGTTAAGTATTATGCGGTCGATTACGTCGATGTCAAGGCTCCATTCCCTCATGCTTTCGTGGCAGAACACGTAGACGTGCACCACCATAATAAGAATGCTCACAGCGCGGCCGAACTCCATTATCTTGGCCAGCGCCCTCAAGTCGTCTTCCTGTTGCATACGTTTTCCTTGTTTTGTGGAAGTCCGTCACGTTGCGACAGACCTCCGATTCGTCTTTCTTTCATTGATATTTGTCCGTCTATACGGCATTGATTTTTGCCATGCCGGTAACATTCTTATTTTCAACACTTTACCTTGCACGTTCCAAAAGGTGCCCTTTCGGCTTCCAAAAGACTACTTTTTACGTTGCGATTTGCCGTGTTTTGCAGTCCAATATGCCGCCTTTTGCAAAACAGTGGATTTTGATACGGTTTACAGTCGGCAGTATCTTATATTCCGCGCGACCTGTGCTTGCCTGGCTTTTTCTTGCGGTTCATGCGCCGGCGGAATGCCTCTTCCTCGTAGTCAGTTGCCGGGTTTGCCTCAAATTGCAACGCTCCTGCGGCCTGTTCGATAATGTTTCCGTCAATGTTCCGCTCTTGCCGTCCTTGCCAATCCTTTGCAAAGACATCCGTTCCAACGTCCATGCCTTTGCCGTTCTCCCACGATTTGAACAGTCTGTCGAACACATTGGCGGAGTATTCCTTGCCGAGGCGTGAGCCGTTGAACGCCTCGCGCCTGCCGTGGTCGATGAAAGTCACGCCATAGATGCGCCCGTCCTCGTTCTCGCGGAACACTACGCCGACGCCTTGCGCGGCAAGCATTGCCGTGAACTCGCCGCGCGAACGTGCGCTGCTCATCGCCTCCTCAACTTGCTTTTTAATGGCAGGTTGCCACTTGCCGGCCTTGAAGTCCGCCGTGTGCCGCTGCATCTGTTTCTTCAGTCCCTCGTCGCCGAAGCGCTTGCCGAAGCGCGAGCTTTTATAAGTTGCGCCCACAGGCTTGCCCGTATCGTCGGTGGCAGTATAGACAACGCCCACGTATGGCCGCCCGTCATACTCGCCCTTAACCTGCCTCGCCTCGACGTTCAACGTGGAAAGCACCGCGCTGTATTCACCGAACGACCGGAAACGGAAACTTTCAAGGACGGCTTTCAACGTGTTTGCGACCTGGTGGCGCACGTCGCCTTCCGACACGTTGACCTTCTTCAGTTCCGTTTTCGGACTGTCGTGCAGCTCCGCTCCGTTGCGCAGTCCGAACGTCCGTTCTATATCGCGGCAGGCGGCCATCGAGCGGCGGTGCTCGTAGCGGTCGCTTATTTTCCTGCCTTCGCCGTCAACGCAGACGCTCACTATGTGAATGTGCGCGTTGTGCGAGTCGCCGTGCTTGAATGCGATGTAAGGTTGTCCGCCGTAGCCCATCATCTCCATGTACCTTGCCGCAAGCTCTTCAAGCTGTCCGTCGGTGAGCCTGTCCTCGGGCGCGGGGCTTATCGCTATGTGCAGCACCGGCTTCTTCGTGTTGCGGTTTGCCGAAAGATGGTCGTCGAACGAGAGCAACGCAAGGCGGATGTCCGCGCTTGGCTGTCCGAGGCGGTCGGAAACAATGCGGTTGCCCGACAGTATTTCGGCTACGCCTCTTTCCACTTTATTATAATTATAAACGAGCGCACCGTAAAGGCTTGAGCCGCGGTTTATCTTTGCAACCATTTCCGTTCGTATTCCTGCGTGAGTGCGACAATCTTCTTGCATAACAGCATAAGTTCGAGGCTGCACTTTTCAAGGCGGTAAAGCAGCGCCCGGGCACGCTTCTCGTCGAAGTTCTTTTTCACGGCCTTCACAGTCTGGTTGTAGTTGTTGCCCACGGCTTGGAACTGCTTGTAAAAGTCGGTCAGGCGGACGTAGTAGTCAAGCGTGGCCTTGTCCGTCTTGACGACCCTCAGCGTTCCCCCGAACAGCGACTTCTTTATGAGCAGCGTGCGGTCGCGCGCCTCCGTTTCGGTCATCATTCTGTCGAACTTTTCCTTTTCCTCAGCGTTTAGGCGGAAGCTAAGCTTGCAGCCGCCGTCTTTGGTTTTCCGTTTTCTTGCGTTCATGTTCCCTTTGTCTTTTTCCATACGTCTTGTTTTGTGGTTTGTGTTTCTTCTTTCCTTGGCGGCGACTTTGGAGCGTGCCCGCCCGACCGCGAGGGAGGGGCAAAGCGTTTTCGTCGGACGGAAGCCATGACGTCGGACGAAAACACAACTTGCTCTGTTCTTGTGGACAGAAAATCCTTCCTGCCGTCGGATTGCCGTGCGGAGCGTGCGACGTGCGGTGTTCCGGCGGAGACTTTACCGTCGGCCGTCCCGGTTTTGCAAAGTTATGGGCTTCCGCACTTACACGGTATAGCCTGCCACGTGACGTCTTGCGACATTTTACGACACGTACCGCCAAACGGTTTCTTAGGTATTGCGCAGTATGCAAAGTTGCCTATTTTTGCACTGACGCATTGATGCAAGCATTGCATTGCGTCACGCAATGTATTGAAGCAATGCAGCATATAATGCAATGGTGCAAGGCGTCACCTGATGCAACGACGCAATACGTCACGTTTTGCAATGGCCTGATGCGTCCTGCGATGCAATGAAGCGATGTATGGTATGTTGCAATGCGGCACGGAATGTAACGATGCAAACATAAACGACGATTATGAAGAAAGAACCTGTATTCGTTGCCTTGGGCAACCAGAAAGGAGGAGTGGGCAAGTCAACGCTGACGATACTCCTCGCAAGTTATTTCCATTACGTGAAAGGTTTGGATGTCCTCGTGGTGGACTGTGACTATCCGCAGCACAGCGTCCGCGACATCCGCGACTGGGACATCAAGACGGTAGAGAAGGACGGGGCGTTGCAGCAACGCCTCGTAAGCCAGTTCGGCGACAGCGGAAGGAAAGCATACACTGTGCTTACGGCCAAGCCGGAGGAGGCAAAGCTGGCGGCATACGGCTTCATCGACCGCTCCGGCCGGTGTTACGATGTTGTTTTCGTAGACCTGCCCGGCACTGTGAACGCCACGGGAGTGTTCAGTTCCATCGTGAACATGGACCGCCTTATAGTGCCCGTCACGCAGAACCGCATGGTGATGCAGAGCAGCATGAGCTTTGTGTTGGCCGTCCGCGAACTGCTTGGGCGCAAACCCGAGTTTCCGTTGCGTGACGTCCGCCTGCTCTGGAACTGCATGGACCGCCGCGCGTCGAAGGAGCTTTACAACGCTTACAGTGAGATTTTGGGGCATTTGAAAATCCCCGTATTCAGAACGGTGCTGCCGAAGGCCGAGCGCTTCAACAAGGGGATATGCCGTGACGGACGGGTGTTCCGCAGCACTCTGTTCGCCCCGTCGCCATCATTGCTTAAGGACAGCAACATCGACTTGCTGGCCGACGAGATGCTCGGAACGCTTAACCTTGAAAGACAATGACTATGGCTGACGGCAAAAGGAAAATATACAATGTTGATGAGGACGTGTTTCGGCGTGTCGTCGCGGGCGACACGTCGGCCTTGAACGAGCTTGACGGGAAGGCGGATGAAAAGAAAGGAAACACGGCAAGGCAGCAAAAGGACGACAAACTCGGCATAGGACAGGATGATTACCGTGAACGTTTTTTGACGGGAAGGATTACCGGCACGCGGCGGCAGACGTACATCCACGACTCGCTTTACCGCGCCATAGCCGGCATACTGCCGGTCATCGCCCCGGAAATGTCGGTGCCGACGTTCGTGAACAACGTGCTTTCCGACCATCTTGAACGCTACGGCGAGACGATAAACAAGATGTATAACGAAACCGCTTCAAAAAGACAACTGCAATGGAGGAAATAGTTTACGTGTCGGTACGCTTGCTTTGCGCAGCGTATATATTAAGAAAGGTGTGGGGCTTCAAGGCAGAAGTCCGCCAAGTCTGCGACCTGTTTTGCGGCAACGCAAGGCGGATGGCAAGCGACAAGGAGGAGAGTTTGCCGCAAGTATACGCCGACGTCATTGGCGGAACGAAGTTTGTCTATTTGGACGAAGACGCTGGTTCGGCGGCAACGCCGTATATGTGCCAGCCTCTTGAAAGCGACTTTATCGGCGAGGACAATCATGTAATTGAAGTTGACGATGTTGAGTGCAACCTTCCGTTGGAGGAAATGAAGCTCTTGAAAGAGGAACAGGAACGGCTTGATGCGGACTCTCCCGAAGTGGAGACAATAAACGAGGCCGTCACGCAGGCCGACCTTGAGAACATTGGCGATGTGCTGTTCCGCATCGATGGCGCAGCCGCTGACGAGGAAAAGTCGCTCCGCGCCGCCAAGACATTGTACGCCATAAGGGAGACTGAGATGTTCACCGTCATCTCATCGCAAGTTGAGAACAAGGACTTCATCACCGAGCTTATGGACAAGTACCTTGACGAGGACGGCAACCCGCTGCCGACAGACGGGAAAGGAACAGAAAAAGTCGTTGCGGATAAAGACTGGAGGGCATTGCTGTAAAATGCGGATAAATCAGGAAAGACTTTGTTTTTATGGAAACTTATTTATAACTTTACGGCATAAAAACAAAGCCGGAAGAGTGAATATGGATTTTTATAGAATCCTTGCTTGAAAAGTCAAGCAATACGAAGCGGTGTTTCAACGGAAAACAAATAATTATGGCAAAGATGAATTTAACTCCACTTAGCGCAGTGGTGGACGATGTATGGGGCAAAAAAGGCACTCCCAAAAGGGATGCTATGGAAGCCCTGCTAAAAGAAGACCTCCATGCTTATTATACCAAGGAAGCCATCATGTCTGAACGGTTAAGGAAAAACATCATTTAAGAAGATTTGAGTGCTATAATATAAGGAGCGGACGAACTAAGTTCGCTCCTTATATTTTCATTTTTGGATAATTAGTCTTGGGAAACCAGTCAATCCGTTTTTTCGGTACATAAATAATTCCGTAGTTTCATTATTTGCCTGTACAAGCCACAAACTTTTACATACTTGTTACCAGCCTTTTCACATAACTTTTATATGCCGTGGCCAAACAAGAGATTTTTTCTTGCCTTACTTAAAGTCTTGATACTACGTTTTAACCGAATTACGTTTAACAATAATTAAGTTTTCGGCAGTTTGGCGTTAAATCGTTCGGTAATTTGGCATAGTTCATACGGTGCTCCGACATTTCATGCCATGTGCAGCCACGTCCGGCCACGGACTTTTTGCAAGGAAACATCCTTCATATCTTTGCCGCCGAGTTAAAGAAAAACGATGTTTCACCAAAAAGACCTGACAATGAGAAAAAGATTTCTATTGGCATTTTTCGGAGCGTCGGCAGCCGTTGCGGCTTCCGCCCAAGGCCAGGGGTTGGCCGGCATAAACGAAGCAACCAGCCTCATGACCTCGTACTTCGACCCGGCAACGAAGCTGTGCTACGCCATAGGCGCGGTGCTCGGCCTTGTAGGCGGCATAAAGACTTACAGCAAGTTTTCCAGCGGCGACCCCGACACGTCCAAGACAGCCGCCTCGTGGTTTTTCGCCTGCATCTTCCTGATCGTTGCGGCGACAATCCTCCGTTCCTTCTTCCTTTGAGCCTATGGAGTACACCGTAAACAAGGGAGCCGGCAAGGGCGTGGAGTTCAAGGGGCTTACCACGATGTACCTGTTCGTCCTTGCCGTCGGACTCGCAGCCGTACTTCTGTCCGTCATCCTGCTGTACTTCATCGGCGCGTCGCCGTGGGCGTGCGTGGCATACGGCTTGATTGCAGGAAGTGCGTTTGCATGGGTCGTGTTCCGCATGAACGCGAGGTTCGGCGAGTACGGCCTCGTTAAACGGCTGGCACGGCACCGCCGTCCGCGCCGCCTCATAAACCGCAACAGGGTGTGCCGTATGCTCCCGGAAAGGAGAAAGGCATGAGAAGCGTCATCAAGGCCGACACGCTGGAGGGCAAGTTTCCGTTGCTCGCCTTCGAGCACGGCTGCATCGTCAGCAAGGACGCCGACATCACCGTGGCCTTCGAGGTGGAACTGCCGGAGATTTTCACCGTCACTTCGGAAGAGTACGAGGCTGTACACTCCTCGTGGGTGAAGGCGATAAAAGTCCTGCCGGAACATTCCGTGGTATGCAAGCAGGACTGGTTCACCAAGGAGGCGTACCGGGCCGACTACGGCAAGGACGGTTTCCTGTCGAAGAGTTACGAGCGCCACTTCAACGAACGCCCTTACCTCAACCACCGTTGCTACCTCTTCCTGACGAAGACGACAAGGGAGGGCAACCGCGGAAAGAGCGATTTCAGTACGCTATGCCGCAGCCGCATCCTGCCGAAGGAAGTCACCGACAAGGAGACGGCGGCGCGTTTCATCGAGGCAGTGGAACAGTTTGAGCGTATCGTGAACGACTCCGGGCGCGTCTCGTTGCGCAGGCTCGGAAAGGAGGAAATAGTCGGTACGGCCGAACGTCAGGGGATAATAGAACGCTACCTGTCCCTGGCAGGCGAAAGGGATACCACTGTGCTTGAGGACATCCGCCTCGACCCGGCCGCCATGCGCGTCGGTGACAAGCACATATGCCTGTACACCATGTCGTCGGCAGACGTCCTGCCAGGCACGGTGGCCACCGACATGCAATACGGACGGATGTCAACCGACCGCAGCGACTGCCGTCTGTCGTTCGCCGCGCCTGTCGGTCTCCTGCTTTCCTGCAACCACGTCTATTCCCAGTACGTATTCATCGACGATGCGAGGGAGACGCTGCAGGCGATGGAACGTACGTCACGCAACCTGCTGTCGCTTTCGCGCTACAGCCGCGCTAACGCCGTGAACCGAGAATGGACGGAGATGTTCCTCGACGAGGCCCACACAAAAGGCTTCATGCCCGTGCGCTGCCACTGCAACGTGATGGCGTGGGCGGAGGACGAGGCGGAGCTTCGCACGGCGGGCAACGACACCGCGGGGCAGCTCGCGCAGATGGGATGCACGCCGAGGCACAACACCGTCGACTGCCCCACGCTCTTCTGGGCGGGCATACCCGGCAACGCCGCCGACTTCCCTGCGGAGGAGAGCTTCCACACGTTCTTGGAGCAGGCCGTCTGCCTGTTCACGGCCGAGACGAACTACCGCAGCTCGCCCAGCCCGTTCGGCATACGCCTGTCCGACCGCCGCAGTGGAGTGCCGGTGCACGTTGACATCAGCGACGAGCCGATGCGGCGCGGCATAACCACCAACCGCAACAAGTTCGTACTCGGCCCGTCCGGCAGCGGCAAGTCGTTCTTCACCAACCACCTCGTGCGCAACTACTACGAGCAGGGCGCGCACGTGCTGCTCGTGGACACGGGCAACAGCTACCAGGGGCTTTGCAGCCTGATAAACGCGAGGACGCACGGCGAGGACGGCATATACGTGACCTACAAGGAGGACGACCCGGTTTCGTTCAACCCCTTCTACACCGACACCGGCGAGTTCGACGTGGAAAAGCGCGAGAGCATAAAGACGTTGATACTGACTTTATGGAAACGAGAGGACGAGCCGCCGAGACGTTCGGAGGAAGTCGCATTGTCAGGGGCGGTGAACGCTTACATCCGCAGGATAACGGAAAACTCGCAGACTGGCGACTTCAACGGTTTCTACGAGTTCGTGCGCGATGAGTACAGGGACGTGATAAGGAAAAAGAACGTGCGCGAGAAGGACTTTGACATTGACGGCTTCCTCAACGTCCTCGAACCTTTCTATCGTGGCGGCGACTACGACTTCCTGCTAAACTCCGACAAGGGACTGGACCTCTCGTCAAAGCGCTTCGTCGTCTTCGAGCTTGACAACATCTCGAACAACAAGGTGCTGCTGCCCGTCGTGACGCTCGTCATAATGGAGACGTTCATCGCCAAGATGCGCCGCCTGAAGGGAGTGCGCAAGATGATACTCATAGAGGAGTGCTGGAAGGCCCTCATGTCGGCCAACATGAGCGGTTACATACTCTACCTGTTCAAGACCGTGCGCAAGTATTTCGGCGAGGCCGTGGTGGTGACGCAGGAGGTTGACGACATCATATCGTCGCCGATAGTCAAGGAGGCCATCATCAACAACTCCGACTGCAAGATACTCCTTGACCAGAGGAAATACCTCAACAAGTTCTCCAACATACAGAAGTTGCTCGGGCTTAGCGACAAGGAGAAGGACCAGATACTCTCGATCAATCAGGCCAACCGTCCCGGCGCACCCTACCGCGAGGTGTGGATAGGACTCGGCGGCACGCATTCGGCCGTCTACGCCACTGAGGTGAGCGACGAGGAATATTTGGTCTACACGACGGAGGAAACGGAAAAGACGGAGCTTATGCGCCTCGCCGGCGAACTCGGCGGCGACATCGAACAGGCCGTCAGGCGGCTGGCCGCACAAAGGCGCGAGGCCAAACGAAAATTCAACGGCAGATGAAACCAAAAACAAAGGAAAAATGAAAAGACAAGCAAAGACTATGAAAAGAAAACGGTTCAAGGCGGCTTTTGCCATAGCAGTTGCGGCATTGGCGCTACAAGGCTGTACGGCCGGGTCGCAAACGGACATGGAAAGACTGTGCGGATATTGGGTAAGCACGGAAGGCAAGCCCGATGTTGTTATCCGCAATGACGGCGGCATATACAAGGTGACGCTTATGTCGAAGGGCGGAAAACAACGCAGGCTGAAGCCGCAGACGTTCGTACTCATGGAGGACGGCGGCAACCTGTTCATCGACACGGGCTACCGCATTGGCGTGTCGTACGACGAAAGGACGGACGTTCTGACGTTCCCGCCATACGGCGACTATAAGAGGAAGGGGGCTGTGCAATGAGGAAAAGGTTTCTTTTACTGGCCGCCGCTGCGACGTTCTGCCTCGCACAGGCAAGCGCGCAATGGGTCGTGTCCGACCCCGGCAACCTCGCGCAGGGCATAATAAATATGTCCGACAACATCGCCCACACGTCGAAGACCGCCGTGAACACGGCGCAGAACTTCGCCGAGACGGTGAAGATTTACGAGCAGGCCAAGCGTTACTACGACGCCCTGAAGAGCGTCAACAACCTCGTCCGCGACGCACGCAAGGTGCAGGAGGTGCTGCTCATGATCGGCGAGGTGTCCGAAATATACGTGACAAACTTCCGCAAGATGCTCGGCGACGCCAGTTTTTCCGCCAGGGAGCTTGACGTAATAGCCACGGGCTACGCCAAGCTGATGCAGGAGAGCAACGGCGTGCTGCAGGACTTGAGGCAGGTAATTAACGTCAGTACGTTATCCATGACCGACAAGGACCGCATGGACGTGGTGGACGCCTGCCACCGCAGTATGCGCCGCTACCGCAACCTCGTGGGTTATTATACGAACAAGAACATCGCCGTGAGCTTCCTGCGCGCGAGGAAGAAAGCCGACACCGACCGCGTGATGGCCCTTTACGGCGACGCGGCGTCAAGATACTGGTAGCCTATGGAACTGATGCTTGCAATAGACTTCACAAACCTCCACACCGTGCTGGAGGGCTTGTACGACGAGATGATGCCGCTCTGCGAGGACATGCTCGGCATCGGCAAGGGGCTTGCCGGCCTCGGCGCGCTGTTCTACGTCGCGTCGAGGGTGTGGCAGTCGCTGGCGAGGGCGGAGCCGATAGACGTCTACCCGCTGCTGCGCCCCTTCGCCATAGGCATCTGCATACTGCTGTTCCCGACGCTTGTGCTGGGCACGCTCAACGAGGGGCTCGGCCTGATAGTCCAAGGCACGCATAGCATGGTGGAGGAACAGACCCTCGACATGGAGCGTTACCGCGCGCAGAAGGACGAGCTGGAGCGCGAGGCCATGATGCGGAGCCCCGAGACGGCCTTCCTCGTGAGCGACGAGGAGTTCGACCGGCAGCTTGACGAGCTTGGATGGACTCCAGGAGACATGGCGACGAGGCTCGGAATGTACGTCGAAGTGGGGATGTACAACATGGAGAAGAAAATCCGCGACGCCTTCCGCAGCCTGCTTGAGCTGCTATTTGCGGCCGCCTCGCTGCTCATAGACACCGTGAGGACGTTCTTCCTCGTCGTGCTGTCAATCCTCGGGCCGCTGGCCTTCGCCTTCAGCGTTTGGGACGGTTTCCAGTCGACACTCACCCAATGGTTCGCTCGCTACATCTCCGTCTATCTGTGGCTGCCCGTGAGCGACCTGTTCAGCTGTATGCTCGCGAAAATACAGGTGCTTATGTTGCAAAATGACATTGCCGAGCTGCAGAGCAACCCGGAGTATTCAATCGACAATTCGAACAGCGTGTACATCGTGTTCATGCTTATCGGCATAATCGGCTACTTCACCGTCCCGACCGTGGCAAACTGGATAGTGCAGGCCGGAGGAGCCGGCAACTACAGCCGCAACATCAACCGCAGCGCCGTCAAGGGCGGAGGACTTGTCGCCGGAAGCGCGGGCTCGCTGCTCGGCAACGTCGGCGGTAGGCTGCGCGGGAAATAATGCAAACAAGAAACATGAATGAACGAAAGACAATGGAATTCAAGTCACTTACAAACATCGAGAGCGGCTTCCGCCGCATCAGGATCATGCTCGTGGCTTTCGTATGCTGCTGCACGTTGGTTACGGGCTTTGCCCTCTGGGGCGCGTTCCGCTTCGCCGAGAAGCAGCGCGAGAAAATCTACGTGCTCGACGGAGGCAAGTCGCTCATGCTCGCACTGTCGCAAGACCTCTCGCAGAACCGTCCCGCCGAGGCGCGCGAGCACGTCAGGCGCTTCCACGAGCTGTTCTTCGGCTTGTCGCCGCAGAAGGAGGCCATCGAGGCGAACGTCAACCGCGCACTGCTCCTTGCGGACAAGAGCGCGTACCACTACTACGCCGACTTCGCCGAGAAGGGCTACTACAACCGCGTAATATCAGGCAACGTCAACCAGGCGGTGCGCGTGGACAGCGTGGTGTGCGACTTCTCGCGCCATCCCTACAAGGCCGTGACATACGCGCGGCTCATAATCATACGCCAGAGCAACGTTACCGAACGCTCGCTCGTGACGAGCTGTTCGCTGCGCAACACGCAGCGCTCCGACGGCAACCCGAACGGCTTTATAATCGAACATCTGGCGATACTTGAGAACAAGGACATAATGACAACGGAAAGATGAAACTGATAATCACATTTGCGAGAAAACTAAGATGCGGCCTGTGGCTGCGCTGCCGGCGGCTGACGCCGAGGCAGAGGCTGGCTGCGGTGCTGGCTTTCAGCGTGCCGTTCTTGGCCTGTTGCGTCTACGTCACGATATCTGCGCTGGTGGATTTCGGCAAGAACGGCGGAGAAAAGATGAGGATAAGGCACATCGAACCTGTGAAGATAAATTACGGAAAGACTAACGGAAAATACATCGAATTTTACGGAAATGGACATAATGAAGATGGCGGAACGCCTAAAGGCAAAACCGCGGATTGACGGTAACGCGCCCGAAAGGCGCAGGCGCGGACTTTCCAAATGGGTAGTATATCCGCTCATGGCGCTGCTGTTTGCCGGAAGCCTGTGGCTGATTTTCCGCCCGTCTGAAGACGGAACGGAAGCCGGAGGCGGAAGCGGAGGCTTCAACACCGAAATGCCTTCGCCCGAAAGTAAGGGACTGCCGCGCAGCAAGGTTGACGCTTACCGTGACGGAGAGATGGCGGAGAAGGCCGAACGGCGCAAAGGCTCGCTGATAGAGATAGCGGAAATGCTCGACACGGATACAACAGGAAAGGCAACTTTGCCGGACGTTCCGCTGACGGGCAAACCTGCTGCGGAAAATGAAAACGAGGAAGGCACTCCGCAGTCATCCGTTGCGGCGTATCAGGACATGAACAGAACACTGGCCGGTTTTTACTCGTCTGCGGAAGTGTCGCAGGACGATGAGGTATCACGCAGGATAGCGGAGATAGAACGGCGGCTGGACAGCGAGCCTGAAAAGGAAAGTTCCTTTGACGAGAAGGTCGCCCTTATGGAGAAGTCGTACGAACTGGCGGCCCGTTTTGGCGGTAATGCTACGCCAAAGACTGATATTCCTGTCCAAATGGAAAAAGAACCGAAAGCCGAGCCGGTTAAGGCTGAACGGCCACGTGTGGTGTCGCGGCTCGGACAAAAGGACGATGCTGACAGCATTGTTGAAGACCGCTTCAACACCGCAGTCGGAACGCATGAGACCGTGGAAAAGAACACCATTGCGGCGTGCGTACACGGCACGCAGACTGTTACCGACGGACAGGCGTTGCGCTTAAGGCTGCTCGAACCGATGCGCGTAGGCGACCGCCTCATTCCGAAAGGAACGGTGATAACAGGCTTGACGCGCCTTCAGGGCGAGCGCATGGAGGTGGAAATAGAGGCCGTAAGCCACAACGGTAGCGTGCTGCCCGTGGAGCTTGAGGTGTATTCCACTGACGGACAGAAAGGCATACTCGTGCCCAACTCGCTTGAAAACGACGCGGCGAGGGAGATTGCCGCAGGCATGGGCGGTGCCGTGGAAAGCTGCATAAGCATATCCACCGACGCCGGGGCGCAGATAGTTTCCGACGTGGGACGCGGACTGATACGCGGCGTGTCGCAGTATTTCACGAAAAAGGTGCGCACCGTAAAGATAACCGTCAAGGCCGGGTACCGGCTGCTGTTGCATCCGCCGGAGAAGTGAACGGCGGCGGAGCTAAAAGCGTAAGAACCTTAAATTTTGACGCGGGCATAAACTCCTGTAAAACAAGATGTTACGGAATAACTCGCAAAACGTGGCCTTTCAGCTTCCGATTTGCCGTCTTTCGGAATGTAAAAGACCGTGTTTTGGAACGTTAAAGGCCATCTTTTGCAAACCAGAGAAATTGATACGGACTTATGACAGTCAATCAATGTGAAAATGAATATTCAGATGACAAAAAAGAAAACGAATGGAACAATGCAAAAAACGAGCAAGAAAATGATGCTTATGGGAAAGAAGATGTTTTTATTTTGCGCCCTGCTTATGGGCGCGGTCGCAGCCGTGGCTCAGCCAAGTAGCGGCGACAAGTTCGAGGGACTGACGCGGAAAATCGGTTTCAGCCGCATGATTCCGCCACACGGACTTGAAATAACGTATGACAAGACCGTTCATGTGATTTTTCCGTCGCCCGTAAGGTACGTAGACCTCGGTTCTGAAAACCTGATTGCAGGGAAGGCTGACGGGGCGGAAAACGTAATCCGCGTGAAGGCCGTGAAAAAGAATTTCCGCGGCGAGACGAACATGAGCGTAATAACGGAGAGCGGAGACTTCTACAGTTTCAACGTGAAGTACGCCGACGAACCGCTGCTGCTCAACGTGGAGATGTGCGACTTCATACATGACGGCGAGGCGGTTAACCGCCCCAACAACGCGATGGAAATCTACCTGAAGGAGCTTGACGGCGAATCGCCGCGCTTGGTGAGGATGATTATGAAGTCAATCCACAAGGAGGACAAGAGGCGCGTGCGCCACATCGGGAGCCGCCGTTTCGGGGTGCAGTTCCTGCTGAAAGGACTTTACGCCCACGGCGACCTGCTTTACTTCCACACCGAGACGAGGAACAAGGGCAACGTGCCTTTCGACGTGGACTTCGTCACTTTCAAGATTGTCGACAAGAAGGTCGTCAAGCGCACGGCCATGCAGGAGCAGGTCATCTATCCGCTCCGTGCTTACAACGATGCCACGCGCGTTGACGGTGGAAAGGCAGAGCGCACGGTGTTCGCCCTGCCCAAGTTCACCATTCCGGACGGCAAGATGCTCGTTGTGGAGATGAGCGAGAAGCATGGAGGGCGCCACCAGGCGTTCGAGGTGCAGGGAGAGGACGTGGCCAATGCAGAAAACATTGACGAGGTGCGCGTGTTATGACAGTATTCAGGTTATTGTTTTTATCGCTCCTGCTTGCCGTAACGGCTGGCAGGACGGCGGCGCAACGCTGTCTGCCGGGCATGAAGGGCGTTCAGTTCTCGGCCGACATGGTTGACGGCTTTTATTCGCCTACTGGCAATGATGGCACAGGGTATGACGTTTCACTTGCCTTTTTCAATTACGTGAAAGGAGGCAATAAATGGGTTTACGGCGTGGAATACGTGAGGAGGAATTGCCGTTACCGCACTGTTGGTGTGCCGATGGAACAATATACCGCTGATGCAGGATATTTTCTCAATCTGCTGTCGTCGACCGGCAAGGTGTTCTTCCTTAACGCAGGACTGTCGGGAGAGATCGGCTACGAGGAGGTGAACGGCGGCAAGGGGACGCTTTATAACGGAGCGTTGCTCTCCAAGTGCAGTGCCTTTATATACGGATGCGCCGCCACGTTGGAGGCAGAGGTGTTCATTACGGATAACATCGCCGCAGCGGCAAGGCTGCGCGGGCGCGCCCTGTGGGGCGGAGCCTCGGGAGTGTTCCACTGCCTTTACGGCATTTCATTGAAGTATGTTTTCTAACCTAAACAAATACGTACATGAAAAGAAAAGCGAAGTTTTTATTTATCTGTTGTTGTGTAATTACAGCATTGTTATCCACAATGTCGTGTGATGACGGCCTTGAAATCACGCAAGAGTACCCGTTCACGGTGGAGGCCATGCCCGCGCAGGACGAAGTGGCCTACGGCGAAACCGTCGAGCTGCGTCTCTCAATCGTGGAGGACGGCGGCTTCGACGGCACGGTGTACACCCTGCGCTATTTCCAGACGGACGGCAAGGGCAGGCTGGAGATGGAGGACGGTACGGTGATGAAGCCAAACGACCGATACCTGTTGGGCAAAAAGGAGTTCCGTATGTATTACACGTCGATGAGTATCGGTGACGCGCAGTCAATCGACATTTACGTCGAGAACAACTGGGGAAGTGTGGAAAAGCTGACGTTCGACTTCAACGCAGGCGACGGGGATGATGAAGAAGGCGGAGGGCTGATAATAAGGCCGATATTTACATCTGTGGAGGATGCGCCGTGAAATGTCTTGCATTGAAAGGAACAGCGCTATGGTGAAATGTTTTATGGTTATCATGTCGCTGGTACTCGCGTGTCCTGCTTCAAAGGCGGAGCTGCCGCCGTCTATTGCAAGGCTGCCGTTGTTCGAGAGGGCTGTGGCCGTTGTAAGGCATTTCGAGGGCTGGCACGGACCTCGTCACCATCCTTACGTCGGCTACGGTCACAGGCTCCTGCCCGGCGAGAGGTACAGCCACCGTATGACGAAACGGCAGGCCGAGGCGTTGTTGAGGAAAGACCTCATGGAGCGTTGTGCCGTGTTCCGCCGCTTCGGGAAGGACTCGGTGCTGCTTGCCGTCCTCTCCTACAATGTCGGGGTGTACCGGCTGCTCGGCGGCGGACGCCTTAAGAAAAGCCGGCTGGTACGCAAGCTGGAGGCTGGCGACAGGAACATCTACCGCGAGTACGTGTCGTTCAGGATGTTCCGCGGCAAGGTCCTCAAAGGACTTGAGACAAGGCGCAAGGTTGAGTTCGCCTTGCTGTTCGTGCCGTAGGCAGGCTCCTGCCCACAATTCCAAATCCTCCGAAGGCCGTTTCGGGGGATTTAATTTTACTCATTATATCTGTTTTTATGGTTATGGATATTGAAACTGCGAAACGTATCGCTCTTGACGATTTCCTTGAAAGCCTTGGGCACAGTCCCGTAAGGCGCAAGGGGAATGCCCTTTGGTATCTGTCGCCGCTGCGCGAGGAGCGCACGGCGTCATTCAAGGTTGACACGTGGCTTGATTGCTGGTACGACTTCGGGCTTGGCCGGGGCGGAGGGATAATAACATTGGCAAAGGAACTGTACCGCTCCAACGACATAACATACCTTCTGGAATGTATCGGCAGGTCTGCGCCAAGCCCTGTCCGCCGTTTTGTTCCCGACGTTAAGAAACAAAAACAACCGCCTGCGTTTACCGACATAGGCGTTTCTCCGTTAAAATCCCATGCCTTGTTGGCGTATTTACGTGAAAGGAAGATAGACACGGATGTCGCACGCGAGGAGTGCGTGGAGGTGCATTATGCCTGTGACGGCAAGCGTTATTACGCCATAGGGTTCCGCAATCGGTCGGGCGGTTACGAACTTCGCAACCGCTGGTTCAAGGGATGCATTGCGCCTAAAGACATATCCCATACGAGGCAAGACGGTGATAATGAAAATAAAATATGCCTTGTTTTCGAGGGCTTTATGGATTATCTGTCTTTCCTGACATTTAGGAAACACGGCCGTTTGCCATGCCTTGATGCAATGGAATGCGATTTCATAGTCCTTAATTCCGTCGCAAATATAGGAAAGGTACTGCCTTTGTTGCGAGAATACGGCAAAACTGTATGCCTGCTTGACAACGATGCGGCCGGCCGTAATGCGTTTGCCTCGCTTTATATGGCATTGAACGGCAAGACGGAAGACAAGTCTTACCTGTATAAAGGTTTCAAAGACTTGAATGATTATTTGAGCGTAGGAAGTAATGTTTTAGTAAAATAAAACAATGAAAAAAATCATTGAATGGTTAAATAAACGTCATTTTATGCCGTTATCGGCAAGAAAATAGCTATTTTTGCCTTAAATTTAAAGATTTCATGCCGATGGATATAGATTTTATCTCTGCAAGAGAATACGCGGAGTCACATGGGCTTGCAGAACGCACGGTTCGTAACTATTGTGCCCAAGGGAAAATACCGGGTGCACGGATAGTAGGAAAGACATGGAACGTTCCGAGAGATGCGCCCTTGCCGCAACGCAAAAATGCCCGCAATAAACTTACGCCTCTGTTGAAAGCCCTGCGTGAACAGAAAGACGGTAATATAAAGGGAGGAATCTATCACCGTACACAAATAGAGCTGACATACAATTCCAACCATATTGAAGGCTGTCGCCTCACAAAGGAGCAGACACGTTACATTTTTGAAACGAACACGATAGGGATAACAAGTGAGGCCGTCAGGGTTGACGACATCATCGAAACGACAAACCACTTCCGCTGTGTGGATTACATTATCGACCATGCCTGCGAACCGCTCACGGAAAGCATGATAAAGCAACTGCACAGGTTGCTTAAATCGGGAACGTCGGATGCGTTGAAAACTTGGTTTGCCGTTGGGGAATACAAACGCTTGCCTAATGAAGTAGGAGGCTTTGAAACAGTAGAGCCGCGGAAAGTTGCGGCGGCCATACGTGCATTGCTGAAAGAATACAGGGCTAAAAAAGCAGTTGCCTTGGAGGATATTCTTGACTTTCACCAGAAGTTCGAGCTTATACATCCGTTTCAGGACGGCAACGGCCGTGTCGGACGGTTGATAATGTTCAAGGAGTGCCTCAATCATGGAATTGTACCGTTCATAATTACCGATGAACTAAAAATGTTCTATTACCGCGGATTGCGTGAATGGCCAAATACACCAGGATACTTGACTGATACATGCCTAACGGCACAAGACCATTATAAATCCGTATTGGAATATTTTAAGATAAAGTTTTAAAAAAGGATATTCCGTTTTTGAAAACCTTTCGGTGAAGAACAGTCCGGCACATATGCCGCCGTCGGCAAACGTCAGGGCTAGCTCCGTCGAGAAGTGACTGAATACATTCACATAACAGAGACAAGAATGCTTTTTTCTTTCATTGTCTTGCGCATAATGTCGTTTTATGCAATCTGTCTTGTTTAATTCGTTTTCAAGTAAGAGCAGTATTTGGCAAGCATGTTCTTCAATGGCAAGTCGCCTCTGCCGAACCGTTCCGCATCCAATGGCAAAATCCTTTCGCATACCGTGGTCTTACCTTTGTACAGTGCTTTAAGATAGAAGCGGCCATTTTCATCTTCAACATGGACTTCGGAAAAGAGTGCCGTGAGGTCGTCAGGGGCATAAATGATGGAATAGCTTGGACGTTTGGCTCCGGGTATATCCTCGCGCAAAATACCTTTTTCTACAAGGTCGTGTATGTCGCGCAGGGCGGTATCCGCCGAACATTTCGCCAGCGACGCCCATGTCTTGGTTGTAATCTTCGCCTCATAGCCGTCAAGGAACAGGTTTAACATGTCCGTTTGCCTTTGGCTTAACGCAACGGAAGAAGCTTTCTGCCAGAAAAGACTTTTGTTCAAGACGGTGCTGACCATACTTTCCGCCTCGTCAAGAGCCACGGACAAAGTATTGGCATACCACAATATCCATTCGATAATGTCCCCGTCGCCGTGTTGCGTCTTTTCCAAAATGTCATAATAATGCTTCTTGTCTTTGTTTATCATTGAGGAGATATTGTAGAACCGGAATTCACTCTTGTCGCCACGTGCCAACATCATGTCCGACAGAATACGGGCAAGCCGTCCGTTGCCGTCCTCAAATGGATGGATGCTGACAAACCAAAAATGGGCTATGGCAGACCTGACGACATAACTTACGTTCTCCGTGCTGTTGAACCAGTCAAGGAATTTCTCCATTTCTGCATCCAACCGCTCCGGTGACGGGGCTACATAATGGATTCTCTCTCTCCCGAACATACCTGAAACGATATGTTCTTCATGGGTGCGGTACCGGCCCACTTCTATATGTGAACCATCGCTGTAACCTGACGGAAAGAACGCCGCCTGCCATGCACAGATTTTCTCCTTCGTAAGCGGTTGGCCATAGTGACCGACCGCATCGAGCATGACGGATACAACGGAATCAACGTAATGCGAGGGTGCGGTCTGCCTGACATTTTCAATTCCCAGTTTACGGGCTATGGACGAGCGTACATCGTCCATATTCATACGTATTCCCTCGATTTCAGATGAACATACTACATCATGCGTCAAATTCTCGGCCATAGCCTTAAGCTTGCTGTCAAAACCCAACGAGGCCAGCCTGCCATACAGCAAGCCCTGTTTGCGACCGACTTCTTCAAGTATCGATGTAAGCACGGACGCATCCCATTTAAATGAAGTCCAATTATCTCTTTCGTGTATGTACATAATTATTCAATTTTTGATTATGCGGCATTGAGCGCCTAAAAAACGCCGCAGAATATGCGGCAAATATAGCTATTTTTTGCCGCATAATCAAGCATAAGCAAAAAAATACCGCAGTATTTGCGGCGTAATACGACTTAAAACGCATTATTATTGAATAGTAAATTTACTATTGCATGATGCCGAACTCATACGTGAATTGAAGTTATGCTTTACCAATAGGTAGAATTAAATACGCACTAAATTAATTCCGCCGACATGTATATGATATTTCTGAAACTTCTTGCATTCGCGAATGGAAGCCAGGCATGTATTCAGCCGTCGGCGAACGTCAGTGTCAGCTCCTTCGAAAAGCGGCAGAATACATGATTTGCTTCATTTTGCGGCCTCCCTTCTCGCCATCTCGTTCCTTACGGTCTCAGCTTCCGAGGGCAGCAGCCGGGGAAGTTTTACCCTTGCACCGTTTTCAGCCTGGTAAGCCTTCACTTCGTCAACTAGCAGCTGCCAGTCGTAAAGGAACTCTTCCGAACAGCCATGACGGCGGTAAATCTCCTTCGCGGCTTCAAGTATTTCGGGTGCACACGAGTCGTCACCCTGGAATACCACGGCAGGTATTTCATTGTATATGCAGGTCCTAAGCAGTCTTAACTGGTCTTTCATCTTCGTTTTTGGTTTGATGTTTCAAATATTCATGTGTGTCAAAGGCATTGGCATAATAGCCTTGAAACAGACAAGCCGCAAGGCGATATCAAAGCTGTAGGTATGATATTCTCAACCGGGTTATCTGTAAGTCATACGCAAATTGTTCAAAATGCCTATGTCCGTCTTGATTTTGTTTATTTCATCATATTCATCGAAGGCCAACGCTGATTTCATGATGTTATGTTCAAAATCAACGGTTGTGCCTTCGCATAATTTTCTGCCGATGGACATTAGAGAGTCATAAAGGCAATGTCCACGGACATATAGGTAAGCGTTTGTTTCGTTTAATCCGAAAGCCGAATATCTTGCGGACTCTTTGCCAATGTCAAATCCACAAGTATCGATTATGCCATCAGTCGCAGTTCGGAGTGCTTCTTCCATGCGTTGCAGGAATAAAGCACCGTCGTCCGTTTCGTCACCGTTTCTGTATTGCAGTGATATGCAACGGCGGAATGTGCCTTGCTTGAAACTGTCAAGGCCGTTCCTTTCATGATACAGCATGAGGAGGAAAGGCTTATAGACAATCTGTGAATAACGTTGCATGAACGAGATGAAGTTGAACGTCCTTTCTCCTTGCAAGTGCTCATCAAACTGCCGTTGCAGCTTGGCAGCGAATGCGCAATGGTTTTCCCATGAATATGTATAAGTCTGCAAAACACCTTGATTGGCAGAAATGTTTTCACCGGACAAATACCGCAGGTCGCTGTCAATACAGACAAAGAACCTTTGTGAGAGGAAACCATTATATTTCAGGCATTCCGCGCAACCGCTTGTGGCGTTACCCTTGTTGCTTTGGGTTGCCGGCATGAACTTGTAGCGTTTGTTCCTGTATTTTGACAGCACTTGACGCCAGAACCAGATGTCGTATCTGTTTTCTACGCGGACAACAGAATCGACATCGTACAACAATGCTGATGCTGCCAATCCTTTGGCCGTGTCCTCATAATAGCTTTTCTTGTCGGCTGCCATCATTCCTCCTCCAAGTCTTGGATGAACACGAGTTTGTCTTCCCAACCGCTTGCGAATATGTTTGGCGAATGTGTCGTCAGTATTACCTGGCAGTTCGGGTTAAGCTTACGTATCAGTTCAATTAGGCGGTCTTGCCAACTGATATGCAACGATATTTCAGGCTCATCCATCAGCAGGACGTTGGGCTTTTCCTCCTGCAAGAAGACGGTCGTAAGTATCAGCAGCATCTGTTTCTCGCCGGAAGACAACTGGTCTAACCTTACATTTACACCTGCAGTTGTCAAAAAGCTGCCGTCTTCCGTAGTAATATGCAAATTGTCTTTGGTGACTATATAATCTTCGCGGTCTTTCACGTGGAATGTCAAAGTGTTGTTTTGGCGGTCTATTGCGATTTCCTTGCCGGTCTCCTCGAACAGGCTGTTTACCAATGCGAAGAACTTTTCTATCCTTTCCTGTATAACGGCGGCCTTCTGCGGATAATTGAGCATCTTCATCCTGTAATCGAAAAACGACGTACCTTCACCATTTTGATTTATTATGTGCTTGAGTTCCTGCAACAACATACTCTCGGTCTTTTTCCTTGCATTGGCCGGAACGTCGAATGAACGGATATACGTCACAGGACTCTCAATGTCCGTACATGAAACTTCTTCGGCAATGTCCTTCTTTATTTTCGTGCCGTTGCAACAATCGTAAATCAGGTTCAACAGCGTCGTCTTGCCACATCCGTTTATGCCGACGAGGATGTTCACGTCCTCGTTTACGTTGTTCCATTGCAGGTTGACGCGCCCCCACATTTTCCTTACCAGAACTTGACTTATATATTTGCCCTTATTTTCCATGAAATAATTTTTTAGAATACAAAAATATCAAATTTTCCGCATACGGACAAGCCGTGCCCTGCAAATCAATAAAAAACCGTTTTTATTCAGACAATCATTACATTTATTGCATTGCAATACATCTTTGTAAGTCGCTGATTATCAATATATTTGATAAACGTCTTGCAAAAGGCCGTCTTTTACCTTCCGATTTGCCGTGTTTTGGACGATAAAAGGTGGCATATTGCAGCGTCAAATGCCACCTTTTGCTAAGCGGGTGTTTTGCCTTTGGATTGCAGATATTTGTCGAGCCGGTACAAAAGTAACCATTTTCTTCCGTAATGCTGCGGTTTTGGTTGTGAAAAGAACATTGAAAACCATTTACCCGTAGCCGACAACGAGGCCGACATCAGGGCCGTAACCGAAGAAGTCCAGCGCATCGCGGACGGCCAAAGTCAGGTCAGCAAGGTCGCATCCGCGTTCGATGTTGATGCCTTTTACAGGCAGGCCGTAGCCTCCGAGCAGGCAGAATTCCGTGTCTTTCCACCTTTCCTTGCGTAATGCGGCGGCGTATTCGACCCGCTTTCCGTCAGCGTCGGCGTAGAGGTAAAGCTCCGTCTCCGTGCCGAAGTCCATCCGCATGATGTGCCGTGCAAGCGCATTTGCGTCTATAAGCATTATTGTCTCTTTCCCGCTCTCCGGTGTTTCGATTGCGAAACAAGGTGCAGTCGTTTCAGTATGTGTCATTTTCCTGTCCTCCCTTTATGTCTTGTTTTGTCGTTGTTTGTCGTGCTTTCAAGCATCCTTGCGCCGTATTCACGCCTTCCCAATAAATGTGGATACAGCCAACCGTAACCGTTGCAGTCGTCAAAGTCGTCCCAATGACTTATTGATTGGAATCTATGTTCCTTGTGTTCGTGGCTGCTGACGGTCTTGTGGGTGCGTATTATGTGCTTCACGAGACGCTGGCATTTCAGCAGGTCGGCTATCACGGTGTACTCGTGGTCGGTGTGCGGCTCGTAATATCCGCACGACAAGTTTACACACGATACGCCGAGGCCTTTCCTTTTCAGCGCGTAAACATCGGTGAACAGGCCGTGCGTAGTCTTGTATCCGTGTCTGCGCAGTTGCGCCTTCGTTATGAAGTCGCGTGAGCAGAGGGCAGTGCCGTTGATGTCGGTCACCATGTCCGAGTCGCCCTTGCGGTCGCACTCGACTACGAAGCGGCAGTCGGTGAAGAAGCCCATGTCGGCCGCTCCGCTGCCCTTGCAGCCGGTTTCCTCCTGCACGAAGAAGGCGCATTTCATCACCTTGAAATCCCTAAGGCATTCAAGGCACATCCATACGCCGTTCTTGTCATCGGCCCCTATGCCGGTGACGCGCCTTTTCCTGTGGTCGTAGCCGACGATTATCGAGCCGGCCACTATGTGGGCGGAGTAAGACCCCGTGCGCCTGTCGTGCACTTCGTCCATGTGGGCCACGACACACGGATATGTATCCGCCTGGCCCTTTACCGCATAAATGTTGCCCATGCGGTCTTGTGTGTGCCTTACGCCCATGCGGTCAAGCTCGGCTTTTACCAAGCGGGCAATGGACTTCTCCCTGCCCGAGGGAGAAGCCGTGTTGTAGAGTGCAAGCAGTCTTTCCATATTCATGCCATGTAGAGTTTTTTTACTTGAAGGTAAAGACGCATAGCCGGCTTCGGCCTTTTCTTCTTGAAAAGCACGGAAGGGTACGCCCGTCCGCCGTATTCCACGACACCGCTGCGCATGACGTCGCCGAACTCCGTGTGCTGGTAGAGCAACTGGCGGCAGGACGGGCAGAACGCGTTGTCGGTGAGGTTGTGCAGCGAGCCGCAGTTGGGGCATACGCTCCTCGTCTGCGTGGCGTTGCCGCTTGTGTTGCGGAGTGTGGCTATCGCCTCTACCGAATCGAAGTTCCTGAGTTCCATGCCGTCCCTGTCGAGGTGTACGCTGAAGAAGGTGTCCATGTACGGCGCACCCTTTTTGTGCCACTTGTGGGCCGGCACCTCCACGGCGAGCCGGATGTAATACTGCTTGCCCCGCTCGATTCCGGAGTCGGCGTCGTCATTCATGGCCGTCACTTCCTTCGTGTGGGAGAAGTCGTTGTACGCTTTCCTTAACGTTATGCCGAGGCTGCGGGCGTATTCCTTCATCATCTCCGCAACGAACGAGTGGGTGTAGTACACGCGGTCGAGCATTGTCAGGCCTGCGGCTGGGGTGTCTTCAGAAAGCGACTTCACGTTCTTCCATACCACGGCGCGCCCCAGGACGTTGTTGCCGGAGTCCCTCGCCACGAGTATCTTCGCGCCCGCGAAGTTTACGTAGAAGTCTGCGGCGTTGCGCGCCGTGCCCTCGTGGCGCATACAGGAGTTGTGCAGGCTTGATTCGGACGAGTCCGCCGTATGGCCGTAATTCTCGCCGTTGTACGCCTCGAAGAAGTCCTGCACGCCTTCAAGCAACTTGACGGTGACTTTGCTGTCAATGCAGATTGCGCTGGCGAAGTAGGCAAGGTCGTTGTCGGAATATTCCGGCAGGTTCCTGAACAGGCGGACGAACTTGGATGGTTCGAGGTCGGCCCTGTTCTCAGGGAACCACGGCGCCTGCGAGTTGTTGCGGTCGGGGAAGTTCTCGTTCGCGAGGTCCTTGTTGCACGCCGTCACCATAATCCTTATCCTCTGGTAGTTCTCCATGTTCGACCGCTTGCGCTTCGTCGAGAAAAAGTTGTACGAGCCGCGGATTATCTCCGCAACGTCGGCATTGCGCTTGATTTCCGTAAGGATGTCGGCTGCGATGACGCTACCGTTCTCCGCCGCATGGGTGAGGCGCGATTTCAGTTCGATACTTGCATTCAGTTTCATAATCGTTTGTTTTAAAGGGTTTGTAATTCAGTTTTTATTCCGTTCCGCCGTAATGTCGGCGACGGCATTTTATCATTGTTTTTGTATTCGTTTTCCGTCATAATCCTTATTGATGGTATGCCCGTGCGTGTAAGGAACGGGTTGACGTACCAACCTCCTGAGAAAGTGTCGGGCCGCAGGCTGTCGTGCCAGACCACCTCCCCGACGCATCCGTGTACGAGCATGTTGCATACGGTCATCATGCAGCAGGTGCGGTCTATGTCCTCCCCGACGAGGTAACAGCCGAGGTTCCTGACGTGGTAGGCCAGCAACAGCCGTCCGCTTCCGCAGGTCGGGTCGTTCACTCTTGAGCCTTGTTGACTACCATTGTTTGTCGTACAAGCCGCCATAAGGTCGCATACCGGCGGCGGAGTGAAGAATTGTCCTTGTGCGCTTCGCCCGCCTTTGGATGCGAAGGCCATGTAAAGCTCGCCCAAAGCGTCGTACCATTCCCTGCCGCCGTTAAGCGCTGACTTCATCATCGACAGCCATTCACAGAACATCCGCATGAACTCCGCGTTTTGTTCCCTCTTGTATTTCCAACTTTTAAGCGGCGGCGCTCCGGGTGAAAAGCCGTGGATTACGTATGCGAGGAAGTCCTCGAACACGGTCATGGGACTTCGTCCGCATTCTGACGAGAAACCGAGAATAAGCCTTTCGAGAGGTCTTACTTCTTCAGGCGTTTCATAACGTGTCATGGTTCAGTGGTTTTAGGTTGTCAGTAAAATCCTTGCTTGTAATTTCATAGCCTGTAAATGCAGGTCTTTGCCTGTTCCTTTTGTACAGCGACACCTGCCGAAGCAGCATGTCGCAGAACTTCTGTCCGTTTGCGCTTTCGCCACGGAAATACGCCAGCATATCCCAAAGGTTGCCGTTGAAATACGCCGTCCACTTTCCGTGGAAGTGCCGTCCGAGGTCTTCGCCGAAAGTTTCCGCAAAAAGCCTGTAGGTGAGTCCTTCGCTCGGATGGTGGTTGTGCTGCCACCGTGCGATGTCGAGCATCGTCTTGTAGTCTATCCTTTCCATGTCTAACTGTTTTTGAGAGGTGTGCCCTGCAATGGGCTTCCTCGTTTCTTGCGCATGGTTAAGCTGTCACGGCGCGACGTGCCGCAAGGCTTGGCGCGGAAAAATACCGCAGCCGCGGCGAGGATGATTTTTCCGCCGACAACGGGCCGTAAGGCCGCCTTGCGCCACGGCCGCGCGGACGGCTACCTTTGCGGCAAGAAACAAGGAACGCCCTTTTGCAGGAACGTCCCTTCGTTCTTCCATTTTGAGTGTACTTTTTCTTTCGGCCATAACCATTATCTTATATCCCCAATAGAGTCCTTACCTTTATTCTTGTAAGACCAGCCTCAGTTGCCGCCATATCAAGGTCTTCACCGTATCCGTTGCCAGAGTATGCGTCGCCCATTCTCCTTGCAATCCGTTCCATCATGCCGTCCGTGAGGCATGACGTGTCGTAACCCTTGGCGGCTATGTCCTCACGTCCCAGCCATGCAATCGCGAAGTGTTCCTTAGGCGCCGTAACATCACCTGTACCGTTTATCGGCGGAACCTTATCGGTGACGTATGACAGGTGTCCGGCAAAAACGTCGTGGGGCATGATTGTCATGCATTCGCCGCTCGATGTGTCTGCGCATTCCAGTTGCAGCCCGTCCTTGCCGAGGACTGCTTTCAACACGGCGGCATCCATCGGGCCTCCACCCGTATCGGCCGCTATAACGGGGCTGTCGCAAACATCCGTCCACTCATAAGCCCCGCCGTGCAGCCGCAACGCGGCCGCAAGTTCCCTAAGTTCTTCCGCCTTGATGCGTTTTATTATCGAAAAGAAATCCGTATGCTTCATATCGTTTAAGGTCTTGTTGTTGTTTGTTTTTCAGTTTCACCGATATTTATTCCGAGCAGTTCTTCAGCCGCAAGCACGGCCTTGACCGTCAACATGCGCTGCCATGCCTTGAAAGTCGGCGACCAGCGGAAACCGCACGACTTGAGTGCCTTCCTCGTGCAGTCGTCGGGAATTTGCCCATAGACAATCTGCAGCCTGTCCGCTTCGCGGTTCACGATTACCGCTTCACCGTTGAAAGGTATTTCCATATTCACGTTCCCGTAATCGGCCTCCAACCTTGAACGGGTCTCCAATGCCATCACTTCCATCCTGAACAGCCTGTTGCGTTCCGTGACGGCCGGTTTTGCTGAGTTCTTGTTGTACTCGGACACAAGAGCTACAGCCCTCCTTACAATGTCTACGTCCCCTTTACCGGCAAAAGTGCCTACCTTGTTCAATATGCTTTCCACGAATAGCGAACGGTTGTAGCCTTTCGCTTTTCCTGTGTCTATGGCGTGTATTACGCCAAGTCGGCTTTCGATGTCAGCCTTCAATGACAACCACACCTGTTCTCGCTTGTCGGTTTGTCTTATACATACAAATGCTTGTTTTTTCTTCATAGTCGCTTGTTTTTAGATTAGACATTGGCGGCTTGACAAACCGCCATACTTGTTTTCCGCTTGCATTGCAGACGGTCGCCGTAGCACGGCAAGGCTTGTCGGAGAAAACACCGCAGCGTAGCGAGGACGGTTTTCTCCAGACAACCAGTCCCGTAGGGCGGCCTTGCAAGTGCTACACAGCGGGCGGCTAACTTTGCAAGTGGAAACAAGTACAGCGGCACTTGCATAGTTATACACGTGTAGACATTGTTTTTAGAAATTTGATGAAATAGAATGACATTGGTTGACATAAACCCACAAATGACGTATCATTGACTTATATTTGTACCGGATTTTTAATTGTCATAAAGTCATGGAGATAATGAATATTGAAGCTGTCGCATTTGAGCGGATGCTTGAGAAAATGCACGCCCTTTGTCTTCTTATTGAGGATACATCGAACAGGCATAAAACAAAAATGTTGGGTGATTGGATAGATAATCAGGAGGCCTGTCTGATGCTCGGGGTGTCTTCACGTAAATTGCAGACGCTGCGCGACGGAGGAAAAATTGCTTACACGCGAATAGAGCGTAGAGTATTTTACAGGAAAGACGACATCACCCGTTATTTAGAAAATAATTTGAAACAAAATCCGAGCAAGACATGAATGAATTGATGACACATGACCATGAAACGATTAAGGCTATCCATCAAAGATTGGAATATGCCATAAAAAAGTTTAATATGATTGTTGGAGAGTTCAAACCTGTTCTGAATGGGGAGAGGTTTCTTACTGACGCAGAATTGTCCGAACGTCTTAAACTCTCAAGAAGGACGCTTCAAGAATACCGCTCGAACGGCAAAATTACTTATTACCAAATAGGCACCAAAATTCTCTATAAGGAATCGGACATAGAAAAATTGCTGAATGATAATAGACAGGAGGCGTACCAATGAATGAAATAAGACAATGAAAGCATTTCGTAAAATGCGGATAGCCTCTTGTCCTGAAGGCAAAGAGATAAATAATATTTGCCCATTTTTACTTAATGAATATTTGAAGCGAACTGACAAAAAAGAATGATTCTCACACATAGGGCTAAGGCTGATTTCTGTTATTTCATTGCAATGTATGGTAATCTTATTATGGTAATATCAGTCGGTAATTTATCTCTATTGTCAAATACATCATTGAGTTAAGTTGATAAAACGTGAGTCTCAAATAATAGTTATTTCTGGATTATGCAAGAAAATTCAAGAAAAGGCATTACCTTTGTGATTGAAAAAGCAACTGCGCTAATGACCTGAAGAATAAGAATAAAATAACATATGAAACTCATTCTCTTATAGGCTTTGGTCTGCCTCGCAGCGATAGTTATGGAGTTTTTTATATACGACCATGGCAAAAAAGACAAAAGCAAAGAAAGCGACAAAGAAAACCATCGAGCAAACTCTGTGGGATTCAGCAAACGAATTACGCGGCAACCTTGATGCTGCCGAATACAAAAGTGTAGTGCTCGGACTTGTATTCTTAAAATACATTAACGACTGCTTCAAAGTTAAGCACGATGAACTTGTAGCGGAGGGTGCTGGTTTTGAGGAAGACCCGGATGAATATATCGGCGACAACATTTTTTTTGTTCCTGTAAATGCCCGTTGGGACAAAATCGTCAAGGCTTCGCTTACTGCTGAAATAGGAGTCGTAATTGATTCTGCAATGGAAGCCTTGGAGCATGAAAATAAGCAGCTTAAAGGCATTCTTCCGAAAAACTATGCTCGTCCTGAACTCGACAAACGTCGCTTGGGTAATGTAATTGATATTTTTGAGAACAACCTGCACTTTACAGGAACGGAAGCCCGTGATGTACTTGGTCGTGTCTATGAATATTTTCTTGGGGAATTTGCTCGTGAAGAAGGTAAGAAAGGCGGTGAGTTCTACACTCCTTCATGTGTTGTTCGCACCATCGTTGAAGTTATTCAACCCTACAAAGGAAAAATCTTTGACCCAGCTTGTGGTTCGGGAGGTATGTTTGTACAGAGTAGTAAGTTTATCGAACGTCACAGAGGTAATATCAACCAAATTTCTGTTTATGGACAGGAACTCAACAGCAACACATGGAAATTAGCACAAATGAATCTTGCTATTTGTGGTATTGAAGCCAACTTTGGCGACAGCTTCGGCGATTCATTCCACGATGACAAGCATCCGTTCCTCAAAGCGGATTTCGTCATGGCTAATCCACCGTTCAACATTTCCAAATGGGGCGGCGACCAACTGCGTGACGACCCTCGCTGGCAATATGGCATACCGCCGGAGGGCAACGCTAACTTTGCTTGGATGCAGCATATGCTTTATCACTTGGCGGACAACGGACGCATCGGATTAGTGCTTGCCAACGGCTCGCTTTCCTCACAGCAAGGCACAGAAGGCGAAATCCGCAAAAACATTGTCAATGCAGATTTGGTAGAGGGCATTGTAGCCATGCCATCGCAGTTGTTTTATAATGTGCAGATACCTTGCTGCCTTTGGTTCTTAACGAAGAAAAAGGCTCAACCGGGCAAGACGCTTTTCATTGACGCTCGCAACATGGGCTATATGAAAGACCGTACACACCGTGAACTGTCGTGTGGTGAAGAAACTGAAGACCACGGTAATGACATCGGACGGATTGCAGATACCTTTGAACAGTTCCGTGCCGGAACGCTGGAAGTTGAAAAAGGCTTCTCCGCAATTGCCACCATTGAGGATATAGAAAAGCAAGGCTTTATCCTTACCCCCGGTCGTTATGTCGGCATTGCGGAAGTGGAGGATGACGGTGAACCATTCCAAGAGAAGATGGAGAGGCTTACATCCGAACTATCGGATTTGTTCGCCCAATCCCATACGCTTGAAGATGAAATTCGCAAGCAGTTGGCAAGCATTGGTTTTACCGTTAAGTAAAAAACTTCTACTCTTCGTTATGTTCACCCATAAATAACGAAGATATGAAAGAGAAACTAATCCAAGAAATCAGCACCGCAATGGCAGAAGTGTTAAGTTTTGAACAAGTAGCTCACCTTAATAGCGTATTGCTTCAGGTTGTAAGCCAGTACACTATTACCGAGGACGGCGAAACATTGCACGAAAATGCAGTGTCAAATGACCGTCTGCTTGACATCTTCTTATCTGCAAAACAAGTGGAGGGCTGCACCACTCCGACTATCAAATATTACGGCTCGACCATTCGACAGTTGTTCAAGAAGATGCCTAAAAAGGTAACAGACTACACGACCGAGGACATCAGAGCCTATCTTGCCGTGTTCCAACGGAAGAACAAGTCAAGCCGTGTAACTATCGACAACATACGTCGGATATTTTCTTCTTTCTTCGCTTGGCTTGAAGAAGAAGATTACATCATCAAAAGCCCTGTCCGCAGAATACACAAGGTTAAGACTGGAACGCAAGTAAAAGAGGTATTGAGTGATGAGAATATCGAACAGCTTCGTGACAGTTGCACCGAAATCCGCGACCTTGCCATCATTGACATATTGGCTTCCACAGGTATGCGTGTGGGCGAGTTGGTGAAGCTAAACCGTGAAGACATCAATTTCAACGAGCGTGAATGTATCGTTTTCGGCAAAGGGAACAAGGAACGTATCGTTTACTTTAATGCCCGGGCAAAGATACATCTGCAACAATACTTGGCTTCTCGTAAAGACCGAAATAAGGCTCTTTTTGTTTCATTGGCTAAGCCGCACAAGCGCTTAGGAATTTCGGGCGTGGAAACACGGCTGCGCAAACTTGGTCGCTCGGCTAAGATTGTACGTGTTCATCCTCATAAGTTCCGGCGTACATTGGCTACAATGGCTATTGATAAGGGTATGCCAGTTGAGCAAGTGCAACGGTTGCTTGGTCATGTCAAGATTGACACTACCATGCACTATGCTATGGTTAATCAAAGCAACGTAAAACTCTCACACCGTAAATTCATAAATTAGCATGTGGTGTTGTCCGACATACAACAGAAGAACATCATTTCCCAAAAATAAGCGCGGAAATGATAATTTAGAGCAGCAGGCACAGGCGTTGTTCAAGTCTTGGTTCGTGGATAATGCTGTTATCGGTGATGCCTCTGTATCTGATTATTTTATTCCGTTGCGTGGAAAGAATCTTCTTACATCTGACGCAAAAGGTGGTGAAGTACCAGTAGTAGCAGGGGGTCTTACACCCTCGGCATATCATAATGTTGCAAATACAAAAGCTCCTGTAATTACAATATCAGCTTCCGGAGCAAATGCAGGATATGTTAATTTGTGGGGTGTTCCTGTTTGGTCTGCTGATTCATCTTATATAGATAGCTCCGTTACTCCACATATATATTTTTGGTACAACTTGCTAAAATTCAACCAAAAAAATATCTTTGATTCTCAAACGGGTTCAGCACAACCGCATATATATCCTAAGCATATCGGTGATATTCATATTCCTGATTTAGACTTGAATAAAGTCGCATATTACAATAAAATTGTAACACCTATATATGAGCAAATCACCAACACGCAAAAATTGAATATGCAACTTACAGTAACACGTGATACACTTCTACCGAAGCTAATGTCGGGTGAAATAAAAATATAACAAATTATGGATATAGAATATGTAACAAAAGGATATTGCAGATTTAGATTGGAAGATTCTTTAAGACTGCAGACTCAAAATATACCAAGTGGATATGGTGTATATATTTTCCATAAGAATGTAGAAGATGGAGATATACTTTATATTGGGAAAAGTGGTACTGTTTTGCAGAATGGGTGTTATAAAACGCAAGGATTGAGAGAAAGACTTAATAACAAGCAGGATGGTATGAAAAGAGAAGAGTTTTTGCGTATGAAAATGATTGAAGATAATACCATTCAAAAAATAATCATTGAATGGTATATTATAGATGTACGGAAATATCTTCCTGGCTTAATCGAAGCTCTATTGTTACAAGATTATTTTACGCAACACTCTTGTTTGCCGATATGGAATAATGAATTTTAAACCGCTAAATTCTCATTTATGGAAGAGATAAAAAGACAACCAAAGAAATCCATCCGCTTCTTTAATGACCAGGAAGTACGGGCGGTATGGGATGATGAGAATAACTGTTGGTGGTTCTCAGCAACCGATATAGTCAGGGCTATCAATAATGAACCGGATTATACAAAAGCCGGAAATTACTGGCGATGGCTGAAACGAAAGTTGAAGCAGGAAGGTATTCAACTCGTGAGTCCCACTCACGGGTTCAAATTTGAAGCTCCAGACGGGAAGCTGCGCATCGCAGACGTGCTTAATAGTGACAATGTAGCTCTATTGGCTAAACATTATCCAAATAACAGGGCAAATGAATTCCTTGATTGGTTCACCTATAGCGATAATACCTTAGACGGCCAAAGTCGGAAAAAGGCTTATCAATTATACGAAAGCGGACTGTTGCGCACTCTTGAACCCGGTAGCTTAAAATGTTTACAACAGATTCATGCCTATATCTTTGGAGGATTGTACGATTTCGCAGGACAAATACGCACAAAGAACATTTCAAAAGGAGGATTTACTTTTGCCAACTGTTTACATTTTCCAGAAACGCTCCAAATCATTGAGCGTATGCCGGAGACCACCTTCGATGAAATTATGGACAAATATATTGAGATGAATGTAGCCCATCCTTTCATGGAAGGGAATGGTCGTGCAACTCGCATTTGGCTTGACTTGATGCTAAAACGATCTCTCAAACGGTGTGTCGATTGGAGTCAGATAGACAAAAACGAATATCTGGCAGCTATGCGTGAAAGTGTGATGGACGGTACTCACATTAAGGCTTTGGTAAAACCTGCATTGACCACAAAGATTGATGACCGTGAAATGTTTATGAAAGGAATAGACTATTCTTATTATTACGAACAAAATGATTGATAAGTTGACATGGGAGACTGGAAAGAATATAAATTAGGCGATATTGGAACCATTGTTGGTGGAGCTACTCCATCAACAAAAGATTCATCTAATTATGATGGCAACATAGCATGGATCACGCCCAAAGATCTATCGAATCTAAATTGTAGATACATTTCTCATGGAGAGAGAATGATTAGTCAAAAAGGATTTGATGATTGCTCTTGTAGAATGTTGCCTAAGAATAGCATTTTATTTTCTTCACGGGCACCAATAGGATATGTTGCAATTGCTCAAAATGCATTATGCACTAATCAAGGGTTTAAGAGTATCATCCCTAATAATGAAATTGTTGATTCACTGTTCCTATACTATCTTCTTGTTTATTATAAACCTGTCATTGAAAATATGGGAAGTGGCACAACTTTCAAAGAAGTTTCTGGCAGCGTAATGAAAGCTTTGACTGTAAACATTCCTAATATAGATGAACAGAAACGCATTGCAGCCATACTTTCGTCCCTTGACGACAAAATCGAGCTAAACCGCCGGATAAATGATAATTTAGAGCAGCAGGCACAGGCGTTGTTCAAGTCGTGGTTTGTGGATTTCGAGCCATTCAAGGACGGCGAATTTGTGGATTCGGAACTTGGAATGATACCAAAAGGTTGGAGGGTTGTTTGCTTGGGCGAAGTTACGAAACAAGTTACTGAGAAAGTTGGTAATCGAGAAGATGTAACCGTTCTTTCTCCTGTAAATTCAGGTGAATTGGTTCTATCAGAGGAATATTTCACAAAGCAAGTGTTTAGCAAAAACTTGTCGAAATATTTGATAGTTAATCCGTTGTCGTTTGCCTATAATCCAGCTCGTATCAACATCGGTTCTATTGGATTAAACGAATATGATTTTGTCGGCTGCGTTAGCCCGGTTTATGTTGTCTTTAAGTGTGAACCGAATTACCACTATTTCTTTGACTTTTATAAAAGGACTGCGGTATTTAAAGATGAGGTCGCATTAAGAGCTATTGGCGGTGTTAGACAATCATTGGGATATGACGATTTCTCTTTGATTAAAACAATATATCCAACACCTGATGTTGTAGCCGAATTTAATAACCTCTATCTGAAAATGAAGGAGGTTATAACGCGGAATGACATTCAAAATAACAAATTGACCACTTTGCGAGATTCACTTCTCCCAAAGCTGATGTCAGGTGAACTAAAAATCAATAATTTTAACCGCTAAATTCTCATTTATGGAACAGTGGAAAGAATATAAATTAGGAGATATATCAAAAAACATTTTTGCAGGTGGAGACGCATCGAAGTTTTCGTGTAAAAAGAATAAAACAGATATGTATTTTATACCAATATACGCAAATGCTATTGAAAATGATGGCTTATATGGGTACACAAATACCGCTGTAGTTTCTGAACCAGCAGTAACAATAGCTGCAAGAGGAGCTGGTACAGGAAATGTAATATATAGAAGTAAACCTTTCACACCTATTGTTCGTTTAATTTCTATAATTCCTAATGAGAATGTAAATCCTTTGTTTTTGGCATGTGCTTTACAATTAAAGAAGCTGTCTGGAGATGGGTCCGCAATTCCACAGTTGACTGTGCCTGAAGTAAGAAAAATAACAATAAATATTCCATCATTAAATACTCAAAACAAAATAGCAAATTTTGTTGAAAAAATCAATCAAAAGATAACGCTGAACCGCCGGATAAATGATAATTTAAAGCCAATCTATTATGCCTAAGACGTATCATTTCACAGAAGATTCATACGAACAAACGATAATCTCATTGTTCAAAGATATGGGCTATGAATACCATTATGGCCCGGAACTTGACGCAGATACCAGCAGGGAACTTACCGATTCCACCATACCGGGAGTATTGCGCAAGGCTATGTTGGCTATAAATGGAGCGGACAAAGCCGCAGCCGTAGATGAAGCCATCCGCAAAATTAGAGAACAATTCAGCCAACCTTTGGTAAGTGCAAACATAACCATCACCGATTGGCTGCAAAATGGGATGGATGTGACCTTCAAAACCGCTCAAGGCACATTGCGTAGCGACCATATCAAGATAATAGACACCGACAATATCAACAACAATTCTTTTGTGGTAGCCAACCAATGGACGGTTACAAATGGCAAATCCACCAAACGTGCCGACATAGTGGTATTCATCAACGGACTGCCAATCTCTGTTGTTGAGTTGAAATCCCCTTCCCGTGAGGTGACGAACTCGGAAGAAGCTCACCAACAGTTACAAAACTATATGCGCATTGTTCCGCAACTTTTCACTGCTTGCCAAATGCTCGTGATAAGCGATATGGCAGACACACGAGTAGGTACGATTACCGCACCGCTTGACCGATATATGGAGTGGAAAACCACGGATGGAAGCTATGAAAGCACGGCGTTTGCCGACTTTGAAACATTCTTCAACGGCATATTTGAGAAGCATCGGGTCATTGATATAATTGCCAACTTTACCCTTACAATGGGTGGCGACAAGAAGATACGCATACTCGCTGGCTACCACCAGTATTTTGCCGTGAAGAAAGCCCTTGAATGCACCAAACAAGCCTTGCAACGCAATGATGGAAAAATTGGCGTATTCTGGCACACACAAGGTTCGGGCAAGAGCCTTTCTATGGTGTTCTATGCCCACCAACTTTTGAAAAATCTGCTTAGTGCGACCTTGCTTGTGCTAACTGACCGTCTTGACTTGAACGACCAACTGCACAGCACTTTTGCATCGTGCAGCGACTATCTGCGCCAAAAACCTGTCAAAGCTACTGATGGCGAAAACCTCTATGAATTGCTCGAAAAGCGCAAGAGCCATGGGATAATCTTTGCCAATATCCAAAAGTTCAAAGACCGTGACAAGCTCATCACAAGCCGTTCAGATGTGATTGTGATTAGTGATGAAGCCCATCGCACACAATCAAATACCAAGACAAAGGTTGATACACAAACAGGAGAGCTGAAACTCGGCTTTGCGGCTATCGTGCGCAAACTCCTGCCCAATGCGGCCTTTATTGGCTTCACCGGTACGCCTATTGAACAAGACGACAACGATACGAGAGAGGTGTTTGGCAACTACATTGACATCTACGACATGACCCAAGCCGTGGAAGATGGAGCTACCGTGCCTGTCTATTATGAAAGTCGTTTAGTAAAATTGGATTTGGACGAAGATACACTCAAATTGCTGGATAACGAGTATGATAAACTGGCAGAAGAAGGTGCTGACGAACAAGACATCAAGCGTTCAAAGAGTGAAAATGCACGGCTTCGCGCCTTGCTTTCGGCACCGCAAACAATCGACACCCTTTGCCGGGACATAGTAAATCACTACGAGAACAACCGCGCTGACTTGCTCACAGGCAAAGCCATGATAGTGGCGATAGACCGTGCTACTGGTATAGACATATATAAAAAGTTGATGGAGCTTCGTCCTCAATGGAAAGATATTGTCTGCGTAGTTATGACGCAAGGGAACCAAGACCCTGTAGAATGGAACGACATCATTGGCTCTGCCGCACGTAAAGAAGAATTGGCTCGCCAGTTCAAAGATAACAAATCACCGCTAAAAATCGCTATCGTAGTTGATATGTGGCTCACAGGCTTTGATGTTCCATCGCTTGCCACAATGTATGTTTACAAGCCGATGAAAGGACATAACCTTATGCAGGCTATTGCCCGTGTAAACCGTGTGTTCCCCGAAAAGAGCGGTGGCTTAGTAGTGGACTACATCGGTATTGCCAAGGCTCTCAAAAAGGCCATGCACGACTATACAGGGCGTGACAAGAAAAACTACGGCGACCCAAACATCAAGACAACCGCCTATCAACAGTTCGTTGCCGCACTCAAGCGTTGCCGGGAATGTATGAACGATTACGATTACTCCGCTTTTTCCGATTGTTCCAATCTGCAACGTGCCAACCTTATTAGAGGTGGTGTAAACGTATTGCTTGATAAGGATAACCTTGTTTCGTCTGAACCTACCACTCAAACTGACGAAAAAGGGAATATTATTTTTGTGGATGCAGCTCCTGCAGAGGCGAAGAAAGTCTTTATGGAAGAAAGCAAACGCTTGTCGCAGGCCGCTTCACTTTGCCGCAGTTTGCTCACTCCTGCAGAACGTTTTGAGGAAGCGTATTTTGAAGCTGTGCGGACATTGCTCTTGCGCCTTTCGGGAAACAATAAAATTACCCGGAAAATTATAGACGAGCGAATCACACAACTGCTGAAAGTGGCAATAAAAGCAGAGGGCATTGTGGAAATTCTCAATACAAAAGGCTCGGAATTTTCACTTTTTGATGAGAATTTCTTGAAAGAGATAGCCGAGATGAAAGAGAAGAATTTCGCACTCGAATTGCTCAAACGGCTGCTTGAAGAACACATCAAGAAATATGCTAAAAAAAGAATGGTTGAAGCCGAGAAGTTCAGTGAAATGCTTGATGCCCGGCTTGCTGAATACCTCCGTGGGCTTATCTCCAACGAGGAAGTGATTAAGGAGCTTCTTAAAATGGCACAAGAACTGAAAGCTAATGCAGAACAAGCATCTGAATTGGGTCTGACCGAGGAAGAACAGGCTTTCTATGATGCTTTGACAAAACCGCAAGCCGTAAGAGATTTTTACGAAAATAGCCAACTTGTTGCTATGGCGAAAGAACTGACCGAAGCCTTACGTAGTAGCAAGACCATTGATTGGCGACAGAAAGAATCGGCTCGTGCTAAGATGCGCTCTATGGTGAAGCGATTGCTCAAAAAGTACAAATATCCACCAGAGGAACAAGAAGCCGCCCTCGAAACCGTTATCCGCCAATGTGAGCTTTATGCTGACTCGGATGAGGAGATTTAGTACGAAATGCTGGATTAAAAGTCATTTATGCAAGGCTTTTTCGGGAAGCAACAGTATGCAGTCAATGCTCCCAGTGTGTTGACAATGAAATTATCAAACGACCTGTGCCTGGAATGTTCGACTTGCGCAATTTCTTCAGCTCGTCGTTTACGGTTTCTATAATGGTTCTCTTTCTCAACAACAACTTGTCAGACATGCTCATGAGCGCACCCTCATATTGTTCTTCAGTTTCGTTACCAACTGATTCCGTCGACAAAAAGACGCTCGAACAGACGTTTGCTTATATACCCTTTGTCCGCTACAAGCCTGCCATACAGGAACTCCACAAAAGCCTTGTGTTCAAGAGGTTTCCTGTCATCTACGTCGCCCGGCGTTATCATGAAGTTCAGAAGTTCCCCTTTCCCGTTGCATACGATGTGCAGCTTGAAGCCGAAGAACTAACCCATGGAACATTTGTCCCTCTTGGCCATACCCAGAAACACCTTGTGGATATGGATGCGCTGGTTGCGACACACCCTTAATGGGGTGCTGTCCGCAAAACTTATGCCCGTGCACCGGCCCAGCAGGACTTTCTTTATGAATATTGCCAGCGGCACGGCCACATCCTTCTGTAGTTCCACGAAACGGTAGTATGACACTACGGCAGGGAACAGGTTTCGTATCCCCTTGCACACCTTTTCAAGGTAAAAATGCTTCATGCAGCGGTAGCCCGAACAATGGAACAGTATGATTATCAACATTACTTCGGACTTTGACATCCTGAAATAGGGAAACGCGGTTGACTGTGCAATCACTTTTTCCTGCGGATTGAGATATTCGGATTGCAGCCAAACGCCGTAATCGACACAGAATTTTTTGTCAATGTCACGAAGCCTCGTATTGGGGAGGAACAACTCGAAGTTGATGCGGGATGTCCTTAATTTCAGGTGGCAGGAACGACCGCGCTGTTTATATTCGTCTGGAAATAGCTTTGATATAAGTATCAAAATGGGTAACAAAAAATGAATATAATATAATCAAGTATGGAATTTCATTGACGGATAAGAGAAAAGCGCCATAATCACATAATATATTGATATATAATATATATATTCTACCTGTTGGCGGAATTAGTTTAGTGCATACTTAATTCTACCTATGGGTTTGTTATTTATAAAGTCAACCTGTTGGCGGAATTACTTATGCCGACATATGAACATACACTTACGGTTTGTTGTGTTTCGACAACTTTTGCTTACGGTTTTCACTCGTTTCCTGCACGCCTGCAATAGGTATCCTTTTATTATGCGAAAGGGCGTCTTTTGAAAGGCAAAGGGACATGTCTTGCAAACCGAAAAGACACCGTTTGAAACTGTAATCATAACCGTGCCTCCCAAAATAATTCCGTCAACAGGTTGATGTTCACAAATTTTTCATTGAATTTCATCTTGATTTTTTGCGGAAATAATTTATTTACCTATACATTAAAATAAAATCGAGAATAAACAAAAACTGTTTCCCGACAAATTATCATTGAAACATTTTCCATTTTCCGACAAAATAAAGCAAAAACATTTCTGTGTTTACGGCAAAATAGTATATTTGCAGTAAATAAAAAGTTTCAGTCATGCCAGAAAAATATTTAAGCGTAAGATATACGAAAGGATGCTCAGATGGAAGCAGGAAAGTGATGGGCGAACGGCACTTTTGATAAAAGGTGCACGTAGAATCGGAAAATCAACTATTGCTGAGGAGTTTGCCCGTAATGAGTATGAATCCTATATCATCATCGATTTTTCAATAGCGGACGATGCGGTAAAAGAGTTGTTTGCCCATATTTCGGATTTGAATTATTTTTTCCTACGGATTCAGTCGCTATACAATGTATCGCTACATGAACGGAAATCAGTCATCGTTTTCGATGAAGTACAACTATGTCCTCCTGCCAGGCAAGCAATCAAGCATCTCGTAAAGGACCATCGGTACGACTACATTGAAACAGGGTCGCTACTTTCCATCAAAAAAAATGTAAAAGGAATTGTAATACCAAGCGAAGAAACACGTATCGCGATGTATCCGTTAGATTACGAAGAGTTCTTATGGGCTATCGATAAACCTCAGGTTTATGAGTTGATTAGATACTCGTACCAGAATTTTAAATCTCTTGGAGATGCCGTCAATCGTGACCTTATGCGCAAATTCCGTCTGTATATGCTCATTGGCGGTATGCCACAGGCCATAAATGCATATCTTGAATCGAATGATTTTTCAGTCATAGATGCGGTAAAACGAAATATTATAGAATTGTATATTGATGATTTCCGTAAAATCGACCCCACAGGACGTGCATCGCGTTTGTTTACCTCAATTCCATCAGAACTCTCGCGCAATACAACACGTTATAAAGTAGGAAGCGTGATTGAGAATGCGACAGCTGCCAGGCTCGGTGAGTTGTTGATGGATATGGCTGATTCCATGACGGTAAATTTTGCCTATCATGCAAATGATCCCAGTGTAGAATTCTCTCTTCATGCCGATTACAACTATTTCAAGATGTTTCTTGCCGACACGGGATTGTTTGTTACGCTCGCTTTCATGGACCGCGACTATACGGAGAACGTTATATATAGAAAACTTCTTTCCGATAAACTCGGCACGGATTTAGGGTATATATATGAGAATGTAATCGCACAGATGTTGAAGAGTGCAGGCAATGAACTTTTTTACTATACATTTAGGGAGGAAATATTAAAAGACAAGGAAGAGAATAAAACTGTCCGCAACTATGAAATAGATTTTTTAGTTTCGCGTAAAGACAAGATATGCCCTATCGAAGTTAAGTCCTCCGGATACAACTCGCACAAATCCCTCGATATATTGCAGAAATTTTCAGAGAGGATTCTGCACAGGTATCTTCTCTATACCAAAGATTTAAAGAAAGACAAGGATATTTTTTGCTTGCCAGTATATATGACAGAATTATTATAAAGTAATATTGATTTATTTTAGTATTTTATAGAATAAAAATAAAGAGAACAATCATATCAGTTTCAGATTATTTTATTACCTTTGCAAAAGAAGGTTGCGCAAGTGTAGCAAAACGAAGAAATAGCCACAGTGCATATGAGGTGGACGAACAAAGCCTCTAATGATAAAGTGCTTGTAATCAGCAATTTAGCATTTTGGTTCAAAATCCAAACGGATCACTTATTAAACCATTGAAAATCAGGCGGTTATCTTTAAACGGATGACTGCTTGTTTTTGTTTTTATACATTGTTTTCCCGCCAAAGTTAAACTGCGCACGAAAAAGCTACGGAATAGTGTCAACTGACGAAAACAAGGGGTACTAATACCGACGGCATCCACAATTGCAGAACAACCATCGAAATAAACTTTATAGACAAGACAATGGATATACAACGTATTATCAACTTGGTCAAAGAGACCCAAGGAATAATCAGGAATCGAGAAATGGCAGCCCATGTAAGAGAAAAAGGTGTTGCCGACTACGTCACTCAAGTGGACATTGCGGTACAGGATTTTCTGAAAAAGGCATTATACACACTTGCGCCAGACATACAATTTCTCGGAGAGGAAACTGGGTTACAGCTGATGGATACGGACAGCTACTGGATTCTTGACCCTGTCGACGGCACCACCAACCTCATGCATGACTATCAGCACAGCGTAGTTTCGTTGGCTCTTTGCCGACAAAAAGAGATTGTTATGGGCATTGTCTATGACCCATTTCACGATGAAGTTTTCTCCGCAGTCAAAGGTGGAGGAAGTTTTTTAAACGGCAAGACAATACACGTAGCCTCTGACAAAAATCTCTCGGAAACTATAATCGGTATTGGCACGGCAAAAAGGGAACTTGCCAAAGATAACTTTGCAAAGTTCCTCAAAGTCTATGAAAAGTCACAAGATATCCGGAGACTTGGTTCTGCCGCTTTGGAGCTGGCATACACTGCGTGCGGCAGACAAGGTGGATACTTCGAGGCTTATTTGAACCCGTGGGATTATGCGGCAGGAATGCTTCTGGTACAAGAGGCCGGAGGTAAAGTTTCAGATTGGAATGGCAGAGAACTTGACCCTTCACAGGGAAACCCGATAGCCGGAACAAACGGACTGATTCACGAAGAATTACTTAAATTGTTATAATCAACGGCATTCGATATATTCACCTTCCTGACTATGCAGAAATGAAACGGTAGTTTCCTCAGAAAAAGGCAAGACTGAGTGTATACGCTTCGGACATGGAAGAAGGATTAACACTGTTCAGTACAGGAAAGGATAATCGCATCGAACGTTAGCCAGAAAACCTTACATAACACTTTTACTCCCAACTGCCGACGCCATCGAGCACAAGACAAAAGGCCGTCTTTCAGATTATGAAAGGCGGCCTTTTACAATGTAAAAAGCGGCCTTTCACGACACGTTTGACGGCCTTTTGCAAAACCTCCAGTCAACAAGCCCCACACGACATTTACACGTTGTTTGCCTATTTACCGTCAGATATGCGCCATGCCGCATGTGACACAACTGCAAAGCAAACGTATCGAAAAGAATAAAAAGCAAAAAGTTTTACATTAAATCATAAATAAGTAGTGAATGTCGGGAAATGGCATTATCTTTGTTCTCATATTTAAACAAAACCAATTATTTTTTATTATGACAATAGCAATTATCATTTTAGTAGTAGTTGTGCTGCTCGTCATCTGGGGAGTAAGCCTTTACAACAACCTCGTGAAATTAAGAAACAACCGCGAGAACGCCTTTGCAAACATCGACGTGCAGCTGAAACAAAGGCACGACCTCGTACCACAGCTCGTCTCTACCGTCAAAGGATACGCCACACACGAGCGTGAGGTACTGCAACGTGTCACCGAAGCCCGCACCGCTGCAATGGGAGCTACTGGCATTAACGACAAAATCAACGCCGAGAACGCGCTTACCAGCGCGCTGGCCGGCCTGAAGGTGTCGCTCGAGGCATATCCTGACCTCAAGGCAAACCAGAACTTCATGCACCTGCAAACGGAACTGTCAGACCTCGAGAACAAGCTGGCAGCAGCACGCCGCTTCTTCAACTCAACCACACGCGAACTGAACAACGCCGTGGAAACATTCCCGTCAAACATCTTCGCAAAGATGTTTAAATTCGGCAAGGAGCCGATGTTCGAGGTTCCACAGGAAGAGCGTGCAGTTTACGACAAGGCTCCAGAAATAAAGTTCTAACCCAAAAGCACAATGAAATATGTAGGAATGTACACCCAGATACGGCGCAACAACATGCTTACCGCCATGTTGCTGCTCCTGTTTCCGGTCATAATACTCGGCATGATTTGGGTGTTTCTCGCATTGGTAAACTATTTCGGCAACGGCGTTTATGACCAATACGGCAACATCGTGCGCCATCTTGACGCCGACATCGTAAACCACTACTTCCTAAACGCCCTGCCATGGGTAATCGCCGGCGTCGGCGCATGGTTCATAATAGCCTACTTTTCCAACACGGCAATGGTGCGCGCAGCCACGGGGGCACGTCCAATAACACGCAAGGAGAACCCGAGGATTTACAACATCGTCGAAAACCTGTGCATCGCATGCAACATGGACATGCCGCAAATAAACATCGTCAACGACCCGCAGCTTAACGCTTTCGCCAGCGGAATAGACAAAAAAAGCTACACAGTGACACTCACAACGGGTATCATCAACCGCCTTAACGACGACGAATTGGCAGGAGTAATAGCCCACGAGCTGACACACATACGCAACCACGACACCCGACTGCTCATCACAAGCATAATATTCGTCGGCATAGTGTCAACAATAATGAGCCTCGTGGTACAGATGATGTACAACGCTTTCTGGTTTGGCGGCATGAGCCATCGCAGCAGCAACGACGAAGACAACCGTGGCAGCGGTATCTCCATGCTTGTAGTGTTTATAATTGCCGCCCTGTGCTGCGCCGTAGCCTACCTGTTCACGCTGCTCACACGCTTTGCCATCTCACGCAAACGAGAATACATGGCAGACGCCGGTGGTGCCGAACTATGCGGTAATCCGCTTGCGCTCGCCTCGGCGTTACGCAAAATCTCAGGCGACCCTGGACTTGAAAATGTCAAACGTGACGACATTGCGCAACTGTTCATCATCCATCCGCAGCATTTCGCTCCAGGACTTACCAGCTTCTTCAGCTCGCTGTTCAGCACCCATCCTGACACGAAAAAACGCATAGAAATACTCGAACAGTTCTGACAGGAAACAGAATCAAACAAAAAAGTTGGCCGTAACCATCAATAAATAGGTTATGGCCAACTTTTTATACTCAATTATCATTATACTAAACGCACTGTATCAAGCCTTAGTCAAATAAAATCCTTATAATAGTACGCCTAACATCCATAAATAACAGCCTGCCTCAATATGCCCATAAGGCTTATTAAACTTATTAGGCCACAAGCGTTTATTAACTACCATACGGCCTACTAATCAGTTGGCATATTAGCTCTCTCAGCCCCATCCAGCATATTGAGCTTATTAGACCTATTAGGCTTATTGGGCCAATCATGTTTTCGGTTTATTGCACATATTAGGCCTATTGGGCTTATCCTGCTTACCTGATTAGGCCCATTAGGCTTATTTGGCCCACTGGCCTTATCAGCCCAA
>ENA-UAML01000051-UAML01000051.1-human-gut-metagenome-genome-assembly--contig:-NODE-51-length-54127-cov-10.239033_pt1 | contig 54127 bp, 42 predicted proteins | sample MGYA00244211_ERZ654495 | MGnify/ENA primary metagenome ERZ654495 (study PRJEB26926, sample SAMN06164685) | human gut metagenome | biome: ENVO:00009003; feature: ENVO:2100002; material: ENVO:00002003... | reverse complement strand
TGACTTTAACTACCCAGCGAGCGGTGAGCGAGCGATAACTTCTCTAACTACTTTTAACTACTGGACCTCTAATATTCCCTCCAACTCCCTGAAGTCGTCAATTATCCACTCGGCACGCTCCTTTTCGAGGTCGGCACGATGGCCGTTGCCGTATGTTACGCCAACTGCGGGCACTCCGGCGGCGTGCGCCATGCGGATATCATAGACCGTATCGCCCACAACAATGGCGTTTTCGGGGCACAGGCCATTGTAGGCAAGCGTCTTGAAAACCATGTCTGGAGCGGGCTTTGCATGCTCTACATCGCCTGCGCCGAGCATGTACGGGATATATTCAGACAGGCCCATGCGGTCAACGAAGTCGGCCAACGACGTGCGGAAGCGGCTGCTCGCTATGGTGACAAGCAGTCCGGCTGAGTGCATCTTACGGATTGTCTCGCCCACGCCGGGAAACATCGGCACGGCGTCAGGCGTGTTGTTGACGTCGAAGATACGGCGGTAAGTGGCTGCGCAGAGGTCGCCTGTGGCGTCGTCCATCGGTATAAGGTCGGTAAAAGTCTGCTTCAGTGGCAGCCCAATCATTGCCGCGCATTCGTCGTCAGTACGTGACTCAAGTCCCAGTTCGGCAATAGTCTGCTGCATCGTGCGGACAATGAGACGACGGGTGTCGCCTATCGTGCCATCAAAGTCAAGGATAATGGATTTCAGTTTATTGCTCATTACTTTTTATTTTCAGGAGTTAAGGAGTTATGTAGTAAAGGAGTTAAGACAAATGACTTGTTGAATGAATAATTAATTATGAAAAATGAATAATCAAGTTTGCCTGTTCAAGCAATGAATTATTCACTCTTAATTATTCACTCTTCACTTAACAAGTCATTTGTCTTAACTCCTTTACTACATAACTCCTTAACTCCATATCTCATATTAAATCTTTTTCATCACCACGGCCACGGTGTTCAGCCTGAAATATCCGAGCGACATGTACATCAGCCCGCCGTACGGATTGTCGGTGCCCCACGAGTTCTTGCACACGAAGTAGCGGCGGCCGGCCTGGTCGCGGGCCAGTCCTACCAGCTCCATACAGTGGTCGTCGGTAACGCTGAAGCGCTCGAAAGCCCGCTGGCGCATGTCCTGCGTCACGGTTACACCTTCGTTGTCGAGACACGCGACACCGTCTTCAAACGAGAAGCCGTCGTTGGTCACGTCGCCCTCCCAGCACACTCCGTTGCCCAAGCGTAGGGCTTTCTCCACACGACTTACAAGCGTGTCTACGGGCACATTGTAAAACTTGCATCCCTCACGGTTGGCTGGAAGGTCAAGGGCGACTTTCTCGTAAAACGGCTCGTGCGTGTAGCTGGTCACCGCCACGTAGTCGGCAGGGCTGCATAGGCTGCGGGCAAACTCCTGCATCGAGTACTCCATGCCGTACATCCACACCCTGCGGGGCACTGGGTTGACGGCCGTATCGAGCACGTATGCCGTCTTGTCACGCAGCCGCTTAATGCCCACGCGCTGGCGAACGGCCTGGTCGGCAAGCACGTTGAGCTTGCGGCACAGCACGTCATAGTTGCATTCAGAACGGTAAGCGTCATAGGGCATGGCGCCGTATTCGGCCAACGCGCTGAGCAGCATAGGCGCCACTCCGTCGGCCCTGACGTCAACCTCACCCTGCGTAAGGTAGCGCTGCTCGACAAGCCCGCCGAGAACGGAGCGCGCTACGTATGCCGGCGAAAGGTTGACCGAGTCGCCAATGGCCAGCCTGTCGGTCTCAATCGTAGCCAGCATGGCATAGACCCAGCACAACGAACCTCGCCCCTGGTCCTTAACGGGAGTCATCCCGTTAATCCTCTCAACGGTGAACACTCTACGCCCGGGCGTCGTGCGCCCGCACGACACCATGACAACGGCTGCTATAAGTACGGCTACTAACGTCTTCATGGGCGCAAAATTAATGAAAATAATCCGCCCCGCAAAGCGTTTAACATATTGATATCATGAAAACGGGAATGCCGGATTACGGCCGGCCGCAAAAGTGACTGTACTGCTTATCGCCACCGGCGGGCAACCAGCAAAGGCCACGACACAACGCACGCCAGCGCAAACGGATATATACATCCAAAACAAAAGACTTGCGAAAGGCCACCTTTTACGTTGCAAAAGGCCGTCAATCGCAAGCTAAAAAGCCGTCTTTCACGACGCGAAAGACGGCTTTTTACAATATGTTGAATATCAACGTGTTACATACTTAGGCCAAAGCCATGTCCATAAGGGAGACAAAAGCCTGAATGCCCTGATGGTTGATGTCGAGCGAAGCAACCTCATTAATGTACCTGTCGCTCTTGTCACGGTCGCCAAGTCCACGGTATCCGAGAGCCATCATGTACTTGCAGTGTATCTCGTTGCGCAGCTGCAGGTCGTCCTCCCAGATGAGAAGGTCGGGCAGCGATACCGCGAAATAGTCCATACGGACCGTGTCGAAGAGATGTTTCTCGCCGTAGTTCACCAGCCGGTGGAAGCGGCCGTTGGCCTCGGCGGTGCGTCCGAGCTTCAACAGCGCAAGGCCCTGGTAGAATATCTTGTCAGGCTTGGCGTCGTTGTAGTACAGCGCGGCAGCGGGTTCGGTGGGTCCGAGCGTAGCCTGCTCCCAGCACTGGCGTGCCTTGTCGGTGTCGCCCAGAGCCTCGTATGATATGCCGAGCAGGTAGTAAAAGTCGTTCTCCTGCGCTCCATAGAGCTTGCCTTCGCCGAGGTGCGGAGGATATACAAGACATTCTTCAAGCAGTCCGACAGCGTCAGAATAACGCTTTTCGGCTATCGCTACCTTAGCCATTTCCACACGTGCGAACTGATACTGTGCGGGCACCTTGCCTTCACCGCCCTCCCACGGGTGGAAGATGTGAGCGTCAAGCTTGCTCTTCGCCTCGCCGTAACGTCCGGTCTGGTTCAGCAGGGTTATCTCTTCGAGCAACAGGTCGTCACGTTTCGACACAAGCTCGGGATACTCCTGCAGGAACGCGAGCCTCTCGGCGTGCGGACGGCGTACGCGGCGGTACAGCTGGTCGAGCTCCATGAGCACGCGTGCGTCGGTGTCGTCAAGCGAGAAAGCGCGCTCCATGTACTCTATGGCCTTGTCCTGGTTGTCCAACTTGTTGAAGTTTGCCAGCGCCAAGTTGCGCCAAACGGTCGGGAACTTGTCGTCCTCGCGCGCCGAAGTTTCCCATGCCTGGATTGCAAGGTCATACTGGCGTTTGTCATAGTACAGGCAGCCGAGATAGTAAGGAGCCTTTGAGCAGCCTTCGACGGTGTCCATAGCGCACTGCAGCGCGAGTATTGCCTCCAGACGGTTGGGGAAGCAGCAGTCGGGACATGCGGCCTCGCCTTTCTTGAAGTCGTCGGCAGCGCCTTCCATTCCGCCCATCATCTTGCACCAGCCAAGGTAGTAGTAGGTCATCGGGGTGACGGCTCCCGTTGCGATTGCGACGTTCCACAGCGATGCAGCATCCTGCCAGAGGCCTGCCGCGCAGTAGTCGAGGGCTATCTCGTCGTAGTCGTGGGCGTTGCCGTGCATCAGCTCTTTCATGGCGTCGAGCACGCTCTCGTCGCCCGTGATGATGTATTTCTCGTACAGACAGCCGAAGTTGAAGCGGTCAATCTTCAGCGACTCTTCAATCAGGGCGAGTGCTTCGTCGGTGCGTCCCTGCTTGCGCAGTATCGCCGTCTTCAGCGCACGGGCCTTGTGGTTGTGCCAGTTGCGTATGAGAGAGCGGTCAATCTCGTCGGCAGCATCTTCCATGCGGCCCTGCATTACGGAGATCTGAGCGCACGCGAAGTAGCCTGCGTCCTGCCATGCGCCGTTCCATGTAGACTTGAAGAAGCGGTCGTAAGCCTCGTCAATCTTGCCCTGGTACTTCAGCGCCAGACCGAGGTTGTATATCGGTTCGCCGTCGTACGGGTTGGGGTTGCGCTTCATGAGCACCTTGACGGCCGTCTTCAAGTATCTCTCGGCGCGTGCGAAGCGTCCCTTGCGGATGTACCACAGACCCAGTGCGTTGTTGTTTCTTACGTCGAGCGGGTCGCGGCGCAGAGCCTCCTCGTAGTATTCAACGGGGTTGTATGTAGCGTGGCGGTACTGCTCGAGGTGCAGACCGGTGAGGTAAAGCTGCTCGGTAGTCTTGATTTCCTCGGGCAGCAGAGCTGCTTCGGCAGCGTCGGGGATGGGTCGTACGTCCTCGGGCTCGCTGTGCCAGTGCAGCAGTTCGCGGCCGCGGGCGGTGATTTCGAGTGTCAGGTGATTGAGGCGTGCGCCTTTCACGTCGACAGTCTCCTCGAGAAGAGCCTCGGGCGTGATGGTCACTCCCTTGCTGTAATATACCGTGCCGTCATCGTTGCGCAGCGTTACGTTTACTGTCTGTGCCGACGTTGCGAACACCTTGAAGGTTACGTTGCCGTTCTCGCCTTCCTGGTCGATGTTCATCAGCAGGTCTTTCGTTGCGTTCTTTACAACTCCCAGCTCACGGTAGGGCAGGAAGTACTGCACGAACGACTTTTCCTCATACGGCTGCAGCCATGTGAAGTCGGGCTGGTTCTCGGTGTAGACGCCGGCCATCAGCTCGATGTACGGGCCGTCCTCGTCGGTAAGGTTGCGGTCCCATGCGCGTCCGAAGTCGCCGTTACCCCATGTCCACTGCTTCTTTCCGGGCGATACGTGGTGGTTGGCAACGTGCAGCATGCCGGCACGTGTGTCGTTCTCGTAGCCACCCTCGAAGTCGTACTTGCTGTTTACGGCCATGTAGCTGGTCGGCACAAAGATGTTCTTATAGTTCGAGATGTCAACTCCGGCAGAGTAGTCCATCTTGTAATATGTGCCCGTAGCGATGGGGAAAGAGCTTACGGCGCGCTTTCCGTGGTCGAACACGGCGTTGATATCTGGCGGGAAAACGCTCTGGTAGTGGTCGTTTACTGCCACGGCGGGGTTGGCCCACCACAGGAATGTCTGCGGCACTTCGGTACGGTTGTAGAGCACTCCCTTTATCTCGAGGTAGGCGTGTCCGGGCCTGAGAGTGAATCCAGCCATGCCCTTCTGGTGGAACATGCGCTCCATCTCGCTCACCCATACCGTCACGCTTCCGTCGCTGTTTTCCTCTATCGTACAGTCAACGGGCATGTAGGTGCTGGGGCGGTGGTGCTGCGGCCAGTTGAATTCGATACCTCCCGAAATCCAAGGGCCGGCCAGTCCGACCAGCGCCGGCTTGATAACGTGGTTGTAATAGATGAAGTGGCGCTGCTTAATCTTGTCGTAAGCCATCTGCACACGGCCGCCAAGCTCGGGCAGAATCATCACCTTTATATATTCGTTCTCGATGAACACGGCGTTGTATTCCTTGTCCGTCTTCTCGTTAGAGATTGACTCGATGACGGGATAAGGATATACCACTCCGCTCGAACCCTGGTACACTCTCTTCTCAAGGAAGATGGGGTTCTTCTCCGGTGCCCCGACTTCATACGTCGGAATGGTCACCTTTTCTTTCCATGCTTTTACCATATTGTTTGTAATTAAAGAAGTTTTCTTTTTGTAGTTAAAGGAGATTTTTGGGTAGTTAAAGGAGTTAAAGTAGTTATCACTTCGCTCCGCTTCGTTAGGAGGTAAAGTCAAATGCCTTGTAGTTAAGGAGTTAAGACAAATGCCCTGGAGTTAAGGAGTTAGGGAGTCAAGGAGTTAGGGAGTCAAGGAGTTAAGACAAATGCCTTGTTGGCGCTCTCACCCTCTCACTTTCTCACCTTCTCACCCTCTATTTTCACCCTCTCACCTTCTCACTTTTTCACCTTTTTTCGTGAGTTCTTTCTCTATCTCCTCAAGCGACTTGCCTTTCGTTTCGGGCAGTACACGGTTGAAGTAGATGAAGCCCAGGGCGCAGATTATTGCGTAAATCCAGAATGTTCCGTAGCTGCCCAATGAGGTGTTGAGCAACGGGAATGTGTACGTCAGCGTTGTGCTGCCCACCCAAAGGGCGAATGTACAAGTGCCGACGGCAACGGCACGCACGCGGCTGGGAAAGAGTTCGGCTATCAGCACCCATGTTATCGGGCCGAGAGTCATGGCGTAGCATGCTATGGCAAGCACCACAAGCAGTACCATGAAGGCGCCTTTCACCTCAAGATAGTAGCATGTTCCGAGCGTAAGATAGACTATCGCGAGGCCCAAGGAACCAATCAGCATGAGCTTGCGGCGGCCCAGACGCTCTACGGTGTACATAGCAACGACGGTGAAGATGACATTTGTTACGCCCGTTACGACAATGTTGAAGAGCACGTCGCTAAGTGAATAGCCGGCCGACTGGAATATCTCCTGCGCGTAGTTGAAGATTACGTTCGTGCCGCTCCACTGCTGGAACACTGCCACAACGATACCTATCGTCACGATCTTGAGCAACGGGCGGCGGAACAACGTGCGCAGTCCGTGCTGCTCTCCGGCAGCGGCGTCTGCCTCAGAGATGGCCTTTAGCTCATCTTCGGCATATCCCTCACCGCCTACCTTAGACAATATTACCCTTGCGCCGGCGGTCTTGCCCGTCATGGCGAGCCAACGGGGACTCTCCGGGATGAAGAATACGAGGATCAGGAAGGCCAGCGCGGGGAACGCTCCTGCCCAGAACATCCAGCGCCATCCCATCTGGCAGTTCCACGTGTCGATGGTGTTGTGGATTACGGGTTCGGCTATCAGCCAGTTGGTAATCTGTGCGGCGAGAATGCCGATGACTATCGTCAGCTGGTTGAGCGACACCAGTTTGCCTCGTATATGCGTAGGAGCGACCTCGGCGATGTACATCGGCGACAGGCCCGATGCTATACCGATTCCAACGCCGCTGAGGAACCTCGCGCAGAGGAACAGGCTGAACTCGCTGAAGTAACCCGTGCCGAAAGCCGACACGAGGAACGTGATTGACGATACGACAAGCAGCTTCTTGCGTCCGAAGCGGTCGGCAAGCGAGCCGGCCGTCATGGCCCCGATAAGGCAGCCCACGAGGGCGATGCTCATGGCAAGGCCCTGCATCTTGGGGCTATCGGCTATACCGAAGAACACTTCATAGAACGGTTTTGCACCGCCGATGACTACCCAATCGTAGCCGAAAAGCAGTCCGCCCATGGCCGATACCACGCAGATGAAATAGACAAATCTTTTGTTAAATGTTTTCATTGTAAAGTTTTCGGGTTATATTAAACATATTGTTTCCGGTCCGTAGGGCGTCGCTTGCGCCCGCATTGCCAACGTCCGGCTTTTTCAGTCATTTACGCCGCCGTGGCATTATATCGTTTTCCGCTGCAAAGATACGTACAAAGGGGAACATCCGAAATAGAAAAAAATGTTTATAAAATGGACAATCTTATTATTATTTTGGCTATATTTGCACAAAAATTTTGGTTGATATGAACACTAAGAAGTTAGAGAAGTTAAAGAAATTATCACTTCGCTCCGCTCCGTTAGAAGTTAAAGCCAAATGCTTCGTTGCATACCCACAAAGGCATTCGGCTATAACTTCTTTAACTTCTCTAACTCCTTTAACTTCTAAAATAAAACAATCGCGAGACCTATGATAAAAATCAAGAGCGGGTTTTCAGGCGAGCGGTCGCTCGTACTGCCCAAGATGGTAACCGACATGATGGCTGCCGACCCTATCGTATCCGTGCTTTACGTCACCGACATAGGCTATTATCCCCACGCCGCCAACCATTACCGCGAGCGCAACGAGCCCATCGACCAGTACGTTTTCATATATTGCATCGACGGGCGGGGCAGCTATCAGGTGGGCGGAAGGCGCTACCAGGTGGGCGCCAACCAGTACTTCATCCTGCCGGCGGGCCAACCTCACGCCTACGAGGCCGACCACGACAAGCCTTGGACTATCTACTGGATTCACTTCAAGGGCTCGCTGGCCTGCCATTACGCCCTCGATGCGGTAAGCCCTACGGCCATAAACCCCGGCGTACACTCGCGGATAAGCAACCGCATAAACATGTTCGAGGAACTGTTTGACGCCCTCAACTCGGGCTACAGCATAGAGAACATAAGGTACGCCATGTCGCTCTTCCACCACTATCTCGGCTCGCTGCGCTACGTCAGACAGTACCGCGAGGCGGCAGGACAGACCGGCGACGTGGGCATTGTCGACGCGGCAATACATTTCATGGAGGAGAATATCGAGCGACACGTCACCCTTAAAGAAGTGGCCGACTACACCGGCTACTCGGCCTCTCACTTCTCCATGGTGTTCAAGGCGCAGACCGGCCACAGCCCCATGAGCTACATCAACCTGCTGAAGGTGAAGCGAGCCTGCGACCTGCTTGACAATACGCAGATGCGCATGAACCAGATATGCTACAAACTGGGCATAGACGACCCTTACTACTTCTCGCGCATGTTCAGCAAGGTGATGGGCATGAGCCCCAAAGCATACCGCACGCACCCCAAGGTGTAACCACCGATACGGCCGGCAGGCGCCGCTTACGTAACGTCTTGATATCCAGCGTAATACAAAAGGCCGTCTTTTGCATTGCAAAAGGCCGTCTTTGACGTTACCCTGAAAATGTTAAATGTTAACCTTTAATGATGATTAATGCTTATGACTATAATCTGTCTTGAGATGTCAGCGTGTAATGCCCTGCCACGGCAAGGCGGTCAGAAGTCGAGAGTGACGGTCTGGCCGGGCTTCAGCGTTATCTTTCCGTCACGGCCCTTTACGGCGAATGTGCAGTCGGCAGAGGCCGTAATGCGGGCCTTCTGCATCTTGCCGCCGCGCCACTCCATGTCTACCGTTAGCCCGCCCTCGGCACACATGCCTTTCACAGAGCCGTCGGCCCACTCAGCGGGCAGCGCCGGCAGGAACTCGATATACCCGTCATAGCTCTGCACCAGCATTTCGCACATGCCGGCAATGCTGGCCTCGGTGGCGTCAAAACTGAATATGTCAGACTCGGCCATGGCCACTCCGGCGGGCGATACGGTCATGAGATTATCGCGGGTAAAGCGCTTGAAGAGGTTTTGCAGCCATCCGTACGACGTGCGGGCGTCCTTCATGCGGGCGTAGAAGCATAGCATGTTGGCCGTGCTCCACTCGGTGTCCTCCCAGTTGGGGTCGCTCGTCTGTATCTCCAGCCCCTTGCGTGCGGCGGCCATGAGGTCGGGATTCCTGGTGTACGAAATCTCGTCAAGCGGGAAGAGCGACAGCAGATGTGACGAGTGGCGGTGCGAAGGGTCGCTGCGGCGAACGTCGTCGAGCCACTCCTGCAGCTGTCCGTCAGAGCCTATCTTGAGCGGCGGCAGGCGCTTGATGTCCTTCTCCAACTGTCGGCGCAGGCGCTTGTCGACGCCCAGCAGCCTTGACGACTCGATGCAGGCGTTGTAGATGTAGTAGACAATCGAGCGGTCGATGGTAGGCATCATTGCCAGCGCCAGATGGTTGCCTTTCGGCGATACGTAGCCGTTCTCGGGCGAAATGCTCGGGCCGGTAACGAGGTATCCCGTGCGCGGATCCTCCGCCATGTAGTCAATGAAGAACATGGCTGTCTTCTTGAGCAGGGGATATCCCACTTCGGCCAGCCACTTCCTGTCCTGCGTGTAGAGGTAATGGCTCCACAGATGGGTGGCTATCCATGCGCCGCCGGTGACGTTCATGCCCCAGCCCACGCTCCAACCAGGCGAGGTATAACCCCATGCGTTGCACACGGTGTGGGCCACCCATCCGCGGCTGCCATACAATTTCCGTGCCGTCTCCTCGCCGTTATCGGCAAGGAAGGCTATATAGTTGAACAGCGGAACGTTGCATTCGGCCAGGTTTACACGGTTGGCCGACCAGTAGTTCTGCGGAATGTTGATGTCGAGATGGTAGTCGCACGTCCACGGCATGTTGCAGGCCATGTTGTCGTTCCATACTCCCTGCAGGTTGGCGCACAGCGGAGTGCCGTTGGGTCGTGACGAAGCGATGAGCATGTAGCGGCCGTACTGGAAGAAGAGGGCGTCCAGCCCCGGGTCTGAAGCTCCCGCCTGCGCCAGCTTCAGGCGCGTGTCGGTGGGCAGGTTGGCGTTGCCGCCGTCGCCGAGGGTGATGTCCATGCGGCTGAACAGCGCCGTGTAGTCGGCCGTGTGGGCAGCCTTCAGCGCGGCGTAGCCCTTGGCGGCTGCCCTGTCGAGCGTCGACTTGCAGATGTCTTCATAGTCCACCTTATTATAATTAGTGCGCACGTCGACGAGTATCGTCAGCGCGTCGGCACCCTTTACGCTTACCGATGAGCCATCGGCGGTAACCTGTCCGCCCTCGGGCAGCAGCCTTACCTCGCCACAAAACTCTACTCCACCCTCGCCGTGCATGTGGAATTTCACCTTGCCTTTCAGCTTCAGGCCGGCGGGAGTGGCCGTAACGGCAGCCTCGCGCAGCAGGTTCAGGCCTACCTTGGCACTGACGGCGCCCGCCTTGTCGGCAGTAACGCGCATGGCGATTACGTCGTCGGGATAGTCGGTTATGTACTCTCGGCGGTAGTTTACGCCGCCACGCTCAAACGTAACGGCGGCCACCGCGTTGTCCATGTCAAGCTCGCGGCGGTAGTTGCGCACGCGGCCTGCGGGATATGTAAAGTCTATCACGAGGTCGCCCAGCGGCAGATGCGTGCCGAAAGACTTGCCACGTCCGGTGAAATACTTTTCCCCTAACTTGTTGCCTTGCTCCGGGTCGTTGTTGAAGAAACAGCGGCGTATCTCGTCAAGCTTGTCCCTTCCGCCTATATCATTATTGGTAGAGTCGGGCTGTCCTGACCAAAGGCTTATCTCGTTGAGCGCCACGGTCTCGCGGTTTATGCCTCCGTAGACCATCGTAGCGAGGCGACCGTTACCCGTAGGCATGGCCTCCATCCATTTCGACGCAGGCTGCTGATACCACAGCACGTTGCCAGCATGAGCAGTAAAGCTAACCATCGCCAGGCAAATGGCGACGAGTGTTGTTCTAAGTTTCATGTCAACCTATGTATTAGTTTAATCAAGTTTTCGAATGCAAACTTACCATCAAGGACGCAAACAGGCGGTAATAAAGCATTCAGAAAATGTAACATTTACGCCAAAAGGCCGTAAATGACTGATTTTGCGCATTTTGTTGCATATTCAAACCGCCGTTTTTAATTAACTTTGCAATGCCTCGACACAAGGCAATACAACACCTTCCGAGGCAACACCTATTATTATATATACGCACGCGAAAGACATCTTAATGCATAAAACCTTATTCATAACCTTGACATTTAAACCGAAAATGGATTTATTCTTGAGAAAGACAGCGGCCATGCTGATACGTACGGCCGTATGCATGGCCATGCTTCTCCTTACGGGAGGCACCGCCCTGGCCGGCCCCTACAACATCGCGACGCGAAGCCACGTCACCGTTTCGTCGGCAAAGGACGCCGACCACGGCGCCGAAAAGCTGACAGACGGCATGGCGAGGGTGAAGGGACAAGGCCAATGGGCGTCCACAAGCACCACCACTTTCTGGGGAGAGATAGACTTTCCGTGGGTCAAGCTGGAGTGGGACTCGGCCGTATGGGTGAACAAAGTGGTGCTGTACGACACGCCCGAGACGGACAACAACACAGCGGGCGGCATTCTGCGATTCAGCGACGGCAGCCAGGTTGACGTGTGTGGCATTGCCGACAACGGCGCGCCTTGTGAGGTGACGTTTCCCGCAAGGCGCACTAAATGGATAAAGTTTGAGGTAACCGACGGCGTTGGCGACGGCCTCGGACTGTCCGAAATTGAGGTTTATCCATCGCCCGAGGGCTACAGCGACTACGTATCTTGGGTCGACCCGTACATCGAGACCACGCGCGGGCGCTACTTTTTCTTCATCACCGGCAACCAGCCTTACGGAATGATAGGCGCCGCTCCTATGACTCGGAACAAGAACCAGTTTGGAGGCGGCTACAACTATAACGCCACCGAGGTGCTCGGTTTTCCCCAGCTGCACTGCTGGATGATGTCGGGACTTGTGATGATGCCCGTAAGCGGCGACGTTGACCCTACCAAAGGCGAGCAGGGATGGAAGTCAGGCTTCACTCATGAGGGCGAAACCGTGCAGCCGGGTTACCACCGCATGTATCTCGAAAGGTACGGTATGTGGGTGGAACAGACGGCTACCGACCGCGTAAGCATGTACCGGGTGACGCCGACCGACGACATGGACGCCTCAATACTGCTCAACCTTGGCGGATACGTAAGCACCACCACGATGGTAAACGCGCAGGTGCGTGCCGACGGCAACGACGGTATTTGCGGCAGCTTTGACACCCGAGGGCGCCTGTGGGGCGGTCCGGACATGGTTAGGGTGTACTTCGTGGCGAAGTTTGACAGGCCCTTCGACTCGCTCGACGGATGGGCGGGCGACGACTTCAGGCGCGGAATCACCGAGCTGCAGGGCACTACCGAATGCGTGGCACGCAACGAGGGGATGAGCTACAGCGACGCTCCCACGTCGGGCATTATGGCAAACTTCAGGATGAAGGGCGGCCAACCAGTGAAGGTTAAGTTCGCCGTGTCGTACGTAAGCGTGGACAACGCCCGTGAAAACATGGCCTCAGACTGCCCCGGATGGGACTTCGACGCCACGCGGCAGGCCTCGCAACGCGAGTGGAACGACTGGCTCGGACGCATCGACGTGAAAGGAGGAACGGCGGCGCAACGCATCAAATTCTACACCGATATGTGGCACGTGCTGCTCGGACGGCACAAGATTGACGACTGCGACGGCAGCTATCCCGACTACACCCGGGGCGGAACGCGCCGCGGCAACTATACCTACGGAGCGCCGCTTACCGTAAGGCAGCTGAAGACTGACGCCAATACGGGCAAGCCGCAGCACCACATGTACAACTTCGACTCGCTCTGGCTGACGCAGTGGAACCTCAATACGCTGTGGGGACTGGCGTATCCCGAGGTGCTCGACGACTTCGCGGCGTGCCTTCTCGAGTACGACGTTAACGGCGGACTGCTGCCCCGCGGCCCCTGCGCCGGCGGCTATTCGTACATCATGTACGGATGTCCCGCAACGTCGCTCATCACGAGCGCCTACCAGAGAGGACTGCTGCACAAGTGGCAGGCGTCAAAGGCTTACGAGGCGATGAAGCGCAACCACGAGAAGGGCGGTATGCTGGCGCACGACATGGACAGCGAACTTGAGTTCTACATCGAAAACGGTTACTGCCCGGGCAACGCCGGACTGACCGTACAGTGGACGTTCGAGGACTGGGCGTTAGGCCAGATGGCAACAAAGATGGGGCGCAAAAAGGACGCCGAATACTACCGCCGCAGGGCGTCAAGATGGCAACCCACGTACAACGACGGCCTGAAACTGCTACTGCCCAAGGAGCGCGACGGCAGGTGCTGCACACCGACCCGCTGAACGGATGGGGCTACATCGAGGCCAACGCATGGCAGGCTACATTCGGACTGGCGCACGACCCGCCCGCACTTGCCCGCCTGATGGGCGGCGAGGACAGCCTCTGCGCACGCCTTGACTACGCCTTCCGCATGTCCGTGCCTACCGACTTCGTGGGCGGATACGGCAACGGATACGTAAGCTACGCCAACCAGCCGGGACTCTCCAACGCGCATGTATTCTCGCACGCAGGCAAGCCCTGGATGACGCAATACTGGGTGCGCCGCGTGAAAGAGCAGGCATACGGCTCAACAACCCCCAACCAGGGCTACGGCGGACACGACGAGGACCAAGGTCAGATGGGAGCAGTGAGCGCCCTGATGGCCGTCGGACTGTTCAGCATAGACGGCGGCTCTAACGCCAATCCGTCGTACGACATCACCAGCCCCGTATTCGACGAGGTGACAATCCGGCTCAACCCCGACTACTACAAGGGCCGCGAGTTCCGCATAAAAACCTACAACAACTCGGCCGACAACTGCTACATCCAGCACGCAAGCCTCAACGGCAAGGCGCATAACGACACCTATCAACTCAGCCACGACGACTATTCCGCCGGCGGACTGCTCGAGATATGGCTCGGCAACACGCCCAACAAACAGTGGGGCACGGGCAAGGAGTAAACCAATTGACGGCCTTTCGCCTTCCAAAAGGCCGTCAACCGCACGCTAAAAGGCCGTCTTTCGCGCTGCGAAAGACGGCCTTTTGTATTTCATTGAACGTCAGGATGTTACGCAGGCGGAATGTTGCCGTACTGAGGAAGGTGTTAAGCCGTCACGCGAAAAATGTAAAATTGATACATCAATCTGTAAAAACGGTATAGCTCTTTACCGGAATCGTTACTAATTTTGCAACGTGAAACAATACCTGTAAACATGAGAAAAATATGTAGAACTTTGATTGCGGCGGCGCTGGCAGTGCTCGCATGCAGTCCGATTAAAGCACAAAAGAATATGGAAAACGTACTTAACGAAAGGCAGCAGAGCATTGTTGCCATCGCATGTCTTGAGGCCAAGGGCGACATCGACGGCCTGAAGACGGCCATCAACGAGGGTCTTGACGCCGGACTTACCGTAAGCCAGGTGAAGGAAGCCCTCTCACATCTTTACGCCTACACGGGTTTCCCGCGCAGCCTCAACGGCTTAGGCGCCCTGCAAGGCGTGCTCGACGAGCGCAAGCAGCGCGGAATAAACGACCCGGAGGGCAAGGAAGCCGACCCGCTGCCCGAAGGATACGACGCCCTGAAACAGGGCACCGAGGTGCAGTCTAAACTCACGGGCCGCGCAGATAACTATGCTTTCGCTCCCGCTACGGACTATTACCTGAAGGCTCACCTCTTCGGTGACATCTTCGCCCGCAACAACCTGACCCACGCACAGCGCGAGCTGGTTACAGTGAGCGCCCTTTCGGGGCTTGAAGGATGCGAAGCTCAGCTCAAGTCGCACATAAACGGCGCGCGCAACATGGGCGTTACTGACGCCGAACTGCACTCTATCCCCGCCGTGCTTGCCGCCAAGGTGGGCGAACGTGAGGCCTGGAGGGCACAGAAAGCGATAGCCGAAGTATTCGGAGAGGAATTTAACGGCGGCGAGCCTGTTAAGGACCCGATGTTCCCGAAGGGCCAGCCGAACACGGCATTCGCAAAATACTTCATCGGCGAGAGCTTCCTGGCGCCCCTCAGCTCGGGTAAGGTGCCCGTGTCAAACGTGACCTTCGAGCCCGGCTGCCGCAACAACTGGCACATTCACCACAAGGGCATACAGGTGCTGATTTGCGTCGGCGGCACCGGATGGTACCAGGAATGGGGCAAGCCCGCACGACTGCTGAAGCCCGGCGACGTGGTTGAAATACCCGAAGGTATGAAGCACTGGCACGGCGCGACGAAGGACAGCTGGTTCCAGCACATAGCGTTCACCGTAGCTGAAGAGGGCGCCTCGAACGAATGGCTCGAGCCGGTTACGGACGAGGAGTATGGGAAATTGTAAATAATTCAAGGAGTTAAGGAGTAAGGGAGTAAAGGAGTTAAGACAAATATCTTGTTAAATGAAGAGTTAAAAAATTAAGAATGAAGAATTCATTACCTGAGAAAGCAAACTTAATTATTCATTATTAATTATTCATTATTCATTCAATAAGACATTTGTCTTAACTCCTTTACTCCCTTACTCCTTAACTCCTAAAACATAAAAATCTATGAAAAACTTTCTTTTTGCCGTTATCACCGCTCTCATTGCCACGGGGTGCGGTAACAATAAGGCAAACGCAAGACAGGAAAACGACGGAGGCGCAACCTCTGCCGGTGGCAATGGAAGCGGCAAGGCGATAATAATATTCTTCTCGCACGCCGGCGACAACTATGCCGTAGGCAACGTAAAGGAAGGCAACACCAAGATTATGGCCGGATATATAAAGGAATTTACCGGTGCCGACATGTTCGAGATAGTGGCCGAGAAGTCATACGACATGCCCTATGACCCGCTCACCGAAGTGGCAAAGGAAGAGCAAAGGAAAGGCGAACTGCCCGCGTACAAAGGCAATCCGGGCGACCTAAGCCAGTACGACACGGTATACATAGGCGGCCCGATATGGTGGGGAACGTATCCGCAGGTGATGTTCACATTCTTCAAGGACCACGACCTGAACGGCAAGACGCTCATCCCCTTCACCACACATGAGGGCAGCGGACTTGGCAGTGTGGTAGAAGACCTTGAAAAACTATACCCAAACGCAACGGTAAAGCACGCATACTCGCTCTATGGTCATGAGGTAAGAAGTTCAAAAAACAAGGTTAAAGATTGGTTGGAAGGAATAAAATAAAGTAGGTTTATAAATCGAGGAGTTAAGGAGTAATGGAGTTAAGGAGTTAAGACAAATGCCTTATTGCTTGCGTTTGAGCAGCATAATATTGACAAGGCATTTGTCTTAACTCCTTAACTCCATTACTCCTTAACTCCTAAAAAACATCTACTGCAAATGTTCCCGTGCCCACTCCATCTGCCGGTACTCCGTATCGTCAGACGTCCAATGCTCGTTTATCGGCGTGATTAGTGCCTCTTTAGGGCACGTAAAAGTATTCCACACGGCGTATGAAGTGGTCGGCGGGCATGTATTATCATTGTAACCCCACGTCATGTAGACGTCGGCGGTGACGTGGCGGGCGAAGTTCACCACGTCGTAATACGCCATAGTGCGCATGTTCCGGTCGGTGAACATACCATCAACTTTATTGAAATGAGGGTATCCTCCGGTACGTCCGGCGCTGTATGCGGCCATGTCCGACAGCGCGGGATGATTGACTATGCACTGCGTTACGCGGCGGTCAAGTCCAGCGGCGACGATTGCCAGCGCGCCGCCTTGGCTCCCGCCCTGTACTATCAGGTTGCGTCCGTCCCACTCGGGAAGTGCCGTCAGCAGGTCAAGACAGCGTATAAGGGAGAGATAAACGCGCTTCATGTAATATCGGTCGGGGTCTTGCAGCCCGTTATACAGATATCCGTTCTCACGCCCGTTGAACGCTTTTGTTATGTCGTCGAACGTCTCTTTGGACAATCTCGGGTCCAAACCGTGTATCTCCATCTCCATTCTTATAAAACCGTTCTCGGCATAATACTTGTGACGCAACGGCTCCTTGATGGTCTTTATGCCTGCTCCCGGCGGACAAAGCACCACCGGACATGAGCCTTTCTGCGCGTTCTTGGGATAGAAAAGGTAGGTGTAGACGCTCTGGTTCTGCTTGTTCAACCGTATTTTCAGCAGGTAACAGTCTATCTTGTCGGTACAATACTCTTCGGCCTTTTCCTTCGTATAGCTCAACGGAACGGCCCGCATATCCTCTATGTTCCTGTTCCAGAAGTCAATAAAGTCGGCCGGTTCACGGGTGAAAGGACGTATTTCGTCCACCGAGAAGCCTACCTTTACATGATGTACGTACTTCTTTCCGTCGACAACGGCCGACAGACGGAGGTCGCGAAAGCCGGGAGTATTCCTCGTGCCCATGTCTATCACCGCCCTGCCATGCTTCATAACGACCTCGCCCTTACGGTCTGCGGCGAGCATATCGTCGGCAATTTCATAGTTTACCGTGGCGTCCTGAGGTATGCCGTACTTGTACAGTTGCACCTCTACACGCGCTTTCTCGCCTGCGCGGTAGAGCCAGTCGGCATGGTCGGGCACGGTAACCCACAGATAGTCTGAACGGTAAGGATAGTTCTCGGCAAGGCCGGCCATGCTTATGGCAACGACCATAAGCAGTAATGATAACAGTCGTTTCATGATTAAATGATTTGTTTTTCGAGGTACAAAGATAGTGAAATAATTAAGAATTAAGAGTTAAGGATTAAGAAAATGTGCATCGTTGGGGTAAAGGGCGATAAGCTGAATGGGAATAATTAGCCCTATACACCGAATAAAACGGCGATGCACATTTTCTTAATCCTTAACTCTTAACTCTTAAATTTCCTGCCTCCCAACTATTAACTCTTAATTCTTAGCTCTTAATTTCTCCTGTATTCCTCGGGCGTACAGCCCGTGATTTTCTTGAATACGGTGGCGAAGCAGCCTGCCGTAGAGAATCCGAGCAGGGCCGATATGTCGCCTACTGACCTGTCGGAAGCCATCAGGAATTCCTTTGCAAGCTGTATGCGGCGCAGCTGCACGTACTCGCACACGGTCTTGCCGGTCTCGTTCTTGAGCATGTCGTTAACGTATTCGGCAGACATTCCGAGGCGCGGCGCGAAGCGGCCCGCTGTGGGCAGCCCATGGGCCGCGGCCTGTCCGGAGGTGAAGTAATTGTCGATGAGCCTGTCAAGCTCGTCTATCGCCTCGACGTTGACATTGTGGCGGGTGATGAACTGGCGCGTGTAGAAACGGCGGCAGTAGTTGAGCAACAGCTCGATACTGTTGCAGATGATGGTCTTGCTGTATTCATCTATGCCCCAGCACAGCTCGTCGCTGATGCAGCCCAGACAGCGGTTGATGACCTTCTCCTCGCAACACGATATGTGGAGCGACTCCTCGGGGCGGTACTTGAAGAACGAAAACTCCTTCAGGCGGGCTCCCAACGGGGTGTACATGATGAGAGTAGGATGGAATATCAGCATTTTGCCGTCGGCCGTGGCGAGGTCGACTTTCTTCGACGGGGTTACAAACAGCAGCGTCCCGTCAGAATAGTCGTAATACCTGCGCCCGTACTTCTCGCTGTCGGCGGCGCGATGCTTGAACACAACGGCGTAGCAGTCGGTCTTGACCTGGCTGCCGACGCACGGGGCCGACATGTCTATGAGGCTGACAAGCGGGTGCAATGTCTCCTTATGGAAAGCGCGGTTGCATTCGCAGACGAAATTTGTCGGGTCGGCAATATTGTGCATTTTTACAAGTGATTTAATAGGAGTGATTTGACAAACGCAGTGTAACGGAACCAACATTACGGACGTAATCCGTGGCCGCCAGGCCGAGTTCCGCCACCGTCAGCATGTCCCTTGCCTGCTCGTAACACGTCTACCTGCTTTCCTCCTTGCGGTATTCGCTGGGCGTCATGCCCGTGTTGCGCTTAAAGTAGCGGTTGAAGTGCTGCGAGTACTGGAAGCCGAGGGCATAGCTTATCTCGTTGATGGTCTTGGCCGTGCCGAGCAACTGCTCCTTGGCAATGTCGATTATCTTGCCCTGGATGTACTCCTGGGGCGTCCGGCCGGTCTCCTTCTTGATAAGGTCGCCGAAGTAGTTGGGCGACAGAAAGCATTTTTCGGCAAAATACTTCACCGTAGGCAGCCCGTTGACGGCGGCCGTGTTGCCCTCGAAATACCCGTCGAGCTCCTCCTCGAACTTGGTCAGAATGTCTTTGTTGACGGTCTTGCGGGTGATGAACTGGCGCTCGTAGAACCTCATGCAATAATCCAGCAGCAGCTCGATGTTACGGCAAATCAGCTTCTTGCTGTGGCCGTCTATCGGACGTTCAAGCTCTATCCTTATCTTGTCGAGGCAGTCCTTGTATATCGCCTTCTCCTGTTCCGACAGATGAAGGGCCTCGCGCGACGAATAGGCGAAGAACGAATAATGGCGCATCTCCTGCCCCAACGACGTGCCGCGGATAAGGTCGGGATGGAACAGCAGGCCCTGCGATTTCGGCGTGAAGCCAGGCCTGAAATTCACCTTCACCACCTGTCCCGGGGCGAAACTCGTCACCGTACCCTCCTGGTAGTCGTAAGGCATGCGCCCGTAGGTTATGTCGCCGCAGTAAGTCTGTTTCAGGAACAGGGCGTAGACACCGTACTGGTAAGTCACTTCACCCTTGAACGGGAATTGCTTTACGTCGTTCTCGTCGACAACCGTCACCAACGGGTGCCGCGTCTCGAGCCCCATGGCCCTGTTGTAGTCGTCGATAGAGTCAATTCTGAATATCTCTTCCATAGTCGTCACGTTTTTGTTCGCATGAATAAACCCCATTGTCTATTCCTGTGCAAAGATACGATTTATATCCGTCAACCGCCGTACATGAATTACGGATTTTGCAACCTTTATTACATTTTCAGGCATATCAACAGCAGGCATACTGCCATTACCACAGCGCGTGACAGCTATTTCTACCGCCCCGCACGGCCGTTTTTAAGGCCACACGTAGCTGTTGCGTATATCATTGATAATCAGCGTGTTCGCGAAATGCCGCCTTTTGGCTTGCAAAAGACGGCATTTCAGCGCCTCGTTGACAGCCTTTCGGAAGGCAAAAGGCCATCTATTGGAAAACGAGATTACAAAATACCATATCAGAGATATAATAAAATTAAATACTCCTGATAATCTTTCCACAAACAAGCACAAAGAAAGCAAACCTTAAAAATACACAACAAATTTAATAATCTTTTTAAATTAAAGACACTAATACTATCTAAAGATAGTTACAAGGGTTATCTTTATTTCATATTTTTGCAAAATAATGAATGATAATATCAATAAAATGTTCGGTGCACGAATTGTTGCATTGAGAAAGAAAGCGGGCATAACACAAGAAGAACTGTCTTTCCGCTGTGGAATACACCGTGCATACATGGGAACAATAGAACGTGGAGAAAAAAGCGTGACATTAGACACTGTTGTTAAAATAGCAAATGGACTGAACATAGAAATAAAAGAGCTTTTTGACTTTCAACACATATGATACCAGCAAGAAATATGATAACTATTGATGACAACATCAATAAGATTGTCAAATTCATCAATAACATAATAATAACCCCAAGGCAGGCACTGCTATATTGGGCAGGAATAACAAACCAGACACCAGCCGCAAAGATAGGCTACATAGGACAGCACATGGCTTCGCTTATAACTGGTGTATCCGGAACAAGGAGCGGCGCACGTGGTGATGACCTTGCAGACGGCACCGAAGTAAAATCCTGTAACAAGATTGATCAAGCAGACAAATGCAATAATTGCGGAATTAGAGTAATGCGACATGATTCTACATGTCCTAATTGCGGCAGCAATAATATCGACAGGAAGGACGATAGCAAATGGCTGTTTTCTGTCAGAGACGAATACGAACTAAACCAATACCATAATCTTGACAGAATTCTGCTGTTGCTAATGGATTATCCAGGATTCGACAACAACGACTTTTCAGATATACGCATCTCGGCTTTCGAAATATATCCGAAAGAAGAACGGATGAGAGTTTTCAACGAACTGCTTGATAACCATTATTGGAATATATATCGTCCGAAAGCTAACGAAGGAGGAAAAACCAACCCGATGAACCTTCATCCATGGTCGTTCCAGTTCTATAAATGCAATCCCTTACTCGTATTCCAATGTTTAATAAAAAACATTGACACCGATCCTCATATCCAGATAAACCAGTATGTAAAACCTGATTGTGAGCGAGGAAACAATATAAAAACACTACCCATGCCTACCTCCTTACTTAAGAAAAATGAATGGGAGATTCTATTGTCTACTGCCGACTTTCAAAATGATATCAGGCCGCTACTCTCACAAAATGTAACCGAACACGAATTTCTACAGATGAACTTTGCAGGAAAAAAGTCTATACTACCTTTTCTTGACGAAAAACTGCGCGGAATAATTCCACTAAGGAAGATTGTATCAATCAGACAAAAGAACCATTACCGCAGATAAGGCCACATAAAACTAAAGTACCAGCTTCTTGTCAAAGTACGACACGAGCTCTTCTATCCTTGAAATGGCCATGCAATGATACTCATCATTTATCTCAATGGCTATATATTTCCTGCCGGTCTGGATGCAGGAAAGCTGAGTCGTGCCACAACCAGCAAAGGGATCTAACACTACATCACCCTCATTACTGCTTGCAAGGATTAAGCGCGTTATTAACTTTTGTGGCTTTTGGGTTGGATGATATCGCTTTTCTTTGTAAAAATCAATGTCACGCCACACATCGGTAATACCCATCTGTGGATGGAATGTTTGAGCGACCTTTGTGTAAGAACAATTAAAATGCAAAAGTTCCGACAGCTTGTTCCACAATTCCTCAGTGGGAAACTGCTCGCAAATATTATTGCCAGTATAAATGCTCCACATACCTCCGCCGTTTGACTTGACACCAAGGTAATCGTTAATTTGCTTTGCCGTAAGACCAAGAACTTTCTGTCGTGACTTTAAAAAGTCCTTAACAAACCTCTTATTGTCCTTTATCATAAACAAAATACTCTCTGTCGTATTTGGAAAAATCTTATATTTCTTCGTAGCCCGACCGCTTACCGATCTCATGCCCTTGTCTATTATTATCTGTTGGCGCAACTCAAGCCCAAAGTCGTCAAGATAAGGAACAAGTAAGGCCAACGTCCTGAAATACCCAAAACAATAGAAAGTGCCACCAACACGAAGCACCCTTGCTGCCTCCTTAATCCATGACAATGACCATTCAACGTAGTCTCTCTCCGTCTTCCACATATAGTCCCACTTCTGACTTACCACCTTCCAATAAGGCGGGTCAGCAACGATTAGATCGACACTACCGTCAGGCAGTGACGCCATCTCCTTTACGCAATCACCTAATATGCAAATATTAGTCTTCATAAAAATATTTTAAACTATGTGGAACTATACGACATGAACGAAAAATCAACACGCTTACACTATAATAAAGAATAAACAAATACATCCAACGAACAAATAATCCGTTTTGCAAAGGTACAACATTTTACGTAAACATGAGTCTTATTGGTTACTTAAATATTACAATTTCACGGTATTTCAAGGGCCGTTTTTAAGACCGCACGTAGCTGTTGCGTATATCATTGATAATCAGCGTGTTCGCGAAATGCCGCCTTTTGCAAGCCAAAAGGCGGCATTTCAGCGCCTCGTTGACGGCCTTTCGGAAGGCAAAAGGCCGTCTATTGGAAAACGAGGGATAATCTACCGATGAACAGGGGATGTATTATCGAGCGCTCAGCGCAGGCCGAGGCGCAGCTCGTAAAAGTATTTCCACAGCGGCGCGGCCATCAGGCTCTGGCGTATCATGTCACGACTCAACAATATGAACGCCTCCGAACGGCTTATGACGTGCACCTCGATGTCCTCCGTTCGGTCGAGATGCTGGTTGCCGATTTTCTCCACGTCAACGGCGAGAAAGCAGTGGCAAACGTTATTCATCGTACTCGTGTTGGCCGACACCGTCATTATCTCGCTCCACGAACCGTTACCGTAACCGGTCTCCTCGAGCAATTCGCGGCGTGCGGCGGCCTCGGGCTGCTCGCCCTCCTCGCACACTCCGGCCACAATCTCCATGCCCGTCTGGCCCAGTCCGTGGCGGTATTGGCGTATGAACACCATGTCGCCGCCTGTCGTTACGGCTATTACGTTTACCCAAGTAGGGTATTCCAGCACGTAGTACTCGTCGTTCACCACGCCCGAGGGCAACTGAACAGTGTCGCGGCGGGCCGTAAGCCACGGCCGGCGGATTATGTATTCGCTCTTGAGCGTTTTCCATTTCATGTCTCGTTCCATATGTCTTTTCATTTAGAAGTTAGAGAATTTAGAGAAGTTAAAGAAGTTATAGCCAAATGCCTTGCCGTCAAGACAAATCTCCTTGTCTGCTCGTCTCTTGTCTACTCGTCTACTGAACAAATCTACTCGTCTACTAAAACTCCGCTTTCCGTTCAAAATTCATCGTCCTGCCCGTTACGGGATGGGTGAACTCCAGCGCCTCGGCGTGCAGGCAGAGACGGCCGCCGGAGTGTCCGTAGAGGCGGTCGCCTACGATGGGAACGCCCAATCCGTCATGGTGGGCGCAGTGAACGCGCAACTGGTGGGTGCGTCCGGTATGCGGAAAGAGGGCTATCCGCGTTACGTCTCCTTCCCGTTCGATAACGCGGTATTCGGTTACGGCCTCCTTGCCGTTGACGAAATCCACCTTCTGATACGGTCGGTCGAGCGGGTCGGAACGCAAAGGCAGGCTTATCTCGCCGTGTACCGGGCAGTCGGGCACGCCATCCAAGAGGGCGATATACCGCTTGCGTACCTCACGTTGGACGAATTGCGCCTGGAGCTTCTTGTACGTTTCCATGTCAAGGGCTACTATTATAAGCCCTGACGTGTCCATGTCGAGACGGTGGACGGGCGTTGCTTCGGGCTTGTCGGGGTGCCTTTGGCGCATCTCTTCGAGCACCGACGTGCCCTTGGTAAGCCCCGGCACGGTCATCATTCCCGACGGTTTGTTGACCACCGCAATCCATTCGTCCTCATAGACAATCTCAAGCGGCGGCGTAACGGCAGGCTCCAGGCCGTCATTTTCAACCTCCAGGCCCTGCAGCATGTGGCCGAGTATGGGCAGACACTTGCCCCTGCACGCCGGATAATACCGCAAGTGATGGCGCACTTCGCACGCCGGCGACGCGCCCCACCAGAACTCCGCCATGCACACGGGACGCATATGGTTAAGATAAGCGTGCTGAAGCAGCTTTGGAGCGCAGCAGTCTCCCGCTCCCGACGGCGGCACACGCTGCGGCGTTTCGGCAAAGATGGCGCATAGGTCTTTGCGCTCTCCGAGGGCGTTGAGCATGGAGTATTGCGAGAAAAGCCAGCGTTGCAGTGCGTCGGACATCTGTCTGCGCCGTGCTTTCAGCGCCGATATTTCGTCCTCATAACCCTTTACCTTGGCCTCAACGGGTGCCGCCTCGTCGGCGCATCGCCGTTTCAGGCGCTTGTATTCGGCCTTCATAAACTGGCTCTCACGTATCATCGCCGCCTCATCTTCAGGCGTAATATGTTCAGCTACGCGCCGTTTCGCCTCACGCTTGAGCTTCGCCTGGCTCATCTGCCGCCTGTAGTCGTTCAGCAACCCCATGTGTTCTTCCTTCATCTTGGCCAACTCATGCGTAGCTGCAACGTACCCATCGGAATGCAGAATGCCGTCAATGCGCCTGTTGATGGCCGTTATCTCGGCCTCATGGGTCTTGAAATAGCCGGCGGGTTGTGTCGCATCAAACACCGGCGGAACAAAAAACGGATGGTCGTTAGTGCCGCAAAGCAGTCCCGAATATGCCGCGAGATAGCCCAACTGGCCGCCGTCCGCCTCAACGACGAGCACCCCGAACATCTTGCCTCGGTCGGCATCGGCGCGCAACCCATCGTCAGCCGAGATATAAGCCTGTACCTCCTGCGCTGCCAAGAGGCACAAAGGGTGCGGCTCATAGTGGAAAGGATTAGTGAACTTGCACGGCCTTGGCAGGTCGGTATGTAACGGATGGAATTCTGTCAACATGGTGCAAAGATAATAAATGACGGCACAACGTGAAAGCGGGAACGGCTAAACAAAGCCCCGTAAACATCTTTTTACCGCCAGTCAGGCGTCCGGTTATTTGCGCCTTAATCTGTTTTTAAGTTTCTGTTTAAGTGAGGTTTTCCTCGAAAGCACGGCCAGCGACACGACAAGACTGGCCGCAGCGGCCAGCAGTCCGCCGCCAACACGCAGCCACACTGCCCCACAACATGTCGAGAAATATGCCAGCAGCCCCAGCGGCAACAGCACGGAGGCCGCGGCAACGACCTGACGTGACGGCACGTAACGGTAGCGCATGCGGGTGTAGACGAGGATGATGAGCAGGTCGACCACGTTTGACAGGGTCACGGCAAGTCCCGTTCCCCACAGTCCCCAACGGTCAAAGCATGTTATAACAAGCAGCGTAAGCACCACGGCCGACACTCCCTCGATAACCAGATATGCCCTCGAGTGCCCCTTGGCGAGCGTCACGTATGCCACGGGCAACATCATTGCGCGGGCGTACATGGCCAATACGGCCACCTGGGCCATGCCCACCACGGGGGCGAACTTGCCGCTGAAGAGCAGCGGAATGAGCACAGGCAGGGCCAGAAGCATGAAAGCGAGCATGGGGGCGATGATGAGCAGCGACACCTCTATCTGCCGGTTGACGGCCAGATTGACGGCCGCCGTATCATGGTTGACGGCCGCAAGGCGCGGAAAATAGTCGGTTTCCATAGCCGAGAACACCATGCCTGCGTAAGTGACGGTAAGCATGTAGCCGGCGTTATACAGCCCCACGGTGCCGAGGTCGGCCGCCGTGTTGAGGAAAGAGCGCACCACCATCTCGGCTCCGCTGCCGAAAATGCCCGACATTACGAAAGCAACGCCGAGACGCACCATGCCCATCCCCTCGCCCAGAAGTCCCGATGCGCCGCGCAGCCTCAACGGATATAGACGGCACGAGCAGCGCATCGTAAGCACAAGATTGGCCAAGGCTGTAAGCAGAAGAACGGGTATTATTCCTCCGACACCGAACAGATAATACAGCGGCACAGATATAACGAGCAGCGCCGCGACCATAACCACCTGTATGCGGGCAAGCTCACGCAGTCGGCGTGCGCCCTTCAGGATGGCCGTCTCGCCGCCCGCGAACGTTGTCATGGCCACCACCGGGGCGAGCGCCATTATCTCTAGAGTATGGCTCTCGCCGTCGAACATATAGCGGTTGAGCAGCGGCGACGCCACGATACACACCAATATGCCGAGCAGCGAGGCTACGAGGCTCCACGCCCTGACGGTCTTTACAAAGCGGACGATACGCTCCTGATCGCCACTGTCGAAGAGTTCTGACAGATTACGTATCGCGCTGAACGACAGACCGAGGTTGGTTGCCTGTGAAACGAAGTTGGCCGCCGTGTTGAACAGCGACACCAGACCCATGCCGGCGGGGCCGAGAATAACGGCAACGAGCTTGTTGCGCACAAGGCCCATCAGTATATTAAGGCCCTGCACGCCGCCGAATATGCCGGTATATTTCAGCACATGGCCGTAACTGTTGCCGTCTTTTTCATTATCGTTCATTAATGTATTAACGACAATCATCCAAAAATATTATTACACCGGCTACTTAAAAGAGTGCCGCCACACAACCGTACGGCAGGGACATGACAACAACCTGCAAGTCAGGCGGTCGCATTTTGTCATCCAAACAATCTACGGATAAACCCCAAAGACCGTCTTTTACCTTACAAAAGGCCATCAATCGCACGCTAAAAGGCCGCCTTTCGTGTTGCAAAAGACGGCCTTTTGGAAATCCACCGATGAAACATGGGTTTTCCAACAGCAATTATGTCCTGTCTTACGGATAATGTCTAAGGTCACGCTTGCTCACAATGGTGTCTTCGGTTTCAACTGGGATAAGTTTGAAACTGCCTGAACTGCGCGACTTTAAGATGACGTCCTCGCCGTTACGGGCCATGTCAAGAAACTTTGTCTGATTAGCTCTGAATTCCCTGGTGCTTATTACAATCATGATGCTCTCCTTTCTTTTAAATACTGTTTTACATTGCGAAGATAGACAAAAAACCGTTGGTTACCAAACTGGACGCATTGTTTCACGCCACTTTTAAGAACATTTCACAGACAAGGACACGACAAGACATGCCGCAAACGAAACAGGGCGCACCCGTAAGGCGCGCCCTGTGAACTATTTAAAGACTTAATCCGGATGCATCAAGGCTGCTTGCCGATGTAAGCAAGAATACCGCCGTCGACGTAAAGGATGTGTCCGTTAACGAAGTCAGAGGCGTCAGAAGCGAGGAATACGGCCGGGCCCATGAGGTCTTCGGGCGTGCCCCAGCGTGCCGCAGGAGTCTTCGATACGATGAAACTGTCGAACGGATGGCGGCTGCCGTCTGCCTGGCGCTCGCGCAAGGGAGCTGTCTGCGGCGTGGCGATGTAGCCCGGGCCAATGCCGTTGCACTGGATGTTGTACTCTCCGTACTCGGAACAGATGTTGCGGGTGAGCATTTTCAGTCCGCCCTTTGCTGCCGCGTAGGCTGACACTGTCTCGCGTCCCAGCTCGCTCATCATCGAACATACGTTGATAATCTTGCCGTGCCCCTTCTTTATCATGCCGGGGATTACGGCCTTTGATACGATGAACGGCGCATTAAGGTCGATGTCAACAACCTGGCGGAACTCATCAACCGACATCTCGGTCATGGGTATGCGCTTGATTATTCCGGCATTGTTGACGAGGATGTCGATAGTACCCAGCTCTTTCTCGATGTCTGCCACCATCTGTTTTACCTCATCTTCCTTGGTTACGTCGCAGATATAGCCCTTTGCGTCAATGCCTTTAGCCTTGTAGTCGGCCAGCGCCTGGTCCATGTGGTGCTGCGAACGGCAGTTGAAAGCAATCTTTGCGCCTGCGTTAGCGTAAGCCTCCGCAATGGCGAATCCTATTCCGTAAGCCGCTCCGGTGACAAGGGCCACCTTGCCCTCGAGCGAGAATTTACTTGAAAATGTGTCCATTGTTTTCCTTATTTGTTTGTTTTCAAGGAGTTAAGGAGTAATGGAGTAAAGGAGTTAAGACAAATGCCTTGATGAAGGAATGTATCTTAGAATGTCTTAAGAAAATCTTAACATGCAAGACATTTGTCTTAACTCCTTTACTCCATTACTCCTTAACTCCCAAATAAATGATTTACTTCAAATCCGTAATCTTCGAGAAGTCCTGGTCGCCATAGTCGAGATTCTCGCCTCCCATACCCCAGATGAAGGTATAGTTATGTGTTGCGGCGGCGCTGTGAATGCTCCATTCGGGTGACAGAACGGCCTGGTCGCCCTTCATCCAGATGTGGCGTGTCTCGTCGATTTGTCCCATGAAGTGGCATACAGCCTGCTCTTCGGGCACCTCAAAGTAGAAGTATGCCTCCATGCGGCGGCTGTGTACATGGGCGGGCATGGTGTTCCACACGCTGGCGGGAGCCAGCTCCGTCATACCCATCTGCAACTGGCATGTAGGCAGCACCTGGCTTACGAGCATCTTGTTGATGTCGCGCTCGTTGCTCATCTCGAGCGAACCCATGTGAGCAACTACGGCGTCAGCCTTGGTAACCTTCTTGCAGGGATACTCCTTGTGGGCCGTTACGCTGTTGAAGTAGAACTTCGCCGGCTTGGCCGAATCCTTGCTGCTGAAGAACACATCGCGGTCGCCGCGGCCGATGTAAAGAGCCTCTTTGTATCCGAGGGTGAACGTCTCGTCGCCTACTTTAACAACACCCTCGCCCTGGCCTACGTTGAATATGCCGACCTCACGGCGTGTAGTGAAGTACTCAGCCTTAAGAGGGTCGATGGCTTCGAGCTTCAGTTCCTCGTTGACGGGCATTGCTCCGCCCACCAGCATGCGGTCATACATAGAGTAAACCATGTTGACTTCATCTGCCGTGAACACCTTTTCGATGAGGAAGTCACGGCGGATTCTCTTGGTGTCGTAGCTCTTCGCATCCTCGGGATGCGCTGCATAACGGATTTCGTAATTTGTTTTCATAATGTATGTTTTAATCGGTTTGTTTCAAGATTATGTCAATACAAGGCCACCAACGGTTGCATATAATCGGTATCGGCACGTGGGTTGGCCTTTGCAAAGGTACTAAAAAAAATCGCACTCTTGACATATAAGAGTACGATTATTATATGAATAATACTTAAAAAACATCTTGTAAAACTTCAACTGACGGCGCTCTCGCAACGCGTTTGTTACCGTTGCCGATGCAAAAGACCGTGGATAGCGTTGCAAAAGGCCGTCTTTCAGACGCCCAAAGACGGCCTTTCACAATTCATTGGAACACAAGGCGTTACACACGCAGTTACCTTAACATGGCCCGCATGCCGCATAACGCCCGCTAAACAGCGTAAAAACAAAAAGCCACATGCTGTAATACAACATGCGGCTTTCTGCTTATTAACCTTTTAATCATGTTGTCCAAAGCGGATTCGAACCACTACAAACAGAACCAAAACCTGTTGTGCTACCATTACACCATTGGACAATCACGGGTGCAAAGGTAGTGGTTTTTTACGCCACTACCAAAATTTTTCACTACTTTTTAGTCTTTTACGATTACCAAATAATAGTTTTTCTTGCCTCGCTGCACCAAAAGATACTTTCCGTCTATAAGGTCGTCGGCTGTTACCTGGCGGTCGAATGCGGTAAGTTTCTCCTTGTTCAGCGATACGCCTCCGCCCTGAACGAGCTTGCGCATCTCGCCCTTGCTGGCAAATACTGCCGCAGCCTGGGTGAATATTTCTACCGCGGGCTGGGCCAACTGGTCGCGCCCAATCTCGTATTGGGGTACGCCTTCGAATATGTCGAGAAGCGTCTGTTCGTCGAGTTTCAGCAGACTTTCCTTGGTAGACTTGCCGAAAAGGATGTTGCTTGCCTCTATCGCGGCGTCAAGAGCCTCACGAGAGTGTACCATTACGGTAACCTCTTCGGCCAGGCGGCGCTGCAATGTGCGGCGGCCGGGGTCTTGCCTGTGTTCCTCAACGAGGGCGTCTATCGTTTCTTTGTCAAGGCTCGTGAATATCTTGATATAGCGTTCGGCATCATCATCGCTCACGTTCAGCCAGAACTGATAGAACTTATAAGGCGACGTGCGCTTGGGATCGAGCCAGATGTTGCCCGTCTCCGTCTTGCCGAATTTCTTTCCGTCGGCTTTTGTTATCAGCGGACATGTCAGGGCGAAAGCCTCTGCCTCGCCTCCGAGAGTGCGGCGGATAAGCTCCGTTCCGGTAGTCATGTTGCCCCACTGGTCGTTTCCTCCCATCTGGAGTTTGCACCCCTTATGCTGGTAGAGGTAGAGGAAGTCATAGCCTTGGAGCAGCTGGTATGTGAACTCAGTGAACGAAAGGCCGTCGCGGGCTTCGCCGTTCAGGCGCTGCTGAACGCTCTCCTTAGCCATCATGTAGTTCACTGTGATGTGCTTTCCCACCTCACGGGCGAACTGAAGGAAGCCCATATCCTTCATCCAGTCGTAGTTGTTGACAAGCTCGGCACGGTTAGGCGCGTCACTTTCAAAGTCGAGGAACTTGGCCAGCTGCTTTTTAATGCACTCCTGGTTGTGGCGCAGTGTGTCTTCGTCGAGCAGGTTACGCTCGAGGCTTTTGCCCGACGGGTCGCCTATCATGCCGGTAGCTCCGCCGACGAGGGCCAGCGGTTTGTGGCCGCAACGCTGCAGGTGACGCAACATCATCACGCCGCAGAGGTGACCGATGTGGAGCGAGTCGGCAGTAGGGTCGGTGCCAAGATAGGCCGTTACCTGCTCTTTCATGAGTAGTTCCTCGGTTCCGGGCATGATTTGGCTCAGCATACCTCGCCATTTAAGTTCTTCAACAAAGTTTTTGTTCATCGAATGAGATACTTTAATTTATTATTTTGTGATAGGACGGATGGGTCTAATGAGCCTGATAAGACCGATAAGACGCACCGCCACGGGTTTCTTAATTCTTAACTCTTAATTATTAACTTCCTACGGAACGGGGTCGTATCCGCTCCCGCCCCACGGGTTGCAACGTAATATCCTCCATATCGCAAGGGCAAGACCCTTGACCGGCCCGTGCTTTTTCAACGCCTGCTTGGCGTATTCAGAGCATGTAGGCGTAAACCGGCATGAGGGCGGGGTAAACGGTGATATGCACTTCTGGTAAAACAATATCGGAAGGCACAACAGCCAAACGATGGCTTCCGACAGTGCTTTAAGGACACGTTTCATTCTGCTTGTCAAGCTTTTCGGCTATGCGTTGCAGCAGGTTGGCCACGCGGGTTTCCACCTCGGCTGTGTTCCACAGCTTGTCGTCAAGCCAGATGAAAGCCATCTTCAGCTCAATGCCGCACTGTGCGTCAAGACGCCTGTAAATGACGTCCTTATTCTTCCGATAGGCCTCGCGCACTTGTCTTTTTACCCTGTTGCGCTTCACCGCGCGCTTAAAGCAACGCTTCGGCACGCTCACCAGCATCCGTGCACCGGGCTTGCAGCCGTCGGCATGGGACATGGCATAGACCAAACGGAGGGGGAACGCCGACATTGAGCGGCTTCCGCCTCTTGTGAACAGGCTGTCGATGTCTTTCTTGCCACACAGCCGTTCATCCTTGCGGAATGTCATGGTGCCGTGTCCGGGCATACATATATTGTTACTTGTTTTTCTTCAGGAACTCGTTAAGGGCGCTCGTCATTGACGGGAATTGCTGCGTAGGAGCCTCAACCTTCACCTCAAGTCCGGCGTCGTGGGCGGCCTTTGCCGTAGCGGGGCCGAACGTGCCGACTACCACCTTGCCGTTCATCGTGTCGCCAAAAGTATTCTTGAAGGCGTTGATTCCCGACGGGCTGAAGAATATGCACATGTCGTAATCGAAGGTCTTTACCTCTTCCTCGGTGAAATCGTTGCTCACCGTACGGTACATTACGCACTCGGCATGGGTCAGCTTCTTTGAGTCAAGCAGTTTCTTAACCGTATCGTCGTGAACGTCGCTCATCGGAACGAGGTACCTCTCGCCCTTGTGCTTCACCATAGTAGGCAGCAGGTCGTCTATCTTTCCCGTCTTGCCGAAGAACACCTTGCGCTTCCTGTACTGCACGTATTTCTGGATATAGAGGGCTATTGTCTCCGTAACGCAAAAATATTTCATCGTCTCCGGTATTTCAAGCCTCATCTCCTTTGCCAGGTTGAAGTAATTATCTATGGCATGACGCGACGTAAACACTACGGCAGAGTAGTTGAGAATACTGATTTTCTGTTGGCGGAACTCTTTTGAGGACAGCCCTTCTACTTTTATAAACGGACGGAAGACCAATTCTACGCCATACTCTTTCTCCATCTCGAAATAAGGTGACTTGTCACTGCTGGGTTTCGGTTGTGACACTAAGATTTTTCTTACCATCTGTCAATTCACTAAAAGTTTATTTTCAAATAATCTACTACGTTTACCAATACGCCCCACAACGCGAGCAAGGGCATTATTTCAAGGGCACAAAAGTACAAAATTATCTGCAAAAAAAAGGCTTTATGTTTGAAAAACACTATAAAACTCTTGTAAAGCAAAGACATTTTAACCAAAGCAATGACAAAAAAGACATAAATTATGGCTTTTTGCATTGAAAGGTCAAAATACGACACGAGCAGCACAAGGGGGAACAGCGCCACGCCCTCCATCGACGTGGCGAAGAGCAGCGACTTGAGCCACTTAACGCTCTTGCGGCTGCCGAAGAACACGCTGTTGACGGCCCAATATACCAGCAGCCTGAAGCCGAAGTAGGCTACGTATATGCCGAAAAACACCGCCACGAGCTGGTACTGTGACGATAGGATGAACGTGTCGGCAACGTTCTCAAGGGTATAAATGAACGATATTATGGCGAAAAGCAGGCATGTCAGCAACACGAAGAACGACTGTGAGCGCACCTCGGCCGACGTTTCCGAATAGTCGGACGATATGTTCTTGGTGCCGCGGAAGAACTGTTTTGCCTGTATCGTGATGAAGCGCCGCGTATTGGCGAACGCCAGCATGGCTATGATGAAACATCCTATGAGCAGCGCCGTAAGCGTATTGTCGCCCTGTATGGTATATGGCACAGGGTCGCCGGCTATGCCGCTGCGGCTGTTGCCTATCTCCGGACGGAAGGTGGAGTCGTTACGGAAGAACCTGTCGATGTATGCCTCGGGCTGCACTACCTCGCCCGGGCGTGTCCACTTCTCCTGCCCCGGCAGCGTGAGCGTGTCGGGACGGGTGCTAAGGTGGGTGTTCACCACATGGAAGTTGGCCTGTATCGCAGAGTCCTGCTGCTCGGGCGTAGCGTCCTCGGGCAACTGCTTCAGCACCTCGTATGGCGTGCGGGCCTTACCCCGGTATCCGGCGGCGGGCGCCGCTTCAGCCTGCGCCGCTGCCCCCGTTACGGTTGTAGAGTCAGCTTGATTGACTGCCATGGTAGTTGTTTTATAGACCGGACGGCCTAATCAGGCTGATAAGCCGGATAAGGCTGATGGGGCTAATAGGACTAATAGGCCTTATAAGCCATCGGATTCCTCACTCTTAATCTTAGTTCTTGATTTTCAGTTCCTTGCGTATCTCGTCAACCATGTCGAGCTTTTCCCATGTGAACAGCTCAACGTCGATGGTCTTCTTCTCGTGGTAACGGCTGGTGAAGGTCTTGCTTACGACTTCGTTCCTGCGGCCCATGTGGCCGTAGGCGGCGGTCTCGAGATACATCGGCTGTCGCAGTTTCAGCCCGCGCTCGATGGCCTTCGGCCTGAGGTCGAACATCCGTGAAATCCTGGCGGCTATCTCGCCGTCGGTCATATCGACGTGGCTCTTGCCGTAGGTGTTGACGTAAATGCTTACGGGCTCGGCCTTACCGATGGCGTAGCTTACCTGCACGAGCATCTCGTCGGCCACTCCCGCTGCCACCATGTTCTTGGCGATGTGGCGCGCGGCGTAAGCTGCCGAGCGGTCAACCTTGCTCGAGTCCTTGCCCGAGAAGGCGCCTCCGCCGTGTGCGCCCTTGCCTCCGTAGGTGTCAACGATTATCTTGCGGCCTGTCAGTCCGGTGTCGCCGTTGGGGCCGCCGATAACGAACTTGCCCGTAGGATTGACCAGGTAAGTTATGTCGTCGTTGAACAGCGCAAGCACCTTCTCCGAATGAATCTGCTCCTTCACGCGGGGTATGAGTATGTGCTTGACGTCGTCCTCGATGCGCGCCAGCATGCGCGCGTCGTCCGTGTCGAACTCGTCGTGCTGCGTGGAAACCACGATTGTCGTTATGCGCTGTGGCACTCCGTCGTCAGAGTACTCCACGGTAACCTGGCTCTTGGAGTCCGGCCTGAGGTAGGTCATCTGCTTTCCTTCCTTGCGTATGTCGGCCAGCGTGCGCATGATGAGGTGCGCCAGGTCGAGCGTAACGGGCATATAGTTCTCCGTCTCGTTGCATGCGTAGCCGAACATCATGCCCTGGTCGCCGGCGCCCTGGTCCTCAACGGTGCCGTTGTCGACGCCGCGGTTGATGTCGTCGCTCTGCTCGTGGATGGCGTTCAGAATGCCGCACGAGTCGCCGTCAAACTGGTATTCCGACTTGGTATAGCCTATCTTCTTGATAGTCCTGCGCGCGATGGTCTGCAAGTCGATGTACTCGCTGCTGCGCACCTCGCCCGCAATGACAACCTGTCCGGTGGTAACCAATGTCTCCACGGCTACCCTCGCGTCGGCGTCGTAGGCCAGGAACTGGTCAAGTATGGCGTCCGAAATCTGGTCGGATACCTTGTCGGGATGTCCTTCCGACACTGATTCTGAAGAAAACAAATATGACATATTTCTTTGCTTAATTATAAATGGGTTGCAAAGTTACGCCATTTATAATTAACGGCAAAATAAAACGGGGTATTTAACTGAATTTTCAGGGGCTACAGACAAGTTTGCCTATCTTTTTTATTAGTTTACAAGCTTATTCTATTTTGGGTTCAATCTCTTCTCTCGTGGTATCGTATGAACAGTTATAATCACTGCTGTTGCGCATTATCTGCAAGTCGGAATACAGTCTTCCTTCCTCTTGCGACATTATACCGGTACGCACATAATGTTGCCCGAATATGGAAATAGTACCTCTATGCGTGTTTACCTGATGTCCATCGTTTATCAATAAAGCTGACACTGCATGGAAAACAGCATAATACAAACGGTTGGCAACCGTATCCCAATAGCCAAGTTTGCTTAAACCGTCAATCTGGCTGAAAGTCTTGCATGCTTTCTCATATTCCAGTCCGACGATAATTTTCCGTTCTTCATCCGTCAAACTCATTTCAATACGATTTTATCACGTTCCACATTCTTGTTGTAAGGCAGGAACGACCACGAGGCCCATTGTTGCCTTGTATAGACAGAAGGGTTTATTTCCTCGCCAATCTCCCATCCCAATTCACGGAAAGGATACGCCACGCCATAGTCACCGGCCTCGAGCTTAGGCTTGTCCAATAAGATAAGCAAGTCCCAGTCTGAACCTATACGGGCGTCTCCACGAGCTTGCGAACCGTAAAGGAACAAAGAACTGCCGGCCGGTAATGTCGACATAGCCAAGTTCTTGATGCGTTCTATGATTTTATCACGCTTCATCCTATATGCAAAGATAGTGAAAGATGAGCGCAATGGCAAGAAAAAGACGAAGTTTTTTAATGATAAATGTTGCGCGCTTTCCTTCATGTCTTTGCCGTGAATAAACCGCGACTCCATATTCGTTTCAATTGTCCACGCAGGTGTGCCGCGCTGTAATACGTCTTTCGTCTTCCAAAAGGCCGTCTTTTGCAGCGCGATTGACGGCATATTGCAACGCAAAAGACGGCCTTTTGCAAACCCTCTGGCTGTCAACGACTTACAAGACCTCCACCGAAACTACGCCCATCAACCCCTACCCCAAAAACCGGACAACCCCAAAACCGCATAACCGCACGGCCGCATAACCCCAAAACCGCATGACCTTATAACCTTATTTATATATTAATAAAAATTAAATAGCCCGAAATAAGGCGGCGGATTGTTTCCTTTTTTCCCGATTTTACTGTAACTTTGCGGGCAAAATCGAGAAAACATAAATTACGACTCTTTTAAACTTAAGGTAATTATGAAGATTGAAAAAGTGCATGCAAGAGAAATCCTCGACTCAAGAGGCAACCCCACGGTTGAAGTAGAAGTAACCCTCGAAAACGGCGTCATGGGCCGCGCAGCCGTTCCGTCAGGAGCGTCTACAGGCGAGAACGAAGCCCTCGAGCTTCGCGACGGCGACAAGAACCGCTACCTTGGCAAGGGTGTACTCAAGGCCGTGGATAACGTCAACAACATCATCGCGCCGGCATTGAAGGGCGACTGCGTCTTCGACCAGCGCGCTATCGACTATAAGATGCTGGCTCTCGACGGAACTCCCACAAAGAGCAAGCTCGGCGCCAACGCCATCCTCGGCGTGTCTCTGGCTACCGCACAGGCTGCTGCCAAGGCTCTCGGCATGCCCCTCTACCGCTATATCGGCGGCTGCAACTCATACACAATGCCCGTTCCGATGATGAACATCATCAACGGCGGCGCTCACTCTGACGCGCCTATCGCATTCCAGGAGTTCATGATTCGTCCCGTAGGCGCTCCCAACGAGAAGGAAGCTATCCGCATGGGCGCAGAGGTATTCCACGCTCTCGCTAAGCTGTTGAAGAAGCGCGGACTCTCTACCGCAGTAGGCGACGAGGGCGGTTTCGCTCCCGCACTTGACGGCATCGAAGACGCTCTCGAGAGCATCTGCCAGGCTATCAAGGACGCAGGTTACGAGCCGGGCAAGGACGTAAAGATCGCTATGGACTGCGCAGCCAGCGAGTTCGCAGTATGCGAGAACGGCGAGTGGTACTATGACTACCGCCAGCTGAAGGACGGAAAGAAGAAGGATCCTAACGGCAAGAAGCTCACCGCAGAGGAGCAGATCAAGTACCTCGAGGAGCTCATCACCAAATATCCTATCGACTCTATCGAGGACGGACTCGACGAAAACGACTGGGACAACTGGGTTAAGCTGACCGCTGCCATCGGCGACCGCTGCCAGCTGGTAGGCGACGACCTGTTCGTTACCAACGTTAAGTTCCTCGAGAAGGGTATCAAGATGGGTGCAGCTAACTCTATCCTGATCAAGGTTAACCAGATCGGTTCGCTCACCGAGACCCTCGACGCAATCGAGATGGCTCACCGCCACGGCTACACAACCGTTACGTCTCACCGCTCTGGCGAGACCGAGGACACCACTATCGCCGACATCGCGGTAGCTACCAACTCAGGCCAGATCAAGACCGGTTCAATGAGCCGCACCGACCGTATGGCTAAGTACAACCAGCTCATCCGCATCGAAGAGGAGCTCGGCGAAACAGCTCGCTACGGCTACACTAAGCTGAAATAAAATTACACACACATATGATTTATCAGAACGGGCAGGGTTCGCGAGAATCCTGCCCGTTTTTTGTCACTTCACCGTGCCACGGCATACACCCGTCACGCTGCATGCGGCGTCACTCCAGCTCGCCACCGTAGCTGATGCGCGAGCGCTGTTGCGGCTGCACGTCAACGGTAACCTGGCCATTGTCGAAAATGTCTACGGTAAAACGGTAAATATCCTCGTCGTTTCCCGTGAGGAAATCCACGCGCGTCCTGTCGCGCTTCACTCTCCTCACCTTGTATTCCGCCATAGCAGCCTTGAAGTTAAGCCCACGTCCGCCTCCGTAAGGCAGCGTAAAGCCACGCCCGAAATACGGCAGATACACCGTAACACTATCGCCGCTCACCTCCAGCCCGTAGTCGCCCGTCACCTGCACTGCACCCCCTCGCGCCGGATAAGCCGTCCTCACGCCAACCCTGTAACGGCCCGACTCGATACTCTCGGCCACCATCCCGGCCTTCTCGCGCCGCCTTTCGTCACGCGCCACCTTGTCCGCCGTAGAACAAGAGGCCAGCGTAAGCGCTGCAATGATTACAATAATGACATTTTTCATAACGCCTCCTTTTTATATTTCATTGGAATTATTATGCATGATTTTCAGTTGCCATACAGTGATCTATAATAACAAACGCATTATTTTTACAACATTCTGTAGCCAACGGTCAGTTTCTACTTATCTCCGAGACATGTCTCTATTTCTTTTATAGATGGAATTGTTCCCTCAACTTTTGTTGGATAAAGTCGTGACAGTTCGTATTCAGATATACCCAAAGGCTGGCTGCTTGATTCTAATGCATATTGTGCCAGAAGATTATCCTTATTTTTACATATAAGCAAACCTATTGTTGGATTATCTATTCCTTCTTTTTTAAGATATGATTGACGGCCGTTACATATGTCCCAAGCTGACCTATGTCTGATGAATCGAACTCATCAATCTTCACTTCTACAACAACGTAACATCTTATATTAAGGTTATAGAACAATAAGTCTATGAATTTTTCCTTCGTGCCTATTTGTAGTCTGTACTCACGACCAACGTATGCAAATCCTGTTCCGAGCTCTACAAGAAACTTTGTTATGTTATGCAGCAAGGCGTCCTTAAGTTGTCGCTCGTTATATTCACTCTTTATGGCAAGGAAATCAAAGTTGTAAGGGTCTTTTGTCAGTTCTTGGGCAAGATCGCAAGTATCTGACGGAAGATTTCGTTTGAAGTTCGTTATTGCCTTTCCTTGTCGTTCGTATAAGTCTGTATCGATAAAATTCAGCAATACAGCTCGGCTCCACCCGTTATTGAACGTTTGTCTGACGTAAAATAATGCCTTGTTAACGTTACCCGCACATTTATCAATTATACATCTATGATGTCCCCACGGAATTTTTTGTAAATCTTCCACAACTTGTGGAAGATTCTCCGTGGTGCTGCAATACAGCGTGTAAAAACGCCTTGAGTACCGTATATTTGTTTCCGACAAGCCCTCAACTTCGGGCAGTTCTTTGCGTAAGTCAGCGCTTAATCGTGCGTAGAACTTGCTTCCGTATTTATTATCCGCATCCTTGGAAACAATGTCTTTACCAAGGTTCCAATAATATTCTATAAGTAGACCGTTAACACTGACGGCTGCTTTTATTCGGTCTCGGCGATAACGTGCGCTGAGTTGTTTTACCCATTGCCGGTATTCATTGTCCAATATATTTATTCTGTTTTCCATGTTCACGGAATTTTATATAACATGAGAATAAAGTCAATATGACTATGATATGTCCGCCGTAGAACAAGAAGCCAGCGTAAGCGCTACAAATGCAATAAAAATAAATCTTTTCATCATTCAACCTCCTTTATACTAAAAAGTGCATTACCAAGCAAAATTATATTTTCCTCAGAATGACAAGGTACAAAATCAGCCGTTAGTAATCTTGAAATACTTGTCAAGAACGAGCAGTGAGATAAGCGTCTCGCGCCGTGTGTCCCTAAACTGGTCAACCCATTCGTGAGCATGCCGTATTATTCCGTGCGCCTTGTCGGGGTGGCTGATGTAGTATCTGAGCTTCTCCTCCACATCCGAAAAGTCTGGTTTAATCTCTATATAATGATAATCGGGGATGAGCCGGCCCTCCATAAACCATGTCTCGCACTCCGGTTTAGGCATTACTGCGATAGAGTTTGACGACATTATCCACTTGAGATTGCTCGCCACGTCATTGCCTTCGAGCGACATTACGAACTTATAGTCAAGGTGTTCGGATATCGTCATTTTCGGCCTTCGCCATTCGCCATACTGAGGTTCAAGAACTCCGATGTCAAACATAGGGTTGCCAAAGTAGCGCTCCACAAACGGTTTACGTTTCATCAAACGCCTGTTCTGCCCTATACCGCCCCTGAACACGGCCATGTCTTTCTTGTCTTCCCACCGCTTGTTGTCGTTCACAAAGATAAAATGACGCACGGCATTGAGCTTCAATAGCACCGAACATTCGTTGCCTTCACCGATAAGCCTTGACTTTACGATTGACGGAATATCCATATTACGGCTCAAGTCCTTGGGAACAAGCACCCATCTCAGCCTGCCGTCGAACCACCGTGCATACCTCATCGAGTCATAATAATAAACCTTCGGACTGGTTAAAGCCTGCATATTCAACGTTACGGATTTATCGTACCACAATTTTTTGTCATACTGCATTTCATCCGTCAACTTGCAATAATAGCTTACCCTATCAAGGATATAGTCCTTATCTGCCCGCTTGTCAAGCCCTCCAATCTTATAATTGAGGAACGGGCGCAACATGCATCGCGGCGTATTGCTCCTCAATATACTTGCGATAAAGTATTTCAGCTTAGAGTTCTTTCCGCTGTTCAGTGTGTAGTATATCTTGCGCGGCAGCACTTTTGTCATGTTTCCGTCTATATTTTATGAATGCTTCGATTTCACCTTACTAAAGGTTTCGGCCTCACATGTAACTTTCCACAATACATTCCATCCTCCAAGGTACACTGTTATTCAGTGCGCCGACACGGAATGACAGTACGTCTTGCAAGTTTAATTCATACATGTTGCCATTGGTTAGATGCGGAAGTCATTTTCTTGTTATTCCGTTTTTACTGTTCCTGCTGCCTTATTCCGTAAGGGGTAACGATTATCTTGTTACGTCTTATCTCTTTCCTTATCCTCTTGTTCCACTCGATGGCTTCCTTATTCTTGTACGGCCGGCCGTGGTCAAGATGCAGAATAATTGCCGAATAGCGCAGCTGAACACCTTTCAGGCCTTTATTTACAAGCCGTTCGCCAAACTCGCGGTCCTCACCTCCGTATTTCATACGCTCGTTAAAGCCATTTACCGCCAACAAGTCTTCACGCCATCCAGACGCATTACCACCGTTCCAGGTGGCTTTCGTTGGAGTAACCGCATTCATAAAGCGCGCAAACATGCTGTTTTTTATCAGCTTAGTACACTTGAAATTAAACTGTAAACCATGCTTTCTCAACCAACCGATACGGAAAGCGTCGCCGCTCTCGACGTCCACGCGCGTTATGGCCTCACTCGTTTCCATAGGCAGACGTATGCACCCACCCGAAAGGAAACGGCCTTTGCGGGCATGGCCAACATGTGTAGATATGAAATCTGCCCGAGGAATAAGGTCCTGGTCGGTAAAAATCAGATAATCAGCCGTAGCCTCGGCCAACGCACGGTTAAGTATCTTTGTCTTGCGAAAGCCCTTGTCCTCATGCCATACGTACTTTATCGGCAACGTCTCGGCAAATCGTTCTACAAGCAGCCTTGTATCTTCCGTTGACCCGTCATCGGCTATTATGATTTCATCGGCCGGCATAGTCTGGCAAGCATACCCCCAAAGAGTCTTCTCAAGCCAGCGCGGATTATTGTATGTTGATATTATGACGCCTATTGTCATGGTGTATTCTGTTTGCAGTTACTTGTTTCTTTTTCAATTATTCCAGCCACGGTCTGCGCCAGTCCGAACTCCTTATCCATGCGTCCCCACTGTTCGTCATTCATGTTTTCCTTGCCGGTGTTCTTGCGTTGCAGAGCGCTTTTCCTTACTCCGGGCAGCTCTATCGAACATGGAGGGTTGTCACCTCCGGCAAACGCTACGGGAACGTGGCTTATCAATTGGTTGGCCTTCAACCACAAATCATCTGCCAACGGACATAAACGCATGGCCTGCTCCTTATCCAACAGCATGTCACCAGCCCATTGTGGAGGGTAGAGCACGCCGCCGCAACCTATCGCCATATAGCGCATGGAGAGACTCTCACGGCCTTTGTCGTACTTCCTCCACTTTAAATAAGGCATAAAACCGTTTCCGGCCATGCCGATAATCCTGATTATATTGGCACATACGGCCTTAGGATAACGTGCGGACAGGCTGACAAGACGCTCCAGCGTGCGCTGGTGGTAGATTGTATCGTCATCAACGGTTATCACCGTACTTTCCGGAAAATCACTGAAGGCGTAATGGTATTTCTTATGTGAACGAATATTGCCGCTGACGAAACGAATGTCAAGACCATACTCCTTCAGGGCGAGCAGGTCGTCGGGCAAGTCGGACTCACGGTGCGGAAACTCGTCGGCCGACAAATAAATAACTATCTTGCCAGGCCTTACCGTTTGTGTGAGCAACGAAAGCACCACGAAGCGAAGCCCGTTGATACGCGGAGGAAATGACGTCAACGACACTACAACGTCGGTACTTCCGCTAAGCCGTGGCAGCTGTCCCAATCTTTTGTACATACCTATAACACGATATTTCACGAGTTTTCGTGCCAACCGGCAAGGCAGGGCAACGGTCATCTTAACGAATTTGCCACGCTCTTTCATCCTATGATATCTATGGGTCAGCTCCGTATACCTGTCCTGCAGGGCATATAATCCACCCAAATTGTCAAGCGTTACATTCATTTCCATAAGCATTACTGTTAACAGCCAACGGCAAAAGAAATATCACCTGGCTTTCTTCTTATATTTTACAAGCCTCTTGAAATTTTGTCTTTTAGCTATCTTTTTCTCAAACATGTCAAGCTCATGCATGACTTCATCCACCGTCTCACCGGCCTTCCAACCCCGTTTCCCTGCATATAGCCCGGCCATTAGCGCCATCAACTTGCGGTTATGCGTAAGGCGCTTCAGGTTGTCAAGGCATTCGGCTTTAGTAGGTTGCTTGAATTTTGAGCGGTTGGTGTCTATCAGAGAGAACTCGAAATGCCCGCCGCCGTCCCTTGAATACAGTATGTTCGACAGGTTTAGGTCGCCGTGAAGCACGCCCTTCTCATGAAGTCTCACGAGCAGGGAGGCCAGCGCCGAGGCCGCCTCGCTGTCTGGCTCGTCACGGTCGAGCAACGGGGCGACGGCCGGCAGGGTGCATTCGGCCGATATAAAGTAGCTGTCGAGCAGCAGTCCGCCGCTCTTTATCTCGATATACGCCGCCTCATGGGGTGTATCGAAACCGCGCTTGCGCAGCTCGCCGGCAAAGAGGAAGGCGCGCTCGGCCTTGCCCTTCTTGAAGAATGTATAGGCCACGCGCTGTATCATGTTGGGACGCTTGTATCGCTTTACGACAAGGCGCGTGCCGCTACAGTCGAACAGCCTGACTTCGTTGCGCCCGCAATGGAGCACTTCTCCGTCGCCACGGGAGAATCTCTCGGGCACGGACAGCAGCCATTCCGCCATGTCACGGTAGTCGGGCGATATTACGGTCTTGGTATTTCCTTCAGTTATTGTCACGGGTTTCATCGTTGCTCGGGTGTCCAGTAGGTTTCATCAGGTTGCCGGCAGATTTATACCATGCGGTGTCCTGCTTTCCAAAAGGCGGTCTTTCGCATTGCAAAAGGCCATGTTTTACACAGTAAAAGGCCATCTTTCGCGCGGTAAACGACGGCTTTCAGCAACGCCCTTTGCGTCAAGTCGTTACGCCGTAGGGCGCCGTCTGCGCATTCATCATTCCGTACCGAGCAGGCGGCGGTACACTTCGAGCACCTGTCGGGCTACGTCGGCATTCTCGAAGCGGCTGATGTATTGCATGCCCGCGGCTATGCGCTCCTCGCGTCCCGGCGCTCCCTTGAGGCTCTGCCGTATGGCGTCGGCCATGCCGTAGACGTCGTCGGGGTCTACGTACAGGGTGGCGTTGCCGCCCGCCTCCTCAAGGCAGCTGCCCGTGCATGCCACAACGGGCAGGCCGCTCTGTATGCCTTCGATTACGGGCAGGCCGAAGCCTTCATAGCGTGAGGGGTAGACACATGCCTCGGCCATCTGGTATAGGGCGGGCAGGTCGTCGGCAGGCACGCCGTGCAGGAACTTTACCCTGCCGGCAAGTCCGTTGGCCTCGACAAAGCGCTTGACGCGCTCGGCGTATGGAGTTGACTTGCCCACGACCACGAGACTTATCTCCTCGGGCAGCAGGCGCATGGCCTTCACGGCCAGGATGATGTTCTTGCGCTCCTCGATGGTGCCTACGCTTACGACGTAACGCTCGGGCAGCATGTACGCTGTATGCACCTCCTGCATCTTCTTCTCGCCCTCGCGCAGCTTGTAGCGTGTGCCGCAGCTCTGGTATATTACGTCTATCTTATCCGACGGCACGTCGCCGAACAGCATCACGTCGCGCTTGGTACACTCGCTGATGGCTATTATGCGGTCGGCCTCCTGGCAGGTCTTGCGGAATTTCCATGAGTACATCTTGCGGTCGAGCCAGCCGTACCACTCGGGATGGCGCATGAATATGACGTCATGTATGGTGACAACGGTCTTTATGCCCGTCTCCCTTATGCCTACGGGCAGCTCGCCCGACAGGCCGTGGTACAGGCGCACGCCGTCGCGCACGAGGTCCTTCACAACCCCGAACGTGCGCCACAAGGCGCGGGAAAGGCCGTCGAGGGCCTTGTCGGGATAAACGTATCTTACGTTCTGCCGCGGCAGCACCTGCCTGCGAAGGTCGTCATTGCCCCTTCCAGGCGCGTACAGGTTGAGCGTTGTACCCGGCTGTACAGCCTCGGCTATGTCGTTGACGAGGGTCCTGCCGTAGCAGCCAAGGCCTGTATTGTCACTTACTATACGCTTGGCGTCGTATCCTATTGTCATTTCCGTTCTTATGTTATATGTGGCCATAACGTGCGGCATGGCCGCTGCCTGGCGTTCAGCCACGTTCCCCTTGCCCGCTGTCGGGCCGTAGGGATTTAATCGTTCTATTATTTATATGCAGCCAGCCGCTACACAAAATCCATCGCCGTGATGTCAGTTTTTAACCTTCTCGACCACGTGGCCGTTCTCCATCTTAAAGTGCTTATCGAACTCGTCGTGCGTGCGTTTCCACCTGTTGTGGCTCCAGAGGTAGAAGCGGGGATTGCGGCGGATGGTCTCCTCGAGCATTGCGAAATAGCGGCGGGTTATCTCAAACTCGGGTAACGAAGCCGGGTCGGCGGTCATCAGCTTGAAGGTGTATATGTACTTGCCTCGGCTCGGACGCTCGACGTCTACATAGAACACTGTGTTGTTCATCTTCCTCATCAGTCGCTCTGACCCCGTAAACACAGGAGTGTCATGGTTGAGGAACGGCAGCCACAGGTGGATATTCTGGTAGCGTGGAGCCTGGTCGGCTATGTAGCCAAAGATATTCATGAGGTTCTGTCGGCGGAAGGACACGAGGTAGCGCAGTATGTCCTGCTTGGGCACGCACACTCCGCCCATGCTCTGGCGCATCTTTATGAACAGGCGGTCGAACATCTTGTTGCGCTGCGGCTTGTAGATAAGGCCCACCACGGCCTCGGGATGGCGGCGGAACATAAGCCCCGTGGCCGAGAGCAGCTCCCAGTTGCCGTAATGCCCCAATATGCCGGCACACGTCTGGCCGCGGTCGAAGCTGGCCTCTATCTCCTCGGTATTGCGGAACTCGACGTGGCGCAGCAGCTCCTTGCGGGACACGGTCATGAGCTTTACCGTCTCGACGAAGTAGTCGCAAAGCCAGCGGTAGAAACCTTTTTCTATGTCGCGGAGTTCTTCCTGCGACTTTTCGGGAAACGACGTTGAGAGATTGTTGCGCACGATGGTTATACGATAACGCGCAACACGGTGTATGATGAGGTACATCAAGTCTGACAAGACATAAAGCGCCTTGTACGGAAGTAGCGACACAAGGTATAATGCCGCGTATGTGATGACTTGTAGAAATTTCATTTTCCTTCTTTTAAGCCAACGGGTTGACAAGCTGTCCGGTTGACAAGCGACGCACTGGCTGCCCAGCAACGGGGCGTGCCATACTTGCGCACATCTCCTCGTCGACTTGTAGACTTGTCTACCTGTCTACTGAATATCACGTTTTCTGCATGTCGTTCAGCTTCTTGTAATAGCCGTCCATGGCGAGCAGTTCGTCATGCGTGCCGCGCTCAACTATCTCGCCTTCATGTACGACGCATATCTCGTCGGCATTACGTATGGTTGACAGGCGGTGGGCGATTGCCACGGTGGTGCGCGTCTTCATCAGGTGCTCGAGCGCCTGTTGCACAAGGCGCTCGCTCTCGGTGTCAAGCGCCGACGTTGCCTCGTCAAGGATAAGTATGGGCGGATTCTTGAGTATGGCGCGCGCTATGCTGACGCGCTGGCGCTGTCCTCCGGACAGGCGGCTGCCGCGGTCGCCGATGTTGGTGTCGTAGCCGTGCTCGGTCTCCATGATGAAGTCGTGCGCGTTGGCCACCTTGGCCGCTGCCTCTATCTGCTGCTGCGTGGCGTTGTCAACGCCGAAGGTGATGTTGCCTCGGAACGAGTCGTTGAAGAGTATCGCCTCCTGGTTGACGTTGCCGATAAGCTGGCGCAGGTCGTGTATGGCCATGTCCTTCACGTTGACGCCGTCGATGAGCACCTCGCCCTCCTGCACGTCATAGTAACGGGGTATGAGGTCGACGAGCGTCGACTTGCCGCCGCCGCTCTGCCCAACGATGGCTACGGTCTTGCCTTTCTCTATGGTGAGGTTTACGTGGCGCAGCACCCACTTCTCTCCGTAGCGGAACGATACGTCGCGGAACTCTATCGAGTGATTGAACCCGCTTACGTGGACGGGGTCTGGGCGTTCCTTGATGTCGTTCTCGGCCTTCAGTATCTTGTCAACGCGCTCCATCGAGGCCAGTCCCTTGGGGATGTTGTAGCCGGCCTTGGAGAACTCCTTGAGCGGGTTGATTATGCTGTACAGGATGACCATGTAGTAAATGAACGTGGGACCGCTGAGCCCCTTGCCGTCGAGCACGAGCATTCCGCCGAACCACATCACGATGACAATCATCAGCGTGCCGAGAAACTCGCTCATGGGATGGGCCATCTGCTGGCGTGTGTTGACACGGAGGATGTTGTCACGGTACTCTGAATTTATCTTGTCGAAGCGCCGGTTCATCTTCTCCTCGGCGCAGAAGGCCTTGATTATGCGCAGCCCTCCGAGGGTTTCCTCAACCTGGCTCATCGTGTCGCTCCACAATGACTGCGCCTTGATGGACTTCTGCTTGAGCTTACGCCCGACAATCCCCATAATCCAGCCCATAAGGGGCACGAAGATGAGGGTGAAGAGGGTGAGCTGCCAGCTGATGATTACCAGCGTAGCGAAATAGAAGATGATGAGTATGGGGTTCTTGAACAGCATGTCGAGCGATGACATGATGGAGCTTTCTATCTCCTGCACGTCGCCGCTCATGCGGGCAATGATGTCGCCCTTGCGCTCCTCGGAGAAAAAACCGAGCGGCAGCGAGGTGATCTTGCGGTACAGCTGGTTGCGGATGTCACGCACTACGCCCGTGCGGATGGGGATGATGGTGGCCGAGGAAAGGAAGTAGGCCCCCGTCTTCAGGAACGTGGCGAAGGCGAGAAACAGGCCTATGACGAGCAGGGTATAGCTCGGGCCGAACTCGGCTATTAGCCGGCCGACGTAATATTCGCCGAAATTAGTCAGCGACTCCTTCAGATTGCCCCAGTCCCAAGCCGCCAGCGTGGTCACGGAAGTAGCGTCGCCCGTCTTGAAGAGAATCTGCAAGATGGGCATTATTGTCATGAACGAAAATATGTTCAACACCGCCGAAAGGATGTTGAATATCACCGACAGCGCCAGGTACTTCTTGTACGGGGGCACAAAACGGCGCAATACTTGCAGAAATTCTTTCATTAATCAGAAGCTTCTCTTTATCTTAAGAGTCTTAAGTTTTTGCAAAGGTAATATTTTTATACATAAGAACAAAATTTTAAATGAAAAGTGAGTGTTTAGACATGAAAAATCGGTTATGGCCGTCATTCCACACAACATGCCGCCCTTGGCCGTCCTGACGGCCGGCAGGCACGGCAACGGGCGCCGCCAACGCCGCGCCAAGGCGTACACCAGCCATTTGCGGAAGACGGCCTTTTGCAGTTCCGTTTGCCGCCTTTCGCCCTGCGTTATGCCACCTTTTGCGACGCGTTATGCCGCCTCCTGCAAAACTGCCGACCCCAAGAGGCCAGCCATACGGCTTGCCGCCGCACGATAAAACAGCAAAAGGGAAGGCGTTATGCCTTCCCCTTCACTGTATAGATGTAATAAAGTTTATTCTGTCGCGGCTTACTTTGCCAAAGCGGCGTTGCCCAAGCTGCGCTCCTTACGGCCGAGAGTGAAGTATGCTATCGGCGCCGCAACGAAGATTGACGAGAACGTTCCGAAGACGATACCGAGAATCATCGCGAGCGAGAAGCTGCGGATACTTTCGCCGGCAAAGAAGAAGCAGATAATCAACACGAGCAGAGTAGCCGAACCGGTGTTGACCGTACGTGCGAGCGTCTGGTTGAGAGAGTCGTTGAACAACGTCCATCTGTCACGCTTGCCGTACAGGTGCATGTTCTCACGGATACGGTCGAACACAACCACCTTGTCGTTGATTGAGTAACCGATGACGGTCAAGATTGAACCGATGAACGTCTGGTCGACCTCAAGCGACATTGGCACGAGCCCCCACAGCAGCGAGTACATACCCAACACGAATATCGTATCAAACGTAAGCGCGAGCGTAGAACCAAGCGAGAACGCCACGTTGCGGAAACGCAACAGGATGTAAAGGAAGATGGCGATGATGGCTATTACGACACTGATTACGGCACTTCGCGTTATATCCTTTGCCACTGAAGGTCCTACCTTGGCGCTGCTGATGATAGAACCGCCCTCGCGTATGTCAGGATTGCGGAACTTGTCAAAGCTGTCCTGGGTAACGAACCCAGCCTTCTTCAACGACGTAAAGAGAATGTTCTCAACCTCCTCGTCGGTAGCCGGATTGTTGGACTCTATCTTGTAGTTGGTCGTTATACGTATTGTCTTGCCGTCAACACCCAACGCGATGGCGCTGAATGTAGACTCGCCGAACGCTCCTTCAAGCGCGTCACGTATCTGCTCAGGCTGCACAGCCTTCTCGAACTTCACTACGTAGTTGCGTCCGCCGGTGAAGTCGATACTCTTGCTGAAGCCGCGGAACATGAAGCTGATGATAAATATCAAGGTAAGCGCACCCCAAATGATGAACGAGCGCTTGTAGTTGCCCATGAAGTTGAAGTTGGTGTTCTGAGGCATCTTGCGCGAGATGGGCGTAGAGAACGTCAGGTTCTGCCACTTGTCCTTCTTCATCTTGTGGTCGTAGACCAGACGTGTCATGTATATGGCGGTGAAGAACGAACAGCAGATACCGATGATGAGCGTCAAGGCGAAGCCTCGTATCGGGCCGCTGCCGAACACAGCAAGGATGACACCGGTGATGATTGACGTCAAGTTAGAGTCGAAGATGGCAGAGAACGCGTTTTCGTAACCAGCCTTGATGGCCGACTTAACGGCCAGTCCCTTGGCCAGCTCCTCCTTGGCACGCTCGTAGATAAGCACGTTAGCGTCGACGGCCATACCCAACGACAACAGCAAACCGGCGATACCCGGCATTGTCAAGGCCGTCTGGAAGGAGCTCATGATGCCCAACGTGAAGAACAGGTTGAACAAAAGGGCCATGTTGGCAAGCATACCCGGTATGAAGTTATACAGGATAACCATGTATGCCATGAGGATGATGAAGGCTATTACGAACGAGATCAAGCCCTGCTGGATTGACTGCGCGCCGAGTGACGGACCTACGACATCCTCCTGTACGATACGTGCCGGAGCCGGCATACGTCCGGACTTGAGTGTGTTGGCAAGGTCTTTTGTATCCTCGATAGTGAAGTTTCCGCTGATTTCAGAGCTTCCTCCAGATATCTCGCCGTTAACTCTCGGGGCGCTGTAGACAGAGCCGTCGAGCACGATAGCTATCGCACGGCCTACGTTTGCCTTGGTAAGTGAAGCCCAACGGCGCGCGCCGTCAGAATTCATCTCCATGTTTACGGTAGGACGGCCGGTAACGCTGTTGAACTCGTCACGTGCATCCGTGATGACGTCTCCTTCGAGCGGAGCGCGTCCGTTGCTCTGTGTTACCTTCAGGGCGTGCAGCTCAAAGATGTTCTTTGCCGACAATCCGTCGGTAGGTTTAGCGCTCCACATCAGCTTCAGGTCTGAAGGCAGTACACGCTTGGCAGCCTCTGAATAGATGATTTTGTCTATCGCAGCGGTGTCACGGACATGAGCGTAGCCTACAATGCTGAGAGAGCCCTGCGGAGTTGTCTGCAAGCGCGAGAGCAGCGGGTGCAGTTTGTGTGCCTGTTCGGTCTGAGCGTCAGCCTGTGCGGCAGCGGTCTCGGCAGCCGAAGCGTCCTTGTTTATCTGGAATTTAGGTTTAGCGGTTGCGGCCTTGGCAGTCTCCTGCGCTACGGCTGCGGTGTCCTTAACGGCTGTAGTGTCAGCCTGCTCGCCGCCGTTTGCGACGATTTGGTCGAGCTGCGCAAGGTATGGAGTAACCTCCTCGCTGTTGAATGTCTCCCAGAACTCGAGGTTGGCGCTACCCTGCAGGAGCTTACGGATACGCTCCGGCTCGCGGATACCTGGCATTTCGACCATTATTCGGCCTTCCTGTCCTTCCAGTTTCTGTATGTTCGGCTGTACTACGCCGAACTTGTCGATACGGTTACGCACTACGATATACGAGTTTTCGATAGCCGTCTGCACTTCGGCGCGCAATGCCCTTTCGACCTCAGCGTCGGTGCTTTGCGTGCTTACTTTACCTTTCAGCTGCTGTGTGGCGAATACTTCAGCCAGCCTGTGTCCGGGCGCATTCTGGCGGTAGTGCTTGATGAAAAGCGAGATGAAGTCACTCTGGCTCGTTTCCTCTTCCTTGATAGCCTCTTCCATCGACTTGCGGTAAGCGGCATCCGTCTTGTGGTCGGCAAGCATGTCAACCACGTCGGGCACGGAAATCTCGAGCACAACGTTCATTCCGCCCTTAAGGTCAAGGCCGAGTCCGATTTGTGTCTCAAGGCATTTCTTGTACGAGTAAATGCCGAGGTACTTCACGGAGTCCTTGTAATCCTGCTGAGCTACCGGGTCCTTTATTTTCGCCGCCTGGCTGTCGTAGTAGCTGGTAGCCACGGAGAACGAAAGATAAAAGATGCTCGCAAGAGTCAAAAGAACGGATAAGACAATTACGATTCCTTTGTTTTGCATTTTATTTATTGTTTATTTTTAATGTTTTTTCTTATCTGGCATTATAGCGTGCAAAGATATACAAAAATTCATACTTTGAAAAATTTAAAGCCTTTTATTATTCATTTTGGCCGTCATTTTCGCCCTTTGCGTGCTTTTTGAGCCAGCAATAAATGGGGTAATGGTCTGAATAACTGATGCTTCTGTCCACTTTGCACTTGTACGGGCGCCAGTCTTCCGAGCACATTATGTTGTCTATCCTAACGTAGATGGCGTTGTGGTGGTACGATATTCCGGGGCCGTTGCCCGAGGCTACGTAACAGTCCGTAAGCAACTTGGCGAGGGTACGGTGGGCGTAGGATATCGGACTGTCGTTGAAGTCGCCGCAGAGTATCACGCTGCCTTTGCTCTCACGCACGTATTTTGCCACCGCGTCAACCTGCGGAGCGCGGATTCTTACCGACTTGCCGAGGGCTTCGGCCAGGCGTCGCGACTCTGCCTTGATGGTGTCCTTGTTAGAGTCGCCCTTTACCATCTTCTTGAATCCGGCGCGGTCGGCCAGGGATATGCCTGTAGACTCGAAGTGGTTGTTCACCACGGTAACGGTGTCATCGCCTATCTTAACAACGAAGGCGGCGCTAAGGTTGCCGCCCGACTTGTACTCTATGCGGTCTTTCGAGAGGATGGGGTGCTTACTCATCAGCACCAGGCAGTCGCCCCGTCCGGGATGGATTACCGAGTCACAATAGTCGTACACGCCCTTGACGCCGTCGAGTATGGCGTCATTGAGGCGTGCCTCCTGCAGGCACACAATGTCGGCATCGCTGTTGATGATATAGTCGAGTATCGGGTTTGGCGTGTCTTCGGGAGGATTGTCGGCCACGAAACCGTGGACGTTGTACGACAGGACCTTGATTGCCCCGACGGGCACGTCACGGCTTATGTTGAGCGGCCAGTAAGTACGTATGGGGGAATATCCGGCCAAGAGGCCGGCGAATGATATGAGCGCGTATTTCTTCTTGACAAAAAGGAAAAAGAACATAAAGCATACATTGACGGCAAGGAATACCGGGAAGACCAGTCCGACGTTTGCCCAGAACGAGTGCTCCACAGGATTTATCCGGTCAGAATAGCCTATGAGCAACATCGTGGCAACCGTCACGACGTTGGCTCCGGCAAGGACCTGAAGCGTTATGTTCTTTATTTTGCGTATCATTGTTTTCTTTTACTTTGGTAGTTAAGGAGTTATGGAGTAAAGGAGTCAAGACAAATGCTTCGTTGAATGAATAATCAATAGAATGGTTAATAATGAAAAATGAATAGTCAAATTTGCCTGTCAGGCAATGAACATTTCATTCTTAATTAGCTTAACGCTGACTTTCAGTTCTTCACTCTTCACTTAACAAGCCATTTGTCTTAACTCCTTTACTCCATAACTCCTTAACTCCTTTCATAAACTACTTTCCTCCTTCGAAGAGCTTGCGCTTCTCCTCTTCCGTCAGGCTGTCGTATCCGCTGCGGCGCACCTTGTCGAGAATGCGGTCTATCTCGTCCTGCTCGGCTTTCTTGCGGGCGTTGTAGTCCCAGTCAGACTCGCTCCTTGTTTCGTCCTTACGGTCCCACCGGTCGCTCTTCTTGTGCGTGCGCCGCTCCCAGTTGTCCTTCATCCGGTCGAAGAACTGCTGTCCGCGCGAGCGCCCGTAGTTGCCTCCGCCGGGATGGTTGCGCCAGTACCTTATCATTATATATCCGAACAGGGCGCCACCGAGGTGGGCGAAGTGTGCCACGTTGCTGCCGCTCGTGCCAAGGGCCGAGAACAGGTCGATGGCGATGAATATGCATACCATCCACTTGGCCTTTATCGGCACGGGCAGTGGGAATATGAACATGCGCTGCTCGGGGAAGAGCATGGCGAAGGCCAACAGTATGCCGTAGATGGCTCCCGAGGCTCCAACGGTAGTCCAGGCGTTAAGCTCGTAGCGGTAAGCGTGCGCCACCTGCAAAAAGTCGTCAAGCCCGAAACCGGCTATCGCGCTGTTCATCAGCGAGTAGAACTCGCCGAACTGCGCCATCATCTGTATCACTCCGGCGCCCACTCCGCACGCGATATAATAGAATAGGTATTTCCTTGGGCCCCACACGCTCTCCACGACGCAGCCGAACATCCACAGCGTGAACATGTTGAAGAGGATGTGCGTGAAGTTGGCGTGCATGAACATGTACGTCAGCAGCTGGTAAAAGTGGAAGTCGGACGCCAGGAAGAAGTGCAGTCCGAGCACGTTGTTGAGGTCAATGCCCCATCCCTCGAACACGATGAGGGCCAGGAACATCAAGACGTTGATAATCAGCAGATTCTTTGTTATCGGAGGAATTCTGAACATATCCAAATTATTTTATGCGTTTATATAAACCGTGGCAAAAGTACGAAAAATATCCGTTACCCGGCATAAAATCGTTTGTTTACCAACTTTTTTTCATTAAATTCCTCACTTTTTTTTATTTTTTGTTTGACAAATGAAATGAATGGACTATATTTGCGAGGAAAATGTACCGAAACAAATTAAATCGATTAATATTTTAAATAAACTGAATCATGAACAAAACAGAACTTATTGAAAAAATAGCAGCAGGTTCAGGCCTGCCTAAGACAGAGGCAAAGAAGGCTCTTGACGCAACAGTTGCAGCAATTAAGGACGCACTCGTAGCAGGCGACAAGATTTCGCTCGTAGGCTTCGGAACGTTCAGCGTAAACGAGCGTCCCGCCCGCGAGGGTATCAATCCCGCGACGAAGGAGAAGATACAGATCTGTCTCTTATACACATCTGACGCTGCCGACGAAGCTAGAAGTGTA
>ENA-UAML01000044-UAML01000044.1-human-gut-metagenome-genome-assembly--contig:-NODE-44-length-56321-cov-10.097928_pt1 | contig 56321 bp, 33 predicted proteins | sample MGYA00244211_ERZ654495 | MGnify/ENA primary metagenome ERZ654495 (study PRJEB26926, sample SAMN06164685) | human gut metagenome | biome: ENVO:00009003; feature: ENVO:2100002; material: ENVO:00002003... | reverse complement strand
ATCATTGATAAAAGCAGGATTATTGCATAAGATTATTATACCGAACTCACGTTATAAACGGGTGCTTTCTATCCAACGCACCTACAGGATAGTTATACATTGGCCAAGGGTCACGAAAAAACCAAGAGTTAGATTTGAAAGGTGAATACGGCTCTTTCTCATTGAAGTTGTCATGTATAAAAGCCGATTCCGTTTGCCAATCGTTTTTGTTGGCTTGCCCATTGTCTTGTGTATCTTCTATTGGGCATCCACAGTTAGGACAAGCCTTTGCGCCATTGGGAATGATTGAGCCACATTCCTCACATCTTCTTTCTGCCATATTTGCAATAAATTACCACTGCATCTATGGCCCTGCGATGCGAATTTCTTTTATTATTTAGACTTTGAGGCATAAGAAGAAAAGCGAGGCCGTCACTCTGCCTCATTCATTGATGTGAGGGCTTGGACTCCCTTGTTAGTAGAATAAGGAGAATGAACAGCCCCACTTGGATGTATTTCGTGATGTACGAATACAACCCAAGAGAGCGTCCTTCTCACAATATCTCGACTAACAATCTTTGTGAAAGTGTCCAAGTTTCACATCAACGAGATAAAGCGAAAATGCGCTTTCTTCAATATGTCCGTACTCGCTTTGCGCTAAGTACGTCACAAAGATAGCTAATTTTCAGAGAAGAACGCTCAAATCATTCAAAATAAATGTGCTAACGGCTAAAAATCAAGCAAATCATACGTTTCTAACAATTCTTTTTCACGAATACCTAAATATATCTTCGTTATTCCGACATTGCTATGATTGAATAGCTCCGACAATCGCATTAACGCCATATTTGCATTTTCACCACTACTTTCATACACTTTTCGACCAAATGTTTTACGCATTGAATGCGTTGAAAAATGCTCAATCTTTAGATTGTATTTTTTCTTGATTTCCTTAAATAATATATTGATTCTCTGTGTACTATATACCACCTTCTTTTGGCTTAGAAAGCACTTTTCATTGTCATTCTTGATGCGTAAAGCGTCATGGCATTGTTTGATATGCTGTTGAAAGTCGGCATTGATTTTCACAACCCTGCGCTTGTTTGTCTTTTTCTCGTTGAGAGTAAATTTATCATCATTCAGCAACATAGACCAAGTTAAGGTTAGAATGTCGCTGATACGCAACCCGAAGAAACACCCACAACCTATAAGGAGTGACATACGATAATTGCCATCCCTGTATAACTTACGGATTAAAGACAACATAACGTCCCATTCCATGTAATCGCTTGTCTGATATTTGTGATTTGCTTGCTTCATAACATCCAAATTTGCTAATTATTTTCTGTTTTTGAATATCTTTATTGCCTTGTTGTGCGTAAGTTGCTTATTTTCAACGCATATTCAAAATTGTGGAGAAAGTGAATGTTTTATGCTGCCATCTTTTGACCACTGTCTGATGGCAGGATTATTGCCATCAGTTTAGCTTTCTTTGTTTCGTAAAGTTTGCTTGCCTTTTCGTCTTTATTCCACATATTAGCGTGAATGTAGTCATAAGTTGCAATCCATAGTTCACGCAAGGCCTTTCTTATGCCTGCATCGGAAATGGTAGCAACCAACTCAACAAAATACCTCATATTCCCTCTTGCGTAGTCCATTGCAGGATGTGAATAATCAGCCATCATCCAATACCAATCGTGATTGTTCATCGTTGCTAATGCCTTATTTATGATTTCTGTCGTTGCCATATCTTTGAGTTTTTATTGTTGTTACTTTCGTTCTTTATTTACACCACAAAGATAGGCATATATTAAATAATAGCCAAATTATTCGATCTAAAGTATGCTAAAGTTGGATAGTTTATTGCTTGACAGTCAACAAAATAAAAAGGATGCCAATAACTGACACCCTTTGCAACTTGAATTAGAACACTTCAACCAACGATTCCCATCTGAAACTTCGCCAAGCTCCTTTCTCCACATCATAAAAGGCAGTTGTGCAATAGTTTTCTCTGCTCTCTCCATTACCGTTTGTTTTGGCCTTTGCAAGGTTGGGTTGTGTTGTACCCCAACATTCTCTTAGTTCTCCATTTTTCTTGATAAAAGTGAAGTGGGCAATGCCGTTTTGAAGTTTTGTTTTCAAATTTTCTATCATCATTGCTTTCATTACTCCCATTTCTTCCGATTTGGTACGGTTTGCAATAACGGTTGCCCTTACTGATATTGCGCCTTTAATTACGATTGCTTGTATCATACTCTATTTATTTAATTGTGAATTGTTTATTTACTTTTTCTACTGCAAATATAGGCATATATTAAATAATGGCAAAATATTGGCTGCTAAAGAAAACTAAAGTTTGGGCAAATATGCAATATTTGAACGAAAAAGTTTATCTTTGTTCCCAAATATCACTGATTTTATGGAAGATAAAAAGAAACAGGAAAGAAAAGTCGTGCATCTTGAAATTGGAGGCAGGCATTTGTATTACGGTAGCATATCAAGGTTATTTGATGATTTTTCGGAGAGTGATTTAGGCGTAAGTTATTATAAAACAAAGAACAACTTAGCCAAATTAGGTACAATAACAACTGATAAATGTACCATAAGGCAAGGTTTCTTGATAACCAAAGAAAAGAAAATGTGATACTATGCCGTATAAAAGCAAGATAAATTATAATCCCATTTTGTCAGTACAGGAAAATGCAGTAAACAACAATGTTACCGTTGCTGCTATACGCTCATACATTCGGACAAATGGCATAGATAGGAAATTGGATAATGCCATTATTATAAAGAGAAGGATTGATGAAGTCGTTAAGACAAGCCCCAATATTTCATTACGGCAATTATCGGCACAATTAGGCTATTCGGTTAATACCATTAGAAAATACCTATTTCAAGATGTCAGCGTATCAACTAATGATAAAATCAAAATATCAACATTTGATACGTCTAAATGGAACGTTATTATAAAATCTGTGTCGGACAGCCAAGATGAAATCTTATTTAATATTTTGCGACTGTATGTAGGTAGAAGTTGCTTTGATTGTGATATGACTTATAGTATAGGTGTGTTTTATCGCAATATCCCTCAACCTACAATGAAATATGATAAATATCCACAATTTGAAGATGTTTTGCCTTTGGAACAGGCTTATGCCATTGAAAATGGTGCATTACATTCAATTATCATAGATTTGCCATTTACCGTAAAAAACAGTGAGAAAGATGCGCAAACGTCAATGATCGCAAGGAGATTTAATTGCTTTTATTCTGTGGATGAGTTATACAAAACCAATGTTGAGATGCTGAATTTGGCATACTGCAAGTTGCAAAAAGGAGGTTATCTCATAATGAAAACGATGGATTTTGTTTATGGGACAAAGCAATATTGGGTTAGTAACTTTGTGCAAGATAAAGCTGCTGCAACAGGCTTTATATTGGAAGATACATTTATTCTTGTGTCAAAGCACAAGATTTTATCCGCAAAAATAGGTGAGCAACGTCATGCACGCAAATTCCATTCATATTTTTTCGTTTTCAAAAAATAAATGATTGATGAACGAGCAACGGTTAATTATGTGTATGTCTTGAAGTATTGAAAAGTCACATTTGTTTTACATAACTAATTGATTATATGATACTTATTTGTTCGGAGGTTGGAAATATTGGCACTTACACCTTAAAATATCAATTTAAGGGTAAAATTTTGTGCCAATATTCAGTCAACGCCCTGCTAATCTTCTCCTTAGTTTCATCTTTGTGTTTCTTGCCGAACATAGGATTTTTACGGCCTTGCTTTGCTATGCGCATCTTGAACTTTGTTGCATCCGATACTTTCCTGCTAAATCTTTTTGCCATATCTATTGAACTTTATTGAACCATCATTATATTTACTTATAAATATCACGCTGAAATGAAAAAATCTCTCTACACAAAGAGAATATGGGGTTTAAAAGATTATTCCATAGATGATATAGTCAGTAACTATGTCAAGGCAGAAAATACATACGGACTGTATAGTAAATCCGCTCCTAAAATTATGCCGAAGATACAGTTACCTAATGCTCCAATGTCTATATGCGATGAACCAAAAGAAGAAAAGGAAACCGTTGTAAAGCGTGAAAAGCACTTGGCAAAGAAATACGAATTTCTTATTCATACCATAATTAAGCGTGTCCTCAACAATGACAATGGTATGGCTTATCTTCATTCTCCTATACTTCAAAATGTCTTTGGAAAGGATTATAGGAAGATGTTAGATAATCTCTGTAAGATGTGCATATTGTATTCAGATGGTTATTATGTTTTGACTGATAAGGCATACGGGTATTATTTTTCACCCAATGTAAGATTTACATACACCTTGCGTCCTTCTAATTATCTTTCAGACTACGATGCCAAACTTAACAAATACCTGTCGGAGCATCAGAGCAAGGAAGAAAAGAACAACAAGCATAGACTTGATAACGACTACCTTTATTACAATTATAATGACAGCCTTAAATATCTTAAACTTCAATATGTAAATGAAGCTGTTGATTTTGTTACTTCGCATATATTTCCCTCTGATAAATCGAATGACTATTATGTAAGAGTGATAGACAGGTATATGGATGGTGATTTTCGTATTACTTCCATAGATGATAACAAGAGAATTTACTCCATAGCTACATCTACACCAAGATTGCTTAAACCTTTCCTTAATATCAGATATTCGTTAGACATACATAACTCTCATCCTTTATTATTTAATTTTATCCTAATGTCATACTATGATATTTCTACTTCTTTAATGGATAGGATTTACCCAATATACGAGCAAATATATACGTCCAATGTAGAATCTCATAATGTTAGGCGATTTCTACGCAAAACATTGATAGCAAATAATATAGAGGAAGAAAATATAAAATCCATCCCAATAGATGTGTTATACTATATGTACTTGACTTCAATGGGCTTGTTTTGGGACGTTACCATACCAAAAGAAATGGTGGATGAGAAGAATTTGCTTCGCTCTGATATTAAGGTCTTGATGTTTAGAGAGGTCTTTTATAGTAAGAAACTGACAGCAAGAGGCAAGGAATACGCCAAGATATTTGCAAAGGAATTCCCTAATGTCTATACAGTTGTGCTTGATTCCAAGAGAGAAAACCGTACAAAGCTCGCAAATGATATGATGAAGATTGAGAGTGAATTATTCGGTAAAATCTTAGTTGAGCTATATGCCAAGAAATTCAAGGTTATTTCGATCCATGATGCCATTGTCGTGTTGGATGTGAAACAGAACGAAAAGTGTACGGAAGGAGTCGTTAAACAGGTAATGACGGGTGTATATAGAAAATACGGACTGCATCCCGATATATCTGTTGACTATTATGGTAAAGAGTGCATGGAAAAACTTATGGAACAAAACAGGTTACTCAAAGACCTCATTACCGATTATGTGCTGCAACTAAAAGGATTAGCTCAAGAAGGCGATGAGGATGCAATTTCTTTGCTCAAAAAGATAGGAAATGGAGATTATGATTTTTATATAGATAAAGATGGACAACTTATGCTTCATCCCCTACACATATAAAATTCTATAGAATTTTTTAAGATGTCCAGGTAACGAATGCTTCATAATAGTTCAATAGCAAACATTCTATACTGAAAGCGAGGATACCTACCTTATTACGATTTTTATTTATTACTTTTGCAGTGAGCTAATGTAACAATGTTGCGTACAGCAATAATATATTGTAAACCACAATGTAAACCGAATATATATGGAAGAATATAACTCATTGAGTAATAATAAGAAATACAAGATACTCTTTGTGTGTCTCGGTAACATCTGCCGCTCGCCGGCAGCCGAGGCTATAATGAAAGAGAAGCTCGGGCAGCTGGGCATGGCGGCTGCCGACGTGACGGTTGACTCGGCCGGTATAGGCTCGTGGCACGAAGGGCAGCTACCCGACCGCCGAATGCGCAGCCACGGCGCCGACCGCGGCTACGACATAAGCAGCCGCGCACGGCAGATAAGGCGCGAGGACTTCGAGCGCTTCGACTACATCTTCGGAATGGACCACGAGAACATGGCCGACCTGCGGCGCCTGGCGCGCACCGACAAGGAGCGCGGCAAGATACTCTGTGCCGCCGACTTCATGACGCGCCACCCGGGATATGACACCGTGCCCGACCCGTATTACGGCGGCGCCAACGGTTTCGAGCTGGCTCTCGACCTTATCGAGGACGCCTGCGACGGGATAATCGCACGCCTGTTTCCCGACACGCCGACGTACGGCACACAACACAACGCTTAACGTATTGATTCACAATGCGTTATGAAATGCCGCCTTTCATCCGACGAAGGGCGGCATTTTGCGTTGAAAACAACGGCACATCGCTTGCCCGTTTGCGGTCAAGCGGTTCATCAGCAAACCTGTTGGACGACATATAAAAGTCAATCCCGGCTATGAAGGGTTGAATCGTATTTACGGTTATACGGTTGTGCGGTTTTGAGGTTATACGGTTTTGGGGTTATACGGTTTTGAGGTTTTAAGGTTTTGAGGTTTTAAGGTAAACATTGAAACCGTATAACCTCAAAACCGCATAACCTCAAACATATTTTATTTGAATGTTCGGATTGATAACATCCACTTACTTTTAACCGTTGATTCTCAATTTTCCCGCCTGCGTGAATCCCGAAGGCAAGTACTAATTGTACATTTTACACTCAAAAATATTGCAAAACGATTTAGACAATGCAAAATATGCTTATAAATTGACACCTTTTAAATATTAATTTTACATTTTATCTATATACATTCTTGGTTTTTAGTGAATTTTTATTAATTTTGCGGCAATATATACAGTTATTATGCATGAATACTGACACTTGTTGATTTAAGTATTAGTTTTTATACACTTTTTATTCATTTATTTATTAACTTTTAAATTAAGCGTTATGCGAAAAACCCTACTAAACCTGATGCTGCTGCTGTCGGCCACGGCTTTCAGCACGCAGCTTTCAGCTCAGTCGGTTGCCACTCAGTCCGAAAGGAAAGTGGTGCGCGTCAAGCTACAGCGTGAGGTCGCAGACCGTCTGCTCAAGTCGCCGATGACGATGAGCAACGGCGTGGTGACCACAGGCATTACCCCGCTCGACCGCGCCAACCGGCAAGTGAAGGCAGTAAGCATCAAGCGCCTTATCCCCTACTCCCCGAAGTTCGAGGAGAGGCACAAGGCAGCGGGGCTTGACCTCTGGTATGAAGTGACATTCGACTCCGAGGCTGCTACCCCCGCGTCGGCACGCTCGCTCTACAAGACCGTGCCCGGTGTGCAGATTGCCGAGGAAGTAAGGCCGATGAAGCTCATCGGCGAAGGCAAGGCGCGCGTGGTGTCACAGGCCGAACTGGCCGCCAAGGCTTCGGCAGACATGCCGATGAACGACCCCATGCTGTCACAACAGTGGCACTACAACAACGACGGAACCCTGCTGCAGGGTGCGGTTGCCGGCGCTGACGTCAACCTGTTCGAGGCATGGAAGGAGGAGACCGGTAAACCGGACGTTATCGTCGCGATAATCGACGGCGGATTCCAGACAGACCACCCCGACCTGCAGAAGAACGCGTGGACTAACGAGGCCGAGCTTAACGGAGAGCCGGGCGTTGACGACGACGGCAACGGATACACCGACGACGTCTACGGATGGAACTTCGTAATCAACTCTTCCGACGTCTACCAGCACGAGCACGGCACGCACGTGGCCGGAACCGTGGCCGCTGTCAACGGCAACGGCATTGGCGTAAGCGGCGTGGCCGGCGGACAGAACGGCGAGGGCGGAGTGAAGATGATGGCATGCCAGGTGTTCGACTCACGCTCGAACGCCAACGCCGACTTCGCTGCAGCTCTCGTCTACGCGGCCGACATGGGCGCAAGCATTGCCCAGTGCTCATGGGGATGGGACACCGACGGTTACTACGAGCAGGCCGTGCTCGACGCCATCGACTACTTCACGCAGTACGGCGGAGGCGGTGTCAAGGTAAGCAGTAACCCCGACGAGTGGGACTATACCAATGCCAAGATGAGCGGAGGACTCTGTATCTTCGCCAACGGCAACACCGGACTGGAAGGCCAATACTATCCGGGCTGCTACGAGCCGGTACTGGCCGTGGGAGCGATGAGCCCCATGCTCACGCCCGCCACTTACTCGACACGCGGCACATGGTGCGACGTGACGGCGCCTGGCGGCGAGATGGACTACGGCGACCCTTACGGAGTGCTCAGCACGCTGCCCAACGGCACGTACGGATACATGGAGGGCACGTCGATGGCCTGCCCGCACGTATCGGGAATAGCGGCGCTCGTACTGTCGAAATACGGCAACCCCGACTTCTCGAACTCTACGCTAAAGTCACAGCTGACGGCGTCGGTTAACGACTTCTACACACGCAACCCCGACGTCGAGGGACTGTTCGGAAGCGGATACATCGACGCGTGGAAGGCCCTGCAGATGGGCACAGGCGAGGCTCCCGAGCCCGTCAGCGACTTCACGCTGACACCGTCGCAGGACAACATCCTCATAGAATGGACGATACCGCAGGCCGACGAGGGCAGCGTAGACCACCACGTGATATACTACAGCACCAGCGAGTTCACGGCCAGCACCGACCTGTCGACACTCCGCTCGGTAACTGTGGACACAAAATTCCAGACCTCGGGCGACGCGTTCTCGTACGAACTGGGAGGCCTTGAGCCCACCACGACCTACTACGTAGCCATCGTGGCCGTCAACCGTTACGGCACGCGCGCGGCCATGTCGCCCGTCAAGAGCGCCACGACCAACGAAGGCCCCGAGATAAGCCTCGACAAGACGGAGCTGAGCCTCAATGTCGACGCTGCCAATGGAAACGTTGCCACCGACCAGCTAACCATCAACAACATAGGCAAGGGTATCCTCGAGTACAGCCTCTCGGCAAACACCGTATCGGAGCAGATATCAACGTCGGCGCTGACGGCCCCGTCACCGGGACGCATAGTGCCCGCAAGCAAGAGCGTGCAGGCATACTCGGCAGTGACTAACTACCCCGTAGTGACAGCCGACTACGTGCAGGAGGACTTCCCGAAAGAGATGACCTACTCTAATGGCATTTACCACTACATCGGCGACAGCGACACGTCGAAGCCCAACGCCCTGGCGCAATACTTCTACGTAGACCCGACAACGTATCCTGACGGATTCAACCTGACCGCGATAAACTTCGGCGGACCGGGCGAATCGTTCACACCTACAATTGAAATCTATAACGGCTCGCAGTCAATCTCGACGGCCAACCTGCTCACGTCGTTCACGCCCGAGTGGTTCACGTACGGCTATGACCAGGACCTCGAGGAGCAGATATTCTTCGAGCCGGGCTCAAGCTTCTGGGTTGTCGCAAAGTTCCCGGCAGGACAGACCAACCCGCTCGGCGCAGGATACGCCAACGCAGAGAACGTAAACCAGTACAGCTTCTACAGCGGTGACAACGGACAGACGTGGACACAGCTCAAGCAAGTGCTCAGCGAAGGCAACCTCGCTGCCAACGCCGACTCGATAGTATGGGACGTTTACGCCGTAAGCAAGAACCCCAACTGGAGCTCAGTGCTCTCTCCCGAGCCCGTCAGCGGCACGGTAAGACCTGGCGGACAGCAGGTGGTAACGATGCAGAACGACGGACAGACCATGCCCAACGGCAGCTACACCTTCAACCTGGACGTCAACACCAACCAGACTGACAAACCCGTGCAGAAGGTGACGGTACGCATGGAAGTAACCGGCAACAAGCCCGAACTGGTAACCGCCAAGGTGGTAGACTTCGGCGAACTGCTGATAGGACAGGAGAAAACGCTGTCCGTAGAGGTTGTCAACAACGGCTACGGAGCCTTCAACGGCGAGTGGGGAGGACTTCAGGCACCCGACAACATCACGTGCAGCTCTACCGAGTTCGAGCCTGCCGACTACATATTTGGAGGCTTCGCCCCGCGCTCTACCGGCACGTTCGAAGTGACATTCAAGCCTGCTACGGCCGGCAGCAAGTCGGGCACCGTTACCTTCAAGGACAAAAACGGACAGACATACAGCTTCGTAGTACGCGGCGTGGCCACCAATCCCGCCAAGGCTGAGGTGACACCCGCCACTTACGACTTCGGCGACCTTGAGGTCGGCGGAGAGACAAAGACCACTACGATTACCGTAAAGAACACCGGCGAATACCCGCTGGAGTACGTCTTCCCACGCTTCTCTGACGAGACGATAGGCGACGTTGCTGCCCACAAGTTCGGCTACAGCTACGAGTCTAACCTCAACGGCTCTGACGAGTTCCAGTACGACGGCAACCCCGACCTGCTCAACGAGACCGACATCACGGGCCAGTTCAACAACAACGTATGGCAGTCAGAGGCCGTTGACCTGGGCTTCCAGTTCCCGTTCTACGGCGAGAACTACTCCCGCGTGTACATCAACGACCGCGGCGGCGTGGCGTTCAACCAGATAGACGGCAACATCACGTGCATGGTGCCCGTGGCAAGCTGCGTAGAGGGCCTTGGCTACATCTCGGCATTCGCATGCTCGGGCAACCTCTCGATGGGCGCCAACAGCAAGATAACCTACGGACGCCAGGACGGCAAGTTCACCGTGAAATACAAGGACGTGCTGGCTCCCGCCCTTGACGGCGGCGACCAATACACGCCAGTAAGCTTCCACATGTCGCTCTGCGCTGACGGAAGCGTTGAGGTATATTACGACGACTACGACCGCACCACGACCTTCAACGAAGGCCAGAACGTATTTGTCGGCGTGGCCGACGTTGACTGCGCCGACCCGTTCGTGGTAACCGACAACGAGGCTGCGCTCGAAGGCAACACCCTCTACCAGCAGATAACCACCGGCTCGGCAATACGCATAGTGGCGCCGGCAACGTCGATGGTATCGCAGCTCTCAAGCCCGAGCGGCGTCGTGGGAGTGGGCGAAAGCAAGGAGATAACCGTAACGGCTAAGGCCGTTGAAGGCATGTACGCTGGCGAGTTGAAGAACAACCTGACCATGCTCACCAACGACCCGACGACCCCGAGCGTAAACATCGCGCTCACGGCCAACATCACCGGCGACGGACTCGTGCCCGTGGCACAGCTCGATGCGACGTCGGTTGACTTCGGAGAGGTGTTCCGCACGGCTACGGAGATACGCCCCGTGCTGCTCAGCAACAACGGAACCAACGACCTCGTCGTAACGTCAGTAACTGTAGAGGGCGGCAAGTTCACCGTGCCCGACGACGTAGCCAAGGGCTTCACCATCAAGCCCGGATACGGCAAGGACATCATGATAACCCTGCCTACAGAGACTGAGGGCGAGGTAAGCGACGTGCTCACCGTCAACTACCAGGACGGAACGTCGGCACAGGTAACGCTCAGCGGTAACGTCATCGGCTGCCCCGAAATCAGCGTTACGCCGGAAAGCGTGACGGTTGACACGCCCTACGGCACGGACATGGCTCAGACGCTGACCGTCAACAATGGCGGCAACGAGGCGCTGACCTTCTCGGTTGAGCCCAACGCATGGTTCAACATAACCAACCTTGAGACCGACGAGAACTCGTCGCTCGGCTACATCTACAAGTCGAAGACCGACTACGACGAGATAGAGTACAACTGGATCGACATAACCAACGACCCGGAGACCGAGCACCAGGACTTCACTTACTACATTGACAAGACCGACTACTACACGGTTGAGCTGCCCTTCGAGTTCCCGTTCTACGGCAATAAGTACAAGACGATGTACATCTACAACACCGGCTTCGTATCGTTCAGCCAGCACGAGGACTACAAGGAGTTCCCCGCTCCGCCGGCTACGTTCCCGACCACGGAGACGTTCTACACCAACATCATAGCTCCCTTCTGGGGCAACCACTCGATGGACGTCTCGACGACGAACGGAACTTACTACAAGGCCGAGGACGACCGTGTAATCATCTCGTACATAGGCTACGCCAACAGCATGATGCTCGGCATGGACTTCCAGCTCATCCTCAACCGCGACGGCAGCTACAAGTTCCAGTACCTGCTTGAGGACGGCGGCGTGATGAGCGGCGTGTTCGGACTTGCCGGCATGCAGGACGAGACGGGAGAGACGGGCTTGCGCCTGCCCGACCAGTGCATCGCCACCGGCAACGCGGTAGAGTTCTATCCCGTAAAGACCTTCACAGTGCCCGCAGGAGGCTCTGTCGAACTGCCCATCGAGGTGCTGGCCGACAGCCTTGGCGGCAACTACGAGACAACGCTCGTAATGCAGACCAACGTGCCGACGAAGCCCGTCGTAGAGATTCCTATGGCTATCAGCATACAGGGCGAGCCTAATCCGGTGATACCCGACGCTATCGTTGACGAGGCCGTAGTAGGATCCAACCTCACCGGCTATCTCGAGACCGAGTTCCAGGTGGCAAACACCGGTTCAAAGGCATTCAAGATAACCAACGTAGAGTTCGCCCCCGACATGATGACAACTCCCGCGCAGCTCTTCGTCTACGCAGAGATGCAGCAGGGCGGCGGTATCGACCCGGGACCCCTCAGCGTACAATCTTCCGACAGCAACATGGGCTGGATGCAGTACGACGGCCGCGAGCTGGAAGTAGGCAAGGAGCCCGTGAGGTTCGCCATCTGGACGTTCGAAACGGGCATGCCGTTCACGGTTAACGCTCCGGTGAAACTGACGTTTGAGGGAATTGACGCCACAGAGCAGGAGATTCCTGTCGACATCAGGATGACCGAGGCTCCGCTGCTCGTCACCACTCCTGCCGAAGGCGTGACCATCGGCGGCGTAGACGTCAACAACGACTACACGGGCAAGGGCAGCATGACCATCAAGAACGAAGGACAGTACAAGCTGACCTACTCGCTCCGCATGGACCCGACCGGCATAGGCGAGACCGTACAGGAGGAAATACCCGGCGGCGACCCGGGCATAGAGCCTGCCAACGCTGGAGTGTACAGCCTGACCGAGGCCGAGCGCGACTCGCTCATCAAGGCTTCCTGCCGCGGAATAGAGCCCCACACGGTATTCGAGGGCTTCCCCTACGACGTGCCCGAGGGCTACGACTGCAGCAACATACTGTACTATCCGATACTCGGAGTGACGAGCCCGCAGACATACATGATAGGCTCGCGCGACAACGTCAACAACTTCATCGCGGCTACGCGCTTCGTCGCTCCCGCCGAAGGATTCAACCTGTCAAAGCTCTTCTTCTACGGAACGATAGGCACACGCGAGAATGTCGACTTCGAGGCCCAGGTTATCCAGGGCGGCGACGTAGCGGCAGGCACCGTGATAGGACAGGGCACGCTCAGGGTTGAGCGCGAGACTCCAATCGACGGCTTCTACATGGGCGAACCGCGCATGCTCGAGTTCGACAAGGACGTGTACATCAACCCAGGCGACACCTTCTACGTAGCGCTGAAGTATCCTACCGGAGAGGAAGTGATGGCATACGTACCACAGAAGGAGGACGCAATGGAGGAAGGACGCTTCATGGCATACAACGCCACTACGGGATGGTATGACCTCGGAGCGGCAATGTACGAGAGCTACTACTCTTCGTTCGGCTACTTCATGACGTGCATCGAGGACGTGCCCGGCAAGCCTTGGATAAAGCTGCTCACGACCGAGACCGAGGGCGAGCTGGCAATAGGCGAGGAGAAGACCGTAGAGTTCGAAATCAACGGCGAAAGCTCATACTTCGACCACGGCAACAAGGCCGTAATCGTAATCAAGAGCAACGACCCGACACAGCCGGTTGTCAACTACCCGATAACGCTCAACAAGAACGCGGCGCCCGTTGTAACCCTGCCCGAGGGAACGATAACCGTACCCGAAGGCTCGACAGCCGAGATGGTAATAACCGTCGAGGACACCGAGGGCGAGGCATTCACCACAAGCGTAAGCGACGAGAGCGGCATAGCAACCGTAAGCAAGTGCACACTGACAGCTTCAGACGGTACGGAAACAACTGTTGAAGCCGTTGAAGGCACAATTGAAGTACCGGCAGGCAGCAAGCTGCAAATGACCGTAACGGTAGCTCCCGACTACGGCACTGCAGGCCAGCACACTGCGGTAATCACCGCCGAGGACGCTTCGGGTAACTCAACAGATGTACAAGCTATCTACAACGTAGAGTTCACCAACCGCGCCCCGGTTTACGAAGGCGACGACGAGATGACCGTATACGTAGGCCAGACATCGGGCGTGATAGCATACTCGACAATCTTCAGCGACCCCGACGACGACGAGATGACCTTCACGGCAGAGCTGTCAGACAGCCCGGCTGCAACGCTCTACCCGAGCGTTGACGGATTCATCATCGGCGGCAACGCGGCAGACACGGCCGAGCTGACGCTGACCGCTACCGACGCCAGCGGCGCAACTACCGAGCAGAACGTAACCGTAAACGTGGTACCGGCCACCGGCATAGGCAACGTTAACGCAGGCAAGGACATCAACGTAAGCCCCAACCCAGTGGTAGACAGGCTTAACGTAGTCCTCGGCAACGACGCCGACAACGTGAACTACTACGTTTACGACAACGCCGGCAGCCTGGTAGCGACAGCGCACGCAGCCCACAAGGCGGCAGGCGAGGCACAGACCATCGACATGAGCAGCCAGGGCGCAGGCATATACCGCGTCAAGGTGACAACTGCCGACGGCGTGTTCAACGCTACGGTACTGAAGAAATAAACACCGGCATGACAACAATCCGACCGGCTACGGCCGCACGGCGCGGCAGCCATAAGCGCCCGCCGTGCAACAGCCTGTAAGCCAGGACATTAAAAAAGGCCGCCTTTCACATGATGAAAGGCGGCCTTTAATGTTATTGTTTTTACTCTTTTACCTTTTAAAAAAGAGCTTTTCACAGGTGCACGTCGGCCACGGCGCGTCCGCTGGGCTCGTTCTGTCCCTTGAACGATTCGTCCCATGCCAGCGCCTCGGCGGTGCTGCACGCCACGCTGGGCACGCTGGGCACCGACGCGGCCGCGCTGTCGCTGGGGAAGTGGGCGGCGAACATCGTGCGGTAGAGGTACTCCTCCTTGTTGCGCGGCGGGTTGACGGCAAAGCGCTCGGCGGCATGGCTCATCTCGTCGTCAGTCACGCTGTCGTCGGCTATGCGCTTGAGGGTGTCAATCCACGAGTAGCCCACGCCGTCGCTGAACTGCTCCTTCTGCCGCCATGCCACCTCACCGGGCAGCATGTCGGCGAAGGCCGAGCGCAGGATTTTCTTCTCCATCACGTCGCCCGGACACATCTTTGCCGATGGGTTAACGCGCATGGCCACGTCGAGAAACTCCTTGTCGAGAAACGGCACGCGGCCTTCTACGCCCCACGCCGCCAGGCTCTTGTTGGCGCGCAGGCAGTCGTACTGGTGGAGCTTGGAGAGCTTGCGCACCGTCTCCTCGTGGAACGCCTGCGCCGACGGCGCCTTGTGGAAGTAGAGGTAGCCGCCGAACACCTCGTCGGCACCCTCGCCCGAGAGCACCATCTTTATGCCCATGCTCTTGATGACGCGCGCCAGGAGGTACATCGGGGTGGAGGCGCGCACGGTGGTCACGTCGTAAGTCTCGGTAAAGTAGATTACGTCGCTCAGCGCGTCGAGCCCTTCCTGTATGGTGTAGTTAATCTCGTGGTGCACGGTGCCTATGTGGTCGGCCACGAGGCGCGCCTTTGCCAGGTCGGGGGCGCCGCGCAGGCCCACGGCGAACGAGTGGAGCCGCGGCCACCAGGCCGTGGCGCGTCCGTCGTCCTCGATACGCCTGCCGGCATGCCTTGCCGCCACGGCGCTTATGATTGACGAGTCGAGCCCTCCGCTGAGCAGCACCCCGTAGGGCACGTCGCTCATCATCTGGCGGCATACGGCACTCTCGAGCGCGCGGCGCAGCTCCTCCTCATCAGCCCTGTTGTCCTTAACGGCTTCATAACTGAACCAGTCGCGCTCGTAGTACCGCCTTATCTTGCCGTCACGGCTGCTCAGGACGTGCCCCGGGGGGAACGGCCCATAGCGGCGGCAGTTGCCCTCAAGGGCCTTCAGCTCGCTCGCCACGTACAGCGTGCCGTCGTCGTCATAACCTATATATAGTGGAATAACGCCGATGGGGTCGCGCGCTATGAGGTATTCGTCGCGCTCGGCGTCGTAAAGGGCGAAGGCGAATATGCCGTTCAGGCGGTCAAGAAAGTTGGCCCCATAGTCGCGGTATAGCGCGAGGATTACCTCGCAGTCGCTGCCCGTCATGAACCTGTACTTGCCCTCGTATTGCCGGCGCAGCTCGCGGTGGTTGTATATCTCGCCGTTGACGGCCAGCACCTGCTTGTTGTCGGGGCTGAACAGCGGCTGCCGTCCCGACTCGGGGTCGACAATCGCCAGCCGCTCGTGCGCCAGTATGGCCGACCCCCCGGTGTAGATTCCGCTCCAGTCGGGGCCGCGGTGGCGTATCTTACTGCTCATTCGCAGCGCCTTCTGCCGTAGCTCGGGCGTCTGCTCCTTGATGTTGAAAATGCAAACTATTCCACACATTGGTAATTAAGAATTAAGAGTTAAGAATTAAGAGTTAAGAATTAAGAGTTAAGAATTAAGAATTAAGAATTAAGAAAATATGCCTCGATGTTAATCAGCAAAGCTATTTTTCTTAACTCTTAATTCTTAACTCTTAATTCTAATTATATGCGCTCTCTCCGTGCTCGTAGATGTCGAGTCCTTCCTCCTCAACGCGCTTGTCAACGCGGATGCCTATCGTCTTGTCGACTATTTTGTAAAGTATGAAGGTCACCACGGCGCTGAACACTACCGACACGAGCGTTGCCACGAGCTGTACGCCCAGCTGGTGCCAGTCGCCGTAGAGCGCACCCTCAACGCCGCCCTCGCCCGTGACGGCCTGCGTAGCGAACACTCCGGTGAGGATAGAGCCGATGATACCTCCGATACCGTGAACGCCGAAAGCGTCGAGGGCGTCGTCATACTTGTATTTCGGCTTCACCACCGCTACCATGAAGAAGCATACGATGGGCGTCACCAAGCCTATTATGAACGCGCCGAGCAGGTCGGTAGAGCCGGCGGCGGGAGTGATGGCCACCAGTCCGGCCACGGCGCCCGTGCATGCTCCTACGGTAGTGGGCTTCTTGTTGCACAGCCAGTCGATGGCCATCCATACCACTGCAGCCGTTGCCGTGGCGATATGCGTCACGAGGAACGCGTTGGCGGCGATACCGTCAGCAGCCAGTCCGCTGCCGGCGTTGAAGCCGAACCATCCGAGCCAAAGGAACGACATGCCCATGAACACGAACGTGATGTTGTGCGGCGTGATGGGATGTCCCACGCGGTAGTCCTCCCTCTTGCCTATCATCAGCGCCATGACGAGCGCCGATATTCCGGCGTTGATGTGCACTACGGTGCCGCCGGCGAAGTCGATGGCTCCCATCTCCTGCAGGAATCCGCCTCCCCATACCCAGTGGGCCATCGGGAAGTAGGCTATCACCGTCCACAGGATGATGAACACCATGTAGCCGCTGAACTTTATGCGCTCGGCAAACGCGCCGAGAATCAGCGCCGGCGTGATGAGCGCGAACATGCACTGGAACATTACGAACGTGAGCTCGGGTATGTTGCCAGTGGTGAGCGTCGACGTGGTTATGCCGCTCAGGAACGCCTTGTCAAAGCCGCCCATCACGGCGAAGAGCGGGCTGCCAGAGTCCTTGAAGCCCGTGCCGAAGGCCCACGTATAGCCTATCGCCACCCAGAGTATGCTGACCACCCCGACGATAAGCATGGTCTGCATGAGCACGCTGAGCACGTTCTTCTGCCTCACCAGTCCACCGTAAAACAGCGCTATGCCCGGGATTGACATAAGAAGCACCAGCACCGTGGCAACTATCATCCACGCCGTGTTGCCGCTGTCGAGCACAGGCTCGGCTGTACCGGCCAGCGCCGCCGTGGTTGACAACAATGCCGTAAGCGCCGTGACGGCCGCCCTACGGCCCGCAAGATATCTCATTAAATGCTTTCTCATAACCTTAAATATTTTATGTTTTTTACTTTTTCACCTTTTTACCTTTTCACTTTTTCACCATTATTCCTCCTGTTCTGCATTGTAAAGGGCTATGTCGCCGCGCTCGCCGGTGCGTATGCGCACAGCGTCCTGGACGGGAATTATGAATATGCGCCCGTCGCCTATCTCGCCGGTACTGGCGGCCTTCAGTATAGCGTTGACCGCCTTCTCAACGTTCTTCTCCCTCACCACAAGCGACACAAGGGTACGCTCTATCGAGCTTGTGTCGTAAACAATGCCGCGGTATATGCGCCCCTGCCGCGCCTTTCCGTTGCCGCGCACGTCATAATAAGAGAACCATTCGATGTCGGCCTCGAGCAAAGCCTTCTTCACGTCCTCAAACCTTGACTTACGGATAATTGCTTCAATCTTCTTCATAACTTTCTCTCTTTTTGTTATATAAATAATAAATGTATTATCAATAAGAAATATTTTTCCGCAAAATTACAGCTTTTTGTTATTTAAAACAATATTTTCAATACATTATGTAACAATAAAACGACAGTTATTTATAATTTTGCTACATTTTAGACTGTTTTCATTTCAATCTGCAATTATCACCCCATAATATCAAGCAGATTATTACATAAACGAGCGATTGCGTAAATTTAAGCAACAAATATTGTTTAAACACTTCCAAAATTACACTTTATTCGTTTTTAGCTTACGTTTTATTTTAATCTGAAAGTTTACCGCCCGCTCACGTAAAATATAGTAAGCAATAAAGTTAAATACTTGTATTATTGGCCCGATAATATTTCATTGTAAAACAAAATGTTGTAAATTTGCAGACAAATAAAGACAAAAGGATATATAACAAGATAAAAGCCGAACAAAATGACACAGCGTATTGTAAAGTTTACGAAGATGCACGGCGCAGGCAACGACTACATCTACGTGAACACCTTAATATATAATATCCCTGATCCGGCGGCCGTCTCCGTAAGATGGAGCGACCGCCACAAGGGCATAGGCAGCGACGGGCTGGTGCTCATCGGCGCCGCAAGCTCGCCGGAGGCCGACTATTCGATGCGTATCTTCAACGCCGACGGCTCGGAAGCCATGATGTGCGGCAACGCGTCGCGCTGCATAGGCAAGTACCTTTACGAGAAAGGCATGACGGACAAAAGCGTAATACGCCTCGAAACCCTGTCAGGGATAAAGACGCTGAAGCTGCACATAAATGATGGAAAAGTTGAGAGAGTGACCGTGGACATGCTCTGCCCGGCATTTGACGTGCCGGCGCAGTATGCCCCGGGTTGCAGCGACGGAAGCGACGGCACGCTGCTTGCCGACGGCAGGCTCTTCGGTGGAACGTTCGTCTCGATGGGCAATCCGCACTTTGTCACCTTCGTCAACGACATCGCCACGCTCGACATAGCCCGCTACGGCAGCATACTGGAGCGCCACGCGGCGTTTCCCTCAAGATGCAACATCGAGTTCGCCCAGCCCATGGCAGACGGTACGATACGCACCCGTGTGTGGGAGCGCGGCAGCGGAATAACCATGGCATGCGGCACTGGAGCCTGCGCGACAGCCGTCGCGGCAGCGCTGACCGGACGCTCCGGACGCTCAAGCCGCATCGCGATGGACGGCGGAACGCTCGACATAACATGGCAGGAGGCCGACAACCACGTCATGATGGCAGGCCCGGCCGAGTTCGTGTTTGAAGGAGAAATAAACTTAGACAATTAAGAGTTAAGAATGAAGAATTAAGAAAAAATGACTCAATATCAGGCCCATTAGGATAATCAGGCCTATTCGGCTTATCAGGCCCATCTGGCTCATTAGGCCCAATTAGCCTGATTAGCCAATTAGCCCAATAGCCAAAAAACTTAACAACAATAAAAGACTTAGCACTATGGCATTAATCAACGAGCATTATCTGAAACTGACAAAGAATTATCTCTTCGCCGACATCGCCAAGAAGGTAAACGCCTTCAAGGTGTCACACCCGAAGAGCAACGTCATCAGCCTCGGCATTGGCGACGTAACCCAGCCACTCTGCCCGGCGGTTATCGAGGCCATGCACAAGGCCGTGGACGACATGGCCACCAAGGAGGGATTCCACGGCTACGGCCCTGAGCAGGGCTACATGTTCCTGCGCGAGGCGATAGTGAAGAACGACTTTCTGCCGCGCGGGATACACATCGACCCGTCGGAGATATTCGTCAACGACGGCGCCAAGAGCGACACGGGCAACATAGGCGAGCTGGTGCGCTGGGACAACAACTTCGGCGTGACCGACCCTATCTATCCCGTGTACATCGACTCCAACGTAATGTGCGGCCGAGCCGGCACATTGGTGGACGGCAAGTGGAGCAACGTGACGTACATGCCGTGCCTTGAGGAGAACAACTTTGTGCCCCAGATACCCGACCACCGTGTCGACATAATCTACCTGTGCTACCCCAACAACCCCACGGGCACGGTGATCAGCCGCGACGAACTGCGCAAGTGGGTAAACTACGCGCTGAAGAACGACACGCTGATATTCTACGACGCGGCTTACGAGGCATACATCCAGGATCCCGACATCCCCCACTCCATCTACGAGATCAAGGGCGCAAGGAAGGTGGCGATAGAGTTCCACAGCTACTCAAAGACGGCGGGCTTCACCGGAGTGAGGTGCGGCTACACGGTAGTACCCAAGGAGCTGACCGCCGCCAGCATGGACGGCAGCGAGCGTTACCCGCTCAACCCCATGTGGGACCGCCGCCAGTGCACCAAGTTCAACGGCACGAGCTACATCAGCCAGCGCGCCGCCGAGGCGATATACACCCCCGAGGGAAAGGAGCAGGTGAAGGCCACCATCGACTACTACATGGGCAACGCCCGCCTGATGCGCGACACTTTGCAGAAGCTCGGGCTGAAGGTCTACGGCGGAGAGAACGCCCCCTACCTGTGGGTTAAGACCCCGAACGACACGCCCAGCTGGAAGTTCTTTGAGCAGATGCTCTACGGCGCCCAGGTGGTTTGCACCCCTGGCGTAGGCTTCGGACCGAGCGGCGAAGGCTTCGTGCGACTGACATCCTTCGGCGACCGCGACGACTGTCGCGAGGCCCTGCGCCGCATAAGCGAATGGATGATGAAGTAAATTAAGAGTTAAGAATTAAGAGTTAAGAAAATATGCCTATCAGGCTTATTGGGCCTATTTGGCCTATTAGGCTTATCCGGCCAATTTGGCCAATCAGCCTTATCAGGCCCATTAGGCTTATTATTAATTAATAAAAGGAGGAAAAGTTATGAAAATCTTGAGAAAAAGTGCAGTGTTAGCAGTAGCGTTAACAACCCCCATGGCTTCCGTCATGGCACAGGACAAGGTAGAGGCCACCGTACAGGCCGACTTCGTGAGCAGCTACATCTGGCGTGGCCAGGACCTGGGCGACGTCAGCCTGCAACCCACCCTCGGCGTGGCGTACAAGGGATTCTCGCTCACGGCGTGGGGAAACGTAGGCCTCTCCGACAATGACGACACCAAGGAGTTCGACCTGACGCTCGGATACAGCACGGGAGGATTCAACATCGGTATTACCGACTACTGGTTCAACTCGCCCAACGACCGCTACTTCAGCTACGCCGCCCATGAGACGTCGCACGTGTTCGAGGCCAACATAGGCTACGACTTCGGCCCCGTGGCCGTGCAGTGGTACACCAACTTCGCCGGCAACGACGGCACCAACAGCGACGGCGACCGCGCCTACTCGTCATACTTCGAGGTCAGCGCCCCGTTCAGCCTTGCCGGGTGCGACTGGACAGCCACCGTCGGCGCCGTGCCCTACGCCACGAGCTTCTATGCCGACGCGGGAGGATTCGCCGTCACCAACGTGTCGGTAAGGGCAAGCAAGGACATCAGGATAACAAAGAGTTTCAGCATACCGCTCTTCGCCGGCGTAACGGCCAACCCGAGCACGGAAAAAGCTTACCTGGTGTGCGGATTCACGCTACGACCGTAACAAAATGCATAATTATTCCGTCAAATTACAAATAAAATGAAATTAAACCTTATCTTTGCAACGGATTAGCCGCCAGGCGGCAGACAAAAGGCCGTCTTCCGGCACTTGAAAGGCCGCGAACGGCAGCCCGAAACGCCACCTTTGGCAATAGGCGGGGCCGACAGTAAGGAAACATGACCATCCGTACACAGCCAAGTGTAGAGATGTTGGTTGAATGCGGACATCCATAAAAAGAAAGGAACATACAAATAATAAAACCCTCACAAGATGACAAACTTAAGATTTCAGGTTGTTGAAGAGGCATTCAAGAAGAAGCCTTTGGAAGTTATCGCGCCCGTTGAGCGCCCGTCGGAGTACTTCGGCAAAAACGTGTTCAACCGCGCAAAGATGTACAAATACCTGCCGCCGTCGGTTTACGAGAAGCTCATTGACGTAATCGACAACGGCACCCGACTCGACCGCTCCATAGCCGACGCCGTGGCAGCGGGCATGAAGCAGTGGGCCGAGGAGAACGGCGTGACACACTACACGCACTGGTTCCAGCCACTGACCGAGGGCACCGCCGAGAAGCACGACGCCTTCATCGAGCACGACGGCAAGGGCGGAATGATTGAGGAGTTCTCGGGCAAGCTGCTCGTTCAGCAGGAACCCGACGCCAGCTCGTTCCCCAGCGGCGGAATACGCAACACATTCGAAGCCCGAGGATACTCCGCGTGGGACCCCACATCGCCCGTGTTCATCATGGACGACACGCTCTGTATCCCCACAATATTCATATCCTACACCGGCGAGGCGCTCGACTACAAGGCGCCGCTGCTGCGCGCTCTCCACGCAGTCAACCTGGCCGCAACGGACGTATGCCACTACTTCGACCCCAACGTGAAGAAAGTGACCTGCAACCTCGGATGGGAACAGGAGTACTTCCTCGTTGACGAAGGACTCTACTCGGCACGTCCCGACCTCATGCTCACAGGACGCACCCTCATGGGACACGACTCGGCGAAGAACCAGCAGATGGACGACCACTACTTCGGAACCATACCCGACCGCGTACAGGCGTTCATGAAAGACCTCGAGATACAGGCCCTCGAGCTGTCGATACCATGCAAGACCCGCCACAACGAGGTGGCCCCCAACCAGTTCGAGATAGCACCTATATTCGAGGAGACCAACCTCGCCGTCGACCATAACATGCTCCTGATGTCGCTCATGAAGAAAGTGGCCCGCAAGCACGGCTTCCGCGTGCTGCTGCACGAAAAGCCCTTCGCAGGCATCAACGGCTCGGGCAAGCACAACAACTGGAGCCTCTCCACGGACACGGGCGTGCTTCTCCACGCTCCCGGCAAGACACCAGAGGACAACCTGCGCTTCGTAACCTTCATCGTAGAGACACTCATGGGCCTCTACCGCCACAACGGACTCATCAAGGCCTCGATAATGAGCGCCACCAACGCCCACCGTCTCGGCGCCAACGAGGCACCGCCGGCAATCATATCGTCGTTCCTCGGCACACAGCTGAGCGACCTGCTCGACCACATCGAGAAGAGCGACAACGACGCGCTGCGCAACATGACAGGCAAGCAGGGCATGAAGCTCGACATACCCGAGATACCCGAGCTGCTCATCGACAACACCGACCGCAACCGCACCAGCCCGTTCGCCTTCACGGGTAACCGCTTCGAGTTCCGCGCCGTAGGCTCCGAGGCCAACTGCGCCAGCGCGATGATAGCCCTCAACACGGCCGTTGCCGAGGCACTCGTCGACTTCAAGCACCGCGTCGACGCACTTATCGAAAAAGGACAGGACACCACCGACGCCATAATCGACATCCTGCGCGACGACATCAAGACATGCAAGCCCATACGCTTCGACGGCAACGGATACTCTGACGAATGGGTGGAAGAGGCCAAGCGCCGCGGACTCGACTGCGAGACAAGCTGCCCGCTCATCTTCGACAGCTACCTCAGCGACAACTCAATCAAGATGTTCGAGACCATGAACGTCATGAACCGCAAGGAGCTCGAGGCACGCAACGAAGTGAAATGGGACACCTACACAAAACGCATACAGATAGAGGCACGCGTAATGGGCGACATCACGATGAACCACATCGTGCCCGTGGCAACCCACTACCAGAGCCAGCTGGCCAAGAACGTGCAGAACATGCGCCAGATATTCCCCGCCGACAAGGCCGACAAGCTGTGCGCGCGCAACATGAAGCTTATCGAGGAGATAGCCGAGCGCACGCAAGCCATCGAGACAGGCGTCGAGGAACTCATCAACGCACGCAAGGTGGCCAACAAGATAGAGAACGAACGCGAGAAGGCAATAGCCTACCACGACACCGTGGAACCCAAGATGTCGACCATCCGCTACCACATCGACAAGCTCGAGCTGATAGTAGCCGACGAACTCTGGACATTGCCCAAGTACCGTGAACTGTTATTCATAAGATAAAGATAAAATACAAATTTATTCATGACTTGAAATCAATCAATAGGATTGAGCAATCTATTTCTTTTATTGGTTGTTTAAGTTTGAGGCGCGGAACGGCTGTGAAGCCACTTCCGCGCTTATTTTTATTTTATATACAAAGGGGTTAACTTCCTTCTTCTTAAACTCCGTCTACCATGACGAACGCCGCCCAATACCTCGGCGACGAATACGGTCGTACGGCCCTGATAACCTTCTTTTTCGGCCATACCCAACGTCCGAGGTGCCTCACCTGTGGCTTCGACGTATCGTCGTCGGCCGTCTCAACCTCAACGTCAATGGCGTAACGGCGCACGTCGTCACGCGCCCCGGCAAGCGCCCGGTCAGGACTCTCGCCGCCGGCAAGGCGCTCGTACAGCCGCGTCATGAGCAGCCGCGTAGCACGGTCGTCAACGTTCCACAGACTAACCACCACGGCTCCCACCCCGGCTTTCTTCAGCCCTCGCTGAAGCCCGAACACACCGTCGGCCGTAACGGGACCAAGACCTGTCTGGCATGCCGACAGTACAACAAGCCGCGCCGCTGACAGATTAAGACCGGAAAGCTCGGAGGCAAGCAGCAGGCCGTCGTCATACGTTGCGTATGCAGGCCTTACCAGTCGGTTGGCGCCGGCAAACACCAGTCCGCTGCGCCTCATCGTCTCGTCTTCGCGCAGACTGTCGCGGCAGTAAGCCAAGGGTTCGGGCCCGCCGGCATGGGCGAAACAGAAACCATGCGTGGCCACGTGGATTACGCCACGGCCAACGGCCATACGCTTAAACGCCGTTTCCGTGCCCTCCACGCCCTTCATTACGGCGCAACGGTCATTGCCTCCTATCCTTGACAAAAGAGCTGATATAGAGTCAACTTCAACGCCTGTAGACGGCAGGTAACGGTATCCGCCGCGCGCAGCAGGCGGCAGCTGCAACTCGGTAAGCAGCTCGGCGGCAGTGCGGTCAGCCTTTCCGCCGCCATAACCTACCGCGGACTGGCAGTCATCATAGCTCAGTCCGCCGAATAACAGGGCGCCGCGACCTCTGCCGACACCTCGTGACAGCAGCTTACGAGTAGACGTCAGGCGGCACATCACGGCACCGCCACAAGGATTGCCTGCCATGTTTTCCACTGCCAACATGTGAAGAATGCCGTCAGGGGCGAAATATACGCGCTTGCAACCGGCCGTGGCCTCTGCTATCGGTGCCATGACGAAGGCGGTAAGCAGACTGTCAGAATAGATAGCGTCCTTGTCGGCGGCATACACCGAATTGAGCGCCCGGCCAAGTGAACGACCGTCAGCCATACGGTATGCCAACAAGCTGTCCTCCGTCCACAGGGGCACGAACACGGGCTTGCCGCCACCCCTCAGGCACACGGCGGCGTAACGCCTGCCAGAGCCGTTGCCGTAACGCACGAACTCAACGGCGGCCTCTTGTCTTCCGATACGCGCCGAAATGTCCTGCCAAACGCCGTCCATCGCTGTCCGAAAGGCTGTGTATTCAGAGAGCGTTTCCATAAGCCGGCGCTCACACCTGTCGGCCGCTGCGTAGAGGGAATCGCGCCGCTGCGGCCCAATGCCTGCCATCGAGGCCTGCGAGCGCAGCAGTGACATGTCATCGTACAGGCGTGACGTGACAGTATCGCGGCGTGCGGCACGGCCAATGTCAGCCTCGGCCTGCAGCAATATCGACTTTGAGAACAGCGCCACGTCGTATGCCATGCCCGGATTCTCGCCGCCCACGGCGTAACACTCGGCCACGAGCGGCTGTCGGCTATACCAGTAATCTTGGCGCTGCTTGGCGGTAAGGAAGGCGAACGAGCGGCTCACGTCATCGCGCGTGAGCATAAAGTAACGGTTAAAAGCCGTGGCTGCTTCGACGCGGCGACCTGCGGCCAGCAGTATCTCGGCCCGCTTGCGCACGCTTATGGCATAGTCGGGATGTCTCCGCCCGATGTAAACTTCCTGCCACGCCAGGCACGAGTCTATATGCTCCAAGGCAGAGGCGTACTGTCCGCAGCCGCTCTCGGCCAATGCAAGATTAGCCATGACAACGTATCTGTCGGCTCCGTCGGCCATCATCGCCACCGCTCCCGAAAGCGAACGTGCCGCTTCAATATGCCTGCCGAGCGACATTTGGATAAACCCGCGATTAGCCGCTAACGTGATACGGTCAGCCTGCGACATGTTGTCGGCCCGCGCCTCGAACAACAGCCTAAGCGCGTCGTCGGAACGGTTGAGGTAGGCATAGGCCGAGGCAAGGTTGAGCTTGCGCGTAGCCTGCCCCACCCTGGTATGCATCGGTTCGAGCAGATCTACCACGTCAGTGTACAGTCCGAGCATAAGATATAGGTTGCTCATGTTCAGACGGCCACGGTCGTCAAGCAGTCCGGCGGCCTCCATAGTCCTGTAATCGGCCAAGGCGGCGCGATAGTCGCCCGTAAGCCTATGGCATAGGGCCATGCCCGAAAGGGCGCGCAGGCGCACCGAACGTAGTACGTAGTCATCCATCGTGTCGAGCGCAGCCGTTACTTCGGCATACGCCATGAGTGCCTCGGCATGGCGCCCGGCGGCGCTGAGCGAGTCGGCATGCAACAAACGTGACACCACTTGCGGATGTGCCACGCCACATACGGCTAAAATGAAAGCAAGGATGTAGGCGCGGATCATGACTGTCAGTTGGATATTATGATGAAACTTACGTCGCGCGGCGACTTGTTCTCAACCGTAATGTTCAGTACAGACTTATTTCCGACGTTCCAGTCAAGCCTGCACGTCTCCTTGCCTGCCTGCGCTGCGTCGGATAACTTGCGGTCGTTGGCCGTGTCGTAAACGTACAGGTTGACCATGCCTCCCGGTTCGGTCACCACCAACAGGCTCTGCACACCGGCCGAACTCATCGAATAAGTCACGCTGCCTCCTGCCGCCACGGCGTGGTGGCTGCACAGCAACGACCCCGACGGAGCACGCATAAACGAAGCATCCTCTATGGGTACAAGCCCCATGTCGAGGTTGTAAAGCAGCAGGCTGTCGAGATATTCAACACTATACTGCAAATGTCCGCGCAACGATACCTCGTCGTCAACATCGACAGGACGCAGGTCAAGGCTGGAGAAAGGTATCTCGCCGATACGCTCAATGCCCTGCATTACCTTGTCGGCCGAACGCTCCGCCACTGCCTTGCGCAGCGAAAGACACACATCGGCGGCCTTTCCTACCCTGTCGCCGGACGCCTGGGCACATACGGCCACGGCCTGGACAAGGGCTAAAAGAAAAATTATAGTCCTCATATTTTCGTTTGTTTTTATCATTATACCACAATTAACATCAGTTGGCGTCGAGCAATACGAACGCCGCCCAAAAGAACGGATCGGGACGAACGGCGCGCATCGAAGCCATTGCTTTGCGGAATGCCTCATGCTTTGACTGTCCGCCGAGCCAACGGCGGTAGAAATCCTGCATGAACTCTGATGCCGCAAGGTCGTTGACGTTCCACAACGATATTATCAACGTGTTGACTCCCGCCTCCTTAAATCCGCGTTGCAGGCCGTACACCCCCTCAATACTGTAGTCACCGAGAGCTGTCTCGCATGCCGAGAGCACCACCAGGTCAGTACGCCCGAGGTCGAGCAACGACAGCTCGGCGGCTGTCATAACGCCGTCGTTGCGGTCGGCACGGCGTTCTCCGAGCCATGTAGCGTTGGCCCCGCAGAAAGTTATTCCCGTGCGCTGCATCGACGAGTAACGGTCGCCGGGATGGTTGGCAAGGAAGGCGTTTGCGGCCACGTCCTTCTCCTTGATGTAGAAACCGTGCGTAGCCAAGTGTATAATGTCGGGGCTGCGGCCATCGAGCAAGTAGAAGTTAGGCTCTGTTCCTTTCGCGCCTACATACCGTTCAAGGTTCAGTCCATTACGTTCCACAAGTCCGGATATGGTGTCCGTCTCGACCTTTGTCTGCTCGAGATACGGGAAAACGTCCGTTACCGCCGCGCGCGCCGACCGTTCACGACCATCACCAGGCAACGGTTCCTGCTCCGGACTGTAATATATTCCGCCGAAAACGGCGGCAGAACCAACAACCTTACGCCGCCCGTGGCGCAGCAGCTGGGCCGTGGTCGACACGTAATGGAGATCGTAACGATCGGTAAGACGAATGTCGGCAGTTATGGGAATGGCATCAAACGACACGCGGTGGAGAAACGCCGTAGGCGAATAATATACCGTTTTCACCCCTTCGAGACAACTTTCGAGCGGCCTCCACAGCAATTCATAAAGACACGAACGGCCGTATGAGTACAGACGCTTGACACGGGTCATGGCAGGAAAATCCTCCACTTCGGCCAGCATATCGTAACATTCCTTCGCCTTGCAAAGGCGCACATACCGCGGCATATCATAGCCCGGACGCAGCACAAGGGCTGCAATCGCCGAATCGGCAAAAGTAAACTCTATGGCTGCCTCGCCCTCCTTCAGTCTCGCCTGCACCTCGCGCCATGTCACTACACGCATGGTATCGGTACGGAACTGCGCCGTACGCCGCGCCAAGTTCTTCTCCAGACGGTCTACGTCGGCGCGCAGGTTGGCCATCTGCATGCTCAATACGCTGTCGGCGGGGTTTATGTCCGTCGAGCTGATTCTTTTCCTTATGACGTCAAGAGTGTCAAGACTGGCTATCAGCGACTTGTCGCCCGAGCGCAGTATAGAGCGCCTGAGCCTCTCCCACGAGTGCAGCAACAGCCCCTTGTCGAACAGCGCGGCATCGTAGGCGGGAGCCGACAGGCGTTCGGGACGGCGGTCGAGCACGTTACTGATTGACGAACCGGTCATGCCGTAGAAGTTGATAAACTCGGCCCGCTCGTTTGAAGATATAAAATCGAAATTGCCCAATACGTAATCCTTGATACGTCTGCCGTGCGCGAGAGCCACGTCGGCGGCCTTGTCATAATCTTCCTGCAACGTTGCCAACCACGACTGCATACTGCCTATCCTGAACTTGTCGAACATGGTAAACTGGCCAAGTTCTCCATAACAGCGAGTATTGTAATAGTATGCCTTGGCGTAATCCTTTTGTCCGTTATAATACTGCGCCATCGAGAAATCGGCCCTCCACGGCTCATCATTGTAGTTTTCAACGTCATATACAAGACGTATGTAATGCTCTGCCTTGGCCGGGTCGGGACGTATATACTGATACCAGCTCAACAACGCTTCAATAAGCGAGAAGTAATCCGGCTGCAAACGGTAGTCGTAAGGCTTAGAGTATTCAGGAAAACCTTGCTCCATCTGCTCCATAAGGGGTATGAGCTGATTGTCCATAAGTTCGTACATACGCTTGGTATAGTCATATCCTGCATGATAGTACTCGGGAATTTGAGACTCTGGAAACTTCAAGTATTCAACTCCCCTGGACGCCACGTTGACCATGGCGCACATTATGCGCAACATGTAAGAGTACAGTACGTTCTGCGAACGGCCCGAACGCTCGTAAAGCGACATGATTGACTCGCTCTGTTCTATCAGCGGTTTGTACAGACTGAGAATGTCGTTGGGCGAACGCCAGTTGGCTATTAGAAAACGGTTCCACAATGCCTCGATGTACTGTCCGGAGTTTTCCAGGCCCAACGACTTGAACTTTGCCAGATATTTCTCGTTAAGGAGCTCAGCTTCACGATCACGTCCATTGCTGAAATAATAACTGAACAGTTCGTTGAAAAAATCCAGGTAGACCAAGTCCATCGGAGCGCATATACTATCGGCAACCTGCCATCCGCGCTCGAGAGCCTGCCCTGAAAGGTCTTCATGGCCAAAAAACCTATAATATCCGCTTATGTACCTGTATCCTTCAACCGTTATAGGTGTTACCGCAACATCGCCGGACATAAACACGGGTATGGCTTCACTGAAAAGCTTATGAACGCTGTCGACATCCTTGACACTGCCGTCGGCACTGCTGCCGGCAATCATCGAAAAGCCGAGAAACAGTCTGACAAAGGCTTCGTCAGCACGGTTTGCCTTCAGGGCGGGGTCGGACAGCAATCCAGACAAAAGGCGGCTTACCTCTGAGTAATCGCCTAAACCGAATAGATATTGGGCATAACACAGCACGGGCGTATGTTTCTGCATACCCGCCTCCGAATAAGCCGTTATGGCATCAGTGTACATCCGCTTAACATAGTCTATGCCGCTTCTGGCCCTTTCGGCAAACATAGCCATGCTGAGGGCCATGTTTGCCACGAACGGCATTGTCCTGTCACCTGTCAACACCTTTGCGTTGTTTATCATGGTACGCAGCATGTCAATGGCTTCTTGCGAACGGTCGTTGGCAAACTTATAATTAGCGAGGTAAACGCCGGCACCGAACATCTTCCAAGAAGGCGCCGACACGGTAGTGTTGATAATGTCGGTAAGCAACGACAACTTATCGTTGAAGGCCGCGGCGTCACGCGGTTCGTAGGCGTTAAGGTAAAGCAATAAGTCAGAAGCATACTGCCCCATGTCGTCGGCATATACTTTTTTAGCTACTGAAGTGTACTCTCTGTCAAGATCGTAAAATTCTTTTGGTAACGCTTCCGAGCCTGCCGCCGCAGCGAAATTGGCTGAAAGCTGGAACAGGGCTTGCACGTAACCGCTGCCGTAACGGCCGTAAAAGGAACGGTAGGTGGCCAAGAAGTCTTTGTATTTCCACGCGAAACGCATGGGATAGCCGCTTGCGGCGGCTACATAATCACGTATAGCCTTGATGTCGCACAGGTAAGGATGTCCCTCGGGAAAATTCGCCTCGGCCAGGCTTACTACACTGTCGGCCGAAGCCACAAGGCTGCTACCGCCGACAGAACCGGCGCAATAAAGCAGATAGTTTATCCACGGCACGGTAACATCCGCGTTGTCGCTGCCAAGTACATGCCGGTATATGTCCAGGCTTTCGCGGTAATAGTACATGCTGTTGGTGCTCACCCCGGTGTCTACGTAAAAGTCATAAATTGAGCGGTCAGTGACTGGATCGCTGAAAAGAATTTGGTCGGTAGCCTGGATGAAATCGTCGGAAAAGTCGGTATACCCTTTCATCTGCGCCAGCATTTGGTACACCTCGGCCTTGTCGCGGCTGTCGGGCATGGTGGAATAGACGGCCAGCGCGCGCTTCTCGAGCGTGAATATCTCGGCAAAACGCATTGGATTGTCGCCCTCGAAGTGGTTGCGCAACAGGTAAAGGCGCGTAAGCTCGTATAGCACGAGGCGGGCCTCGGCTCCCGTAGACGTGTCGACGCGGGCGCAGGATATAGCCTCGTCAATGGCGCCAAGACATCTCTTGTCCGCCATCGAGCCATAAACGTTGGCCATGTTATACAACGTGCGGGCTCGTACAGACGGCGGCATATCCTTGGCTACGTCTACAAGAGCACAGGCGGCAGCCGTTTCATGCACTAAAGCGGTGTCAATACGGTTGGCCGCACGTATGTCGGCATACACGGCCACAGCAGGCGACAGGACTGCGGCTGAGCGCAGGCGAGCCAGCGTGGCGTGGTCGTTGGACAGCGACACTACGGCGTTGGAAGCCTCATATACTATCCTCCCATCATCAGAACCACCGCCGGCTACGGACGCTTTCACGCCCGATGGCAACGCCGCCAGGATGTGTCCGCACGTTAATGCCAGCATTGTGGCGACGAGAAATACTGTGTTCTTCATGGCTCAATGTTTTACTTTAATGTAGCGTATTACATCGACGAAGGCGTAAGGTCGAACTTGTCTATGATGTCTTTGGTTATTATTCCGGCGGGAGCGCTAAGCGTAGTGATAATCCACTGACGCGAAATTTCATCCCACCGCTGCGACTCTATCACCTGCCATGCCTTGTCGGCCCATCCCTCCTTTGGCTCCATACGCTTGCGACGCTTGCGGTCGGCACGCCATGAGTCACGGTAGGTCTCGGTCACGTCGCAGCTCTCGGTAAGCTTCAGGGTAAGCTTGTACTCGCCCGTACCCCAACTGTTATGGTATTGCCCAGTGGCGTCACGGTAGCCCATGAACGAACGCGGCACAATGAAGCTCTCGCCCTTAATCTCTATCGGGGCTACGCCAGGCGCTCCGCGCACGTAGCGGTAACGGCCCGAGGCGTCTACCTGAGACGAGTCAACGGGCACCTCGAGGATGAAACGTCCCAATTCCTTGTCCTTCTGCAATATGGTAAGCTCATTGAGCCATGACGACGTAAGCGTCATAGTCATAGTCATACGGTACTGGCCGCGCTCGCTGAAGTAGAACGGCAGCGGCAGAGCCGAGTTGGGCAGGTTGCTCCGCGAGGGGCACAGCACGAGCGTGTCGAGCACAAGCTGGAACTTGGAATGGTCGAGTATGCGGTACAGCTTGGAACGGTCGACGTGGCACGACATGTAGAATACGGTGTCGCCACGCTCGCCAAGGCGCAGGCAGCCAATACCGTTGAAGAACATGCCCTTTGGGTCCATGGCCCCGTCTTCGGACGTCGAAGAGTAAAAGTCATTCAACTCGCTGACAGTACCCATTTCCGTCTCGAACGAGCCTTCGGCCTCCACAGTCTCCTCCCACTCGCGCCTTAACCGCGACGGACGCGTTATCAACGACGCTATGGCATTGACACCCATATCGATAAAGCTCGTAACGTAACCGCCAACGATACCCTTGCCGGCGTCTGTAGCGGCATGAAGCAGCTCGGAACCGTAACTGCCACGCGACGACGCGGCCGACTCAAGAGCCTGTATCTCGCTACCCAAGGCGTCGTTGGTATATACAAACGTACGGTACTCAACCTGTGCACAGGCAGGCAAAATCATAATGGACGACAAAACGGCCGCCAGCACAAAGGTTAATAAAATCCTAAAGTTTTTCATCATATTATAATTACGGTAAAAGATTCAGAATGTTTGTCGTTCACAAATATACACATTTTACCCCGTACCTCCAACGGCGCGACCGCAAAATAACTGACAATGTAAAACAAGATGCGACACATAGAGCTGGATGACTAACTCAAACGCACTAATACGCACCATACAGTTGACCACCTCCCGCCATGCGAAAGACGGCAAACTGCACACCCAAACACGGCATTGCGCACGACGGAAAGCCGCCAACCGCACAGTGTGGAAAAACCTGTGGAAAACCATGTTGACAACCTGCGCATTATCCACCGGAGCAATCCACCGCCCACGCCGGCAGTGGATATCCACAAGGTTACGGCAAGAAAATAAGCAAGTTTTCAACAACTTGATGGCAAAAAAAGATATAAACTTATTAATTTTGCAACCGGTAGCCGCATCGTTGATAACCGACGTTAACGCCTGACAGTCAGCAAGAAGATATTAAACAACAGTGTTTACAACAACAAACATTACGTTAATAACCTAAAAAGCAAACAAACAGGCCCGAAGTTGTGAACAAATCAACGGCATATCATAGAGAAACATCCTTCTTTTTTCAAAAAAAGGAAAAACAATAAAATAATGAACAACCGAGGAAAAAACGGAAGAATTAAGAATTAAGAATTAAGAATTAAGAATTAAGAATTAAGAATTAAGAATGGCCTGTACCGTCTTCCTATTCGGCCCATCAGGCCTATTGGGCCAATCACTCTCATCAGGCCTATTCGGCCTATTAAAACAATAAAGCTATGACATCAAACAACACCCAGGCCCTCAAGGCCAAGATCAGAGAGATATGCCAGGAGAAGCAAGCCGTTATCCTGGCCCACTACTACACCGACGGCGACATCCAGGACGTGGCCGACTTCATAGGCGACTCGCTTGCCCTTGCCCGCAAGGCTGCCGACACCGACGCGCGCGTAATAGTGATGTGCGGAGTACACTTCATGGCCGAGACCTGCAAGCTCCTCTGCCCCGACAAGCTCGTGCTCTGCCCCGACCCCGAGGCAGGCTGCTCGCTCGCCGACTCGTGCCGCGCCGAAGACCTGCGCAAGTTCAAGGAAGAACACCCCGGATACACCATCGTAAGCTACGTCAACACCACAGCCGCCGTCAAAGCGCTGACCGACGTCGTCGTGACCAGCGGCAACGCCGAGCGTATAGTCTCAAAATTGCCACAGGACGCCAAGATACTCTTCGGCCCCGACCATAACCTCGGCAGCTATGTAAACGCCGTCACAGGCCGCCAAATGGCCCTCTGGAACGGCGGCTGCCACGTACACGCGCGCTTCTCCGTAGACGCCATAGCCGCGCTCAAGGCCAAGCACCCTGGCGCCATCGTACTGGCACACCCCGAATGCAAGGGCCCCGTGCTCGCCGCCGCCGACGTGGTAGGCTCGACCGCCGTCCTGCTGAAGTACGCCACCGAGCACCCCGACGCCACCTACATCGTGGCAACCGAGGCCGGCATACTCTACGAAATGAAGAAGAAATGCCCAACGACCGAGTTCATCCCCGTGCCCCCCGAGATAACCGAGGGCGCCCCCGGCTGCTCATGCAACCAGTGCGAGTACATGAAGATGAACACCCTCGACAAGCTCTATGCCTGCCTGAAGGATGAATCGCCGGCAATAGAGATATCCCAGGACATCGCCCACGACGCCGTAAAACCTATCATAAGAATGCTGGAGATGAGCTGATAATTTGAATTATTGATATGGAAATGGTAGACGGAAAGGTTAATAATCGGAAGTTGTGGCTTGATTTTGGACGAGGTATAAGCATATATCTTATAATACTTTTTCATAGCGAAATTTATTTTCCTTTGAGTGATTCTGATTATAGTCAATTGTTCGGATATTTTCGTCTACCTTTCTTTTTCTTTCTGTCAGGCTATCTGTTTACGTCCGATTATAGGATCTTTTCTATTAGAAAAAAGTTCAGTCAGATAGTTTGTCGTTTAGTGTGGACTTATTTTGTTTTTACGTCGATAATTCTTATTCCAAAAGCATTTGCTAATGATAATTCCATATGGCAGGGAATATGTGATATATTGCTTGGCCGTGCATCATGGTTTATCGTAACACTTGGTGGTGTTTATATTATGTGGGCGGTTGTCGTCAAATTTTTTAAAAGCATTATGGTATATGTATTTTTTATGTTTATCTCCATTTTAGCAGCTTATTACGTAAAATATAATTATATGCCATTACCTTATTTTTTTGATTGTATGTTAGTAGGTAATTTCTTTATTGGATTAGGTTTGTTTTATCGTATTTATGAATTTAGTATCTTGAAGTTTCTTAAGTCATCATATTTGCTACTTGCTATTTTTATTGTTGTTTTTTTTACCATTACTTATATTGACAGAATTTATCTTGGTACTGCTATTAATATTTTTTATGGTGAACAACATAACTTTTTATTGACCGTCTGTTACGGTGTTTTAGGAATAATGATGATGGTTATTTTAGTTAAGACTATTCCAGCTCCACGTTGGATCTGTTTTATAGGTGTTAATAGTCTTGTTTTTTATTATCTGAATGGAGGTGTATTACGTGTTTTGTCGTTTCTTTTTGATAGCATGCGTATAACTCAATGGCTTGAAGATAATGCAGGTAGTGTGGCTTATTTTTGTGTGGTAATGATGAGTTTGTGTGCTTGTGCCGTTATTGCCGTTGTTTCAAGATTTATAAATAGATATTTTCCTGTTATGACAGGGGATAGAAAAGTTATGAAAAAAGTGTTTAAGTTAAAATGGATTGTGTAATATAATTATATACGTGCGTTATTTATTGTTTTAGTTGATATATAATATGCCACTGTCATTATAATAAATGGCATGAAAGGAATATGAAAGCGCGATTCTCCGTGTCCTGCCAATAAAATTACAATTGTTCCTACAAATACTAAACTTATTGGCATAATCATAGAACCTAATGATTTTCTTTTATAGAAAAATATTGTGCCAATTACGAATAATATTAAAAGTACATAATAATAAATCAAATTTATAAAAGTCAATATTTGCGCAAAGGAATAACTTGGAAAATCTTTAATTAAGCTTTCCATGCTTAATTCTTCATACATATATTCTTTTTTGTTTTTATCTTTAATAAATGTACAAAAATTAACATTGTCTGACACATACATCCTAACGAATTTTTCAGGTATTTGCCTGAAATATTCAAAGACATTGTTTTTTAGCCATATTATGAAATTGGAACGCCATAATAAATCTTTTTCAACACAATCAAGTTTACTTTCATCACAATACATTGGATCTGATTTTTCAAATAATGCATAATCTTGACTTCGTTCTTTGTCATTATCCCAAGAATATTGCATTAGTGCCATCCATCCTGTTTTTGCCTGAAAGATAAATTTTCCGGAATAAATAAAATGTACTCCACCAATTATCATGATGGAAATAATATATCCTAATAGTGTTGTCAGAATTTTTTTTGATGACTTATTCCATAAAAGATATAAGATTGTGGATATTAAGAATATCATACTCATAGGCCTGAACCAATTACCTACAGCCATGAGCATTCCACAAAAAAAATGTTTGTTACATAATGCTAATGAGATACCGGCAAGATTGAAAAATATAAATGGAAGTTCGCTTAATACAGATGTAGATTCACCGTAATTGGCTGGATACAGTACATAAATTAAAAGCGATATTATTGCAGTTTTTTTATTTGTCAGCTTTTTCGATATTAAGTAAACAAAAAGCGCTGTACATCCTTTCATTAAGGAATATAATATTAATACAGGAGTTATAGAATCGAAAAATCTGAGTGAAAATATAAGAATATTGATTGAACCTAAATTCCATATAAATGGTAATTCTTTAATTTGTATTTCCGTTGGATATAAATATTGTCCTTGCGATATGCATTCTTTTGCTAATTTTATATATCCACCACAATCAGGATATGGTGTGTATTTGAAAATGTAAAGTATTAAAAATTGTAATGCTGTAAATAACAAAATTATAAAAAATATTGTTTTTCTTTTGGTTATTATCATTTTGCGCAATATTTTTTGAGTATTTATTTAATTACGGCAATTTTGCATACTGTACCTTTGTCACCTGACGACGTTGCCGTCTGCACCATGTAAACGCCCGAGGCCACACGGCGGCCTTCAAGGTCGCAGCCGTCCCACTGGTAAGTGCCGCCCGTGCTGCGTCCCTGGTTTACAAGGACTCCGTTTGACGTTGTTATCTTGACGTCGGCGTCGTATGTGAGACCTACGATTGTTATCGGGCCAGTGTAATCCGGGCGCACCGGGTTGGGATAAGCGTAGACATTGTCCTTTGTCATTTCGGTTGACGGTTCGGTGGCGTTGCTCATGTATGAGCATAGACCGCGGTCAGTACCGAAGAATACTTCGCCTGTTGAGCCGTTGACGGCTATAGATTCTATATTATCTGACAACAAAGGCGAATTTTCTGAAGTAAAGTGTTGTATTTGCTCCATGTTGTCTTCGCTTATCAGATATACTCCGTTACCGTTTGTGCCGAACCATTTACGCCCTGCACCGTCAATACTTATAGCAGTAATGTCTATTCCGCTGAGCAGGTAGTCGCCGTAATCCGTTCCGTCATTTCTTGGCACAATGACTTGCATAAATACACATGGATTTGTTTGTTCCATGTAGTTTTCGGGAAGATATAAAGGACCTACGTTCGTTCCGATCCATATATTACCGTCATTATCTTCAGCAATGCATCTTATGTTTATTATGTTAAGTCTTGTTCCGTTTTGGTTTTGGAAACTACCGTTGTATACTCTTATGCCCTCGGTTTCAGGCTGGTAGCATACTATTGAATTGTTGCCTGTACTATTATTGACAAACCACATTAATTCTCTTTTGTCTTTAAGAAGCCCTATCATTCCAGGCATACTGTTATTTCCAGTTATCAGGGCTTCATTATGGTGTGATATGAATTCCCCTTCGGGTGTATATTCAAATATTGAGTTGCTTCTTGCCTGGCTGTTAAGTAGCCAGAGGTTACCTGTCTGGGAGTCAAACATCATGCTGTGTACAAGGACATAACTATTGTCTAATTCGATATTATTATCTATTGCACCTTGAAGTGGGCTGTTGTCTTTATTGAAATATTTAACAAGTTGCCAGTCTTTAAATTCATACATGCCGGGTCGGCCTCCTGCGAAGATGTGGTTAGGGTCAGCAGGATCGGCTGCAACACAGTTTATGTCTATGTATGAATATCCGGTGATTGTGTCAAGATGGTCTTGACATATATTCCATTCGTTGCCGTCGAATACTTGTATTGTGCCGGGTCTGTTGGCTGAGACTATTCCGGAAAGGAATGAGCCTCCACAAGTGTACAGGCGTCCGAACTCATATTTCATATAACTGAAGTAATTGTACTTAGGTCCGCCGGGCTTGAGTGTCTGCGCCGTGGCGAGCAGGTCGGGGTCTATTGTTTTCTGGCGGGGGGTGTATGGCGCGGTGTATGTCCAGTTGCCGGGGTCGAGGAGGTTGGCCGTAAGTAGTGCCGAGTAGGTGCCGTTGGTGCTCGAGGCAGCGTAGATTCGGGTGGCATCGGCGTAGACGTAGTCAACGCGGAAGCCGAGGTTGTAGGTCTCGGTCACTTCGGCGGCGGCTACGTTAATGTTCACTATGCCGAAGCCGGTTGACATGTAGGCGTGGCTGCCGATGACGTCGAGGCCGTAGACGGTCTTGTCCAATGTGGTGGAGTAGTTGTAGTATTCGGGCATGTTTTCGGTCTGTCCGTCGCGGCTTACGAGGTCGATGTTGCCGTTTTCGTAGACGGCCATCAGGCGTGAGGCGTCGGCGCACCAGGCTATGTGCTGTATGCCGCAGTCGCTCAGGCCGTTGGTCTTGTCGTACGTGGTTATGCTTTGGTCGGTGGTGTTGTACGAGTAGAGCGCTTCTGACGCGAGTACGAAGAGGGTGTTTCCGGCCTGCTGTACGTCGGTTATGTCGTTGTATGCCAGGTAGTTGCGCCATGTTCCGATCTGTGCGTGGGCTTTCGTGGCGAGCATGGCGAGCGTTAGTGCTGTTATGAGGATGGCCTTTTGTATCATGATGTGTGGCTTTTAGGGTTGCCGTTTGCGGCTTTTCAGGCTGCAAAACATGCCGAGTTTGTATATATTTAACAGCAAAAGGCTTGGTTTATTGCCCGTTAGGTTGTTTTTCATGGTTTTTGAGAATATTTTGTAAAACAGCGTTACGGGCTTTATGAGGTGCAGGCGGGCGAGGCGTTCGGCGGCGGCGATGAGCGTGGAGTAGTCGCGCAGCTCGTCGCTGAACTCGGCGAGGGTGGCCGTGCCTTCCTCGGTCTTGGCTATGAACTGGGGGTTGGTCTCGAAGGTGTCGAAGGCAAGGGGATTGTCGATGTGGGTTATCATGACGCCTGACCGGCGCAGGGTCTTGCCGAAGAGTACGTCTTCGTAGCCGTAGCGGATGAAGCGCTCGTCGAACGGATGGTCGAGCATTATCGTGCGCTTTATCATGAAGTTAGACGTGTGGAAGTCGTTGTACGGGTGCTTGTTGCGTTCGGCGGCGGTGCCGTTCTTGGTGTGTCTTGTCTCGTAGATGTATCTCAGGTTGTGCCTCAGGGCCTCGCCGTCGCCCCTTACGGTGTATCCGCCGTAGGCCACGTCGGCGCTGTCGAGGCGCAGGTAGTCGGCAATGTATGTGGGCGAGCATACGGCCATGTCGCTGTCAATGAACAGCAGTCGGGCGTAGCGGGCTGCGCGCGCCAGGTAGTTGCGTATGGCGGCGCGGCCCGAGTTGTATCCCCTTACGATGTAGCGGCTGTTGGGCAGGGTGTCGATTAGCTTGTTTTTATTGATTATAAAGGTGTCTGTCGAGCCGTCGTCGGCCACGATTATCTCATACCTGAGCCGCCGGCCTTGGCGGATTATGGCTTCGGCCTGCGCCGCGAGTCTGGCCGCCAGCGGGGCGCACTCGTTGTTGTAGCACGGCATGAGGATGGACAGTTCGTCTATCATCACCGTGCGTTTTTCAGGTATTCAACAAGTTTCATTACGGCGCGCGCGCGGTGCGATATCTTGTTTTTTATCTCGTGGCCCAGTTCGGCGAAGGTCATGTCGTAGCCTTCGGGGCGGAATATGGGGTCGTAGCCGAAGCCCTCGCCTCCCCTCTTTTCGGTTATTATCTCGCCTTTGACAATGCCTTCAAATAGTTTAGGCTCGCCGTCGCCTTCAAGGATGAGGGCTATGGCCGTGCGGAACTGTGCCGAGCGGTCGCTCTTGCCGTTCAGTTCGCCGAGCAGCTTGGCCATGTTGGCCTCGCTGTTGTGGCCCTCGCCGCCGGCGTAACGTGCCGAATAGACGCCCGGGGCGCCGCCAAGCGCTGTCACTTCAAGGCCGGTGTCGTCGGCGAAGCAGCTTATGTGGTAGTTGTCGAATACGTATTGTGCCTTCTGTATGGCGTTGCCCTCGATTGTGGGCGATGTCTCGGGTATGTCGGCGTGGCAGCCTATGTCGGCCAATGACAGTACTTCAATGCCGCTGCCGGCGAGCATTTCGCGAATCTCGGCAAGCTTGTTCTTGTTGTTGGTTGCGAAGACAACCTTTGATAATTCATAATTCATAATTCACAATTCATAATTGGGCTTGGTGCTATTGGGCTTATCCGGCTTATTTATCTTATTGGCCCAATAAGCCAAATAGGCCAAATAGGCCTAATAGCTATTGGATTTTTCATTTTTCATTCTTAACTTTTAATTTCTTCGGTACTTTCACCTTTATCTGGTCAAAGCCCTCGCCGTACACTCCGGTTACGGCGCCCTGGCTTACGAAGGCGTTGGGGTCAAGTGCCTTAATTAGGCGGAATATCGTTACGCTCTCGCGCTTGCGGGCCATCAGGCAGATTACCTTCGTTTCCTTGCCGCTGTACCATCCGTGGCCGTCGAGTATCGTCATGCTGTGGTCGGTGGTCTTGGCTATGGCGTTGGCTATCTCCTGCCAGCGTTTGGAGAAGATGAAGAACTGGACGGACTGGCGCTGCCAGTTCATCACGTAGTCGAGCATCGAGCACTCGATGAACATCGTACAGAAACCGAACACCACCTTCTTGCAGCGCATCTCCACGGGGCCGAACGTGTCGATGAACAGACAGCTGCCGATAATGCAGATGTCGATGAGCAGAATCACGCGTCCGAGCGATATGTTGCGGTATTTGTTCACCGAGGCGGCTATGATGTCGGTGCCGCCCGTAGAGCCGTTGTTGAGGAAGACGATGGCCAGCGCCGTGCCCGTCATCATACATCCGATGACGAGCGACATGAAGTCGTTGCCCTCGCCCAGCAGCTTGTAGAACGTGCCGTCGGGCTGCATCACCACGTCCTGCGCCAGCTCGAGCAGCGCCGTAAGCATGAACGTGGCGTAGATGGTCTTCATCAGGAAGCGCCATCCCAGTATCTTCAGGGCTGCCACAATGAGCACGGCGTTGATGATGAAGAACGTGTACTGCACGGGGAATTTCGTGGCGTAGAACACCACGGCGCCGATACCGGCAATGCCGCCCGTCACAATCTCGTAAGGCAGCAGAAACACGGTAAAGGCAAATGTGTAGAGCATAAGGCCGAGGGTAATGTTGAAGTAATCCCTCACCTCGCTCATTATGGCTTGTTTGTTCATAGTTTTGCGGTTATAAGGTTATGGGGTTTTGCGGTTATAAGGTTTTGCGGTTATAAGGTTTTAGGGTAATGGGGTTATACGGTTATGGGGTTATACGGTGTTGCGGTTTTAAGTTTTTGAGTTGTTTTTTATTCAACCCTATACCTAATAACCATATAACCGTAAGGACCTTAAAACCTCATAACCTTAAAACCCCATAACCGCAAAACCTTATTTAATGACAATATTCACAATCTTTTTGGGCACGATGATCACCTTGACTACATTCTTGTCGCCGATGTATTTCTTCGAGCGGTCGTCGGCAAGGACGGCAGATTCGATGGTCTTGTTGTCGGCGTCGGCGGCGAACTGCATCTGGTAGCGGGCCTTGCCATTGAACGATACGGTCAGGCTGACGGTCGACTCAACGAGGAATTTCTCGTTGTACTCGGGCCATGCGGCGTCGAACACGGTCGTGTCGTTGCCCAGCGCGTGCCACAGCTCCTCGGCGATGTGTGGCGCGAAGGGAGCGATAAGCACCACCATGTCGGTCAGCAGCGCGCGGTTGCGGCATTTCATCTGCGACAGTTCGTTGACGCATATCATGAAAGCGGCCACCGACGTGTTATAGCTGAACGCCTCGATGTCCTGTGTTACCTTCTTTATCAGCTTGTGAACGCTCTTCAGCTCCTCTGCCGTTGCCTCGCCGTCGACCAACTCCTTCATGCCGTCCTTGTCGCTGTAGAGGCCCCAAAACTTCTTGAGGAAGCGGTGGCAGCCGTCAATACCGTTGGTGTCCCACGGCTTGCTCTGCTCCACCGGACCGAGGAACATTTCGTACAGACGCAGCGTGTCGGCGCCGTACTTCTCGACAATCATGTCGGGGTTGACGACGTTGTACATCGACTTCGACATCTTCTCGATAGCCCAGCCGCACACGTACTTGCCGTCCTCGAGTATGAACTCGGCGTTCTCGTACTCCGGTCGCCATGCCTTGAAGGCGTTGATGTCGAGCACGTCAGCATGCACTATGTTCACGTCAACGTGTATCGGGGTTGTGTCGTACTTATCTTTCAGACCCAATGAGACGAATACGGGAGCTGCGTCGTGGTCGTCGCTGTTAACGCGGTACACGAAGTTAGAGCGGCCTTGTATCATGCCTTGGTTGACGAGCTTCTTGAACGGCTCCTCCTCGCACGACACTCCGATGTCATGCAAAAACTTGTTCCAGTAGCGGGAGTATATCAGGTGGCCCGTGGCGTGCTCCGTTCCGCCCACGTACAGGTCGACGTTGCGCCAGTACTGGTCGGCCTCGGGGCTTACAAGAGCCTTGTCGTTGGTCGGGTCCATGTATCTCAGGTAGTACGCTGACGAACCCGCGAAGCCCGGCATTGTGTTCAGTTCGAGCGGGAATACGGTAGCGTTGTCAACCAACGATTTGTCCACAACGCAGTTGTTCGCCGTGTCCCACGCCCATTTCTTTGCGTGTCCCAGTGGCGGTTCGCCCGTCTCCGTAGGCTTGTATTGGTCAATCTCGGGCAACTCTAATGGCAGGCACTCTTCGGGAATCATGTACGGTTCGCCGTCCTTGTAGTAAACGGGGAACGGCTCGCCCCAATATCTCTGGCGCGAGAAGATGGCGTCACGCAAGCGGTAGTTCACCTTTACACGACCCAGATTGTTGGCTTTTACAAACTCCTTAGTCTTCTGTATTGCTTCCTTTACGCTTAATCCGTTAAGTGAGAAGCCATGAATGGCCTCCACCCCACTCTTCGGCGAGTTGCAAACAGTGCCTTCCTTGGCGTCGAAACTTTCCTCGCTCACGTCGCATCCTTCAATCAATGGACGTATCTCAAGTCCGAAGTGCTTGGCGAAGGCGTAGTCGCGCGAGTCGTGCGCCGGCACGGCCATGATGGCTCCCGTGCCGTATCCTGCCAATACGTAGTCTGAAATCCAGATTGGAATGTCCTCGCCCGTGAACGGATTGACGGCGTAACTGCCCGAGAATACGCCGCTGACTGAACGGTCGCTGATTCGCTCGCGCTCGGTGCGCTTCTTCGTCCGCTCAAGATAAGCGTCCACCTCGGCCTTCTGTTCGGGCGTGGTGACTTTCTCCACCAATTCACTCTCAGGCGCCAGCACCATGAACGTAACGCCGAAGATGGTGTCGGCGCGGGTGGTGAAGATGGTAAAGCCCCCCTCATTCTCCCCCGAGGGGGAGTTTTGGTTTGCTTCGTTGGTATCGGAAGCTCCCCCTCGGGGGAGTTTGTTGGGGGCTATTTTAAACTCAATCTCCGTTCCTTCCGAGCGTCCTATCCAGTTGCGCTGAGTCTCCTTCAACGAGTCGGTCCACTCTACCGTGTCCAGACCGTCGAGCAGCCGCTGTGCGTAAGCGCTCACACGCAGGCACCATTGCATCATCTTTTTCTGCACAACGGGATACCCACCGCGCACCGAAACACCGTCAACCACCTCGTCGTTAGCCAGCACCGTGCCAAGGCCTGCGCACCAGTTAACCATCGTCTCGCCGAGGTAAGCCATTCGCCAGTTCATCAGCGTGTGGCGCTTCTCCTTCTCCGTCATGGCGTTCCACTCCGTGGCCGTCAGCTTCAGTTCCTCCGAGCAGGCGGCGTCAAGACCCTCGGTGCCGTGCTCGGAGAGATACTTCTCAAGCTCCTCTATCGGCCGCGCCTTCTGCTGCGTGTTGTCGTAGTAAGAGTTGAACATGCGGATGAACGCCCACTGCGTCCAGTGGTAGTACTTCGGGTCGCACGTGCGTACCTCGCGGTCCCAGTCGAACGAGAAGCCGATCTTGTCCAGCTGCTCGCGGTAGTGGTTAATGTTCTCGTCGGTAGTCACTGCCGGGTGCTGTCCCGTCTGTATGGCGTACTGCTCGGCCGGCAGTCCGTAAGCGTCGTATCCCATTGGGTTGAGCACGTTAAAGCCCTTCAGTCGCTTGTAGCGTGCGTATATGTCAGAGGCAATGTATCCGAGCGGATGTCCCACGTGCAGGCCCGCTCCCGACGGGTACGGGAACATGTTGAGCACGTAGAACTTCTCCTTCTGCGTGTCCTCGGTAACGTGGTAGGTCTTCATCTCGGCCCACCTTTTCTGCCATCTCCTCTCAATCTCGTTGAAGTTGTATTCCATTGCTTCGTATCTTGTTTTTGTTTGAATGCTATTATCCAAAATGCAAAGATAATAAAAAGGTGAGAAAGTGAGAGGGTGAAAAGGTGAAAAAGTAGAAAAAGTGGGGAGGCGAGTCGTATTCTCACCTTCCCACTCTCTCACTTTCCCACTTTCAAATCATATTACCGCGTTTACGCCGATGGCGCCGAGGATGGCGGTGGCTATTGCAACGATTACTTTCAGTATGATAGAGATGTTCTGTTTGTCTTTGTTTCCCATTTCAGTAGATTTTTTGATTAAGAGTAATAGGCCTAATAAGGCAAATGGGCCGGATAAGGCAAATAAGGCGGATGGGCCGAATGAGCCAAATAAGCCTGATGAGCCATGACTGTTTCTTGATAGCGGCGGGGTGTGGGCGGCGCCTGCCCTACCCTGCCAGCCTTGTTATCCTTTCACCTTTTCACTTTCTCACCTTTTCACCTTCTCACGCTGTTTCCTCGGTGTCGTCGAGTGCTGTGCCGACGGCGTTCTTGGGCAGCTCCTTTACCTTGCATCCGGTGAGGAGGGCGCGCACGCGGGTCTTGTCCTTCTCGATTTTCGTCTCGGGCTGGAACAGTACGTGCACTGACTTTACGTTGCCGTTGGCGGTGAAGTCCTGTGGCGTTGCGGCGGGCTTGGTTGACATGCCTATCTTGAACGTTCCGAGGCGGTTGAGCTTTACGCGGTGCGACATTTGCAGGTGCTTCTGCATTGTCTCGACGAGCTCGCTGAGCACGGCCACGATGTCGGCGCGCTTGACGGTGCAGTTGGCCTGCATTTCCTCGGCCAGGTCGTCTATGTCAACGGTGCCTGTGTGGACGGCGCGGGCGTACCATTCGCCGTTGTGGTTGGAGTTACTTCTGTTGTCTTGGTAGAGCTTATAAAATACTGCCATAATGATTGATGTTTTTAAGTTTGTTTGTTAATTGAAAATTGTTTGTTCTCTCTGCGAGTCTCGAATTTTTGAGTCTTTCTTAACTCTTAACTCTTAATTCTTAACTCTTAATTGTATCGACGCGTCTTACGTTTGCAAAGGTACGGCGAAAACGGCGGCCGCCAAAACTTATGCACGCTACATCGTACGCTATACTTAAGGAGTGGCGCTGCAGCGGGGCTTCTGGCTGTGTTAAACTAAAGTTAAACATCCGCCGGCCACCTTAATTTATATTGTATTTTCAGTAATTTTGCGCTGCAAAGTAATTATTCTTTCTGCCGACATGAAGAAGAAGACCGCTATATTTATATTCTGCGCCTCGGTGTTGCTGGTGTTGCCCGGGTGGGTCAGTCTGTTGGCCGCAGGCGAGTATGGTCGGAGTCTTATGATATTCGCGCTGTTTGTTTTCGGGTACATTGGGCTGATGAGGGTAGTGTACCGTCAGGGCGGAAAGTAACTCTTTGGTAATCAGTAAGTTATGTTTCGTGTGGTGATATGCCGCGTTTCGTCTTGCGAAATGTGGCATGTTGTGGGGTATTCGGTGGCTTGTTGTCGGGCAATAGGGCTGATGGGGCAAATAAGCCTAATAAGACTAATGGGCCTGATGAGGCAAATTAGCCTGATAGGCCAAATAAGGCTAATTAGCCAAATAAGACTAATAGGCCTGATAGGGTGCCGCCAACCCAATTATGAATTGTGAATTATGAATTAAATAATTAACTTGCTTTAACCGTATGTGTATCGTGTTGTGAACTTATTGTGCACTGATATGCCGTATCTTTGCCGTCGAATTGATTTTCAGGAACAACGAAGTATAACCTAACAATTACTTAAATGACAATGATTATTGAAATGAATTCAGGCATGAGACACACAACGGAGTATTCGGACACACTTACGAGAGAGCAGCGGCAGCGCGCCATGGAGCTTATGGCGAGCCAGTTTTGCGAGTTGCTGGGGCGCTCGCCGAGGGAGAACCTTTACTGGCAGGAGAGCGTTACCGACCTTATGGACCTGTCGCACGAGGTTTATCTGTCTGAGCGCCTTGTCGACAGCCACGGGCGCCCTTACGGCTTCAGGCGTATCGTGGAGCTGGCGTGCCAGGTGCTGCACGTCGTTACGCCGTGCAACCCTTATTCGATGGCCTTCAACGCGCGCAACCGCAAGGGCGTCAGGCAGACGTCGTTCTTCAGCCGCTACTGCTGGCTGATGTTCAAGAGCCATACGCCTAACCCTCTGCGGCAGATGGTCAAGAGAATGAATGAAGGGTGAGAAGGTGAAAAGGTGAGAGGGTGAGAGGGTGAGAGGGTGAGAAGGTGAGAAGGTAAGAAGGTGAGAAATTTTTTCAGTTTTATTTTACCCTTTTACCCTCTCACCTTCTCACCTTTTCACCTTCTCACCTTTCATAGGGTTTTTCCTTGAAAGGGTAGGGTTTTCGCCTTGCGCAGGGGGAAAATAATGCATACCTTTGCCGGTGAGATAACAGTTAATACGACAACGCCATGAAACGGACTATACTCTATCTGGTGACAATGCTCACCGCAGTGATGACATCGCAGGCGATGACTTACACCCAGGCGCAGCGCGAGGCGCTGTTCCTCACCGACAAGATGGCTTATGAGCTGGGACTTACCGAGAGCCAGTATGACGCAGTATATGAAATAAACTTCGACTATCTTGTGTCGCTGTCGACCCAGGCCGACCTGTACGACACGGGTTGGTACAGGCGCAACCTTGACCTGGGCTACGTGCTCACGGCGGCGCAGTACGGCCGGTACTGCACGATTGAGTACTTCTACCGTCCGGTATATTGGAGCTCGGGCTTCCGTTACCGCATATACTCGCGCTACGCCGACCGCTCCAGGCTGTACTACGGCCGCCCGAAGGTGTACGCTACGTACCGTGGCGGGCACAGCTGGCGGAGCAACGGGGGCAAGAGTTGGTATAAGGGCCGCACGTATTCAAGCGGCGGAAAGATGAAGGTGGTTAACAGGGTGAACGTCAGCACAGGCTCGCGCAACCATTCCAAGAAGACCTCGCACGCCGTGAAGGCCACGCCCGCCAAAAAATCTGGGCATGCCGTTAAGCCTTCAACGGCCAAGCGCACCACTAAGGCAAACAAGCGTAATGGAAATTTTAAAGGTAAAAGGTAAAAGTGGAAAGGTAGAAAGGACTGAAGGATAACGTAGATATTTGTAGTTGTAATGTTTTAGTTTTTATTTTGGTGTTTACGGGGCCGTATCGCTGACGCATACGGGCCCCGTACTGTTTTTCATATCGCGTTAAATCGAAACGAATATTTTTTTATGCCCACGTTTTTTGGTAACTTTGCACGAAGTTTTATTAAGCAGGCAAGCAGACGAGTTGACGGACAGACAAGTCAACGAGCAGACAAGGAGATTTGCGTCTTTTGTCAACTCGTTGTTCGTTAGCTTGTCGACTGAAAAGGAAATCTCCTTGTCAGCTTGTTTGCTCGTCACTTGTCAACTAAAAAAGAATTATGGTCAAAAAAGACAATGAGCTTACTCCGATGATGAAGCAGTTTTTCTCGTTCAAGGCGCAACACCCTGACGCAATGCTGCTGTTCAGGTGCGGCGACTTCTACGAGACTTACCTGCAAGACGCCGTCGACGCCAGTCGCATACTCGGCATTACGCTGACGCGGCGCAGCAACGGCGGACAGCAGAACGGCGCGCCTACGGAGATGGCCGGCTTCCCTCACCACGCGCTCGACACCTACCTGCCAAAGCTGGTAAGGGCAGGGCGGCGAGTGGCCATCTGCGACCAGCTGGAGGACCCCAAGCTGACCAGGAAGCTCGTCAAGCGCGGAATTACCGAACTGGTGACGCCGGGCGTGGCCATGACCGACAATGTGCTCAACTACAAGGAAAACAACTTCCTGGCCGCCGTCAACTTCGGCAAGGCGGCCTGCGGAGTGGCTTTCCTCGACATATCCACGGGCGAGTTCCTCACCGGCGAGGGCTCTTACGACTACGTTGAGAAGCTGCTCGTCAATTTCTCGCCCAAGGAAGTGCTCTTCGAGAGGGGCAAGCGCGACGTGTTCGAGCGGTATTTCGGCAACAAGTACTTCACCTTCGAGCTTGACGACTGGGTGTTCACCGAGCAGGCCGCCGAGCAGAAACTGCTCAAGCACTTCGGCGTGAAGTCGCTAAAGGGCTTCGGCGTAAACCATCTCAGGAGCGGCATTGTGGCCTCTGGGGCCATACTGCAGTACCTCGAGATGACACAGCACACGCACATCGGACACATCACCTCGCTCGCACGCATAGAGGAGGAGCGCTACGTAAGGCTCGACAAGTTCACAATACGCTCGCTCGAGCTGCTGCACCCGATGCAGGACGACGGCTCGTCGCTGCTCGACGTTGTCGACAACACCGTCACCCCGATGGGCGCCCGAATGCTGAAAAGATGGCTCGTGTTCCCGCTGCGCGACGCCAAGGCCATATCCGACCGCCTCGACATCGTTGACACGTTCTTCCGCCATCCCGACTTCCGTGAGCTCGTAGACCAGCGCTTCCGCCGTGTGGGCGACCTCGAGCGTATCATATCCAAGGTGGCAGTGGGCCGCGTGTCGCCGCGCGAGGTGGTGCAGCTGAAGACTGCCCTGCAGGCTATCGTGCCGGTGAAGGACGCATGCATGACGGCAGGCGACGAAGGGCTGCGCCGCATCGGCGAGAACATCAGCCTGTGCGAGAGCCTGCGCGACCGCATTGCCCGCGAGATAAACGAGGACTCGCCGCAGCTGGTAAGCAAGGGCGGGGTAATAAGGGACGGCGTCAACGCCGAGCTTGACGAGCTGCGCCGGATATCCACCGGCGGAAAGGAATACCTGCTGAAGATACAGGAACGCGAGAGCGAAGCCACCGGCATAGCCTCGCTCAAGATAGGATACAACAACGTGTTCGGCTATTACCTCGAGGTAAGGAACATATACAAGGACAAGGTGCCGCAGGACTGGGTGCGCAAGCAGACGCTCGCGCAGGCCGAGCGGTACATCACCCAGGAACTGAAGGAATACGAGGAGAAAATCCTCGGCGCCGAGGACAAGATACTGGCGCTCGAGGCAAGGCTCTTCAACGAGCTCGTGATAGCCATGCAGGAGTACATACCCGCCATACAGACCGACGCCTCGCTCATAGCCAAGATAGACTGTCTGCTCTCGTTTGCCAAGGCGGCCGAGCAGCACCGCTATATCCGTCCGCAGATAGAGGCCGACGAGATTGTGCTCGACATCAAGCAGGGCCGCCATCCCGTTATCGAGACACAGCTGCCCGTGGGGGAGACATACGTGCCCAACGACGTCTACCTGGACGACCGGCGGCAGCAGATAATGATGATAACCGGTCCCAACATGGCCGGTAAGTCGGCTCTGCTGCGCCAGACGGCGCTCATCGTGCTGATGACCCAGACGGGATGTTTCGTGCCCGCAGAGAGCGCCAAAATAGGCTTGGTGGACAAGATATTCACCCGTGTCGGCGCGTCGGACAACATCTCGCTGGGCGAATCTACGTTCATGGTCGAGATGACCGAGGCCTCGAATATCCTCAACAACGTCACCCCGCGCTCGCTCGTTCTCTTCGACGAACTCGGCCGAGGCACGTCAACCTACGACGGCATAAGCATAGCGTGGGCAATAGTTGAGTACCTGCACGAACGGCCCAAGGCGGCAGCGCGCACGCTCTTCGCCACGCATTACCACGAGCTTAACGAGATGGAAAAGCACTTCCAGCGCATCAAGAACTACAACGTAAGCGTGAAGGAGGTTGACAACAAGGTGATATTCCTGCGCAAGCTGGAGCGTGGCGGGTCGGAACATTCGTTCGGTATCCATGTGGCGCAGATAGCCGGAATGCCCAAGAGCATAGTGCGCCGCGCAGAGGCGATACTCAAGCAGCTCGAGGCCGACAACGCTCAGGTAGGTTCGGTGGGCAAGCCCGTGCATGCTGAGAGGATAACGCCCGGCGGCGACGGCATGCAGCTGAGCTTCTTCCAGCTTGACGACCCCGTGCTGAGCCAGGTGCGCGACGAGATTCTCGGCCTTGACATCAACAACCTTACGCCGGTCGAGGCACTCAACAAGCTCAACGAAATAAAGAAAATTGTCACTGGCAAGTAATCCTATCAAGCCTATTAGGCTTATCAGGCTAATTAGGCCCAATGAGCCAAATAGGCCTGATAGGCCTAATAGTTTATGAAATAACAAATGTTCAATAAAACAATATGATCAGGCCGGTTGAAACTAAGGACATACCGCAAATCACGGAGATTTACAACCGTTACATACTCAACGGGGTTGAGAGCTTTGAAACAGAGGCTCTTACCGAAGAGCGGATGGGCGGCCGCATAGCGGGTATATATCCTGATTTTCCATATTATGTGGCCGAGGAAGAGGGTAGGGTAGTCGGCTTCTGCTACGCCCATCCGTGGAAGGAGCGAGCCGCTTACGCCAACACTCTCGAGACTACAATCTACCTCCGTCACGGCGCAACGCGCCAAGGCACGGGCACGGCGCTGATGGAAAAGCTCGTTGACGAGTGCCGCCGTCGCGGCTTCAAGGCGCTGATAGCCTGCATAACGGGCGAGAACGAGGCCAGCATAGCGTTCCACCGCAGGCTCGGATTCGAGCAGGTGTCGCTGTTCCGTAGCGTCGGTTACAAGCACGGACGCTGGCTCGACGTGGTTGACATGGAGCTTTTGCTGTGTTAGTTGCAGAAGTTCCGGCAGGGTAGGGAGCCTTAGTTGATTGCCGTGCGGCGCCCTGCAGCGGTTGTATAAGTTTACAGGCAACCTTTCTTCCGTGCCCTTCGTTTCAGTTCGTCAATGCGTTTCTGGTAAGTCCTCATGAGCGATTTGCCCGAGTTTATTACCCTCAGATCCATCGCCGTCGAACCGTCCACCATGTCGGGAGCTATCCTGTGCGCGGCATTCTTTCCCGCTTCGTGCGCCGCTTTGCCGCCGGTGCTTTTGGCTTCTTTGGCCAGTTTATTCTCGTATCTTGATATTTCGGACAATATTTGGGCGCAGCTTGAGCCTCCTCCCGACCCGCTTCCGATGTCGCCGGCGCCCATCGAGCCACCGCCTCCGCCCGACGAGCCGTGCTTTATCGTCTCAACCGTGGTGTAGGCCGTCGTCGCCACGCCCACCACTACCGCGGCAACTTCGAGCGCCGAGCCTATTCTGTTCCACCTGCGCTGGTTTCTGTCCTTCTTCGCCTGTTTCAGGTTGGCGGCTATCTCGGTGTTTTCAGGTTCGAGCTTGTGCGCCACTTTCAGCCTGTTCATGCCCTCCTTGTAGTCCTCGGCCTCGATGTCCATTATGCCGATGTTGTTGTGCGCCATGGCAAAGTCGGGGCAGGCGAGCAGTATCTGGTTGTACAGACTGGTCACCTCGTGCCTCGGGGCGTTGCTCTCGTCCATCTTGACAGCCTTGAGGAAGGCTTTTTCGACAATGCTGTCGGTCAGTTCGCCGTTGGTGTCTACCAGTCCGCTTTCATAGTTGATGTACGCTATCGCCTTGCCGTCTACGAACTCGTCAATGCCGTCAAGGCACGGGGGCAGCACCATCATGCCCGACGTGCGGTACAGTCCTATCCTTCCGCCCGTGTCGGCCACTATCATCGAGGCGCCGTCGTCGTAAGTTATAATGTCGTATTTTGTCGGGATTATTATGCGTCCGAAGGCGTCGGCCACGCCCCATTTGCCGTTCTGGGCTATCATCAGAAGGTTGTCGTCTTCAGGCACGATGTCGTCATATATCGGCGAGAGCACGCAACTGCCGTCGTCGGCATAGGCGCTTTTCAGTCCGTTCTCGTCCTTCACGGTTATCTTTCTCGTCTCGCCGTTGCCGCCGCCGTTGATTTTTGCGTCGGCCTCGGCAGCCGCCTTTGTTGTTATGTCGAGCGTCCTGGCGTATTTGCCCGCCGCGTAGTCCTTGGCTGCCTGCTCCTTAGCCTCGCGGTAGGGTTTGTTGGAGAACGGCACGCTCGTCATCGCCTCCTCGAGCGGAAACTTGCACGGCACTACCAGTTCGCCGTTAAGGTTTATCGCGCCGAACTTGCCGTCCTGCTTCACCGTGGCGAGCTTGTTGTCGCGGAAGTTCTCGGCGTATTCGTATATCGGCTTTATCACGAACGCCCCGTTCTTGTCAATGAAGCCGTACTTGCCGTTTATCTTCACGGCGGCAAGGCCAAGGCTGAAACCGTCAAGATTCTTCATGCTCTCGAATTTGGGCTCGATGACGAACCTGTTGAGCGTGTCGATATAGCCCACCTTGCCGTGCAGCTGCACGGCGGCAAGCCCCTCAGAGAATTCTTTTGCCACGTCCTCGTATTGCGGCGAGATAACCCATTCATCCTCGTATCCGTGGGTAAGCAGTTCGTTCTTCGAGCCGCCGCCTATGCCCAGCGTGCCGAACGATACGCGTTTGGCTCGTTTGAACCACAGGGTACGGCCGCTTTCCTCTTTGTTGACGTATCCCCACAGGCCTGTCTCGGGGTCTTTCTTGGCCACAGTAAACTTGTCGTCGGCGCTCACGTGGGCAGCGGCGATGATGAAGAATACAAGCAGTAACGTTCTCATTGTTGTTTGTTTTTGCAGTAGAATCAGGCCGGCCAGCGGCCATTTGTCGCACTGCAAATATAGTGAAAGGTGAGCGCAATGGCAAGAAAAAAACAAAGTTTTTTAACTTGACATTGCCGAACCGCCTCCTGTATTCGTGAAACAAATATAGCGAAAAAAACGTAAAACCACCATCCACTCGCTGCCTTATTTTCCCGTCTGTAAACACACTGGTTACACAACGGGCGGCATTACATGCCGTTGCGGCTTCTGAAGCGCTGTGGATGGTGGTTTCAGTCGGCCTTGCGGCCTGTAGGTTGCATGCCTGTATGCGGTTGGATTATCTCTCAGCCCCGAGCCGTCTCATCAGCGGACGGTTGAACATGCAGAGCAGGCCGACGATGACGAACGGAATGCTGAGCAGCTGGCCCATGTTAAGCAGCATGTCGGCCTCGAACGACTCCTGAATGTCCTTTGTGAACTCGATGAAGAAGCGGGCGGTGAAGATAAGCGTTATGCACAGTCCGAAGAAGAATCCCGTGCCCACGCGCTCGGGCCGTTTGCGGTACATGTACCATCCGATGAAGAAGAAAACGGCGTAGGCGATGGCCTCGTAGAGCTGTCCCGGATGGCGCGGATACATGTCCACGCGCTCAAAAATGAACGCCCAGGGCACGTCGGTTACCTTGCCTATTATCTCGGAGTTCATAAGGTTGCCCAGTCGTATGAGGCACGCCGTGGTTGGAGTGGCTATCGCCACGTTGTCAAGCACGCGCCAGAGGTTGACCTTCGTGTGGCGCACGTACAGCCAGAGGGCGATGATGAGTCCGATGGTGCCGCCGTGGCTGGCCAGTCCCTCGTAGCCGGTGAACTTCCACGAGCCGTCGGCCATGAAGTGTATCGGCAGGAACATCTCCACCACGTGGCGCCATGACGACAGGAAGTAGTCGGGCTCGTAGAACAGGCAGTGGCCCAGGCGCGAGCCTATCAGTATGCCGACGAAGCAGTAGATGAAGAGCGGGTCGAACAGCTCGGGCTTTATCTTCTGCTCCTTGTACAGGCGCTTGACGATGAGGTATGCCGCCAGCAGGCCGAGCAGCCAGCACAGCGAGTACCAGCGGAACGAGAAGCTCCCTATGCTGAACGCCACGAGGTCGGGGTTCCAGAGGATGGATAGTAATTGGTTCATATTTTTTAGGAGTTAAGGAGTTAGGAAGTTAAGGAGTTAAGACGTATGCTTTGTTTTTTCAGGAGTTAAGGAGTTAGGAAGTTAAGGAATTAAGACGTATGCTTTGTTTTTTCAGGAGTTTAGAAACTAAGGGTATTGTCTTAACTCCTTAACTTCCTAACTCCTTAACTCCTAAAACAAAAACTCCTAAAAACAAAATTTATACATTAAACCTGAAGTGCATGATATCTCCGTCCTGCACTACGTAGTCCTTGCCTTCTATGCCTAATTTGCCGGCTTCGCGCACGGCGGCCTCAGAGCCGTACTTGATGTAGTCGTCGTACTTGATTACCTCGGCGCGGATAAAGCCCTTCTCGAAGTCGGAGTGGATAACGCCGGCGCACTGCGGAGCCTTCCAGCCCCTCTTGTACGTCCACGCCTTCACCTCCATCTCGCCGGCGGTGATGAACGTCTGCAGGTCGAGCAGCGAGTATGCCTTCTTGATAAGGCGGTTCACTCCGCTCTCCTCCAGGCCCAGTTCGTCGAGGAACATCCGCTTGTCCTCGTAGCTCTCGAAGCCCGCGATGTCCTCCTCGGTCTTGGCTGCTATGACCAGCACCTCGGCGCCTTCCTCCTTGGCAATCTCCTCTACGCGGCGGCTGTAGTCGTTGCCGTCCTTTGCCGACGCCTCGTCGACGTTGCAAACGTACAATACGGGCTTGGCCGTGAGCAGGAAGAGGTTGTGTGCGGCCTGCTGCTCCTCCTTCGACTCGAACTCTACTATGCGGGCGTTCTTGCCCTGTTCGAGCGCCTCCTTGTACGCTTCCAGTACCGTTACCTCTACCTTTGCGTCCTTGTTGCCTGCGGCGGCCACCTTCTGCTGCTTAGACAGTCGGCTCTCTATGGTCTCGAGGTCTTTCAGTTGCAGCTCGGTGTCGATAATCTCCTTGTCGCGTATCGGGTCTATGGTGCCGTCAACGTGGGTTATGTTTTCGTCGTCAAAGCAGCGCAGCACGTGAATGATGGCGTCGGTCTCGCGTATGTTTCCGAGGAACTTGTTGCCCAGTCCCTCGCCCTTCGAGGCGCCCTTCACCAGTCCGGCTATGTCGACAATCTCGCACGTAGCGGGCACAATGCGCCCCGGATGTACAATCTCGGCCAGCTTAGTCAGCCGCTCGTCGGGCACGGTAATCATGCCCACGTTAGGCTCTATGGTGCAGAAAGGGAAGTTGGCGGCCTGCGCCTTCGCGCTCGACACGCAGTTGAAAAGCGTGGACTTGCCCACGTTAGGCAATCCCACAATACCACATTTTAATGACATATCTTTGTATAAACGTTTATATCTTCGGGTGCAAAGGTACAAAATCTGTCTCTTATACACATCTGACGCTGCCGACGAAGCTAGAAGTGTAG